>Ga0157379_10001076_pt1 | contig 22262 bp, 11 predicted proteins | sample S25metaG_FD_121802 | JGI IMG/M metagenome (GOLD analysis project Ga0157379, IMG submission 121802) | Switchgrass rhizosphere microbial communities from Kellogg Biological Station, Michigan, USA - S2-5 metaG | ecosystem: Host-associated > Plants > Roots > Rhizosphere > Soil | place: USA... | reverse complement strand
CTCGAGGGTCTTCCCGGCGAAGTCGATGACGAAGCGCTGCGCGTCGTCCTTGTTGCCGGAGTCCCGGCGGGTCGCGATCGTCCGGCCGCCCGGCGGGCGCGTCGGATCGTCGCCGTACCAGGTCAGCGTATACGAGATGTCGTAGGGTTCGCCGACCTTCGGCTGCACGTCGGGCACCCAGTAGACGACGACGTTGTCGTTGGTGTCCGACTTGGTCGGGATCTCGACCAGCTCGACGTGCCCTGCCCCCCAGTCGCCCTGCGGCGTCACCCAGCCGCTCGGGCGCAGCTCGGAGTGCGTCTCCAGGTCCTGATAGTTGGCGAAATCGCGGTCGCGCTGGATCAGGCCGAAGCCGCGCAGGCCGGGCATGCGGAACTTGTCGACCTGCAGGGCGCGCGGGTTGTCGAGCGGCCGCCACAGCCACTCGCCGGTGCCCTGCGCGATCAGCAGCCCGTCGGAGTCGTGCACCTCGGGCCGGAAGTCGTCGAACTGCCGCCCCGTGTTCTCGCCGTGGAAGAACATGCTGGTGAGCGGCGCGAAGCCGATCTGCTGCGGCTGCCGCCGCAGGTAGAGACGCGCCTGGACGCTCACCAGCGTCTGCTCGCCGGGCTGCACGACGAAGCGGTAGGCGCCGGTCAGGCTCGGACTGTCGAGCAGCGCGTAGAGCGTCATCTCCTTGCTCTTCGGTGCCGGCTTCACGAGCCAGAACTCCTTGAAATAGGGGAACTCCTCCCCCGACGGCAGCGCCGTGTCGATGGCGATGCCGCGCGCCGACATGCCGAAGACCTGCTGCTTGCCGACGGCGCGGAAGTAGCTGGCGCCGAGGAACACGATCACCTCATCGAAGTAGTCCGGCTTCTTGATCGGGGCGTGGATGCGGAAGCCGGCGTAGCCGAGGTCCTGGGGCACCTTGCTCGCGAAGTCGTTCCGGCCGTAGTCGAACTGGCTCGGCGAGAAGTCCTGCAAATGGACGCTGCCGCCATCGACGACGTTCACCTTCACCGTACGGTCGTAGTAGAGGCCGGGGTGGAAGAACTGCACCTGGAAGGGCAGCCCCTTGTCGCGCCAGACGGTCTGATCGGCGCGGAAGCGGATGTCGCGCCACTGGTCGTAGGTGATCTTCCCGAGCCACTCGGGCACGTGCGCCTTCGGTGCCTCGAAGCTCTTGTCGGCGAGACGCTTGGCCTTGGCCGCGACGTCGTCGAAGCCGAATGGCGCGGCGGCGACACTCACGTCGCGCAGGGCCACGACGCCGAGCAGCAGAGCCACGGCGGCCCAGCGCCGTCGCGCGGTCAGGACGGCTTCGCGCCGCTCGTCGAGCACACACCCCATTGCGGAGGGCCACTTGATGGTACACCGCCGCGCCCCGGTCAAGGGAGGCACGCTCGGCGATCCTTCACGAGCGGCGCGCGCACGAGTACACTACACCACGGTGCCTTTCGGGGCGGGGACGGTCACGATGCGGGAACGACACCGGAACGACGGCGGCAGGCGACGCGCGCTGCGCTGGGCCGCCGTGGCCGTCGCCCTCTCGGCCGCCGCGTGCAGCCGCCCGCACGACCCCGCCACCGTCCTCGAGTTCTGGGCGCTCGGCCGGGAGGGCGAGGTGGTGCAGAGCCTGGTACCGGCGTTCGAGGCGCGCCATCCGGATCTGCGCGTGCACGTGCAGCAGATTCCGTGGAGCGCGGCACACGAGAAGTTGCTCACAGCCTACGTCGGCCGCGCCATGCCCGACGTCCTGCAGCTCGGCAACACCTGGCTGCCCGAGCTCGTCGTCCTCGGCGCCGTCGCCCCGCTCGACTCGCGCCTCGCGGACTCGACGGCGATCCGTCCGGACGCATACCCGGAAGGCGTGCTCGAGCCGAACCTGGTCGAGGGCGCAACGTACGGCATCCCGTGGTACGTCGATACCCGCGTCCTCTTCTATCGCAGCGACCTGCTGCGCGCCGCCGGCCACCCCGAGCCGCCGACCACCTGGCACGCCTGGGTGCAGGCGATGCAGGACGTCCGCGCGCGCGATGCCGGCACCTACGCCGTGCTGCTGCCCATGGACGAGTGGCAGACGCCGGTGATCCTCGCCCTGCAGCGCGACGGCGAGCTGCTGCGCGATCGCGACCGCTTCGGCAACTTCGAGAGCGGCGCGGTCCATGACGCGTTCGCCTTCTACCTCGATCTCTTCGCGCGCGACCTCGCGCCACGCGCCGGGGCGGCGCAGGTCGCGAACCTCTATCAAGACTTCGCGAGCGGCTACTTCGCGCTCTACGTCTCCGGACCGTGGAACATCGGTGAGTTCGCGGCGCGCCTGCCGGCGTCGCTCGCCGGCTCCTGGGCCACCGCGCCGCTCCCGGGCCCCGACGCCGAGCATCCCGGCGTCTCGCTCGCCGGCGGCGCCAGCCTCGCGATCGCCGCCGGCTCGCCGCACGCCGACACCGCCTGGCAGTGGATCGAGTATCTCTCCGAGCCGGCGCAGCAGGCCGCGTTCTATCGGCTGGTCGGCGACCTCCCGGCCCGGCGCGCCGCCTGGGACGCGCCGGAGCTGCGCGACGACGTCCATCTACGCGCCTTCGCCGCCCAGCTCGCGCACGTCCGCTCGACGCCGAAAGTGCCCGAGTGGGAGCGCATCGCGAGCGCGATCGGCGAGCACCTGGAGGCGGCGATCCGCGGCCGCGCGACCCTCGACGCGACGCTCGCCGCCCTCGACCAGGAGGTCGACGCCATCCTCGAGAAACGGCGCTGGATGATGGACCGCCACGCCGAGGTCGCCGCGCGATGAGACACCGCGAGGCGGGCTGGGCGTTCGTCGCGCCGGCGCTGGCGCTGATTCTCGTATTCTTCGTCGTGCCGGTCGTGGCGTCGCTGCTGCTCAGCCTGACCGACTTCGACATCTATGCGGTCGCCAGCCGGGAGAATCTGCGCCTAGTGGGCGTCGAGAACTACCGCCGCCTCCTCCACGACCCGCTCTTCTGGGTGGCGCTGCGCAATACGGCGCTGTTCGTGGTCGTGGCCGGGCCGCTCTCGATCGGGCTGTCGCTCGTCGCGGCGCTGCTCGTGAGCGACCGCGCCGTCCGCCTGCGCGCCCTCTTCCGCACGATGTTCTTCCTGCCGGTCGTGACGACGCTCGTCGCGGTCGCGGTGGTGTGGCGCTACATCTACCACCCGCGCTTCGGCCTGCTGAACTACGCGCTCGGCGCCGTCGGCATCGGGCCGATCGACTGGCTCGGCGACCCGCGCTTCGCGATGCCGGCCATCATCCTCATGGCGGTGTGGAAGAACTTCGGCTTCAACATGGTCATCTTCGTGGCCGGCCTGCAGAGCATCCCGGAGCGTCTCTACGAGGCCGCGCGCGTCGACGGCGCCGGCAGCAGCGCGCAGTTCCGCTGGGTGACGCTGCCGCTGCTCGCGCCGACGTTCCTCTTCGTGCTGGTGATCACGATGATCGGCTACTTCCAGCTCTTCGCCGAGCCCTACGTCATGACCCAGGGCGGACCGTCGCACGCGACGCTCAGCCTGGTCATGCTGATGTACCTGCAGGGCTTCCGCTGGTGGACGATGGGGTACGCCGCCGCCCTCGCCTTCATTCTGTTCGCGATCATCCTGGTACTGACGCTGATCACCATGCGGCTGCGCACCCGTGACGGCGCCGAGGCGACCACGTGAGCGCCTCCACCCGCGGGTACGGCGGCGCCGCCGCGCCGCTTCTGTACGCCGCCCTCGCCGGCCTCGCCGCCTTCGCGATGCTGCCGCTCGTCTGGATGGTGTCGGCCTCGCTCATGCCGACCGGCGAGGCGACGGCCGCGCCGCATCTCCTGCCGAGCACCGTCACGCTCGAGCACTACCGTACCCTCTTCACCCGGCTGCACCTCGCGCGCGCCGCGCTCAACAGCACGATGCTGGCGACGGCCGTGACCGCGATCTCGCTGCTCGTCAACTCGCTCGCCGGCTATGCCTTCGCCAAGCTGCCGTTCAGCGGCCGTGAGCGACTCTTCCGCTTCATGCTCGGCGGTCTCGTCATCCCGGCGCAGGTGGCGATGCTGCCGCTCTTCCTGCTGCTCCGCGAGCTGCACCTGGTGAACACGCCGCTCGGCGTGATCGTCCCGGGCATGGCGAGCATCTTCGGCATCTTCCTCGTGCGGCAGTACGCGCTCGCGATCCCGCAGAGCCTGCTCGACGCGGCGCGCATCGACGGCGCCGGCGAGCTGCGCATCTACTGGTCGATCGTCGTGCCGTTCTGTACACCTGTGCTGGTGACGCTCGCCATCTTCACCTTCATGGGAACGTGGAACGACTTCCTCTGGCCGCTCATCGTCCTCACCGGCGACGCGCGGCAGACGCTGCCCGTCGCGCTCGCGAATCTCGCGGGCGAGCACGTGCAGGACGTCGAATTGATGATGGCCGGGGCGGTGCTGACCGTGCTACCGGTGGTCGTGATGTTCCTCGCGTTGCAGCGCTACTACATCGAGGGGATCGTGAGTGGGAGCGTCAAGGGATGACGCCGGCACACGCAATCGAGGGATGAGACGGGCGACCCGCTGGGTCCTCGTCTTCGTGCTCGTGGCGACCGTTCCCGGCCGCGCCGCCGCTGACGAGATCCTCGACCAGTTCGACGACCTCAGCAGCTGGAGCGCGACCGCGTCACCGGGGGCGACCGTCACGATCATCCCGGACGCCGGTCACACCGGCGGCGCGCTGCGCCTCGACTTCGATTTCCACGGTGGGGCCGGCTACATCCTGATCCACAAGGCGTTCCCGCTCGCGCTGCCCGACAACTTCGCCTTCAAGGTCGACGTGCGCGGCACCGCGCCGCCGAACACGCTCGAGTTCAAGATCATCGACGGCAGTGGCAACAACGTGTGGTGGAGCCGGCGGCGCGACTACGCCTTCCCGGACGACTGGCAGCAGCTGGTGGTGAAGCGGTCGCGGCTGCGCTTCGCCTGGGGACCGGCGGGCGGCGGCTGGCCGCACGACGTCTCGGCGATCGAGATCGCCATCACCCCCGGCAGCGGCGGCGCCGGCTCGATCTGGATCGACGACCTGCGCCTCGAGGCGCGTGAGCCCGTCGAGACCGACGGCTGGCGTCCCAAGGTCACGGCCTCGACCACGGCGGTCGGCCACGACGCGATGCGCGCCGTCGACGACGACCAGGGCACCGGCTGGCGGAGCGACGGCGAGGGCCCGCAGTGGATCCTGCTCGACCTCCTCAAGCACCGCGAGCTCGGCGGCCTGGTGATCGACTGGGACCCCGAGGCCTATGCCACCCGCTATCGCATCGAGGTCTCCGACGACGCGCAGACGTGGATCGCCGCCTACACCAACACGACGGGGTCGGGCCGGCGCGACTACATCTACATGCCCGACGCCGAGTGGCGATACGTGCGCCTGAACCTCGACGAGAGCAACGGCGCCGGCTTCGGCATCCGCGAGATCCTCGTGAAGCCACCGGCCTTCTCCGACTCGGTGAACGACTTCTTCGCCGCCATCGCCTCCGATGCGCCGCCCGGCACGTTCCCGAAGTACCTCCTCGGCAAGCAGACCTACTGGACGGTCATCGGCAACCAGGGCGGCGACGGCAAGAAGGCGATCATGAACGAGGAGGGCGCGATCGAGGTGGACGTCCGCGGCTTCTCGCTCGAGCCCTTCCTCTATGCCAACGGCAGCCTCGTCACCTGGAGCGACGCGCAGATCTCGCAGCAGCTGGTCGGCAACGCCCTCCCCATCCCCACCGTCACCTGGAAGCACGACAACCTGGTCCTGCATACGCAGGCCTGGGCCGCCGGACCGCCGGGCGCCTCCACCCTCTACGTACGCTATCGGGTCGAGAACACCGGCGACGCGCCGGGAGACGTCCGGCTCTTCGTGGCCGTCCGGCCTTTCCAGGTGCTGCCGCCGTGGCAGTCGTTGAACATCCTCGGCGGCGTGTCGCCGATCCACGTGCTCGACTTCGACGGCCGCACCGTCATGGTCGACGGCGAGCGCTCGGTGCTGTCGCTGACGCCCCCGGCGCGCTTCGGCGCCGCCAGCTTCGCGCAGAACCTGACCACCAACTTCCTGCGCCGTGGCGAGCTGCCCTCCGAGAGCCGCGTGAGCGACAGCTTCGGCTACGCCTCGGGTGCGTTCGAGTACCCGCTCTCGATTCCCTCCGGCGGCGGCGTCGAGGTCCACCTCGCCGTGCCGCTGTACGAGCGTCGGACCCCGCCAGTGCCGACGCCCGATCCCGGGGCTTTCGAGACGACGTATCAAAAGACGGTCACCGAGTGGACGGCCCGCCTCGGGCGCGTCGACTTCCAGCTGCCTCCGGCCGCCGCGAAGCTCGGCGAGGCGCTGCGGACGAGCATCGCGTACATGCTGGTGAACGCGGACGGCGCAGCGCTCCGTCCCGGCTCGCGCACCTACGCGCGCTCGTGGATCCGCGACGGCGCCATGGAAGCGGCGACGCTCCTCGAGACCGGCTCGACCGAGGAGGCGCGTGCCTTCATCTCCTGGTTCGCGCAGTTCCAGATGCCGGACGGCCGCATCCCCTGCTGCATCGACCGCCACGGCCCGGACGCCGTCGCCGAGTACGACAGCGACGGCGAGTTCATCTACGCCATCGCGGAGTACTACCGTTACACGCACGACGTCGGCTTCGTGCAGCAGATGTGGCCCGCGGTCACGCGCGCGCTCGACTCCATCACCGCGCTGCGCGCGCGCCGCCTCACCGAGGAGTACTCGCGTCCGGAGAAGGAGATGTTCCGCGGCCTGCTGCCCGAGTCGATCAGCCACGAGGGCTACTCCTCGCATCCGGTGCACTCGTACTGGGACGATTTCTTCGGCCTGCGCGGGCTGAGCGACGGCGCCATGCTCGCAGCGGTCGTCGGCGACGACGAGCGCGGCGCCGCCACGACCGCGCAGCGCGATCAGTTCCGCACCGACCTCTACGCCTCGATCGACAAGGCGATGGCGCGGCACCGGGTCGACTACATTCCCGGCTCGGCCGAGCTCGGCGACTTCGATCCCACCTCGACGGCGATCGCCATCACGGCCTGCAACGAGCAGGAGCACATGCCGCCGGAGGCGCTGGCCCGCACCTTCGACCGCTACTGGGACAACCGCCTGAGCTACTTGAAGGGCGTGGGCGAGGCGTATTCGCCGTACGAGCTGCGCAACGTCGAGGTCCTCGTGCGGCTCGGCGAGCGCGACCGCGCCAACGAGCTGCTCGGCGCCATCCTCGCCGATCTCCGCCCGCAGGCGTGGAACTCGTGGCAGGAGGTGGTGTGGCGCGACGCCGCGGCCCCACGCTTCATCGGCGACATGCCGCACACCTGGATCGGTGCCGGCTACGTGCAGTCGCTACGCGCGATGTTCGCCTACGAGCGCGAGGAGAGCCGGACGCTCGTGCTCGCGGCCGGCCTGCCGTGGAGCTGGGTCGCGAGCCAGACCGGTGTCGGCGTGAAGCGCCTGCCGACCTACTACGGCGTCCTCGGCTACACCCTGAAGCTCGAGGAGCCGGGCAAGCTGCGGATGCACCTGAGCGGCGACGTCAGCGTCCCGCCAACGACCGTCGTCCTCGCGCCGCCCCTGCCGCAACCGTTGAAGAGCGTCACCGTCAACGGCAAGGCGGTCACCACGTTCGAGGGCGAACGCGTGACCCTGAGCACGTTCCCGGCCGACGTCGTCCTCGAATACTGAGCCGCCACGTCGGGGCGGTCGCCTCGACAAGGATCTGGCGCTCGCATACAGATTCAGGCGGACCATGCGCGAGTCCGCACGCGCCGCGCCGATGGTGGCATGTTGGTGGAACGTTCGAGGGTATCGCGGTCGCAGGGGAGGCCGTCCCGCGGCGGGGCGCAACGGCACCGGTTCGCGGCCCTTTCGGTGGTCGCCTGCCTGCTCTGCGGCTGCATGGTCGGCCCGAACTTTCGCCGGCCCGCTGCCCCCATGGCGGCCACGTGGCGTGACGTCGACGGCGAGCGCATCCGCACCGACGACACCGCGCCGGAGCACTGGTGGCGCGTCTTCGACGATCCGGTCCTCGACGACCTGATCGCCCGCGCCTACCGTGAGAACCTCACGTTGCGCGCCGCGGCCCTGCGCGTGGTCGAGGCGCAAGCATTGCGCGGCATCGCCTTCGGCAACCTCTTCCCGCAGACGCAGGAGATCACTGGCGCGCTCACCTACACGCGCGCCAGCCTCGCCGCCGGCGTGCCGGTGGTCCGGCGCGACGTCACGGTGGGGCAGATCGGCTTCGACGCGGCATGGGAGCTCGATCTGTGGGGTCGCTTCCGGCGCGACGTCGAGTCCGCGGATGCCAGCCTCCTGGCGGCGCTCGCCGACTACGACGATGTGCTCGTGTCGCTGGTCGGCGAGACCGCCTCCGACTACGTGCAGCTGCGCGTGCTGGAGGCGCGGCTGGCGCTGGCGCGCGACAACGTGCGGGTGCAGCGCGAGAGCTTGAACCTCGCGACCGTGCGCTACGAGGCCGGCGGCACCTCCGACCTCGACGTGCAGCAGGCGACCACGCTCCTCGCCGACACCGAGGCGACGATCCCGCAGCTCGAGAGCCAGCAGCGGCAGACCGCCAACGCGCTGAGCGTGCTCCTCGGCGTTCCGGCGAGCGACCTGCCGCCGCTCCTCGCGCCCGAGGCGACGATCCCGGCCGCGCCGCCGAGCGTCGTCGTCGGCATCCCGGCCGATCTCTTGCGACGCCGCCCCGACGTCCGGCGCGCCGAGCACCAAATGGCGGCTCAGAGCGCCCGCATCGGCGTCGCGGTCGCGGATCTCCTGCCGCACGTCGAGATCGCGGGCTCGATCGGCCTCAGCGCCGACACGGCGGCGCGCCTGTTCGAAGGACACTCGCTCAACGCCGTCGGCGGCCCGCAGTTCGTCTGGCCGGTGCTCAACTACGGCCGGTTGCTCAACCAGGTGCGTTTGCAGGATTCGACCTTCCAGGAGCTGGTGGCGACCTACGGCGACACCGTGCTGCGGGCGCAGCGCGACGTCGAGAACGCGCTCGTCGGCTACGTGCGCGGCGCCGAGCAGGTGGCGCGGCTCTCCGACGCCGTCGCCGCCGCCAACAAGGCGGTCGATCTGTCGCTCATCCAGTACCGCGAGGGTGCCGCCGACTACACGCGCGTGCTCGACACCCAGCAAGCGAAGCTGCGCGAGGACGACTCGCTGGCGTCGGCGCGCGGTGGCGTCACCCTCGAGGTCATCGCCCTCTACAAGGCGCTCGGCGGCGGCTGGGAGCTGCGCGCGGGTGACGACGTGGTGCCCCAGGAGACCAAGGACGAGATGCGAGCTCGCATGGGATGGCCGACATGGCGGTGACGAAGGTCCAGTCGACGACGCGGGCGTGGCTCGCCGGGCTCGTGCTGCTCGCGACGCTCGGCGCGTGCCACGGCAACACCTACGCGCCGCCCCCGCCGCCCGAGGTCACGGTCGTCCAGCCGGTGCAGCAGGAGGTCACGACCTATTCCGAGTTCACCGGGCATACGGCGTCGATCGAGGCGGTCGAGATTCGGGCCCGCGTGCAGGGCTTCCTCGAGAGCGTCAACTTCACCCCCGGCACCGACGTCAGCCAGGGCGATCTGCTCTTCGTCATCGAGCCCGATCTGTACCAGGCACGCGTCGATCAAGCTCAGGCCAATCTGCAGAGCGCGCAGGCGCAAGCGCAAGCGGCGGACGCGCAGCTCGCGATCACGCGCGCCATCTTCGAGCGCAATGCCGGCAGCCGCACCGATCTCGTGCAGAAGATCCAGACGCGCGACCAGGCGGCGGCCGCGGTGTTGCAGGCGCGCGCCAATCTCGAGGTCGCGAAGCTCGACCTCTCCTACACCCACATCTACGCGCCGATCACCGGCCGCATCGATCGCAACCTCGTCGACACCGGCAATCTCGTCGGCGCGGGCGAGTCGACCGTACTCGCGTCGATCGTGCGCCAGGACCGGATCTACGCCTACTTCGACGCCAGCGAGCGCGATCTGCTGCGCTACCGTGAGCTGAACCGCCGCGGCCAGACCGTCGCGGCCGAGGGCCAGCACAACGTCGCCTACCTCGGCCTTGCCACCGAGGAGGGCTACCCGCACCTCGGCGACGTCGATTACTCGAGCAATCGCGTCAACCCCGACACCGGCACGATCGAGATCCGCGCCGTCTTCCCCAATCCCGACCGGATCCTGCTGCCGGGCCTCTTCGCGCGCGTGCGCCTGCCGTTCACCCGCGGCCAGGCGATCCTCGTGCCCGACGTCGCGATCGGCACCGACCAGGGCGGCCGGTTCGTCCTCGTCGTCGACGAGAACGACGTCGTGCAGCAGCGGCGCGTGCAGGTCGCGGGGCTGGTCGACACCATGCGCGCGATCGAAAGCGGGGTCACCCCGAACGACTGGGTGGTCGTGAACGGCCTGCAGCGCGCCCGCCCCGGCGCCAAGGTGAAGCCGACGCGCACGACCCTGGCGCAGCTTGCGGGCGCCCACGGCGCGCCGTCGCCTGCGTCGGGGGCGAGCCCCCCGGCGGCCGCCGGCGTTGCCTCGCCCGAGCCCGCCCCGTCCCCGTCCCCCGCCGCAGCGGGCGCGCCCGGATGATCTCCCGCTTCTTCATCGACCGTCCGATCTTCGCCAACGTCATCGCGATCGTGACCGTGATCTTCGGCATCATCACGGCGCGCAGCCTGCCGATCGAGCAGTATCCGATCATCACCCCGCCGACCGTGCAGGTCTCGACGACCTACCCCGGCGCCAACGCGCAGGTCGTGTCCGACACCGTCGCGGCACCGATCGAGCAGCAGGTGAACGGCGTGCAGGACATGCTCTACATGTCCTCGACCAGCGCCAGCGACGGCTCGTACAAGCTGACGGTCACCTTCGACATCGGCACCGACCTCGATATCGCGCAGGTCCTCGTGCAGAACCGGGTGGCGATCGCCGAGCCGCTCCTCCCGGACGAAGTGAAGCGGCAGGGCATCGTCACCAAGAAGCAGTCGACGAACATCATCTTGTTCGTCGTGCTCACCTCGCCCGACGGGCGCTACGACAGCCTCTACCTCAGCAACTACGCGACGCTCCGCCTGCGCGACGAGCTGTCGCGCCTCAACGGGGTCGGCGACATCTCAATCATCGGCAGCGCGCAGTACAGCATGCGCGTCTGGCTCGACCCGCAGAAGCTGCGCGCGCGCACCCTGACCACCCAGGACGTCGTCGGCGCCATCCAGGAGCAGAACGTCCAGGTCGCCGCCGGGCAGATCGGCCAGCCGCCTGCGCCCGAGGGCGAGACCTTCCAGTACACGGTCACGACGCTCGGCCGTCTGGAAACCGTCGAGCAGTTCGAGGACATCGTCGTGAAGGCCGAGGGCACGCGCGTCACGCGCTTGCGCGACGTCGCCAGGGTCGAGCTCGGCGGCCAGGTCTACGACACGTTCTTCCAGAAGAACGGCAAGCCCGCCGCCGGCATCGCCGTGTTCCAGCTGCCGGGCGCCAACGCCCTCGACGTCGCCGACCAGGTGCGCGCGATGATGGAGCGCCTGAAGCCGGCGTTCCCCGAGGGCATGGACTACTCCATCCCCTTCGACACCACGCTCTTCGTCCGCCAGGCCATCCACGAGGTGTACTCGACGCTCTTCGAGGCCGGCCTGCTGGTGCTGATCGTGATCCTCGTCTTTCTGCAGGACTGGCGCGCCGTGCTCGTGCCGGCGACCACCGTGCCAGTGACGATCATCGGCGCCTTCGCCGGCATGGCCCTCTTCGGCTTCACCGTGAACCTGCTCACGCTCTTCGGCCTCGTGCTGGCGATCGGCATCGTCGTCGACGACGCCATCGTCATCGTCGAGAACGCGGCACACCACATCGAGCACGACAAAGTCTCGCCGCGCGAGGCGACGATCCGCGCCATGAACGAGGTGACGGGCCCGGTGATCGGCATCACCGCCGTCCTGATGGCGGTCTTCCTGCCGACGTCCTTCCTCGGCGGCATCACCGGTCAGCTATACCGGCAGTTTGCGCTCACGATCGCCGTGACGGCGGCGATCAGCGCGGTGAATGCGTTGACCCTGAAGCCCGCGCAATGCGCCGCGTGGCTGCGGCCGCCGAGCGGCAAGACGAACGCGTTCTCGCGCGTCTTCAACGCTACTTACGAGCGCGTCGAACGCGGCTACACCATGCTCATCCGCTGGATGGTCGGGCGGCCGATCACGATGCTCGTGCTCTTCGCCGTGCTGCTCACGGTGACCATGCTCGGGTTCAACGCGCTGCCGACCGGCTTTCTGCCGGTCGAGGACCAGGGCTACGTCATCGCGGGCGCGCAGCTCCCCGACGCCGCCTCGCTGCCGCGTACCACCGAGATGGTCGAGAAGATGAACCGCATCATCGCCGAGACCCCGGGTGTCGCCGACTGGAACACGATCGGCGGCAACTCCGTGCTCGACGGCACCACGGCGTCGAACGCCGCCACGTTCTACATCGTCTTCAAGCCGTGGGAGCAGCGCCCCGGGGCCGATCTCAGCCAGGACGCGATCGTCGGCAACCTGCGCCGCAAGTTCGGCGCTCTCGGGGAGGGCATCACGTTCGTCTTCCCGCCGCCGTCGATCCGCGGCCTCGGCGTCGCGGGCGGCTTCCAGATGCAGCTCGAGGACCGCGGCGGCGTCGGCCTCCAGGCCTTGCAGCAGATGGTCCAGGAGATGCTGCGCGACGGCGGCACGCAGACCGGCCTCACCTCGCTCAACTCGACCTTCCGTGCCAGCGTGCCGCAGGTCTTCGCCGACGTCGATCGCACCAAGGCGAAGACGCTCGGCATCCCGCTCACCTCGGTCTTCAACACGCTGCAGGCGTACCTCGGCTCGACCTACGTGAACGACTTCAACCTCTTCGGCCGCACCTACCAGGTGCGGGTGCAGGCCGAGCCGGAGTTCCGCGCCGCCGTCGACGACCTGCGCCGGCTCGAGGTGCGGAACGCGCAGGGCGCGATGATCCCGCTCGGCACGCTGGTCGACGTGCGCAGCTCGGTCGGCCCGCAGATCGTGCCGCGCTACAACCAGTACCCGTCGGCGGCGATCACCGGCGAGGCCGCGCGCGGCTACAGCTCGGGCCAGGCGCTCTCGCTCATGGAGCAGATGGCGGAGCAGAAGCTGCCGACGACGATGGGCTACGACTGGACCGCCATCGCCTACCAGGAGAAGAAGGTCGGCGGCGAGGCGCTCCTGATCTTCGCCCTCGCGGTCCTGCTCGTCTACCTGGTGCTGGCCGCGCAGTACGAGAGCTGGACGAGCCCTGCGGCCGTCGTGCTCGTCGTGCCGCTCGCCCTTCTCGGCACGGTGATCGCGGTCGCGCTCCGCGGCACGGACAACAACGTCTACACCCAGATCGGCGTGGTGCTACTGATCGCGCTCGCCAGCAAGAACGCGATTCTCATCGTCGAGTTCGCGCGCGAGCAGCGCACCTACGGCCTCGACATCGCCGCCGCGGCGGTCGAGGCGGCGCGCCTGCGCTTCCGGCCGATCCTCATGACCTCGTTCGCGTTCATCCTCGGCGTCTACCCGCTGGTCGTCGCGTCCGGGGCCGGCGCCGCGAGCCGGCGCGCGCTCGGCACCGCCGTCTTCGGCGGCATGCTCACGTCGACGTTCCTCGCGGTGCTGTTCGTGCCGGTCTTCTACGTCGTCTTCCAGGGGCTCTCCGAGCGTTTGGCGGCGCGACGCGAGGCCCGCGCCGCGGCCGCCGCCGGCGCGACGCCGGGCGCCTGACGCGGCGCTGCAAAGCGCCGACCGTCCAGCGTCGCCCGGTCGGGCGGTAACGCTACGCGTTGGCGCCGCGCGGATCTATTTCGCCGACCCCGTATTGACGACGGTGCCGCTCGGCCCTCTAATCGCGCCCTCGCCGAATCGTGGTGCGTGGCGGAAATCGGTCGACGTCGACGAGAGATGAGAGTGGCGCGATGAGCCGGTATGTCTCGCGTAGGCTTCCTCGATCGCTCGTGGTCGCGTTCGTGCTCCTGCTGCGACCCCGCCCCGCGGCGGCAACGTCCCACACCTGCGGGCCCGACGCGGTCGCCAACACGACGACCGTGCTGTGCGCGCCCCCGGGCGGCCCTTGCAACGCCACCTCGGTCACGATGGGCGACAACATCGAGGTCACGAGCGGAGGCTGCACCTTCGATCTCGGCGGCCGGATCCTCTCGGTGCCGAAGACGTTGCAGATGGTCGGCACCGGCTTCATCACCTTCACGAACGCCGGGAACACCACGATCACCTCGACCGGCAAGCTCAAGGCCCGCGGTGACTTCAACCAGCCGAGCGGCTCGTTCATCCAGGGCGGCACGATCACCATCAACAGCAACGGGACGATCACCCTCGACGGGCTCGTCGACGTCTCGGGCGACTCGGCCGGCACGATCATCTTCAACGCCGTCGGCGACATCCATCTCGACAACGGCTCGACGGCCCAGGGCAACGGCGTCACCAGCACCAGCGACAACGGTTTCGGCGACGGCGGCCTGTTCCAGGTAACGACGACGGCCGGCACCATCACGGCCGCGGGAACCATCTCGATGGTCGGCAACAGCCAAGCGCAGGGCGGCGAGGTCGACCTCACGGCGGCGCGGGACATCGACATCCAGCAGACGATCGATGCCAGCGGCGGCGGAGACGACGGCGGCTGCGTCGACGTCGAAGCCGGCGACAACATCACCATCGCGAAGACGATCACGGTCGACAGCAACGTCGGCGCCGGCTTCGGCGGCGACATCACATTGAACGCGGGGCAGGACGTGCTCGGCGGCGTCGTGCCCGGAGGATCGCTCACGGCGAACGGCGCCACGCTGCGCTTCAACGGCAGCGACTCGCAAGCCTCGAGCGGCGACGCCGGGGAGCTCGACGCAAGCGCCGCCGGGCCGATCAAGTTCCTCGGCTCGACGCTGACGATTCGGGGCAACGGCGGCAGCCTCTTCGACGGCTCGGGCGGCACGGTCTGCCTCGATTCGACCGACTTCGACCCGAACCACATCGGCCCGTTCGACGGCGACATCACCGTCGAGGGCACGATCATCCTGCGCAGCGCGGGGCAGTCCGGCGACGGGGGCTGCTACGAGGCGTCCGCGGGCAAGGGCTTCGTCCAGACCGCCACGGTCGACGTGAGCGGCCAGGATACGGGCGGCGACATCTCGATCGACTCCGGCAGCGCCATCGCCGTCAACGGCTCGCTCACGGCGCAAGGGCTCAGCACGACCGGCGATCCCGGTTCGGTCGACCTGCTCGCGGGCCAGGCGGCGGACGCCGGCCTCACCGTCGCGCAGAGCATCCTCGCGTCGGGCGGTAGCGCCGACGGCTCGGGGCAGTTCATCTCGCTCGCCGGCTGCGAGCTCACGGTGGCCGGGGGCGTCAGGGTCGACGGATCGGCCGGCATGACGAGCCCCGCGCCCGCCGCCACGCCGATCCTCGGCGGCTCCGAGATCGATCTCATCGCGCGCCACCCGATGCAGCTGCAAGCGGCCGCGCAGTTCCTCGCCGGCCCGGGCGGTCAGGTGGTCACCATGCACCCGCCGGGACAGAATCCGGTGGTCGGCAGCGGCGTCGTCTTCAGCCCGACGCGCGTCGACGAGCCCGTCGCCCAGGGCCCCTACCCCGCGTGCCCGGTTTGCGGCGACGGCATCCGCCAGCCCGGAGAGGTCTGCGACAACGGCGCCGCCGCGGACGGCAGCTGCTGCAACGCCGACTGCACGGCGTTCACCTGCCCCACGGCCACGACGACGCCGGGCCTTCCCGGGCCGACGCCGAGCGCGACGATGACCGTGCCCCGCACGATGACGCCCACGCCGCCGCGCACTGCCACGCCGACGCTCGCCGGGCCGACGCCCACGCCGAGCGGCACGCCCACGCCGAGCGGCACGACGACGCCGATCGCCACAGTCACGCCGAGCGCCACACCTACGACGAGCGCGATCGGCAACCCGGACCTCGACCACTTCAACTGCTACAACGCCCGCACCGCACCCGGGACGACCGGCTTCACCCAGCAGCAGCTCACGCTCGACGACCCGCTGGAGTCACGGCTGGTGAAGGTGCTGCGCACGAACGCGTTCTGCACCGCCGTCGACAAGGACGGCCTGGGCATCCCCGACCCGGCCGCGCGGCTGCAGTGCTACAACATCCGCAGCGGCAGCGGCGAGAAAGCCTTCGTGCGGCAGTCCGTGGCCGTCGCCGACGACCTCGGCACCACACAATGGTCGCTACGGAAGCCGCAGTTGCTCTGCGAACCCGCGGAGCACGACGGTGGGACGGTCGCGCCGGATCTCGATCGCTTCAAGTGCTACAGCGCCCGGACCGCGACCGGACAGCCGAAGTTCGCGGCGCGCCAGATCACCCTCGCCGACGAGTTTGGGGTGAAGCAGACGATGGTGCTGAAGCCCTTCCAGTTCTGCGACGTCACTGCCGTGAACGGCGAGGGTACCGTCAGCTCGGCCGCCCGGTTGAACTGCTACAAGATCAAGTACGCGCTCGGCGAGTCGCGCTTCACCCGCCGTACAGTCGCCGCGGTCGATCAGCTCGCGTCGGAGCAGCTCTCGCTGCAGCGGCCGGATTTCCTCTGCGTACCGGCGAATCGTTCCGGCGCGCCCCGCTGCGGCGACGGCTACCTCGATCCCGGCGAGCAGTGCGACGACGGCAACAGCGCCGACGGCGACGGCTGCGACAGCCATTGCCTCCTCGAGCGCTGCGGCAACGGGGTCGTCGAGCCGGGTGAGCAGTGCGACGACGGCGCCGGCAACGGCACCGACGGCTGCTGCTCCAGCACGTGCCGCATCGTCGACGCCGACGGCGACGGGGTCTGCGATCGCCGGGACATCTGTCCGGCCGACGCCGACAACGACAGCGACGGCGACGGGTTCTGTGTCGGTCCGACGTTCAATCCGCCGGCCGTCGGTGGCGACGATCCCTGCTCGCGCCAGAGCGGCGGCGCATGGAGCAAGCCGAAGGCGCTCTTCTCCAACCTCACGGGCGCGGCGGGGACGCACAAGATGCTGCTGAAAGGCACCTTCACGATCCCGTTCGGCGGCCTCCCGATCGATCCCGTGACGTTCGGCGTGCACCTACGCGTACGCGACAGCGCGAAGCACCTCATCGTCGACGAGCACTTCCCGGGCGGCGTGTTCTCGTCGGCGCAGCCGGTCGGGTGGAAGATCAGTGGCTCACCGCCCACCAAGTGGACGTACGTCGACAAGAACGATCCGCCGCTCCGGAACGGCATCGACAAGGTGGTGGTCGGCACGAAGGCCGCCCTGCCGGGGGTCGTGACGCTGTCGATCGGCGGCAAGCACGGCACGTACGCGCTCGTTGCCGGACAGGAGCCACTCGTCGTCGAGGTGGCGCTGAACGACACCGCGGCGCCCTCGGGCGCATCGCCCGGGACCGATCAGTGCGGCCAGGCGACGTTTGTCGCCGCGCCCGGCATCCCGAGCTGCGCCTTCAACGGATCAGCCGACAAGCTGCTGTGCCACTGAGTCCGCGAAGGCGGGAAGGTGATCGGTCGGCTCAGAAGCCGCGCGGGACGAGATTGCGCTCGTGCGCCTCTCGCGAGAGCTGCTCGCGAAAATCCGGGTGCGCGATCTCGATCAGTGCCTTCGCCCGCTCGGCGACCGACTTGCCCTTCAGGTTGACGACGCCGTACTCCGTCACCACGTACATCACGTCGCTGCGCGGCGTGGTGACGATGTTCCCCGGCGTCAGCTCGGCGACGATGCGGCTGGCGCGGTGACCGTGGCGCTCGTAGGTAGACGAGAGGCAGATGAACGACTTCCCCTCCTTCGAGGCGTAGGCGCCGCGCACGAACTGCAGCTGGCCGCCGGTGCCGCTGATGTGGCGGATGCCCGCCGACTCGGATGCCGCCTGTCCCTGCAGATCGATCTGCGTCGTGTTGTTGATGGAGACGACCCGGTCGTTCTGCATGATGTGGTGCGGCAGGTTGGTGTAGTCGACGGGGAAGCTCTGCACGCGCGGGTTGCGATGGATGAAGTCGTACTGCTTGCGCGAGCCGGCAGCGAACGTGAACACGATCTGCTCGCGGTTGATCGTCTTGCGCGCACCGGTGATCAACCCGGCCTCGCAGAGGTCGATCATGCCGTCGACCAGCATCTCGGTGTGGATGCCGAGGTCGCGCACCCCGGCCTCCTTCAGCAAGCCGCAGACGGCGTTCGGCATGCCGCCGATGCCGATCTGCAGGCAGGCCCCGTCCTCGATCTTGGCGGCGATGAGGCGCGCCACCGTGTGGTCGAGCTCGGTCGCCGCGGGGTTGGCGAACTCCTGGATCGGCGCGTTGCCGCCGTCGATGACGTAGTCGACGTCGCTGACGTGCACCGATTCCTCGGCCCCGTAGACGTAGGGCATCGACTCGCAGGTCTCGACGATGACGAGCTTGGCGCGCTCGACGATCGCCTTGTGGTAGGTGACCGCGGCGCCGAAGTTGAAGTAGCCGTGCTCGTCCATCGGCGTCGTCTTGAGGCACACCACGTCCACCGGGTCGATGAAGCGGCGGTAGTAGTCCGGCGCCTCGCCGAAGTTCATCGGGATGTAGTTGCAGCACCCGAGATCGTGCTGGCCGCGGTCGTAGCCGGAGAAGTGCCAGCTGAACCATAAGAAGTGCTCGCCCGCCGGATCGGCCTGCAGGACGGCGCGCGGATGCAAGGTGAAGGCGGCCCGGATCTTCACGCCGGACAGCTCGGCGGCACGGGCCGCGAGGGCGCGATCGAACACATCGGGCTGCCCCAGCCCGAAGCCGTAGTCGACCCAGTCCCCGGACTTCACCAGGGCAGCGGCATCCTCGGCGGAAATGCGGGTTCCCGGCACGGCTCCAGGATTAGCGAAGCGCGGCCGTATCGAGCAACCTCTCCGGGGCCGGGTGGGTGTGGGCCAGCATCGCCTCGAGGAGCTGCGCCTGCTTGATGGGCTTCGGCAGGAGCGCCGCGAAGCGCAGCTCATGCGCGCGCTCCGCGACGGTCCGGCTGATCGAGGTGAGCGCGATGATCGGCAGGTTGCGCGTCGTCGGATCGGCGCGGATGCGCTGCGCGGTCTCGTCGCCGTCGAGATCGGGCATCTGCATGTCGAGGAGGACGACGCCGAAGGGCTCGCCGCCATGCGTGGCGTGGTCGAGCAGATCGAGCGCCTCGGAGCCTCCCGACGCGAGCGCGGCCCGGCAGCCCCAGCCTTGCAACGTCTTCAGCAAGAACATCCGGTTGGTGGCGTTGTCGTCGACCACGAGCACGCGGAGACCGCTCAGGCTGACCGGCGCCTCTGCCGGGCGCCGCACCTCCGCGGAGAGCAGGAGCGCAGTGAAGGAGAACGTGCTCCCCATGCCGGGCACGCTCTCCACGGCGATCGTCCCTCCCATCATGGTCACGAGGCGCTGCGAGATCGCGAGCCCGAGGCCCGTGCCGCCGTGCCGGCGCGTCGTCGAGCTGTCGGCCTGGGTGAACGACTCGAAGATGTATTCCTGCTTGTCGAGCGCAATGCCGATGCCCGTGTCGCGCACCGTGCAGCGCAGGACCACCGCGCCGTCCCGGGGCGCGTCCGCGCCGCCCGTGTGCGCGTCGGCGCGCTCGAAACGGATGACGATCTCGCCATGGTCGGTGAACTTGAGGGCGTTGCCGGCGAGATTCATCACGATCTGCTGCAGCCGCCCCGGATCACCCCTCAGCCGTGCCGGCAGGGAATCGTCGACGATTCCGACCAGCTCGAGACGCTTGCGGGCGGCCTCGATCGCGAGCGTATCCAGCACCCCGTCGAGCACGCTGCGGACGTCGAACTCGATGCATTCGAGGTCGAGCTTCCCGGCCTCGATCTTGGAGAAGTCGAGCACGTCGTTGATGACCGTCATCAAGTTCTCGGCGCAGGCGCGGGCGCGCATCAAGAAGTCGCGCCGGTCGGCGTCGTCGTCGGTGTCGAGCGCCAGCTCGGTCATGCCGAAGATGCCGTTCATCGGCGTGCGGATCTCGTGGCTCATCGTCGCGAGGAACTCACCCTTCGCGATGGTTGCCGCCTCGGCGGCGTCGCGCGAGCGCGCGAGGTCGACGTTGACCGCACGCAGCGTCTCCTCTGCCTGGCGTTGTGCGTTCAGGAAGGCGTAGACGACCGCGAGCACCATGCCGCCGAACATGATGAGCACGCTCACGTCGTAGAGCGGCAGGAGCGCGGGCGGCAGCACCGTCGGCAACGTCACGCCGGCGAGGTGCAGCGCGAAGTACCCGAGGAGCGGCACGATGCCGAGGACCGTATAGACGGCGGCCGCGCGCGTCCCGAGCACGAGCCCGGCGAACATCGCCGGGACGAAGATCCACGCCTCGCCCGGGGCATGGAGACCGCCGAGCTCGATACCAAGGAAGGTGAGGAGCACGATGAGGCTCCCCATGATGAGATGGGTCGCGACGGTGACGTCGTCCCAGCCGCGTCGCAGGCCGACGAAGGTCCCGAGGTTCACGAGCGAGGTCGCCGCGACCGCGGCACACGCCGCCCACGCCCCGACGCTGCCGTAGAGGGCGAGCGTGCCGGGTGTCGCCGCGATCAGCCCCAGGCAGCACCCGTTCAACGTGCGGATGCGCCGCATGCGCGTGAAGTCGGCACAACGCGGATCATCCGGGCCGATGCCGGAGTCGAAGACGTCGCGCAGCACTTCGCCTAATGAAATCAAGGGCTTGCCTCGTCCGGACGCGGAACGCAGGGTACAACGTGCTATCGGCCCGATCCGCGCCGCACTTGAGCGTCGGCGACCCGCGCCTCTAGCCGATGGCCCGACCGTCCGCCGCGAAGAGGTGCAGACGCGCCGGATCGACCGTGAGCCGCAACGGACGGTCGACCTCCAGCGTCAGCATGCCGGGAAGACGGGCGATCAGGCGGAGCGGCTCACCCCCGTCCGCGACGAGTCGTAGATACGCGAGCGTCTCGTGGCCCAGCCATTCGCCGTGCTCGACGACCGCAGCGAGCGCCGGCGCGGGCGAAGGGGCCGGAGGTCCCTCGGGTGCTCCCTCCTCGACCGATCGCAGGTGCTCGGGCCGGATGCCGAGGGTCACCGGCGCTCCCGCGGCCGCACGCAGAGCGTCGGTGGTCGCGACGACGAGCCGCTGGCTGCCGATCTCGAGGACGCTGCTCCCGTCCGCAGACGTGACACGTGCCGGAAGGAGGTTCATCGGCGGCGTCCCCATGAAGCCGGCGACGAACGTGTTGACGGGTGCCTCGTACAGCTCGCGCGGCGGCGCCACCTGTTGCAGGCGGCCGCGATCCATCACCGCGACCCGATGGCCGAGCGTCATCGCCTCCGTCTGATCGTGGGTGACGTAGAGCATCGTCGTCTTGATGCGCTCCTGCAGCTCGGCGATCTCCGCCCGCACCTGCACGCGCAGCTTGGCGTCGAGATTGGAGAGCGGCTCGTCGAGGAGCGACACCGCCGGCTCGCGGACGAGGGCGCGCCCCATCGCGACGCGCTGCCGCTGCCCGCCCGAGAGCTGGCGCGGGTAGCGGTCGAGCAGCGCCGCCAGGTCGAGGAGCCCCGCGACGCGCTCGACCTGCGCCCGCAGATCCCCGCCGCGCAGCCCGCGCATGCGCAGCGGGAACTCGAGGTTCCGGCGCACCGTCATCTGCGGGTACAGCGCGTAGTCCTGGAACACCATCGCCACGTTGCGCGCCTGCGGCGACACGTCGTTCACCACCGCGCCGCCGATGCGCAGGGTACCCGCGCTCACATCCTCGAGGCCGGCCACCATACGCAGCACCGTCGACTTGCCGCACCCGGACGGGCCCACCAGCACCAGCAGCTCGCCGTCCTCGACGTGCAGGGTGCAGTCGACGACCGCACGGGTGCCGTTCGGGTACACCTTCTCGACGTGCTCGAGGTCGACGCGCGCCATCAGTCGAAGAAGTGCTCGTCGGCGAGCAGCGGCAGGACGCGTTGCATGACCGGGTCGGTTGCGAAGCGCTCCCGCAGGCCGTGGGGCGCGAGATGGTCGGCGAGCGCGAGGAACAGCATCGATTGGTCGAGCGCGAGATAGGCGCGGGCGACGGCGCCGGTTCGCGGGTCGACGGCGTCGTAGTAGCCGTAGTCGGCGTAGACGGCAAAGCCCTCGGCGAGCGCGCGCAGGTTGGCGACCGCGGGTCCCGGGATGACGAGCAGCGCCAGGGCCGCCGCATGGGGGGTGACCGCGCCCGGCATGTAGCCGCGCGCGCCGAGCGGCGGCACGCCGTACTCGCGGTAGCCCTCATGGTCCGGAATCGCGCTCGGCGACATGCCCCAGACGGGGTAGTGGAGCGTCCCGGTCGCGTAGCGGCG
>Ga0157379_10001074_pt1 | contig 22278 bp, 25 predicted proteins | sample S25metaG_FD_121802 | JGI IMG/M metagenome (GOLD analysis project Ga0157379, IMG submission 121802) | Switchgrass rhizosphere microbial communities from Kellogg Biological Station, Michigan, USA - S2-5 metaG | ecosystem: Host-associated > Plants > Roots > Rhizosphere > Soil | place: USA... | reverse complement strand
GTAAAGAGACGAGAGGGTTGAGCAGATGGATTTTTGGCACTTCTTTTATTCATCTATGTATTTCTACGCCGGCGAGGACATTGTGATTGTTGCTCCGAGACCTAATTATTTTCACTTGGGTTTATATTATGCTTTTCTCCAAATTTTTTAAAATAATTGATTTGATACATTTCATAGTTCACAATCGAACACCTCAGGAAAGACTGAAATGATATAACGAAGCTATTATCCTTTCGACATCGCTAACGCCGTTAAGCACCAGTCTGCCCGCTATGTTAGTATCATTTAAAATGGTGGCAAATGAAGATTTACGATGCCTACCAATTCCATTCTAGGTGGGAGAATCACCGATTGTCCCATTCACGTAACGAAGAACTTCGAGATACAGCCGTCGCGCCGAAATATACGCTATTCTGAGCTCGGCTGGCGGATAGTGGAGGAAAGGCAATAAGATATGAGCAAGAGGCCAGCGATCGATAGGACCTGGGGCCATAAATGGTGTCAAACATCAACGAAGGCTACAAGCATTTCACTCGTCTCCCATTTCTATCCTTCTATTGTATGTAATGGCATTTGGCAGAAATACATATCACAGCTTTAATCCAATATTGATATGCACGCCCTTTACTTGAGTGTACCTATTCTGCCGTTAGTCATCCAATTACTGAGGATGCACTGAATAAACGTACGTATCAAGTGCATATTCCCCTAATTCTCGTCCCATCCCTGATTGCTTATATCCACCGAACGGCACGCCTAACTCGCCCGTTTGGGCACAATTTACCTATTGAATATGGTATTTTAAGCTTTGTATGAATCGTTCTTAAGAGTAACAGCGGTACTAACCCAAACGCTACCAGCCTCGATGGCATGAGCAACCCTAATAGCACGACTAGAGTTCTCAGTAAAAATATTGCAGCCTAAGCCATACGCTGTGTCATTGGCGAGTTCTATCACCTCTACATAGAATATCAGATGAGCCTAGCGGTTCAATCGGATGCAACCTGAGTTCCTACCATCTTCAGACTTAAACTTGATAGCCACGCCAACAGGGCCGAAAATCTCTTCACGGACAATCTTCATATCTGGTGTACAATCCGTGAACAGTGTCGGTTTAATGAAAAAGCCATTAGTTTCGTCCGACTCTCCTCCAATATGGACCTTCCCTCCTTCAGCTTTGCCAGACTCGATATAACCCATTACTCGCTGAACACGCATTTAATCCAGCATACAAAGGGCATAGGAAAGACTCACATCAAAATGTGCTTTGGAAGCTACAGGCCCATACAGCGTTGTCGGAGCGAAAGGATCGCCAGTAGCCTCCGCGAAGTGTTTAGCGGCAGCAGTAAACTTCTCCAAAAACTTGTCATATAGGGTCTCTTGGACGAATATACGAGATCCCGCGGCACATATTTGACCTAAAATTCCTATGAATGACAAGCCCGATTATTGGCGGAGAAAGAAAGGAAGTACCAGTGTTGAGACTCCCGATCCCGTGTTAATATCAACCTCTACCATAAAAATTCATAGCAACTTACTAGATACCATTGGATGCCCATTTAACAGCTTGGTCCAAGTCGGCATCATCAAATATAATGGTTGGGCTCTTGCCTCCAAGCTCTAAAGTCACGTCCTTCAAATTGGTCTCCGCCGAGGCTTTGAGAACCCTACGGCCCGTCAAAGTACTGCTGGTGATGGAAATCTTCGCAATATCTGGATGTTCACTCAGCGCTTGTCCAACTGTGTGGCCTGAAGTTCATTTGTTATATGGAAGCTAAAAAAAGGAAAACACGAGCATCTCATACCGTATCCATTTATAATGTTAATGACGCCTGGAGGGAAACCGGCTTCATTGATAAGGTCAGCTATTCTGAGCGCTGTTAGAGGAGTGATCTCTGAGGGCTGGTCATACTGTCAGAAAGTAGGGCTTATTGTTTCTTGAAGTGGAAATGTACCTTTAACACCACTGTGTTCCCAACCGCCACTGCTGGTGCAATTTTCATGGCGAGGTTCGTCTGCGATAACTCAGTGAACATGGTGAGGCATGGATGAAAGAGCTGCACAAACCAGGGGGAAATTCCAAGGGGTTATTTGAGCCTGGATATAAGATCGATGTCAAGTGATAGTCGTATTCCAGAGTAGAACATACCACAACACCGTATGGCTCATGTCTACTATAGGCAAACTTTTGATCGTTCGTCTGATATATTGGTTAGAAGTGGCAGGTATAAAGTTATGGGGCAGAAATAACTTCAATTGTTTTTCCTTGAACTTTATCAGCCCAGCCACCATAATATCGGATGGCGCCAATGGAAATACTCAAATCCACACTTTTTGCAAAGTTAAATGATTTTCCTGTCAAAATTTTAGAAGCATTTAAAGTAACCCGGACGAAGGACATGCCAACGTTGAGCGCTTCCAACGCCGCGAACTCCTCGGTGTGGGCTTCCAAAAGGTCTGCTAGCTTGTTAAGGAGTTTTCCTCGAATCACACCAGGGCATTTTAAACCCCAGTGCGTTTTGAATGCCTAAGATTTCATGAAAGGTTAGACATTCTCGTCCCCTGAAATGAAATTTCCGTACCCGTTTGGCAGCGGCTATTGCAATATCGACATCCTTGGAGGATGCAGCTGCAACGGAGGTTATAGTTTTTCCGTTGGCTTTGAACAACTCAATACGATCGCCCGGTGATGTGGTTTAAAGCTATTACCTGGATTGATAACACTTATTGCACGATTTTAGCTGATTTTTCTCACAAGATGTAAAGCAGTCGCTTACTCGATCGTGGAAGGCTCAACAGGCTCAACCCATTTCCCGTCAATAAATAACCTTTTCGTTTTGGAATTTAGAACCAGTCAAAATGAGTTATGGAAACCGAACTCTTACCCAGTATGTACGGTGGATGTGCCTTTGTACGTCGGGGTGTCGAAGGTATAAGTAAACGTCCTAGACATTTCAGTGGTTCGGCTTTTGACTGTACCCGGTGGACCAGGCTATATAGTAAATTTGGTACTCTTCCGCTGGGAAGAGCGTGGGAACATTACCAAGCTGGGAGTGGGGCGGCCGCAACACCTCTCATCAGCTTCGTATCATTGCTACACTGGCAGCCTGGGTCAGATATGGCCGTGCACATATCATGAGCTATCAGTCTGAGAGACTACTAGTACTACGCGCCTTGTTCCCGCTTTATTTGCTTTATCTTCTCCACCTCTCTTCTCCCACGCTGCTTGATCTTGATATGATATACACCTGCCATGTCATGTTTTATATTATACAAGCGGGGAAGAGCGAGGGGAGAGTAAAGGTCAATCCACGGGCATTAAGGGTTCACACAATTTGCCGAAAGTTGCCGTGGGCGTGGCTCCACCCCACAAGGCGTTGGGAGGTGTGACAGATTTGTTACACTTCGCGATCTTACATCGAGAGGTCAACTTACCTGTTTCTTCGGTTTGGAAACATTTTGAGTCTGGTCTCATATGTAGTAGATCTATCCATGAAGCCTTTCATATATACATTCAGGTTCCGAGCATCCGAGAAGACAGTACGGTACACCAGTATACCGTACCAACCATGCCGGGGGTTTCGCCTTTCCGACGGTAAAGGACCATTATCTTTTTCACTTCCCGCCGGAACAAACTACCCTGATGCGAAAGGAAATAGAGCTTGGTAAGAGCTGCGGCTGGCGCGGGGGCACTGTACTTCGGGTTACATAACCACCACTCCCTCCACCCGCATCTTCCACCCCCCGGATTCTACAATGCAGGCCGGTTCTGAAAGTACTGTCTTGCTGCCTTCGAGTGCGGCGACAGTCGTGTCTCGTACTTCGTCTAAGGTATTTGATGGGCATTCCACGGTTACTTTCCAAGGCGAAGAAACTCCTGCTGCACACAAGTTGCCAGAAGATATCACCCCCAGAAAGCCTGAAAAGGCGGAGATCGATGCAGACTCAACTGGGGAAGACTTTCAAGGCAAAGCAGGGAATAATTGGGAAACAGATCTCGAGAATGCCCGAAATTGGTCGACGGCCAGGAAGTGGACGACAGTCTGTATAGTACGTCACTTTTTTCTCAGGGCTACAAAAGATTACAGAAAAGAAACGGTGTATTTTTCTGATAATACCTGCAGGTTTCGTTTTACAACTTCGTTCCGCCACTGGCAAGCTCAATGATGGCTTCTGGGCTTCCTCAGGTTGCCGACAAGTATCATATCACAAGCCCTACTGTAATAGCTCTTACTCTAAGTATTTTCTTGCTTTCATTTGGTATTGGCGTAAGTGTACTATTTTAATGTAATCACTCGCTCAACGGATAGCCTCTTTACAGCCCCTAATCCTTGCCCCACTTTCTGAAATATATGGCCGTACATGGGTATGTCATATTCATTCCCGACGATTTATACTTAATTGAGTCATATTAGGTGCTTCACATTGCTAATATATTCACATTGGGTTTCAACCTTGGTTGTGCTTTTGCGCCAACCACAAGGGCTTTGATCGGTCTCCGTTTTCTCAGTGAGCCTGCAATCGATTGGCTACATTTAATCTCTTTATTGATATATTTTACTCAGCCGGATTTTCCGGAAGTGCACCTGTGGCCATTGGGATGGGGTCCCTTCGCGACTTATTTTCTGAAAAGGACCGAGCCTCTGCCATGGCTCTTTTATCAATAGGCCCATTGATCGGTGAATAATCTTCGTATAGCCTAAGCTTACATTGAATTTCTTATCCTGCATAGGTCCCGTGATGGGTCCCATAGCTGGTGGGTTTGTGGTTGAGAAAGTAGGCGTGAAATGGATTTTCATAATCGTCTCCATCGTCTGTGCCGTTGCATCGCTTGTGGCAATTCCCTTCCTTCGTGAAACATATGCCCCCATCATTCAGCTCCGACGTATCAAACACTCCCAAGACCCAGAGAAGGCTGCTCGGGATTATCCGGAATTGTTCAAAGAACAGAAAGGGCTTTCAGATATTTGGCTCAATCTTACCCGTCCATTTTTGCTATTGTTCGGAAGCTACGTTTGTTTTATTCTAAGTCTTTACATGGCATTGTGCGGCATTTCTCCTAAAAGTTTATCCTCTGATATTAACTGATGGCCCAACAGCATGTATGGTATTTATTATCTTATGTTCACCACATTCTCGGACATTTTCTCCAACACATATGGTTTTAACCCTGGAATTACTGGACTTACCTACATCGGGCTTGGCGTTGGTTTATTCGCAGCCACAATATTTGGTGCCAAATTTGCCGATCAAGTGTACCATCGGGTATGAACCTGATTTTGTATAACTTCTACTATCCACAAAACTCAGATATTTTATAGCTGGCTACCAAGAATGGTGGAGTAGGCACTCCGGAAATGCGTATTCCCGCTCTGGTATTTGGATCTTTCTTCGTACCCGTCGGACTACTGTAAGTAACTTAGAAACCATGCTTTACAGGATATCTTATCTATTTTCCTATTCTAAATAGTTGGTATGGATGGTCTGCACAAGCTAACATACATTGGATCATGCCCATAATTGGCTCTGCAATATTCGGCTTCGGAATGATGACAACTTTGTATGTCCTTTTTTGATCTTATTCGTTTGGTATCTCTTACTGATTAATCTCAGCCTCCCAATCCAATTATATCTCGTTGATGCCTTTGCATTCGCAGCGAGTGCAATGGCAGCTGCCTCTGTTTTCCGATGTGTCCTCGGATTTGCCTTCCCATTATTCGGTCAGCAGATGTTTGATGCTCTTGGGCTCGGAGGTGGAAATTCCGTAAGTGTTAAATAGTTCTTTTTGGTCGCAATTGGCTGATGGCGGCTGTTGTATAGCTTCTTGCTGGACTTGCTATAGTCTTGGGTATTCCCTTTCCTATATGGCTTTATTTCAAAGGGGCGGAAATTCGAGCCAGGAGTAAGTTTAGCCATTGAGTTGTTCACTGGATTGGAATTTTATTTATCGCATCCTTCATTGTTTGAACCCTAATATATATGTAGCATTGTAGTATGGATATAATCCCATATTCCTCAGATATACAGTATCTTCGTAGATTTTTATACGCCTGTCCAGTCAGGATTTGTGCATGCCTGACAATCAAGCGTTGCCTCTTCTCACAGTTTAAGGGTGGCGGACATGCCCATCGTACAACTTGATACTACTTCCTCTATAGAGACAATTCTCAAAGTTTAATAATAATATACAGTTAATTTGCAGGTTCAGGGGTCTGGGGGCCAGAGATCGAAAATTGGAGATTGGAAGATGGAATAGAGGTTGGAATAGAGATAAGGTAGAATAAGGGATATGGATACACAAGGGGATGTTTAAATCAAATAATCAGATTAGTTTGCATCATTAAAGATGCAAGACTTATATACAGGAAGTCAGATAATAGGATCTGGGATAGTATGGGGACAAGATAGCATGTGAACAGAATATAAAAGGAAAGTAATGCAAAAGCATTGTCTACAAATGGGGGTAATATGCCAATGTGATTCTGGAGTATAAGAATCAGGTACAAAATCATCATGTGAGGCATAGCCACAAAAAGGGGAATGGATCAGAGATTCAGCATAAACAGAATACAGATAAAACGGTAAGTGTGATGGGGTGAAAGGGATAAGAAGTCCAGAGGGCCAGATTACAGAGCTGGGCTGGAGTCCAGAGTGGAAAGGGACTTAACACTATGCAGCCCTATGCCAGGGGAACCTGCTCACTCCTGCTGAGCACTTGTCACTGCTTTGTTCTGGATAGCAATATAAAATAAAAATAAAAATCTGTATTATTGTGATGATATGAAAAAAAAAAAAGGTCTGGCCACTACCAATCTCTGCCACAAGCCTTAAATTCTCCTTGACAAGTCCACTACTTCATATGAACTGGGGCTTATTCAAGAGCCATATTTGACTAGAATTAATACTTTTCCTCTAAAGTCCTCACACTTCACAAATTGTGGAATATAAACCTCGACAACACAGTAATTTACACAAAATTTAGTACTTCAAATGTAAACTGGAGATGTGAACAGAGTTTCTATTTGAAATCCCAATTGCACACAGTACACCAATGACAATATGAAATGCAAAATATGTTGAATATTACACTGTAGGATAGGTATGAATATAAAATGTAAATTTTGATGATATCTTGAGATTCATTTCAAATATACAAAGTGCTAGAGATCAATGAAAAGATATTAAGTGAGGCACTACAAAGGTACATGGCTCCACATTCAAAATGGGAGACACTACAAAGAGCTTTGTCCCAAGTTCAAATGTTAAAGAGGCTTTCAGCCCGAACTTGGATACACAATATAAAATGGGTTTCTAGTGATTGGGCAATGAGTGTGTGATGAGTGTGCAAAGTTGGGGCAATGTTATGACTTGATCCCTGGGTGGGGGTTGGAGTATAGTTCGGAGGGGGTTGGGCAAGTAAGCAGAGCTGCTATTTATCATTTACCATTTGAATTCATTCATTTTGCTGTTGAAGCACTGCTTCTTTTTAAGCTACACGTCTTTTATTTGGAAACCTGCAGAGACCCAATCAACAAAGAGTATCAAGGGCTTGTAGAACCTCATCTGTTACATTTTAGTTAGACTCCTGTTTCATCCTTGACTGAGCGGAGTGGACCCAATTTAATGCTTTCACCAATGTTGGTCTCAGGGTTCTTTGAAAACCTGAAAGCCTTTCCCATAATGTAATTATCTAAAGGGACAGTGGATCAGGATACCCATATGACAGGCATAAACAACAGACCATTTTCCACACTCCCAAATCCTTGTCCAATTTGGGAATGATATCCTCCAGAAGCACTGTAAGCTTGAGTGCTTGGGAAACATCGAATGTTATTGGCTCTTCATCTGAAAACAAGTTGATAATATGCTTCCCGGGATCAGCAGTGTTGACAATGAGTAGAGTAGAGGGAATTGAAGAGCAGCCCTAATCATGAAACCTAGCTGACAGAAGTGCAATGTCTCAGAAGTTTATGGGAATTGCTGAGATCCTGAGTCTCAATCCTTGAGGTCTTCTCCAAGGAGCAGCATCATCATGGCTGACCTGCATTTGTGACATCAAAGCAACAAACTACATTATGTTGCAAAGTAAACATTTGAACTGGGATTACTCTAATGGATACAATGTAGTAGCAAGGTGAGTGACCATATAACCACAGTTTATTTTGATGAATATCTTTCTGGAAGCCTTGGATTTGGGCTCTGTCTTTGAGAATCTTTGGGACCCTGTCACATGTCATTTGGAGCCCTGGAACAGTGCTCCAACATGTCCTTTTGATCATGCCCAAAATTGTTGGAAAAAAGATGGGAATGCTACAGTATATTTCTTTCAACTGAATTCCTGGCCAATTCCTGGCCATCCTTTGTTTCTATGCGTCTATTTTTCTCGTGCATCCCTCGCTACATTGCCAAACTCATATCCCTCAATGACAATGTTGGCAACTTGCTTCAGCAGCGCCCAGTGAGTTCCGTTAGAACAACAAACTATAGATTAGAGGCTCATAAAGTGGCCGTTTATAGTAGATACATAAGAGAATATTACTAAGAATATAAGAGAGATATTGAAGTTTCTACTAGATTCCCGGTCTCCGGTCTTCCGGGGATTCAGGATGACTAATCCCAACAGACAAAATACTTCTAATTTCTGGTTTCTTTTTTTCTCACCCTGACCTGATTCCGCCGTTGTTGGAAAGTGACGGTGACTTAGCGCCTCTGCACATTAGCTTGATGCCGAAGACAGGGGATATACTTTATATAAATAACGTCAGGATAGTGTCAAGACATTATTTAATACACCACGTAGGCAATTCCAATTATGAGGGAACTGATTTCTTTGCCATCTATTCATCGTCCTTTGATGCAACTCTGACTCTGAGCGGAAGCTGATGCCCCTTCTCCACTTCTCCCTCGATCGTAGGAACCATCACGAGACACGCCTCCTTCCTTATCTTATAAGAATCGGGAGTTGTGAAGAACTCGAAGTTATTAATTAACTCCACGAGCAACGCCTGCATTTCCACCACTGCAAATCTCCAGCCGATGCATGACCTGACGCATGCAATGAGCGACGAACGAAGAAAGAATAAAAAATGTCGATCTCACCTTACACCAGCCGCGAAGGCGAGACTAAAATGTTACAAGTTACGCAAATTCAATATATCACTGGAACACCTACAGGTTTGCATAAACTCCCACATTTGCAGATTTCTTGACAGTCCCGTCTAGCCAACGTTCGGGTCTAAACACATCAGCATCCTCGCCGAATATATCTTTGTTCCTGCCAACCGAGTCTTGAATTAAGGAGAGCCTTGTACAGGAAACGAAACCGTACCTCTGATACCCCGTGATGGAAGCGAGGACTCGGAGTCCTTTTGGAATGGGTATCTCCCCCAAAACTTGTCCATCGATTGTCGTGATTGGCTTGGAGAGTGGGAGAACATCGTCTGCGACAACGCCTCTTGAAATGTTGTATGCCACATTGTCATATCTCATTGATTCCTGCGAATCAATGTTAGCACATCACAGAGATGAACCAGAACACACGTAAACCTTTAACACAGCGTTTAGGTACGGCATGGAATCAAAATCGACGGCTGTAAAAGCAGAGTCTCCTCGCTCTCTAATCACGCGCTCAGTTTCTCTTATTTCCTTTCTGAACTTTTTCTGGATCTCGGGATATCGCGCCAGTTCCAGGAGTGTCCAGCTAACAGAGTTTGCCGTTGTTTCGTGGCCAGCCATAATGAGTGTGCTTTTATTTGTTAGCATCATATTTTCAACAGCAGACAAACTTACCGCATTTGTGAAATCATTTCCTCCTCGTTCAAACGATGTCTAGGATCCCCCGAATTGTTCGCCTTGACTGATTAAGGCTGGAAATGGCGACAAATATTTATACATCGATTGCCCACTCACCTAGGACGCTCATCACATCCCGACCTCCCTCTCCTTTCAAAATGGCCTCCGACTTTATGTCGATGAGCTTTTTTGCAACGCTAATCGCCAATTTGGAAGTTCGGCGGACATGCTCCAATTTCTTGCTTGGTGCATGGTCGAGAATGTAACAGCCGAGCCACGATGGTATGTACTGAAGTATGGATTGGGTTAAGATCTCCCCATTAGTAAGAAAGCCAAATGTATCGGCGCTGCCAGTAATTGCAAAATCAGAATAATCCTTTAATAGGTAATGAGGACTCACAAAAGATTGTTATACGCTTCCCCAAGGGGGTTGTCATTATTATCCAAGACACCGAAGTCATAATCAAAGGCCGCTGAATAAATAAATAAACGAAGATTGAACAAAGCGCTGTGCATGACTAGAAAGCAGACCTTCTCCAATGGCATCCAAGGTCGCACGAGAGGTCCAAGAAGGAATGTCCAAAGTGACGGCTTCCTCAAGAGAGGCTTGGAGAATGTCCTTCCATTTCGCGGTGAGCTGATTTGGCAATATGATTCCAGTAGATTTTATATTCCCAATGACGTGACCTACCCTTGCCGCGTGGTGGAAGAATACGGGGACCAACTTCTTTATTTCAGTACTCGAGAAGGCGGGGTTCATAACCTTGCGATGGCGCTTATGATCGTCAGCTTAACAAATGAAAAATTAGATCATAGAAGTCTAGCATTGGAGGAACGCTGAAACCGTCAACAGAGGCTAAACCACGGCCGGAATGAAGGCGTGAAAGTTCACGACGTTCAGGGAACTTGGCTAAATTGTATCCAGCGGTCTGCAGGACATATTGCATGCCTTGGGATCTGATATAAGGAGACGATCTTCCTAAAGCGAACCATGAATTGCAGTTCGATGAGTAAAACTGGACTCGTACGCCAAAAGATGCTTTGAACCTGACAACATCGCCGTATGCACGCGTCCAGTTCAATTCGGCCTAAATGTATTTGGAAATGAGCTCGCTAAGAATTTAAAGCAAATAAAGTGGTTTTTACTTCCCCGGCTTGACTCTTCAGAAGCTCTTCTAGGTTACCTGTGAAAAGCGTTACAACAAAGCTGAAACTTAAGTTTACTCTAACGCTCTGCTCACCAAAAAGAAAAGATTTAGACCGTGGACCTCTAATCCTAGCTATCGCGCCGAGACGCGAACGTCGCTGATAGATTTTATAGGAGATATAGAGAGCACATGCGGCGCTGAAGATTAAGATTTTGTTCAACATGACGGTCAGAAACCTTAGCATTTCAGAACCCTCGTACTTTTATAAAACCCGAACGGAAAGGGCTATTCGAGAGGCATCCCAATTATTTTTTTAGTACCAGTACGGCCGCATCCTTAGTTATTCGAAGGAGAAGTGTATAGGATATCGAAGATGTTGACGAAGCTTAGCAATCAAAGCATGCTCCATATTTTTATACAGCTTTCTAAATAATAATAGAGGTATGGAGCCCCGCTTCGCGGAAATTGAATTTGTCATAGATATATCAATGCGCTTCGGCCCGTCCTTTCCTAGCTCAGCGCTAATGCCTTAACACACGAGTGGGAATTCCACGCTAAAGGGGCTTGTAGGGACTGGAGGCACTTGCACGTGGCACTTTTCATAATCTATCATACAGGGGAATGTGATTGGGAACGGATTCGAAAGCTTTAAGTTTCAAGTTTAGACGGGGCTTAAATCCTTTCGCTGAATGGGACTTTCGATCTAGAAGGGAGTAAAATTTGAGTTTACATTGAATTAATGGAAAAATAAAATCTAGAGTTTTTGTTCCCTATTCCGCGTTCGTACACCTACGTCATAGGTCCTGAAAATACCCATGTGTTGTGGCGTCCGAGTACAGCAAAGCTTCGACCACAGATTACTTGCGGATCCGGACTTAGCGGAATTTTTGATGACGACCGGCTCGCTCTAAGCCAACTCGGCCAACGGTCACGACATTTCCCACCACTTCAAATGATTCCATAGCACTTTATTTGTGAATAAAGTTCATTTATCTTTCATTTTCGTCGCTAAACTATTATGTTTTAGCTAAGTAATTAGTTAACGCTCCTTGATGAAGCCATCACCTGCAACTGTTTCCAGTGATAGAATCCCACGTTAAAGTGCCCTATTGCGAATTTCTCATAAAGAGTTTGCAGTCGATTGTTACCATTCGGCAGTCTGGCCCTATCGATCTGCGCCTAGATATCCTCCCGCCTCCCCGCCTATAGCTGTAGTAGATAAATGTGCGGAGTGAATGGGTGCCTATCCGTAAGCTCTAAATTCTAAATTTCTAGTTCTAAACCATTTGATATGGGCGACTACTTCATTTTCGAGCTTCGGACGTGACAGGAAGCACCCCGCAATCTTCGATTTCCCACAGTCGCCCAGTTCTAAACCTTTTATCTAGAGGAGGGGTCCAGACCCCCGTCTAGTCTATTTTCACAATCTAAACAGTTAAATGAACCGTCCGAAGGCTTTCCCCTTTCTCTTTGATCTCACCGCCTAATTTGGGCATTTGCCTCCCGTCCCTCCTATCGCTATGTTCATTCTCGTCTGCAGCGATCCCCAGCCTTCCTGTCGACGATAGAGTCCCTCATTTTGTCTGCGTGAGGGCTGAACATCACGTGCACGTCGCGCACTCTCTCTAAACCTTATTTTCGTTGGATAAACATCAATAAAAACGCCATTCTTTAAATTGGATGGGGAGCATCGAGTGAGTACCCGTGCAGTATCAACCCGCCTCTCTGTTTCCTGAACCAGACCCCAAACTCTTGATCCGTATGCCTCCTCCGTACGACGCCTCCTCTCTTGGTTTCCCACAGGTTCCATGGAGATATTGCGGGACAGAGAAACTGACTGTACAGTAGGTAATTACTGCAGTATGCTATTGCTGAACCCTTGCCGTAGCTTCTCAATTTCTTACCGCCAACAGATTTGGAAAATACAAGTCACTTGATTTTGGTTTACGGCTTAGAAAGAAACATTCCAGATTTCCCTTGTGACACTGTCACAGCTTCGAAATTGTTTAGAACTAGAACTTTAGGATTTAGGGCTTACGGATGGGCACCCACTAAAAATTTCACTGGGTTTTCTTTGGTGGGTTTGAGTTGAACCATTACCAATATTTAGAGTCGCAAAATCGAAAATACCTGACGAACCATATCAGGACGACAAAGCACCGACCCGGCATTATCAGGCCCTGGTCAGGCCATTGTCAGGGATTGATCAGTCGCGGATCAGGGTCGTTCGGTACCCTGAGCTCCTGATAAGGCGTTTTCGATTTTTGCGACAGAGCTTAAAAGAGTAGCTAATTGGTCTATTAATGTCTTTACAAGTGCCTAGTGCATAAACTAAGATGAGGCTCAACGCTGAGGCAGCCCAAGCAGGAGCCATGAGCGCGGTACGCTGAATTTCGCCCGGTCACTAAATCATATGTGCGGAGGCTGTTTGCTGCACCGCGCCTCACCTAAGAACCACCAGTCTGGCGCGAACACGCGGCTAGAGTGGGAAGGACCGGGTTTGAGTCTAGAGCGGGAGCATCCGCCAGCCGTCACATCACGTGACACTCGTGCCTTTCCCTTCCCTTCCAACCAGTGTTCAGGCTGAATGGTAGGTATGATGGTCGGTTTCTCTTTCTGCAGATGGTTGAGGGGCCTTCCATCTCGAAGGAGTTCCAGCTGTGCAAACATGGCTCGCGAACGTTCGCTGCGACGAAAAGAACTTTCCACAGCTTCCACAGGCCCATTCGCATACTCGACCATGTTTAATTACTTCGTGTCGTAACCGATCATGCTGTCGCGAAAACGACTGATCGCATGATGACGACATGGTACAACGAAATGATTTGGGCGGTTTGGAGAGGTGAGTCCGTACATGAGATCGCAGCGAGTGTTCCCACCTGAACCGCCGATCGCAGTGAGGGCATCTCAAAGGGCGTTCATGATCACATTCGGAAGGACTATCTGGAAACTGTGGGCTTCCACCATCGATATCGAGAGGGGAAGAGTCGACTGCTGGAGATGACACTGAAGAGTCCATGTAAGGTTGAGTAGGGCTTTGTCGCTGTGATGAGGAATCCGGGGTTGAAGTTGAGGTTATGCTAGGTGCGTTTGAATGAGGAAGTAAATCAGACACTTCCAAAATTGGTGAATCGCGGGCACAAGCTGCTATGTTTGTCGAGGGCTCAGAGTGGTCGAATGGTTGAGGCGGGCTCGGATCTCCGAGCGTCGATGAATGAGGGAGTAACCAGTCACAGTCAATCATTTTTTCCGATCCTGCTTGGTCAAACGGGAACGATAATTGTGATTGTGTGGCCCAGGGAGTCGATCCTGTCACTTTTAACAGGAACTTCAGTATTGTAGAAACGATAAAAGCAAATGAAGTTCAACATACGCGTAAGATATTCTCCAAAGCTTGGTAGGTGCGGAATTTGATAGTTGTTATTAAGCAATAAATTAGGTTGAGTGGGGGCTAATAAAGAGGATGAAAGGTGGCTGAGAAGTAGAATGAGAAGAAAACCATACCAGGGAGGGTCAACATTTCTTCACATCTCTTGCATGCCTGGTCTGATGGCGGCGACGGGCGATCCATCACCGAATATATTCGAAGAAAATATCCTTGGCCTTCCTCCTCCACTGTCTCAAATTTGATTGAATATTGGGAAGTGCATGAACCCTGTCCTTTGTCTGACTCGACCGAAGAAATCAATTGCCATGTCACAATAGACATGAAGAGCGCTCACCTTTGTTCAAGGGCAATATATTGAATGAAATTCCTTCTGAGGAGGGCTTAAGTCCCACTGAGACGCATAAATGGCTGAGTTCTTCTACAGGGAGGCTAAGAACAGGCATACCGAGTTTGAGGAGCACGAGGCGGGGCCTCCCTCTTTATCGATACGGTACATATATGGACGCAGTAACGACATCATGAATATGTTGACTATCAATCTTCTTATCCTATTTTTATTTTTGTGCGTGTAAATCATATCTGCTCCATCCTTCAAATGCATCAGATCCTGGCGTATTCCTTGTGAGAAACTCGAAGCTGAGTAGGATGGCGGGGGTGAAAACCCGCGACCTTCTCCGTAGGAAAACCCGTATGGGGTGTTCGGTGAGTCATGTGATTTGAAAATCAAGTTATATTTGCATGAGATTGTGCGATAGAGAAAGATTAACATTCCATATAGACTACATACTGATGGTGATAGGGTGTCATAAATACAGACGAATATATCGCCGTTGGTTCGAGAAAACCTCTGTAACGGCCGAAATATCATGGACATATTTTAGCTGAATATATCCCATGTTATTGTTTTAACCTGAATAAAAATGGCCCAAAATTGCTTATCGTGCGGCGTGTAGACATATCCCTCATGGCAACCAAGTATCATATTAGATAAAATACTTCACCAATTTTAGACTCTATATATAATACGTGAAGTAGGCGAAGGACCCTTTGCCGAGAAGAGTTCGCCCAGACAGTCCATTTATGACTTCTATGTCACCTAAGAAATCCTTATCACCCAGAATAAGTATTCTTCCTTGTTTCCTGTTTCCTAGAATGGGAATGACTCTTTGATACGCTTATCTCCGCCCACGCATAAACCTAAGACACTAAAATCTGTCAGCGCTACAGCGCGCCACAGGTGCATTCTTGACCGGTGGCGGCTATACGCCAAAGGACCAAGCTCAGCCCGAACGATAATCAGTGTGGTTCCACCCAGAGGGATCGCCGGCCCCACATCAACCCCGAAAAAGGCAAATTAGCTTACACAGGCGCTAGAACACTGGTGATGATCTACTACTTCAGAAGGGGGATCGTGAATGACTAGCAAAAACAAACCACAGACATGGGTTTGACAACAGCCAAAAATTATTTAGACGCAAACACTGCAGTGGGTGGTCCTGAGTATCAAAAGAGGAGGCGTTGAGGTGGTCGGGAACCGGGAGCACATTTCGCAATGTGCCAGGTAAGAAGAAGTTGGGCTCCAAAACAATAAGGCCGAAATACTTCGGGATAAAGGGATATCATCCGGCAAGTTTACAACATGCTTGAATAGATGTATTAGAGGATTTATCACAGCATTTTATGCCATTCTTTGGGACGCATTAGATGGGTGAGAGCCGCTTTATATCTGACCCGGTCGGACTGGCAGATGTGTCATGATTTGTTCATGAGGAGCACGCTCCAGGTGCTGCTGCTCTTTCTGTGTGGTTGGTATTGGCCACGCTCACTCATTGTCGCCGCTCTGAGAGGAACCGGCGGGATGGTTGCCGAATATGGAACTGGGATTGAGAGGGTGGCGAGATGGTGTGAAGATGCCTGATAGGATCTCGTTGATGGGCTGAGGTGTGTGGTCCAAACTCGTCTTAACTGCAGCGTGACATAATGTAGAGCTTCGTGGTTGGGGGAATTTGAGTGATAGCTCAGAAATACGCGGATGAAGCTTGCCGCCGGGAGGGCGAGTCGCGAATTCCCTTGTCAATTGGTCACAGTTGGCAGATAAACTGTAGTCATAGTGTTGAATAAAGGAAAAATAAATTAAACAATATATATTCAGTGTATAGAGGTAACAGCATTGACGATAGTCTCAAGCATTGAAAGAGGTTGGAATAGGATCTTCAAACAGTGTCTATTCTGAGGTAATTCGTTTGGTACAGTGGTTGAGTGTCATGATTTGGGCGCCATGTTGATGTCCATCCGTTTGACCCTCCTTTGCGGCATTTTTAAGGTCAATATTTTTTAACTTCTCAACGAGTTACACATCCTCCTCTCTTAAGTCACGCGGTTCCTTTTCTTTTCCGGCGCTATATCACGCATCAACAATGGCAATTGATTTATGTATAACATTAGATTTCCTATAAGAGTGACTTGAAGTGTATTATAGGATTTTTGGCTTAAAGATGCCTGCATATGAAGAAGAAAAAACTCCCTTAGGCTAAAAAAATATTGTTGACTCGGAATCAAGAAGGAAAACCCTTTTAGTTATTGAGATTACCACTATTCAATACTTTGCACGAGTTCTATGTACAGCAACACGCCGGACAGAATAATAAATTTAAATAGGGATTTTCTAGGTAAAAAAATATTTGGTCGAGATAATGAAACGACTCTCTTACGATTAAATTAATTGCAACTGTCTTCACGTTATCCGTGCTACAACCTTCCAGCATTTTTCTAAGTTCAAATTTGAAGTGGAAAAAAATATTTGATCAAAAGGTGACATCCAAGAAATCCCGCGCTCATATACAGACTTTTGTACTCGTGCGGGACCCAAACTTGCGCGCATTGTAGAAACTACATAATAAGTGAACAGTAGACACTTGTAAATCGGTCGGAATTTTTGGCCACTTGGCCGATCATAGTGCATAAGGCGTTTAATTGCTCTATTGCGACAAGGTGGATTTACTACAAAAGTTCAGTATGTCGAAGGCTCCACTTTGACTGGAATAGCGCATCAACGGGTTGGATCAGCAACCAACATCAATCGCGGATGTCTTTTCATTATTAATGCTATCAATGGCGTTGGTGTATTGCCAGATCCGAGACCGTGTCTAACAGGGTGTATGTGCAACATTCCACTCGTTGGCCCTTAGATAATTTGTCTGTCTTAGAAAACATTGTCTCATTTATATAAGATATAAAAAGGGCTCGAAAGAGCCTTAGAAAATAACAATAACTCGTTGCGCTACCTACTAAGTTGCTAATATATGGAGATAAATATAAAGGTTCTTGAGTACATCAAGAACAAAAGATCAGGCCTTTTTGGAGATCACAACTTGTAACCTCCAGACCAGAGAGCGCCGAACCGATTGTGTGGATCGTATTGCCTCTTAACTTGGAGAAGGCGAGACAACGTGCCGTTACCAACATGTTCGTAAACTTTCTGATTTTGCCCGGCGTAATTTAAGTATATGAAATCTGTGGATTATGAATGAAGTTGTAGTTAACGAAGCGTAGAGCACCACTCACCCTTCAGCAAGCCACGCTGGCTTCCCAAGTCCTGGACGAATGCTAGATATTGATCAGAACGGGCGCCGATCTCAGCATCGATCGATGCATTAGTCCATTGTACATGCTCGAGAAGGACTGGAATCATGACAAGGAATTATAAGTGAATAATAGAATAAATTTAATCTATCGGACTTACGGAACAAGTTTTCGCTTGGGTCAACGAGCCCGGAAGGACTGTCACCAGCTACTGTTGCATTAATCATCTGCTTGTTAATCGGTTGAATGTTGATGCTCCACAATGTTCCAGGAATTGTTAACAAGTCGCCAAATATCTGCTTGCCTTGTTGATATAGATCCAATACACTCCGGGCATCGGCTCTGAAGGTCAGCGTCCACCATGCGGTTCGGATACCAGAACTGTCACCGGCGGCAAGTTCACCAGCAATGGTAGTCAGGTTAGAAACAGCAAGGGAATTAGATGTTGCCGAAGGGACGAAAGGCTTCAGCCCAGAGAACAAAGGAGGGAAACTGGTTGGTTTAAGATATGCATTTGAAGAGCTATTCGGTATTAATTTGAATATTTGACAAGGTGAAACGGGAGAGAAAAAGAGCGAGCGCTTACAGGACAAAATAATCCAAGTTGACAGGATCCCACACCATTGAGACGGCCGAGAAACCGTTAGGATCGTCCTAGGTAAGACTAAGCACATGAAAGAAAAGGCTAAGAACTTGAGACGTACGGCTAGTTTCTCATTAAAGTTAACCAGATAGTCCATGAGAGGCTCTGCCTGGCTCTCGTTAAAGGTAAGTGAACCTCCCCACATGCCTCCCAATGGGAATGTCTCGAGTGTATATTTGGTGACGACTCCAAAATTCGTAGATCCTGTAAGCGTGTCAAAACCCGAGTTCTAATATAGTATCGTTGCATACCCAGTTTAAGAGCCCAGTGGAGTGAAGGGTTTTGTTTTGTATTGGCGGTAACGATGCTCCCATCAGGAAGAACAACCTCTGTGAACGAGATTAAGACGTGAATTTAAGTTTTACCGAAAGATATTACCATGTTCAATAATGTGGTTGCTCGAAATACCAGTTCGTGGACTCAAAAAGCTGATACCGCCTAAGCAATATTGTTAGGCCCACATTAAAAGTTCTTTACATGTGTACAAACCTCCAACGAGAAATCCACCCACGCCAACTGGAGCAGAACGACCGCCTGAGACCGTGAGGTTCAAAGGCGTGAGCTTGGTATAAACGGATTCCTGGCAAAAGCTCAACTATTTTGGGAGATTTTGAGAAAGATCACATACGAACCCATCTGTGACCGGGACCGAGGCTAAGAGACGAGTGATCTTTGGATACTTGGAACAAAGTCATGTTTTGCATGTCAATCGTTAACCCGTTGGAACCAACATTCGAGGAACCGCCCCAATTCATGTGGCCTCCTGAACGGACCGCAAAGGAACAATTCGCCTTTGTGGCGATTGAAATGATCTTCGAGACATCCTGGGCATGGAAAGGAGTTACACGGCAGGAAGGCTGGAGATTGATATTATTTTCAGAGTAGTATGTTTCCTGCTGATCTTCATATGCCACACTTCCGGGGAGGAAGACTTTTCCTGGGAGTAGCCTATTGAGTTGCCCACACTAACAAGAAAAGTTCGTATCAATTCACAAGAGTGTTAGAAAGAGTGGATAACACATACGCATTGCTGGGCTGTCAGCGTCGTTGACTGGGAATCAGTACCAGCAAGTACAAGTGAAGCTAGCAAGACAAAGGGAAGCGAAGAAGGCACACGCATTTCTCTGCGACTCAGAGACGTGGATGATCTCTACCTCATATAACCCTCATTTTATACTCTATCCCCATCACGAGCATCACCGCCATTGCTGCAATAAAATGACAGGAACAGCTAGCAACACCGCTAAAAGAGTGTCGACGAGCTGATGATGAAGGTCGAAACACCCATTTCATGCTAACCCGGACTATTCTCCCCGCCGCGAACATCACAGTCATTGAAATGATAGGAACAGCTATGGCACGCCACTAGTGCGGACGAGCTGATGAGGGTCGGATAGTAACAGGTGGGGAACAAAACGTTTGACAAGCTGAGTCCATATGTATGGCATCACAGCGGCCGCAAAGCTCTTCCAAAAAAAGAAAAAATGGTCCGTTGGATTAGTCAGTGGTACAAAAATAGACCCCAGCTTGACTAAGCTGTCGACCTTCTGGCGTTTATAAAAGACCTGTTCCATGTACAGGTGATCAAGCATCTCTCTTACATCGCCCATCATGTCTCCTAGCGTTTGGTTAAGTACTATAGTTTGCCACCCTCCCTTTGAAACTGGTTCTGAATCTCATTGCAGTCACCGGTTCGTCTTCTGGCATGGGTCGCGCCATGACGGAAATAGTGAGTACAGGCTTACTGCATAAATCCGGAGTGATTTAAACAGTTCCGATGAGGTACTCGCAAATGGAGATATTGCAGTTGCCGCTTTGCGCAAGCCTGAAGTCATATCTGATCTGGTGGATAAATACGGAGATAAAATCCTGCCAGTTAGGCTCGATGTCACCAAGCCGGAGGAAATCGTCGCAGCTTTCAAGAAGGCGGAGGAGAAATTTGGCCGAATCGATGTCGTTTTCAACAATGCCGGATATACTCTTCTTGGGGAAATAGAGAGCACCCCGGATGACTATGGACGCAATGTTTTCGAGACCAACTTTTGGGGAACTTTGAACGTTGCTCGTGAAGCGGTTAGGTTCTTCCGTGAAATTAACAAGCCAGTCGGTGGTCGCTTGATTACCATCACAAGCATTGTTGCCACTGTGACCAGCCCAGGATTGGGATTTTATGGCGCCGCAAAACATGGTAAGGCTGATTCAGAATTAAAGAATTAGCGGTTTCTTAATAGATTCCGTAGCGATTGCTGCTGCGCTCGAGTCAATGGCTAAGGTCGGTCATATATTCCTCGTCAGGATTTAACTTTTTACTTACATTGACTACAGGAATTGGATCCCAAATGGAACATCAAGGTCATTTCCATTTTATACCCTTTAATTCCATGATGTGGTGAATCTGACCCCCTCATATTATAGTCAACCATCGTCATGCCAGGAGGGTTCGCCACTCGTGGTGCTTCGCCTGAATCTCTTGTTCAAACTCCACCTCATCCAGCATACGACTTCCCGGGTTCGCCGTCAGCCCACATGAGAAAGGCTATTCCCGGAACTGATATCCCCGGAGACACCCACAAGGGTATGTATTTGATTACCTTATACAAACCTGTTATTAATCTTCCCTTCCAACAGCGATGAAGGTCATTTATCACCACATCGCCACCGCCGAAAATCCTCCTATCCGGCTTCCCTTGGGCAAGGATGCGATTAAAGCCTTCCGTGCATATTCTGATGCTTTGGCAAATGATGCGGCTACTACTGAGAATTTGTCTGAGGATTTGCTCCGGGAAGGGAAGAGTTTAATGACTCACTTGGACAAGCAGTGAACGATTCTTGAAATTTTTGATGTAAACACAATTATGTTTTTCCCGAAAGCGTACAGTAGAATGATGTGGTCTTGACATTATACTTTAAAAGTAGATGGGCTGCGGGAAGCAATTGACCTTGAATGAGAACAAAGTTGAAGAAGGCTTCAAGGACGTGCACGGTATCCTCTTCGATTCGCCATGAGTCGGACATTCAATGATCCGCCAGAGAAAGTCGAACATAAATGTATTATCCCCGCTCAGCGCCTACTGTCAGTGCCGCACTTATCTCGGGAGTATGTACTACAATGTCTATCGTGATTTTCGATCGCCTTCACGGGGATTCTTTCAGTCAGTTTGAGCTAATTCATTACAGATCTATCCTAAAACTGTTAAACATTCATTCTCTCGAAATTTCGAAGTTTTATGTAAGCCCTCGATCCAAATTATTTGTTCATCCGGATTGAATTTTCTCTATGAGAGTAGGCGCACTATGCCACATTGTGTCATGCTACCTCAAGTTGGGTAACTCTCATAATGCATAGGAAGTTGGTCTGTCCCGTGATTATGAATTACGAGCAGTGCTCGAGTCTGACTTCGTCAGACGTGACGCTATATACTTTCGATGAGGGTGAGTTAAAGCTTTATCCAAATTCCTATCTGCTTCATTTCATCCTTAGATAATGAATATATTCTAAATATGTAGAAGAACATCTGGATATACAATGTTTTCTGTCTTTCCTGCTGCCCCTTCTGCTAACAATACCTTAATCCTTCCCCAGTTTGTCCCTCTTGAAACAGCTACATAAAATTGACCATGTGGAAATACTGGAGTATGCAAATCCATTCCAACTGTCCCCAAGGATTGTCCTTGTGATTTATTAATTGTCATTGCAAATGCCATTCTGACTGGAAATTGTCTCC
>Ga0157379_10001072_pt1 | contig 22304 bp, 22 predicted proteins | sample S25metaG_FD_121802 | JGI IMG/M metagenome (GOLD analysis project Ga0157379, IMG submission 121802) | Switchgrass rhizosphere microbial communities from Kellogg Biological Station, Michigan, USA - S2-5 metaG | ecosystem: Host-associated > Plants > Roots > Rhizosphere > Soil | place: USA... | reverse complement strand
TATTACGGTTTCGATGGCTCAATTGTTATTACTATTACTTTTTACATGTTGGCCTTGTTTAGTGCACGGATTATTACCAGCGCTAGCTTTGGTGCACATTTGCCAAGACAAATTTTGAATGTCCGCTTTCGGACATCGTCCATTTCGGGACTATCGCAGGAACTGGCGATGTGAAAGGACCCTCAAATACCCTAGGTAGCCGACTTTGAAATGACCAAAATGCCCGGATGTGTATCAGGATTTATATATTATTAAATTCGGGGCAGAATCCAAAATAAAATAAATAAAATGACATAAAATAAATGGGCTACCATGCATAATTGTTAACCCATCGTAATCCTTGTCTGATCCATCGGCTTTCTTTTGAGAGGTGAAGACTTTGAGTCCAGCTCTAATTGCGAGCAGTTAATGCAAAAATTTGTTACATGTAGTAATAACTGCTGAGTTTATATGAATTTATGACTACCTGGGGTTGAGGAAAGTGGGACTACCGGATGTGAGGACTCAGACACTAGCAACCATATAGTAGCTATTAGACCAACTTGGTTCTAAAAATATAACACCAGCAGGATTTCAACTTGAGACTATCACTATCCAAACCCAACTCCCAACATTAGGGTCCTTTAGCAATTAGATTACTTACTCGGCTAAGGCTCTATGGCTCCTCCTGTTGGCTGTGGAGCCCTTAGCTGACTAGGTAATCTTAATGCTAAAAGACCCTATTATAAGTAATCCCTACTCCATAGGCACCTTATCCAAATTGATATCTGGCCTTACCATCTTCTCCCCTTCTTGCCTGGAAAATGAATCTGGCTTGCTGAACAAGTCACAATTTGCCTAGATTAATGCCTGGATCAGGCCAAAAATCTCAAATTTTTGCCCAGATTGCAATCAGATCTACCTATCAGGGGTCCTGGTGCAAAGCCACACTATGCTTTCCTTTTTTGTGAGAGATGTGCCCCCATCATGATCCAAAGTAGTTTAAATCAGTCACAAATATCTCATTCTACAGTTATGTGATTGAAATCAAGTTACACTATTTGATGAGTTGAGTCCTTTAAATAGGGAATAGCAGAAAGAATGTTTAGAAAATACTTACCCTAAAGCTCTTGTTTTCTTTGGGTAAATAAGCAGGCTTACTGAGTCACTGACTGAATTGCTTTAAAGTAAATGTGTCCCCATAAGAGAGTCTTTGTTCCGGATCAGAGTTATGACCAAATTTATTTTTGTAAGCCCAAACTCCAAATTTTCCAGGAATAATTGGTAATTATTTGACAGAATTGTTTATGTATCCATTGGGAAACATAATTAATAAGTATAATTTAGTTTATCTACTTCAAACATATGCAAACCTGCCGCTTTAAACATTTTGAAATGAAAATATCAGAACAGAGTCAATAGCCATGTCTGTAATCCAGTGGGTGATTAGAAGAACATTGCATCCTCAGTTGATCTTCTCTCTTTCATCTGCCCTGTGCTAGCTTACAGGAATATCAACTGCTTTCTCAACAGTGATGATTGAACTATCCCTACACAATTCAAAGTCAGTTCAAATCAATTTCTAACCCTAAGCACTTACAGAGGGCATCCCTTGTAGACAAATGAGATTTGAAAAGCCAGAAAAGCCCACCAGAGCTGCTGCTGCTGGTATTGGGAAGAAGAGTTAGATGCTGAGGATGTCATCTTTGTTGCATTCACTCTTTTTATGGGTAACTGGAAGCCGACCAAAGCAAGGGATTGTCCAACTAGCCCAAAGAAAGAGGAGGTGGAGGAGGAGGAGGAGGAGGGATGACAGAAGCCCTCTCTTTCAATCCAGAATGCAGTTCTATTGCATAGAGCTGATCCTCCTGTAGCCAACGCTGAGGAATCAAAAGGTCCTCATGTAATTTAACTAGCCCAATGTCTTCATCTCATATCTCCTGCCACCTGGGCTTGAATTATTTGTTATTTATTGAACTGGATATCATCCAATACTGTACTGTTTTGACCATAGGCTCAGTTACACATTATGCTTGGGATCTGAGCCATGCCTAATTTGGCCTATGTTACATGTTACGCTGGGGGTCTGAGCCTAGCCTTTAGCATAACATTTATTTATTTATTTCCGAGGCAAAATATAACAAAAAAAAATTCTCAATAAAAATACTGCATTATTTGAGGTGTTCAAGCCAGTTCTAGCTACCTAATGGTGCCTCCATCACTCACCAACATACCACTGATTGGATTTGTGAGCATGCTTTCCTCTACCAAGTTCCATTTGTGCATATTCTTCCATATTTGGTGTTTCCTCCGAAATTTCTACAGATGCATCAGCTGAAATTGAATTGCCACAAGCAGCCTCCATTACCCTCATCCATTTTTTCAGCAATATTCACCAAAACAGCCTCTATGGGGAAATTGCAATCATCATCATATTGTGAAAAATCATTGTCATCTTCAACACATGTTCCTCCCACTACAGGAGGAACTGCAAATGGCGAGTTTTTGTTTCTGGAATTCCAGCCTTGACTGATCAAAGTGGGCACAAAGTAGAGCTATGGGTTGGGGGGAAACTGAGGATTACCTCAGCCAGCCGCGCGAGAGGACTTGCCACTGGGTGGGTGGGTCCTCTAACGACACACTCTACTTTGTGGCTTCAACTAGTCTAGCATGGGGTTGCAATCAACTTCGTAATGAAACTTATAATCCAAAATCATTCTTGAACTGTGTTACTGAGCTGACAGACACCAGGACTGTTATGTATACAGTGAAAAATGTCCCATAAATGCAGAAAGTTGTTTGATACCATTTAGAAAGAGGGGGATGGGAGGGAGGGTGAAAGAAATGAACTGGTATTGAAGGACTGAGGTGCAGGCGGCGAGCTGTCATGTCAGTGGAGGTGGTGAGCAGAAGCAGAAACTGTGAGTGCCCTTTCTGTTTTGCTCGGCTGGATGCAGTGACTGATCCCAGCTGAGTCCTGAAGGCAAGCTTGGGATAGGCCAGCACCAACAGCTAAGCCAGAAGCTCAGCTTGGAGATGTGGCTTTTCAGTGGTTTAAATGGGATTATGTCCAAAGTTTTTGAACAATTCCAGGGTTCGAGCCTCCTTTGAGCCTAATTTTTTTTTTCCTGTTACACAAGTTCAGTGTGACTGAGCAAGTGAGCCTACAGGGTGTTACAGTTATGCAAAGCAAGGTCCAAGCCTACAGTTGAAACAGTACAGTAAGTTTTAACAGGTAAATAACCAAATACAGTATATCATCCATAGCAGCACTATAGGCACCAATCCCTGACTCTGGGGGTGAATTGAGTTCTTGACCTACAATAATAAGTGCTATTCGAATATCAAGCTATATAATACATAACATATCTACTTCAAACTTGTAAAGGGAGTAATATATGCAATTTCTATTTGCTAAATGAGGTGTTGTTAGGTGCTGAGTCCAGAGTGAGGCCAGAACAGATTCAGAGTCAGGATGAGAATGGAGTGATCAGAAGGGGGTAACACAATAGGACTTGGGTTCAACTTATGTGTTGTACCCACTTGTACCATATGTAAGTATGTCCTACAATTTCAGAATGGTTGTCAGAGACCAGAGTTGGACGGAAGTCAGACAGAAGTCGGACAGAGGTTGGACAGGGGTCGGAGGTAAGGTCAGAGAGAAGTCCAGGGAGATAGAGGTTTAGACAGATGTAAGTGAGTGCAGAAGAATACGCAATAGAACACAATAATCAGATTGTGTTGTATCAAGGAAGATACAGAGTTTAAATACAAGAGATTCGGGAAACAGGGGCCAGAACAGAAGAAGATATCAGAGAACAATGGGGGGAGCAATAAAGCAACAGGAGGTTTGAGTCAACACATGATACAAGAGCATGAGGGAACAGAACTACATGATTGTCAATCACATGGGAAACATGAAGGGGTGAATGGAATAATTAAGCAGGGGGAAATGGAATAAAGAGGATAAGAGGATAAGAGAAGATATAAGAAATTGGAATGTGATCGGAATAAGAAATAAGGATTATTGGAGATATCAGAGTTGGATTGGAGGTTAAGAATGGAACAGGACTTAACAGGTTTGGTTTCAATGAAATATCCCTTTCATGCATGAGAGTGACAATATACAAGATTATGATTACCCACAACAGGATGACAAGTATAAAATACAACACCTACTTTTCGATTAGATGGTACTGAAAGCAGAACACTGTAGAGGAAGGAGGGAGGGCAAGAGCATATTTAATTTTGTGTCTTTAAATTTTGCTGTGATAATCCATGAAGTGGGACCTCCATGATTGGACAAGGTTACATAAACACAAGTGTCAAATATGATGGAAAGTATATCACGTTGCACTATGATGGTGAGTCCATCACGTTACAGTTTGTCATGTTGGTTAACATAAAATATGAAGATATTATGTGAGATATATTTAGAGAAAGGCAGTGATTGGACAGGAAGACAATGACATTGGTGTATACACGTAAAATCAGGAAGCTGAATGACATAAATGCACTGACATAAGTGATCGGCATGGTTTTGGCTGTAAAATATCAATGACAAAGCCCTCCACTTCCTCATTGTGTTCGTTGGAGTCAGGGATTGCGCTTTGGTCTTGCCGCTCGTCGGCCCCATAATTGATTAGACTGACATGCAAGGAGATCTGCCTGCAAGCTCCGTTTCACGCTGCGCTGCAGGGTAACCTATGGCCACTCATGGAGGTACTTTTTCATCATTCCCCATTCGTCTGCATAGCATATATTCGAGTGTATGTGACTTACATTGCATGTACACACGGGATCCGTTAACTTTACGGGTTCACTGTTCACAGCTTTTTGTATTTATCACTTGAAGCACGATCTTATTTCAACACCCGTAGCCCATTAAAATCGGATTTAACACGTGAAAATCCCCTCTATCATGTGTTGGGGGGCTGTGGCACAGGGACCATTGTGGGGATTCGGGGCTGTGAACCACCTCTTGTGAGTTGAATACTGCCAGAAGAAAAGGTCTTGACAGTTGTCCTGATTCCCTGAGCGCTAGCAAGGAAGGGATAAGCTTTTTCACGGGGAGGTGTCTAGGATACCTTAAGGTTCGTGCACATAGTGCTCTTCTCTTCACATGCTCCTTTCCTCATTCTCACCTTCACTCATTTTCGCTTATATAATCTGGTTCTCCTTACTGCGCTCGGATATTCTATGACGTCACCCCTCTATCCTTGCACTTTTTCTTTGTATCCTCATCTTTGCGTACAGTTATTCAATTGAGTTTGTCTATGGAGCTCTGTCTCTTAATATCCCATCTTGTCTCTGTGAATCCGCCCCATATGTCTCCGTCTGCGTATGATCTTTTTCAATATCCTAGCACTGTTTTCAGGTAAGTTACTTTATTCGGATGCTAACCTCTTTCTGTCCCCGGGTACCTTCTTTTTCGACACACCATATCCAGTTCTTGTACTCTATCTCCATTTTTCAGAGTTTCAATCCACATGCTATAAGATACTAGCATTGAAAACAGAGTAATCATTAAGGTACAATCGGACTATTTGTTAGGAATTGACTTGTTATGTTCTCAGACAGCATTTCATATGAAGATACATATGTGTTGGAGTGTGTAGAAATGCTGTCTGAGGTTGACTGCCAAGACTGCAGGGGTTGGCAAAGCTTGAGCAGTGGGGCTGTGGGGATGTATTCAAATTTTATTTTATTTTATTTTATTTTATTTTTGAATTCACAAGAATTTACTGCAGAATGTACCTCAATGCATCTATTCCCCTAACAAAATTTCCGTGTGATTGGACAATTATGCCAAGGAAATAAAAACCCATCAGAGGTTGATCATCAAGACTTAAATGGAGTGCTCAGGGCCCAAGCTAAATGAAAATGAATGGAGAACCAGCTCATCTCTGTTCCAGTGGTATAGTAGCAAATATTTTCAAGAAACCATGATTTTACAGTCTCAAGGTGTCTAGGGGTGACAAGTTGTTGCAACCTGATGTGAAGATGTGATATAATTGTTTTATAACATAGTTGATGGCTACTTGAAGATTCCTGGATTTGACATTTGATATTTGATATTTGATATTTGATATTTGATATTTGAGTTTCTTAAGCTGGAAATATACAGCCACCATACTTATTGCAGTACATATTTCTTAAACCCATGTACTTTTGTATTTACCCACAGAACAAGGATAGTCATTAATTTGTCAACAATTTACTGGAAAAATACAGTTTCACTGACACTGCATCACTGAAACCCAAGCAGTCCAATGAGAATGAGTTTCTGATAACAACAGCAGCCAGATTATTTGAGACTATAAAGTGTCTTCAATTAATGGCAGATTTTCCCAGTAGAACACTCTGCCCCCAAAAATCATATCCTTGCTTGGTGAGTTCTCCATTGTAATATACACTTTTCATATCAATTCAAGTTGCATTCATTCCCTGCACTAGTCCCATACCCAATACTATCCACCATTTGTTCTCTACTTGCTACCTGTGGGTAGACACCTGTCTCAACAGTAACTCCCCCACCACCTCCTACCAAACCTGCCATATTTCTCACAACACTCCCTATGAGACAGAATAGAAAGACAGTGTGATGGCATCAAAATAAATTGCTAGGACTAGAATGCCAAACAGTGGGACAATATTATGTCTAACTACTGTCATTCACTGAAGATTTCTACAGAACTTCTCTCCCTACTCTCCCATCAATTCTGTTGCTTTCCTTCATCTTTACACAGCCTTAGAAATGCTGGAAAAAATGAAGGGAATCAGTTTTGCTGTGCAGAGCAACAGCTCAGACCCAAGTCAGTCTAATCCATGGATGCTTTAGGATTCCTTAGGACTCGTCTGGGATCCTCTGCATTCCTTAGCACTGCCCTTTGCTGCTCCCTGCACATGCAATTAAACACGTGCTTATACTTTGGATAGTTTCATTTGTGTATCCTGTCCTCATTTTGCTTATATATTGTTCTCTGGTGTTCCAAACTGTCTGATTTTGTCTTAGAAGCACATTTTCATAATATCCTGTGTGGCCATCTCTTCAGATTTTTGCTTGGTGTCTTTTTGTGGCTAAGAAAATGAAAAGAATTGACCTGTGCAGACTCTCTGTCAGAGATACCTGTCTTCCTTCAAGTCAATATTTTTATAAAGATGCATGCCACTTTCTTACAACACCAGTTTACACAGAAAACCACCAAGTTTTTTATTAAAGGACTATGCTGGAATGTATAATAGTAGTGTCTAGTGACCTGATTATTAAAATATCATGATATAATATATTAAAAAACATCGAGAGACAAAAAGGTTGTAGAGAATAATATCCAAAACTGAATCTTTGGAGGAGTTTAGTGAACAGGGGAAGGGATGAGTACTCAGCAGCTGCAGAGCATGCCAGATCCAAATTCTCTCTCCCTAGATCTCATTCAAATATCATCCTCCCAAGTCCCTTCTCCTTAATGAAATTTACAAAATCCCTAATACCTCCAGGCAGTGAAACCTCCATAATCACAGCTCAAGCCTCCCCAGAGAGTAGGCACTGGGTGCCCATTCTCTCAACACACAGCTCAATTTTCTATAAATGGGCCATATATGGCCAAGTTGCAGTTTTTATTTACAGTCCTATATTAAAGCTCAAAGTATATCTGGAAAAATCGGCATATAGGTTCTAGTTGATAGGTTCAGAGTCAGCCCACCAATGATGTTTGTATGAGAGGTAAAGCCTCACAACATTTGACACAACCCATGAATTGCACATTGGAGCCCATTTGAAGCTTTCTGTAGCTCTTTATAAACATGAGGGTGTGGGAGAGTAAGCGAGAAGCAGATTCATCAAAATGAAGATGTCTTTAAATTGAACGTGAATACTGAAGAGTAATAGTTGGAGTAAAAAGGGTAGGGCTCTCAACAGGTATCAGGTTTCACAGGTATGACTCGTGGGTACCTGTACCCATACCTGTTTGGAACAGGTACCCTTACTGCAGGTACCTGTTGGGGAATTACCCATTCAGGTATGAAGTGGCCTAAGGATTGTTGTGGGTACCCACAGATTTTTGGCTGTTTTTATTCTCATTTTAGCTTGATTTTACACTGCTATAAAGACAAATTCTCCATTCAAATCTATTACTATCATTTTTCTGCAAAGTTAACACTGCTTATAAAGCAGCTACAGCTCTCAGAGGCAGAATTTTTCCTCTGACCACTTGACCACTTTGGTTATTGCTCTACGAACAGCATCATGGCCAGCACAGCCAAGTGTCAACATGATCAAGTTCTTCCCTCATCTTTTTCTCCTTCTGGAACACAAAAGAAGCAGAAGAAGACAGCTGAAAATGTGGGAACAAGAACATCAGCTGCATTGACCACAACCATCAAACCCTCAACGAATGCACCTGAGGATGCTGGAAGTGAGGATGATGACCTGAAGGGACTGGGTATGCTTTCCATCCTATATTTCATGTAATAGAGACTCAGATTTCATAGCAAAACAGCAGTTGACTTGGCAATCAGATGTGTATCAGCACTTTGAACCAGCTGCAATTGTATTTGACAAGAATGGCAATAAGAAATACCACCATGGTGCACTTGTCTATGAGTTCAAGTGCAAAAAGTCAGTGGCTAGTTTAAATTCCTTATTTCAAACCCACTGATTTCTTGTAGAACTAGAGAGGCTGTGATGCATCATGGGAATGACAAATCTACTGGAAACCTCTGCCAACATATCCAGAAGTGTGATAGAAACCAATCAGAAGGGTCAGTCAAGATGATGGAAGAGTATGCAGAGCTGTGTACTCTGGAGGTTCTGTATTGGAAACTGTTGCACTGGGTGGTGCGGAAGAACTGGCTGTATATCATTGTAGAAGATGAGGAGCTGCTTGATATCTTCAAGACTTTGAAACCTGAGGTAGAAATTCCATGTGCTAATACTATCTCTACGGATATCAAAGAGCTTTCATCAGTTGATGATGCAAGTGGCTGAATACTTTAAAGTAAGTCATTTAGGTTCTCTATCTTTCTTGATTTCTCACAGCTCTTTGATAGAGCCACAGGGGCGCAATTCATTCGGGGGTTGATGCATGGACTGCTAAGGGTGGAGCATCATATTTGGGTGTTGTGGTCCAGTGGTGTCCAGATGACTCCACCCAAGTCAAGAAGACAACCCTGGATTTTATTCAGTATGTAACTCACTCCAATGACATTATAGTTGGCTGATGAGATTGTTAGGATATGCCAGAGTCACACTGGTATATATCTCGCTGCAAATCTAAACCAATCTCTCGTGGAATTCAATGTTGCCACAAAGGTATGTCAGCACATACTGCAAGTTATATTTCAAATACTCATACTGCTTTCCAGTTACTCAGTCTTGCTGAAGACAATGCTTCAAATAATAACACAATGACAGAGCATCTGGGTGTTCTGATATCCAACTGGGGTGGTCAGACATGCTGTGTCTTCTGTTTCGGTCATATCACCAACCTCACTGAACAAGTGTGAACAGGTTCTTTTAACTTACCTAATACTTACTCTATTTTTTTACAGGGTTTTCTTGCTCCGTTTAATTGCCTCAAGACAAAGTGCAGATCACATGCCATAACCAATAGCAGTGAGGACACTGAAAAGCTTGCTGCTGCAATTGCAAAACTCAGAAAGAAACTGGAGGAATTGGAGGAAGAGGTTGTCAGAGAGGATTTAAATGAGTTGGATGAGTTGGATTATTCATTGAAAGCATTGAATGCTAGAGAGATCCAGGAAGCTGAGGAAGAGACATTGACCAAGCTGGGCACCTTCACAAGGAAGGAACAGCAATCATCACTGCTTATTCTATCAAAGGTACATCCTTATAGTCCATGTAGGAATAATTTATTCTAATCTTATTGAATAGGCTGCTGGTATCATAACATGCATCACTCACTCGGATCCTGTCAAGACAGCATATGCTGATTGTTGTGTGCATTTTGGGATTAAATCTCATGCCATCCCGTGTCCAGTTCCGACATGCTGCAACAGTCACTTTGACATGCTCGATGTCCTTATCCAGCAGTGCCAACCCATCGAATGATTGTGCGAGAATTCAGCACATGAGAAGTTCGAACTTGATAAATACACACTCAGCGAAGCAGAGTGGGAACTGCTGGAGCAGCTGGGGCTGACTTTGAAGGTTTGTACCTACACTGCTGTTCATTACATGTGTTATGAAACCATCTATAGCCCTTCAAGAATGTAACTTTACTGGTTTCAACAATGGAAACCTCACTTTTCCATCAAGACATCTCCCTTATTGACAAGCTTACAGAGCAGCTAGAGGTTGTTTTGGGAGAGAAGGGGCGGCTGGGAAACTCCTTGTGTGCTTTCTGATGTCCTGGAGGTCACGATGAGCAGGTCCCCTTGTTTGATGCGACACATGGAGGAGGTCCATTCATTGTTTGATGCAATGCATTAAGGAGATCCTCTCATCTGATGAGGCTCATCAAGTGGCTACTCAGCTCTAAGGTGACATTCTAAGGAGCTCTGCTGTTCTGGGTATAACACTCTGAGTTCTGATTCCCTGAGCATAAGCAAGGAAGGAATCAGCCCTATGTTGGTTGGGGATGGTGGCAGTTGGGCACAGGTACTGGAGGCTCTTGAGAAACTTAAACTCCAAATTTGCACCTACCATTGTCCTAGGCACTTAAGAAATTCAGACTCCAATTTTGCACCTACCATTGTCTTTCCTCTTCCACCATCACCCACTCAACATTGTCACCTGCTCTATACTTTGCTAGAATAAGATTGCACAAATTATTTCTCTTAATCACTGGAATATAATTTCAGGAACTATCTCCAAAATCTTGATGGCTTGCTGGAATAGAATTCCACAACAGATCTTCCTGTCACCCACTCTCAGCACCCCTCATGCTAGTTCACCACTGTTAGTCTCATCATTCAGCATGTCTATTTACTAGTAATGTCTCTATACTATTCTTTATATTTTCCTGTTTTCTGATCTCATTGATCAGGCTCCTTAATCATACTGATCTGTGTATACCTAGTTGCACATTGATCTTAGAATTCAACAAACAATCTTCCCATCCATTGACACACAACTGTGCTCTCTACAACTTTTGACAGACAACCTGAATAGGCTCACTGGATCAGAACTCCACATACTATCTTCCATAATCCCCCAGTAGTTTGAGAAAAATAGAATTCAACAAGTGATTCTTTCTCCACCCCTCCCCCCATAATCTGGTGGAATTTTAGTCAGAGTAAATCCACCTGCCTTCGTACCAAAGGTATGTTCATGTTTATTTTGCTTACATTTCACTCACCAAAGTTAACTGTCAGGACTTTATCATATTTGCCTCATCAGTTCTCTGGTGCTCTCTCTCCCAGTCAATCATGGACAAATGTTTCACCTGTGAATAATATACAGTTAAAAGCAGTTCTGGTGGCTTACTCAATCCTTCCGAGTTTAAAGCTCATATGGCTAAACATGCAGCAATCTGTTGGAGTGAAAACTCTGATATAGGCCATGTTGCCAACAATATGGGAATCTCCAACACCCCTCCTGTTCCTAAACTACAATCTTCCAGTTCCTCTGGAACTCATTTGTGTACTTGCAACAAATGTATTGCTTTGGGCCCCCTTGAACAGACATTTCCCTCTCACAAATATAAGGCTCACTTCACGAGATTTTCCCTGACTTGTAGGCCCTCACCTGTACAAATTGGTTCCAAACCACCTGAACCCAGATCACCAACACAAGGTGACTCTCTGACTCGGGGCATCCCCTCTGATAAATGTGAATATTCTGTTTGGACAACAAACATCTTGGCCCACTTTGAACAGCTTGAGCACTGCTTCACTGCTTATGACACAAAGCTGGGCACCATCTCATGCTTGAAGAAGTATTGGACATTGACCAGGGGATCACTACCCTATGTTCTGTGCTTGAGGCAAATAAACATCATATGCCTACTACTGATGAAGCCCAGGCAATTCTAGAAGTTAGTTTGGAGGATCTAGAGAATTGTTTCATTAGTGTGTGTTCATCAATGCCAGTTAATTCTGTCTCTCTGGTGTTATATGATACAGGTAAGACATTGTTTCCATTTAGTTTTGTTATACTTACACATTTCAAGGGTGTCTGTATTCAGCTAAAATTGACAAATTCAATGAGATAGCTCAGTTAGCTATGCTCCTTCCAGTTGCTTGTCAAACATTTGAGGGCAGCAGTGACTGTACAGGAAACTTCCTTCTTGGTGCTGTTTCAGAGCTTTTGAGAACCACATCCCTCCATTCTGCTGAAACCGGAAGATCCAGAAAAACTCAATCAGATACCTACAATGTCCATGACAGCATTTTTCAAGTTATATTTGCAGGCCAAAACTATAACATATGCTGTTTGCCCCAGCTGTCACTACACATATGTGCCCACCTCCAAGTCTGGATCCAAGCAGAAGATATACCCTTCTATGTGTGTACACCAGCTGCAACCAAAGGAGATCCATGTAACACCATCTTTTGGATCACTGGAGGCTTAGAAAAGTTTTTGGCCAAGGAAAACTCTCACAAAATCTTAAAGTTTAGCCACTTTTATTGAGGATTTTCATCAAACAAAAAAAATGATGACATTAAACATTCTCAAAGGGTTTCATTTGATTTTTCAGCCCAAATGGTGAAAATTCTAATTAAATCCTATATGATCCTGAAAACTCTGAGAAAATTCTATGGAAATGATTGGTTTTGTCATGGCTTTTATTCCATGAAAATTCTAAATAAAAGTGGCTAACCTTTAAGATTTTCCTAAAGTTTTCCTTGACTGTAAACTTTTCTATGTTTCCAGTGGATGTGGTGAAAGGAATGCCTCTCAAGAAATTCATATACCATGGTTTAAAAGACTACATGGCTCAACTCTTGGCTGACCAGGAATTGAACAAATCATGGATTGGGTGTGTGATGCTGCCTTCAAGGCTTCTAGTCACCCTCCTCCTGAGTTTCTTTCAAGGGTATTTGATGTGCCTATCCTTCACTCTTCTTGGCACCAGGGTCGAACAATACTAAGGTGTATTTATTGACCATCAAGGCGAAGTTTGCCTTCTTTTCAGTTTGAACACAGACTTCTTCAACCCAGAAACAATGTCTGTCCATGGTCCAGCCCTTAGCTGTGGTATCATTGCCATGGCATGTCTCAATTTACCACTGGAAATATGATATAAACCTGAGTTTATGTATGTTGCAGGCATTATTCCAGGCCTGAAAGAACCATCCCTCACTGAGTTAAACCACTCCCTCTGCCCTCTCATTGATGACTTAGTGATTGCCTATGAGCAAGGTATGAAACTTTCACATACATACATGTATCAGAGTGGCTGCCTATGCTGTTGCACTGCGGGCCTGTCCGTTAATGATCTGCCTGCTGCGAGGAAAATAAGCCAATTTGCTTCACATAACAGTCTCTTTTATTGTACTACTTGTGATTTTTATCACCTCACAACATGTGGTGATATTGATTAGCATACATGGAAGTCTCCGGATGCTTCTCAATTACAAGAATATGCCATGCTTTGAAGGGACACTGGAACCACCAAGGAACAGGAAGAATTATTCAATAAATATGGCTTGTGTTGGTCTGAACTATGGCATTTGTGTTGAAATAAGATTGTGCTTCTCGAATATGGACACAGAATTAAGAAGTAAGATAATTGTTTGACCTCTGTGAGCTCTGAGGCACATGGATAGCATATATGCAGTAAATGTAAACTGCATATACTTGAAAATATGCTGTGAAAATATGGGAATAAAAGAAATCTTCATGAGTGACCTGCAGTCACCCTGAGATACAGCACATGGAGCTTGCTCTTTGCAGAGCGATTGTTAATCTAACAAATTGTCATATTGGGATCCAAGTAAACAACTAGTCATTGACAGTATACATTACTTGCTCAAAGGGCTTCTATCATTTCACTTCTGTGACCTGCTTGGACTCACCAGTGCCCAAGCCAGAAAACCATTATCAGTCCCTGCTTTCCAGTACCCCTTCAAGCCTGGGTCAGACTCTCTTAATTGAACACAACTCAAGCAAGTTTACAGTGTCAAGGGGCTTCTTGTTCAAGTAGTTGAAAACTTTAATTCTGATAATATCTCTGCCACTGTGGAGCCTTTCCTCATGAATTTGCACTGTAAACCAGATAAATATTCAATTCCAGCTCTTGCATTCATTTGCAATGACATTGAATGTATGCCCATCAGCAAGGATTCCCATATTCTCAAGAAGGATTATATTGGAAATCTTGTGAAATGGGTAAGTAAGGATTTAATTTATACTTGCTATTTGTATTCAATTTGCTATAGTGACATACCAAGCCTTGGACTTGCAACACTGGAGATGCCACTGCTGGAACTTTAAAAGCTGATGAGTGGCAGACACTTGGAACTATTTATCTGCCCATTGCACTAATCGGCCTATGGGTCAGTGAATAATCTTCATCCAGCACCAATAATGTGTCAGCACAGCGAGTGCTTGTGCACTCAATGCTTATTAGTGCAGTTATTTTGGGGATGAAGCATACAGCTACTCAGGAGCATATGACTGCATATCGGGAAAACATCATTGCCTATAGTGAAGGAATATTGTGATTGCATCCAGGGGTAAATGTGATGACAAACCACCATGTTGCAACTCATATCCATGACTTCCTCAAACTATTTGGGCCTGTGAAGTCATGGTGGCACTTTCCCTTTGTATGTTTATTCAGCATTTGAATCATAACCATATAATGGGTATGTGATTCTTCTGGTCATTTCGGACCTTACTCATGGGTGATGATAAAGGTGAGACTGAAGGTGTGATGTTGAAATATTTTATCAAACACACCAATCTCTGTTGCTGGATATCACAGGAAGGTGGTCCAGAGACAATACTTTATTGTCACAGATATTTTGATACACATCACCTGCTGAACTTTATGTCAGAAGTCCTTGACTGTTCATCAGCGCCCACTGTTACAGCCATTCCAGGTACATAAGGTGGTCCCATGGATCACATGATATTTTGTCATTTTCAACATCTCGACAATTTTCCCTATATCTTCAGAACCGCTGCGAGTTAAGATACAAAATTTTAAACTGAACATTATGTATATAAGTTACACTGATCCTGCATAATAGAATGGGTTTAAACATAGTAATTAAAAGGTCTGCCTCCCTGACTAATTGGAGAATCACAGCTTCCAGAGGACCTCTGTGGGCTCAAGATTGTACAGTACATGTCCTATTATATATCTGTATTGAACCCACCCATTGCTAGGCTTTTAGGGATAGTAGGTGACCTAGTACTAGCATTCTGTTTTGAGAGGAGGTGAACATGCTACCTGGGAAAGAACAGAGATATGTTAAGAATATATGTTGCTAGCAGTAGAATCCCTAGTATTATAGGTAACTCATAAACCCTATTTGAGCCCTCTGTGAAGACAGTTGGGCTCAACAGAAGGCATTTTAGGTGGAGCGGTCACTTTTTAATTACTGGGTTTAAACTCATTCAATTGTGCAGAATAATTGTAGTGTGTATATCCAATGCTCAGTTTGAAGTTTCATGTCCTAACTCGCAACGGCTGTGAAGATAGAAGGAAATTGATTGAGATTTTCGAAATAACAAAATATCACATGATTCGCGAGACTGCCTTATGTACCCAGAATGGCTGTAAGTTACCACAAGAACTCGCCACACCCACATTGCATGCCAACAATCATATTGGGAAGATTGTCTATTCGTGCTCCTCTACCCACACAGGAAATAGTGTAATTGTTTATTATCCACAGAACTCTAACTCTCTCCTCATCTATATATTCTCAATCAATGGTGATGCTAAGTTTGCAGTTCATCGCCACAGGCCAGCCACAGTTTCCTTTGATCCGTTTGCATGCTACTCACACTTCTCTGCCAAGCTCTACTCTTCTATTTAAGCCGAATTGGAAATCGTCCACATAGATTGGGTAATTGGCCAACTTGCTCGGTGGTCGTATACTAGTGATCTTGTAGTAATTTTACCATTGTCCCGGGCTTGACAACTATCACTAATAATTACTCTGACACTTCTACTCTGATTAAATAAATTTCCGATTTCCCCGAGAGTGTCTTCAGGTGAGCCTCGTCCTTTGAGCGGGTTCCAATTGCACACTCATAGCCTCATGACCGTGCAATCACTGTGCCATCATCGTGCAATTAGTGAAAGTCAAAACTACACTTAAAGTACAGGTTTTTGTAAAAAAAAAAAAACCAGATGGATGACAGTTTTTCATATAAAATTCAAACTACTGATTTGATGGTGGTGAGCATTTGGTACGGAACACCAACTTAAGTTTCCGTTTTCATTTCAAATCAAACCTGGGGCCACCACTTTGTTCTGCATTTGAAAATTTTGATTACACTTCTACCAAGCTTTTATTCTATATTTAGAGGAACATCCTTACCGTCGATTCCATTTCATCTTCTCATCCGGGTAGATAATCACGTTTGCATTTTAGATGTTACAGCTATTTCCATTACATAAGGCGGATGCTTTTTTGCCGCCAAACATAAATATAAATACTTGTTCACCTCATATCTCAGCAACCACTGCATCTTTTGTCTAGATAAAGGCTGGGTTAAAATCGCACAAAAATCTTGTTTATATTGGTAGTGCAGTATTTATGAAATACAACCGATATGAAAATCGCATTTTCTGGTGTAAGCGTTATAAAGCATATAGTTGAAATAAGAGCAATTAGAAGAGCCAGGGCTGCTCATAAAGACCTAAATGTAGCTTATTTATTTCAATATATTCTAAACTAGGAGTTGGATCATAGAAACTCCAAAACCTTTGCCATCTTCATGTGGAATTGTTCGTTTCGGGTGTCGTGAGAATCCCAATGTCCAGCTGAAGTTTGCGTGTTGCTACCTCATCCTGCTCTTCAATATGCCTTCCAAACAGGTTACAAGGAAAAGGGGGGGGAATAATGCTTCTAACAAAAGCGCACTTCAGGATCAGCCTCCCTTGGAAGGAACTATAGCCGAGACACGTCCCCGCAGGAATGTAACCCTCCCAGCAAAGTTACGTGAAGGTAGAGCAACAACTCCAGATATTGAAGAAGTAATAGGCCCACTGGATGAGGGCCAAGAACAGCCTATGAGCTCTGCCAATGATGGAGACTTTGTTGTGTCCGGTGGTTCCACAAAAAGTACAAACATCGGCAGCATTCCGTCTCATATTAGTGTCAGCAACAGTGAAAGGGAATCGGAAACTGAGGAGATTGAATTGCCACAGAAGAAGAAGCGTGGGCGTCCACCCAAGATTGTTGAGAAGACACCAGATATCCCAGTTGGTCTGTACTTTTTCCTGTTCCAATGATGCATCACTAAACCATCCTCTAATTTGTAGATGCTACACTGATCCTAATTGTTCCAACACCTGCCTCTGGTGGAGAGAGAATTAGTCTTTCCTTTGATACCCCATATGGTGAAGCTCTTACCAAAATATACGATGTGATCGGCTGCACAGACTTCGCGAAAAAGCCCGAATTGACATATAAGACACGAGGCGTCAGTGGCCGGATGGCAGTCAATCTAAGGGAAGAGGATCATTGGAAGGCATTGGTCACAGACGCAAAAAAAAGCTTTAAAAAAGAACTCATCGGATGTCTTGTGTGAAATTTTTGTTCCGAAAAAGGTATGTCATCTTGATTTGTTGGTGACAATAGCTAATGCATGCCTTTTAGTATCTTGAGGCGGTTGTGGCTGAGCGAAAAGGCACAAACCAGGCATTCAATAATACGTCAGGCCGTGGTAGGCCCAAGAAGACACCTGATATTAACCTACACTCCCTCGATGATGATGCCGAGCCCAAAGAAGCTGGTGAAGTGGCACAGAAGCATCTCCAGGCATTCATAACCCTTCGCAATATGCTCAGTACATGCACCCTCCATGCTAAGGGAGGAAAAATGTGCAAAATAAATAAGTATGGAGCTCATGTAATCCTTGACACTTACACAGTTAAAATCTGGGCTTCATCTTTGGTAAGTTCAAACAATCTATGCACCATTATCCGCATACAAATCTAGCCTCATTATAGGCAAGTGGTGACCAATCTGTGTCATATACCAAGCCACCACGGGTCCCTCTTTTCGATGAGTTCTTCACCAAGCAGCTAGGTGAGGAGCCGAAGAGAATGAAGCCGACTGAGGATGATCTTGTTGAGATTGAAGCGGAACCTGCCATGCACCTTGGGAGGGTGTCTCCTGCTACCAGCAATCAGATCCAAGGATCTGTCACAAGTATCTCTAACACAACTCAACCACAGATGATGGACTCTGTATTTGCACCCGCAATGCTCAATGCATTTGCAACTGTGACAACTCTCATGGCTACCGGTGTTCTTCCTGGCGCATCAGGATTACAAGTTCCTCGATCTACCACCCTCAATCCAGCTCATGTCACAATCCAGTGTGACTATCCCGAGATCGAGATGTTCTTTCAACAATTGAAGGAGGAAAACCCACGCAGAGGTGTACTTTTGGGGAGTCTCCCTAGGGATCTAACCTTACAGGACTTCTTCTGCATTGATGAGTTAGAAGGCAAGGACGAGGGATTCTTCATAAAAGCGCCATACTGCCTATCCCAAGGGAACGCACAGTTTGTGGTGACAGAAATAAAGAAGGCATTGGACAGGGTGAGGAGGGGCGGAAGCTAGTTTCTAGGTACAGCGGCATCAGAAATGGTTTTCTCTGTCCTTTATGCTAGTTATTAAATGTAACTGGTTCAATGCTTTTATTCATATACTATGAGAATGTTTATTTGAGCAAATAGTAAAATCTATTGTAAGTGTGACCTCTTTGTGACGTTGTAACAGTTCGTGGCATCCTCTGATACTACTCACACCCTAGGACTCCTCATGACGAACAGACCTAACGTGATTGCTAGGCGAAGGTATAGCAGGGATTTAAACCAACATGTTATTCATCAATTCGAGACTCTCGGATGGAGTACAGACCAGATCGCTGTCAGCTTGGATATGTCAGTTCGAGTTGTTCAGCGGACACTACAGACATGGCAAGAAATCGGAGATGTTGTTAAGGATCCACTTTCATATCTCAGAAGAGGAAAACCACGGCTCTTAGACACGCAGAGTGTTGAGGTGCGTTGTTCCTTCAGATATGCTTCACTACGCTGACCCACCCAATAGTTTATCCTCGCATTACTGGACAGCCATCCTGATATATACCTTGATGAAATTGCTGAAGAGCTTATAGACCAACGAAATGTGTCTGTTTCACTCCAAACCATCCAACGGACATTGAAATTACTTGGTATGTCATCAAAGAAAGTGGGTGATCTTCACACCTTGTTTATATGGAAACTAAGTTGGTTTTAGCTCTCTCGTGCAGCAGCAGAACGCTGTGAAGAAAGAAGAACACAATACCTATTTGATATCGCTGATGAACCTGTTGAATGCCTCGTATTCACAGATGAAAGTGCGATTAATATGCTCACCGCTAATCGACAGAAGGGACGTGCACTGAAAGGTGAACGCGCTAGAGTAGTGAGCTACTTTCAAAGAGGAGATAGGTAAGTTGTGAGATCCACATATTTCTTTCAAGTTGACATTTAGGAATTACATAAGGTTCTCGTTGCTTCCAGCCCTCACGTTGGATGGCATAATTTACGCGGATATTGTCCGAGGCTCTTTCAACGGAGAGACTTTCAAGATTTTTCTACAAGGACTTTTAGAATGTATGAATCCATACCCGGAGCCTCGAAGTGTCCTCGTTATGGACAATTGCGCAATTCACCACGTTGAAGGTATCCGGGAGATGTGTGACGAAAAGTATGTGTCAGTGCACTTGAATTAAACTCTGAGCTGACCACATCGCAGAGGGATCAAACTGATGTATTTGCCACCATATTCCCCCGATTTCAACCCCATTGAAGAATCATTCTCATACCTGAAGTCATACATCTGGCGGCATGGACAGCAGTTTCATGCAGACGTCTCCAGCAGAGAAGATCACAGGGTGTTCATGTTTATTCACGAAGCACTATCGACAATGACTAAACGGCATATAAAAGGATGGTTCCATGATTGTGGTTACGTTTGATAGAAGGGCAGTTGATCATAGTGTGCCTTCGGTGTCCAATATATGTGTTTTACATTACTACTAGTTCAATCTCTTATAAACGATCACTAATATATATAACTTGACATATCCTTCAATAAAAATATGTATCCCCACCTATTTGAATGACTGAAGCTAAGAAATACGACAGAAAAGGACAACGGTATACGGCGAAAATTCGACTTTTTATAACGGTGTTCTACAGGTAAAATATACAGCTGGAATGAAAGTACATTTTTTATTTATTCTAATAGATAAAAAATCAAGCGATTTGGTGGAGAAATGGCTGAGATATGAGGCGAACAAGTATTTATATTTTGTTTGGCAGCAAAAAAGCATCCGCCTTACGTAATGGAAATAGCTGTAAATATGAATCCATCTGGGGATTACATTTTAAATAGGGATGTTCATGAATATGATTATGTAAACACGGTTTACAGTTCACAATTCACGAAGTGAGAGCATTTTCTAGTATTATTGAAAGGCTTGTGGAGGTGTGGGAAGGACTTTGTCAGCCGGGGTTTCTTTGGTTGATGGTCAGCCGGGGTTTCTTTGGTTGATGGTCACCCTCTTGCTTCAAGTGATAAACACAAAAAGTTGTGAACGGTGAACCCGTAAGGTTAATGGATGCCGTATCATACGTACATGCAATGTAAGTCACATACGCTTGAATATATGCTGTGCGGACGATGGGGAATGATGAAAAAGTACCTCCATAGATGGCCGAAGGTTACCCTGCAACGCAGCGTGGAACGGAGCTTGCGGGCAGATCTCCTTGCAGACTGCCAGAGCGCACGTTAATCTGTGACGGGTTCTTTACCAAGGCAACCACAAGCTTACATATATGAACAAGTTCATCGACGGGATTGATCGTATCTAAAGGTCATCGGAGATCGACCAACCAGGCTATGGTGCACCCCTTCTCCTAACCCCTTCTTCCCAAAACTTCAAGACACAGACTCAGGTAGAGAATTACAGCCGACATGCAACTTCATCCGCATACCTTTTCTCACCTGGAAGATAGAGATGTTAGACATTCAAAGCCCGCTACGTGTTTGAATTGACACCATCACGCTTCTACCCTTATAAACTCAACGTGCGCCCGGTGACTTGTCTGTCCACCTTCCTCTACCACATTAATTGTAACTTCCAAAGGTATTCTATCTGTGTCTCATTCCTTTTCTACTGAAACAGACTTTATCTACCAGACATCTGCAATGGACCTCAACATCACACCTTTCGTGGTCATTATTTTCTGCTGTGTTCTGTCAGTATCTTCGTCAATTTTGTCCCTTTGCTGGCGCGAAGCAGATGGAAATGGATGTGCCTTCGACTCTCTGTCAGCCCTGTACGTGCCAATCCCAAATGGATGTCGTATTCCTCTCATATTCATTACTTTATCGTACAGGAACGCATTTGCCAGCGACTTCTGCATAAAGGCCAATGGTAAAATAACGAGTCGTGGGACATCGGCTTCGAGTTTAGCCACCGCTATGTTCAGCAGCGTCTCCCCCTGGAACACCGCAAGTTGTAATCAAACTTTTCGGAGTATTAACCAGTGCCAAGCCCAAGTTAATGGAGGATTCGGGGACGATACAAGTGTTGGTGCTCGGCTGATTGTCTCATTTTCAACATGCGAGGTTGTTGGGTAGAACGGAGGATAACGCGACGACCCGAACATGAGGTGAAGGGTATTGAACTTATCATACTTTGTAAATACTTGGATGTTGAAATTCGTCGCTCGTATAACATCTCATCCTGCGAATGCCGTCGTTTGGCACCCATCCCTGAACTCAACGTTATGGGAAGCCCTCTGAAGGCTGGCATCCTTCTGCAGACACCTACCCGTACTTGCAATCTCTCTCGATATTTAATTTTGTTTCACCTGCAGATACATTTTGGTGCTCACAATGTTGATCCTTATACAGAGCTTGCCATTCTTCATCCATCCCCTCGAATATCCGTCGATATTACTTTTACTCCGTCTGCAGATACTACAGTCCTCACGATTGATATCGATCTGCAGACGTCCCCATTCTTCACAATTGACATGGGATAAGGGCAAGGAGACATCTATGACACCTGAGGGAGAGGACAAGCTGGAGCAGGGAGGTAGTGTCAGGGGAAGTCCGTGAGTATCGGTACCCCTGAGATACCAAGCGGGTGCATTCAACCATCGGAGATCG
>Ga0157379_10001070_pt1 | contig 22317 bp, 37 predicted proteins | sample S25metaG_FD_121802 | JGI IMG/M metagenome (GOLD analysis project Ga0157379, IMG submission 121802) | Switchgrass rhizosphere microbial communities from Kellogg Biological Station, Michigan, USA - S2-5 metaG | ecosystem: Host-associated > Plants > Roots > Rhizosphere > Soil | place: USA... | reverse complement strand
GGTAACGTCCCTTGTCCCCAAATTAGAGAAACGCTGTCAGTTATTTTGATTGTTGCACATCTTTGTATACACGCCACCAATCTAGCGCTACGCACAAGACCGGAGTGCTTGAGCAGCCATGACCCTGTCCACCCATCCCCCGGTCCGCAATCTGGTCCCGTCGTCTGGCGCCAAGCCGTGGGAATATTCCCGTGAACATACATTCCAGCACTTGACTACCAATAGAAATTGGCAAAGTCCTCTTCCTTGCTCCCTGTGCAGCCACAGCTAACGGCACGTGTCCAGCACAGGCACATTTAACCACAATTCTTTCTCCTTATCGGTAGGAGTCTTTGATAACCGACAGCCAGAACTGAGTCTGCATCTCCAACGCTGAGTCCAATTATATACAAAAAACGGTCGCAATAGTGATAATAAATCAACGAAAGACAGGACCAATATGCCCGCAGTGTATTAGACACACGCTTTTTGTCTCCTAAGGAGTTTATTCACTTATCCGGTCTTTTGTTTCTTGCGAGGCTTTTCAAGATCAATCTCCTCCTCCTCCTCATCGTCGTCATCTTCATCATCCGAATCCATGTCCATTACGATTTCTCCAGTGAAGAATTCAATGACGTCGGGGAATACTTCCGTAAGCAACTGGACTCCAAGCTGACAAAACATCAGATCCATGCCAGATTACCCAGAGTATAAAAGGAAGCTTACGTTGAAAGGATCGTCGGCGTGTTCGAAAAAGTTGAAGAAGCTACCAGGATCCGCCATGTCATCCTCATCCTCCTCATCTGTTACACGGGGATATAATTTTGTTAGATTCTTAGTTTCATCTTTCCATTGAATCTTGATGGACTGCGGAGCAGTATGCCGGTCGAAGTCAAAGGCAAGCGCCTTCTCTGTAACTCCCTCGGCCACGATTTTATCTCCGTCTTCAACCTGTGGCGGTAGATATTTATACTCCTTCTTCAAAACAGAGTCGCTGAAGAATGGGTTCGGCTTAAAATGCTAAATAGGCGTCAGGAACATTTGCCACCCCCTCCAAGTACTTAGCGGAAACTTACAAATTCTAAAGTGAAGCAGCGTGGCTCCTCTTTATCTCTCACGACCCAAAAGTCTTCAAGATACGACAATGCCTCAAGATCTTGTTGGTGCTGCAACTGGAGCGAGGTCTCGGAAAGGGTTTTGAAAACTTTCGACCAGAAGTCGGGGATTGCCTTGACAATAGGGCGACGCTTTTCATAGTAGCTTTGCAATTTGTTGATAGCCTCCTTTTCTATAAAACCGGTCAGCAAAACTGTGCGAGGAACATACGAACGCGTGTGTCCCTACCAATGACGAAGTCGATCGCTGTCTGCGTCTTTCTCAGCTCCACGAGCTGCGGGAAGTCTTCAATCTTGACCTCCTTCTCATTTTTGGGGGCGTTAGCGTTAGGAGAACGTTTAGACATGGTGAGGGTCGAGGAGACGAGTTACCAAACAAATTTTGACACTCCGTCCTTCCCACGAAACATAGCTCCAATCAAAGCTTTATATCAACTTAAAAGGCAATTACATGGTACTATAACAACCTGAATATTGGATTATGTAGGCAAATCGTAATGAGGGTAGAGAAAGAGAAAACGTCAGTCCAAACGTTTCTTGATATTCCCTATCTCCAATTCCTCCATCCTGCTGTTCGCGCGTCGTCGAGGTTTGACCGGCATCGTTTCTTTAATCAATTTGCCAAACCCTCTGCGTCCTTCCCTGAATCCCGGACCATCATAATGAATGGCATCTAGGGGAGGGTTAAGCCTCGGCCAGGATACATAAAGGATCCCGTTCAGGTAGATAAAGCCAAGAGAGACAGTGATCAGGATAAACCAAATCACAAAATAATAAACGAGTGAATAATCTGTATGGCACATCTCGGTTTGGCACATCAGAGCAAAGGAATAAGATCTTACCAGAGCTCCTGGGTAATGTAAGTCCGGCAAATACCATAAATATAGAGAAAGACAGAACATAAGGCATCTAAAAGCATTCAATGCTTTGTCTTTACGCCATGTCATCTGTACTCACCGAACGGACATGGAGAGGGCGATCATCAATGAGAAGAGAATGTGCGAGGGCCGGACCATTTCGCGGGACCCAGGAGCCAGTAAAAACATCATAGGCATCCTGCATACCTAGGATCAGCCTAGACAACCGAGCATCCAAAGCAAACATACTTGTCTAGCGCCATCAAAATAATTGTTCTTAATATATCTCATGACTGAATTGAGTCCATCCTGAATGGCGCCTGCTTTTGTCCTCTTTCCAGTACGGGTAAAGTCGGTCTTCAGAGCACCGGTTCCACTGTAAGCTTTCGAAATAGAATCTGCGTGGTCGGCCCAGACTAAAAATCATAAGCGAATATAAGCAAATGCTACCATCCCTGCCACCACAGTAACGAAGGTAACATACTGCTTCGGAATTTAACCATGAAATCATCGAATCTGTCAACAGTCTCGTCGGGATGAAGAATACCAAGCAGTCGGAGTTGCTCGGTCAATGCCCATTTACCCAAGGCCGACTGAACTACATTGGTGCGATCCAAATTATCCATGCAATTGGTTCGGAAGACTCCATGTTGGAGGCGTTTGGGTTGAGGAGAGGAGCCATCATCATGGAAAAAGCTGGATCAACTGTTAGTGGATAATCAGATAGGTCAGACCCGATCGACCAACCCTTTCTCAAGCAGGTCGTCCTTGACCCTGTCAATGAGTATGTGAATGCGATGCCATTGCATTTTCCGACACTCTCTATGGAAGTCAAAGTAATCATATTGGACATGAGGGATGTTGACCTGCCCGGAATAGATCACTGGTCAATGCGATACCAAAGGCAACACGGACATGAGACCTTACCTCGGAGATGTAACGCTCGAATGTTTCTTTGATAGGCTTTTCGTGTCCCTTTTGATTGACCAGATTGATGATATGCAAAGCACCGTAGCAAGATAACTGGTCTTGTAAATGGAGCTGAAGGGCATCAGCCTACAAGAAACATTAGCATTAGCTGGATGGTTTAACAAACCAAGGCGTCTTACCGTATTTCCTAGTTCCATGATTTGAAGTGTGGGGACATAGCGCAAATTATTCAACTCAGTCCAGAACAAGGGGATACTGCCACGGATCTGCACAAAGCCCAATGTAGTGCCGCGCTCTTGCGGGCCTTTAAATATCACAATTTGTTCGGTTTCATTGAAGTTCGCGACGTGTCCTTTATCGTCTATTCCTCTAGTAAAGTATCTCGTTCCCGCACGATAACGGGATCGACGACTAATAAGGCCAAATCGGAAGGTGTGTCCATTAATTGACGCGTCACATATGTCGAAAGCTGGTCAATGCAATTAGACACGGAGAACAGCCGGATCACGGGGTTTACTTACACCCAAAGAGCACAGGAAGGGTGAACTGGCTAAGCTGGATGATTGTTAGCCACAGAAAAACATTGCAGGTTAAATGGCCTACATCTTGCGACTGTGATGATTTTGAAATATCTATAAACCGCGATTGAAGAAACCTGACAATGTTAGTCAGGGGAGAACCGCTGAAGGTACCAATACACACTTGTTCCAGAAAAATCTATCATCCGCCTTAGAGGCTGTTAAGCGCATAGATAAGTGTTTATGGATAGTCAGGACATACCGTCTCCCACATCGGTTTCCCTGCATCACGCTCACGACTCAATCTTTGGGATTGCAAGCTCCGAGTCAAATCAAAGGTATAGCTGAACCACAGAACACCTCCAAACAAATGCGACCGCACCAGTGCTAGCAAGTGGCTTTCCACTGGGTGCTGGTACAATGGAGATGAGGCCAGGGGCAACACTTTGAAATCCGTGGCTCGATACAGGTAATGCCCGAGTAATTCTCCTTTTAATTCGCGATTAGTAATAATGACAATGAAATCCGCTAGGTGAATGTTCAGCAGAGGTTCCTTTCATGCAGAGCTGGTGACGAACATGCGGTCAAAGAGAGTAGCCCTAGGATCCCATAGACTCGGTCTGCCCGACTCAGAGAGTGAAAAGGAATATTATTGACAGCTATAGATAAAGCACTGTAAAATATATCAAAGATGAAGTTCACTAGAAGCCTTACGCTCGAGTGCGATTACGCCAGTGATCCTATTGACCGTTAGACATGGGGAATCGTCTGGTGGTTGAAAGACATAGAACTGGTCGTTAACGAATCTAATTTTCATTCAGGATGTGCTTAGTGGGCGCAGCAAATCACCTACAAATCTAAATGTTCGTGTAGTTGCTTGCCAGCATACCTAGAATCCATGACGAGTACTGGATGTAAGACCACAGCGCTTATGTGCAGGCTGTGTCACTGTGTGGCCACAGCGGAGCCAATCACAGCCTGAACGTGGTGAAAGGACTTCAAACAGGTTCTTTCATGGCTCTTACAGGGTACTTCAATAAAACAATAGGTAGAAAATACAAAGGGGTCTTTGAAGGATGATATTGAGTATCTGGATTGATCAGGGAATGCACTCCGCCAAACACAGACCATTTGGCGAATGTTGAGTAATCCGGTATCTTGCCGAGAAATAGATAGAATATACAAGAGGAAATAAAGTCTCAGATATAATTTCACGGACATGTGAAGCACGTATCGTCACAGGAAATATGGATAATTTAGGCCTTCCCTTGACTAGATCCGCTCGTATTTACGGTCAATTGGAAAACTGGTGAAATACTGGTCAGCGATGGAGTTTCGAGAATAATCATATCAACTGACTATCTGGACGAGAATAATGGCCAACAACATCCAGGTCAAATTTGCCCCGAATGGTGTCGTCCAGATCAATTTCCGCTGTCAATACACCTTCTCCTTCGAAAAGGGGTCCCGCCAGAACGTCTCCCAAGGGTCCGTAAATGACAGAACCACCTCCTATCATTATACCTTCAGGATCCCTCTTTACCCCGGGTGCAATAGCATGGTCTTCAGGAAAATCTTTCTGCTGAGCATACTGACAGGCTGAAAGCACGAAGCAGCGGCCCTCAAGCGCGATGTGGGCCATTGTGTGTTGCCAAACCTAAATAAACCCGATTAGGCTTCAGAAACGATTTGAAATGATGGATGAATTGTTCACTGGTCTAGAATCTACAGTCGGGGCGCAATAGAGTTGGGTGCCTTGTTGATAGTAATAAGTCCGCACTGAACATTAGCTTTAGATCAAAAAAATTCGGTGGGGATGGCTAGTATACACACAAAGAGGCATATAGTTTTCCCTGCCGAGGGATCAAGAGTGACAGCATATACTTGTGCTACAATGGTTCTTACCAGCATATGGCAGCGGAAAGCTTTGCCTTCGGAGCACCATCAGCTCTCCCAAATGTATGTTCGAGAACTGGTAAGGTGCTTCCATCACCAAAACCCCAGATAAGTCGTTCAGCAGCGGTTGGCATAGTCTTGCGGTGTTTCGCGACAAAACCAACTTGAGGATGAATGAATACAACAGTGCAATAGCATGTTCCGCCTTCCTTTTCGATGACCCCAACGACGAGAAAGATATCAGTATTCTTCGCAATTGTTTCCAAGCGAGTTATTGCCAGAGACGGGACCTCAATCGCGGCATTGTAGTATCTGAGGAATTCATCTCTTCCTTCTGGTAAACGAGATCCAATAATTGCACCAAATGTAGACTTGGCTGGATAACCTCCAATACTTCAGCCGTAAGAACAATAAGAACAAGAAAGTTGAGCATGAGAATAATTTCCTTGCTCACAACGCCTCTGGAAAGACTACAAGTTGAGAATTGTCCCTTTGTTTGGCCAAAAGTGTTAAACGCTCCAGTTTATCGAGGGTATCGGGAAGAGAATAAGTAGCAGTGCATGCTTGAACAACGGAAGCTCGAATAGTACAAGGCATCAGAAAATGGATCCATGTGGGCTGTGTTTGTCCTTGTTGGCTGGTTGAACAACAAGAGTACATAACTTGGGCGCGTATTTTTCGACACCTACCCTTCCCCTCTATTGACGCGTCCACCAACACTGCACCCTTTCACGCCAGCATGGAGAGCAGAAACATGGAGCATCGTAAGCAGGGTGTGTTTTATCTTTCTTTTCCGCTGTTCTTCGTCCTTCATTAACGCGTCTTCAGTCTTTAAAACCAAGGGGAGCAGTTTCAAAGGGGATGATCTCCGCCGCCGCCGTGAGGAGCAGCAAGTTGAGATCAGGAGGCAGAAACGTGAGGAGAACATCTCAAAACGACGCAATTTTATCCCTTCTGCTGGACCCGACTCGGACGATGAGGGCGGTGTCTCCAACTGGGATCCTCCAGTACGTAGAACACGGTGGCGATTCTGATCTTCGTACTTATCTTTGTTTAGCTTGCCGCTCAGATGGTCGATGATGTGTTCTCCGACGATCCTGAACGCCAATTGGACTCTACCATGAAGTTCCGCAAACTGTTATCAAAGGAGAAAAACCCTCCCATTGAAAGGGTTATTGAGTGTGGAGTCGTGGATCGTTTCGTCGAATTCTTGCGTGGAAACCACTCCATGCTTCAGGTATATTCAATTTTCAACGCGACGATTTAGATGCTGACATTTAATTTGATAGTTTGAAGCTGCCTGGGCACTGACTAACATCGCTTCTGGCACTGCTGAACACACTCAGGTCGTTATCAAGGCCAACGCAGTCCCTGAATTCATCAATCTCCTTTCTTCCCCAGTACTTGATGTCCGCGAACAAGCAGTATGGGCTCTTGGTAATATTGCTGGTGACAGCCCAGCCTGCCGCGATTATGTCCTTCGTCAAGGCGCATTGCGGCCACTTCTCGATCTTCTCAGCGAGCATCATAAGATTAGCATGCTCAGAAATGCGACTTGGACCCTCAGTAACTTCTGTAGGGGAAAGAATCCTCAGCCTGACTGGGATCTTGTGAGTAACTCTGGTTGACATTTTTCGATTGGCTTATGTCTTTTATGTAGATCTCTCCTGCTCTCACGGTCTTAACCAAGTTGATCTATTCCATGGACGACGAGGTCCTGATCGATGCCTGCTGGGCGATTTCATATCTGTCCGATGGCTCTAACGATAAAATCCAGGCTGTGATCGAATCCGGCGTTTGTAGGCGTCTCGTGGACCTCCTCATGCACCCATCTACTTCTGTCCAAACCCCAGCACTTCGTTCCGTAGGAAACATTGTCACCGGTGATGATCTCCAGACGCAAGTTGTTATCGCCTCCGGGGCTCTTGCTGCCCTGCTGTCACTACTTTCTTCTCCCAAGGATGGTATTAGGAAGGAAGCTTGCTGGACAATTTCTAACATTACCGCTGGGTCACCACATCAAATCCAAGCGGTTATCGACGCCAACATTATTCCTCCTCTTATCAACATCCTTCAAAACGCGGACTTCAAGACCAAAAAGGAAGCTTGCTGGGCCATCTCGAACGCGACCTCAGGTGGTCTCCAGGAACCGTCCCAGATTCGATATCTTGTTTCGCAAGGGTGCATTAAGCCTTTGTGTGACTTGCTTACCATGATGGACAACAAGATCATTCAAGTCGCATTGGATGGGTTGGATAACATTCTCAAAGTCGGAGAGATGGACAAGCAAGCTGCTGGTCCCGGTTCTGTTAACCAATATGCTCTGTTTGTTGAAGAAGCCGGAGGAATGCTTACGATCCATAACCTTCAACAACATGACAATTTGGAGATTTATAAGAAGGCCTTTAATATCATGGATAAGTACTTCCCTGATGATGAAGATGCGGATGCAGGTATCAGTGCAGCTCATGTCGATTCTTCTGGTGCATTTGCAGTATGTAACATCCATTTCTATGAAACCCGTTTACTTATTGATCTGTTTCCCTGCAGTTCCATACCGATCTGGCTGCGCCTCAGGGTGGTTTCAGTTTCGGCGGTCCCCAATAGAGGAGCGATGATTGTTCTTTGGGATCATAGGCTATACTGGCTCCTGTTTACTACCTACTCTGTTACATCTTAGTACTTTCAATGCCTCACATCCTTTTACTTGAACCATTCCATCCTTTTACTTGAATCCACCAGTCCTCATATGTATATTCCACAAAATACCCTGAATTTATTCTTCTCACGGTTTCCGACTTAGAAATTGCGTCCGTGTTCCTCAGTAAGTGTCAGCCACATCTTATGCGCAGGTTGGTCAGGACTATCAAAGGCATTCAACACTCCTTGGCATATCCTCGTCTTTTATCTTCACCGAGATTCTACGCATCTGCTGCTTCCAAATCATACATGTCAAATAACACCGTCCAATCGTTGGGGAACTTTAACCTAGTCAAACGCCACGCACTTCCGTCTGGAAACGTATCGTTTTCCAAGTGGCGAAGTCAAGTAACAGGCTTAAATGTCATACATGTTGATTACGAAGGTATGTCATTTTTTTGTATCAAATGAAGTTGTTTTGACAAGCTCTTACTTTCTCTAGCTCCCATTGCTAAGGGTTATTTCATTGTCCCAACAGAGAGTATGTTGGCGTTATTTTCCTATGGGTAACGCACCTAATATCCACTCGTTCAGTATTCAATGATAGCGGGTGTCCTCATACCCTTGAGCAGTTCGTAGTTTCCCAGGGAGAGGTTCGCTTGCTAACCATGAGGCCAATGCATCCAGTTTGGTCTTCATGGGATCGGAGCGGTTTCCCTATAAGGGTGTCCTTGACAATTTAGCAAACAGGGCGTTTTCTGAAGGAACGTAAGTCCATCTTATGCTATATGTCATCTCTTTCTAGAGTCTCGTTTTGTTCCCATACATGAACAGCAACGCATGGACAGATACAGATCACACATGTTATACTATTGCCACTGCTGGACAGGATGGATTCCTGCAATTATTGCCCATCTACGCCGACCACATTTTATATCCCACGTTGACAGACCAAGCGTTCGTCACCGAGGTCAGTTGCGCCACTTCGGTCACATATGCCAAATTTTGATCTGTTCTATAGGTTCATCATATTGATCCAAAGGGTGAAGACTCTGGTGTTGTTTATAGTGAAATGCAAGGAAGGGAGAATACCCCGGGAGATCTTATCAGTCTGCGGTACGATCCTCCACCTTTGAATTATTTCCTATCTGATCTTCTTCTTTAGGATGTCGCGGTTAATCAATCCGCCTGGAAGTGCCTATAGAAGCGAAACCGGCGGACTTATGGAAGCGCTGCGAAAGCTGACTGTTCAACAAAGTACGACTTTCAAGCCGTGGTATCAGTGTTCAGCTGCTAACTTCTTCCAGTCAGAGACTATCATGGAAAATACTATGTGCCTTACAACTTATGCCTCATGGTATGCGGACGTGTCTCTACTGAGGCATTACTCCAAGTTCTCCAGGATAAAGTCGAGCCCTCAATTATAAAGCATGCTCAATCTCGGCCTGCAGATTGGAAACGACCATTTTTGGAAACACCAAGTGCAAATAGGGAGCCGCTGACAGAAACACGAAAAGAAGTTGTCGAATTTCCGGAGAAGGATGAAAGCGCAGGCGAAGTAGTGCTGACCTTCAAGGGTACTGCACCAGATGACTTTTTGACTGCCTCTGTGCGTATCACTTCATATACCTTGAATGGTCACTGAACATAACATTTATCAGGCAATTGATATTCTGTCGGTATACTTGACATCATCGCCAGTCGCCCCATTAAACAAAGAATTTGTCGAAATCCCTTCTCCCCTTTGGTTCGTAGATCTAACTACAGTATTTATCTGCCCACGTTAATCATTCGATATAGTACCGAGATTTATATCTATGAAAGCACCCGGGCCAAGTTCAGTGACATCTCGATCTATGCTGCATCTGTCCCGACAGAGCATCTCGAAACATTTGACGAGAAGCTTCGAGAATCATTACACCGAATTGTAAAGGAAGGGATCGATATGCAACGAATGCAAATGGTTATCAATAGGGAACGACGGAAGGTACAGATATTTCCGATCTCTGAAAATTACAATCCTCTTAATTTTATGCAGTTTTACAGCCGACTCGAATCTTCCAAAGGGGATGTATACTCGGACACAATTGTCTCCGATTTCCTGTACGGTAAAGAAAATGGAGACGATCTTCCCTTGGCTATGGACGATATAGGTCTCTTCGACAAATTGGTAGCGTGGTCAGGCGAACAGTGGGCTGATCTATTAAACAGGTATGTAAGGTTTTATAAAATCTTACGACTCGATATTGAATTCTATAAACAGGTTCTTCGTTTCTCCAGCATACGCCGTCGTATCAGCGAAGCCTTCAGCCCAACTCGCCCGTAAACTCGACTCCGACGAGAAGAAACGTATCGCAGAACAAGTTGCCCGACTTGGTGAAAAGGGCCTAGCCGAGGCAGCCAAAACGCTAGAGGCGGCCCAGGAGTATAACGAACGCCCAATCCCTTCAGACTACATCACATCTTTCCCGTTGCCTGACGTTGGCAGTATCGCTTGGATCCCAATTCAGTCCGCTGTTGCCAGTGACCTCCCTGTTGATCAGACCATCCAAAATGATCTATCAAAACATCTTGCCTCAGATCCTTCTAAGATCCCTATCTTTTCTCACTATAACCACGTCAAGGTACGATTGTCAGGAATGTTTCTTCTTATGTTGAACCTAATCTTTTCTTCATTTAGTCTGACTTTGTCACTGTTCATGCATTTTTCTCAGCCTCGGGAGTTCCAAACGAATTGAAGCCGTAAGTTCCCAACTTCTATCGGTACCAGTCAATTAACGGTTTGCATTAGATATATCGCCCCTTATTTGACCTCTTTCTTCTCGTTGCCTCTTGCTTCGAAATGGAAGGGACGTACGTTAAACCACGAAGAAGTTGTTAATAGCTTAGAAGATGAAACTGTGTCATACGATATTGGCCTCGGTCTTGAAGGCTATTTCACCCAACTCATTAGGGTTTCTATTAAGGTCGAGGTCGCCAAATATGATCAAGCTATCCAATGGTTAAACGACCTCATTTACCGTAGTGTATTTGACAAAGAAAGGTATGTTTTAGCCTTTCATGTAGCATAGACGCAACTAAAGTTTCGTAGATTGAGCGTTACAGCTGCAAAGCTTCAACAAGCTTTGCCTGAGGCCAAACGTGACGGGAATTCCGTGGCTGGAGCTTTGTCCGAGTCTTTACTTTATTCTAACGCTTCCGTTTCGAGAGCCGGATCCGTCCTGGAGCAGATCGAATTTATTCCACGTTTGGTGGAAGACTTAAAATCTAACCCCGAAAAAGTCGTCAAAGCGATGGACCAACTGCGTCAACATTGTGAGTATTCCTGCGTTGTTACCCCCTTAAAGTATCTGACACATCATAGTGATTCAACCTTCCGGATTACGCTTTGCGATTACTGGTAATATCATAGATGTTCCTGAGCCGAAAGCGCCATGGACGAAGGCGTTTGAAGAACTCAAGGTAGGACCTTTGCAGTGGTCCATCTTCATCTGACTTTAACGCCATGTTTAGCCTACGAGCCTAGAACCAGTACCTTTGACGAAAGGTACATTAAGTCCGATGGGTCTTAAACCTGCGAAGAAGGTATATCCCTAATAGTCGCATAATCGCTTCTGTCTCTAACGGACTACAGGCGGTTGTTTTGACTCTGCCTTCAATTGAAAGTGCATACACCATTAACTCCACTCGCGGCATCCAAGGATTCAATCATCCTTCATACCCTCCTATTCGGGTTGCTCTGGAAGTGCTAAATGCCACTGAAGGATTCCTTTGGAGATTTATCCGAGGAGCTGGATTGGCCTACGGTGCATATGCTGGTCTGGACATCGAATCGGGAATGCTTAGCTTCTCAACGTACAGGGTTTGTTCATTAGTTAAGTTAACTTTTCTATAATTCACATTCTTTTCATTATAGAGCGCAAATCCGTTCCAGGCCTTCCAGGAGGCCAGGAAAGTCATCCATGGTCTGGCCGATGGCTCTGTAAGTCAAGCGCATCCTTCGATATGTTTCCCTCCCGCTGACGTCTCTCACAGCTCACCTTTGACAATACCCAGTTAGATTCTTGCAAGAGTGCCATCGTTTATTCAGTCACCAAGCGTGTATCCACACCAGGCTCAGCTGTATGTAACTTATGAATCTTTTCTGAAAGCGACACATCCTGATGCACTTTCAGGCCATAACGTCCTTTGGTAATCAAGTTTTACGCGGAATATCACAAGACCACAATGTTGCTCTTCTCGAGAAATATAAGAAAGTAACAGTATCTGACGTGGTTGATGTCATCCGAGAGCACTTCCTCCCCTTATTCGATCCTGCCCGATCTGTTGCCGCCATTGTCGTTGGACCATCGAAGGCGGAGCATATCGCAGAGGGCCTTGAATCAGTGGGGTATGAGATTGAGCGACGGGAGCTTTCCGTTGACCCAATGCTGGATGAGCATGAGCATTGGAGTGAAAGTGGCGACTCGGAGGACAGCGATGGAAGTGAAATGAGTGTAGATAAATAGTGTGGAGAATGTAGTGTTATATTGTTAGCTTGATATATCCATTAGTCTTAGGATGAATATATCTATATCGAGTAAAACACAAACTTTATTGTGATATACATGCCTACAGAGATGATGACGAAGATGGAGATGAATTTTCGGAGGATGGAAGTGGAGTTTCAGAGGATGGAGTCGAAGAAGATTGTTCGGGCTGTGATGCCTCGGAAACGGATGGAGGTAATTTTACGTCTCCAACGGAGGTGCCGTCGGGCTGTTCTGCTACAGGAGTAGCTTCTACGGAAGCCTCTTTTCTAGCCGTCTTAGGTGATTCAGGGGGTATCTCTGTTGAAGATTCTGTCTTTGGTATAATACCTCCCTGTAGAAAAAGTGAATACAGACGAAATGAGCGAGAACAAGACACTCACAAGCATCATGAGACGTTCAAACGTTTTACTAGGCTGCGCACCGACCGCCAGCCAATATCTTATTCTCTGAGGGCTCCATTCAACTCTTTTCTCCGTTTCCCCTGGCTTCAAATTCGGTTGATAGATTCCCAAAAGTTCGATTGGCTTAGCATCTCTTCGTTTCCGCTGGTCAATAGCGACGAGATGGAAGATTCGGTCATTGCGTTTGCCATGTATTGACATGCGTAAACGGACAGGCATGGTGGTTTACAGTCGAAATTGACCAGGATGGAAAGGGAAGAAATAGTCACAGTTGTCACGCGTTGTAGCCCACCGCCACACCCACTATGCCTGCAGACTCTAATGATCCTCCAGCTCCTTCTCGTTCTCTAAATCGTCAACATATCCTCGAAGAAGATGAGTATACTGAAGCTCTATCCGAAATCATTGCTCGCGATTTCTTTCCTTCTCTTGTTCACCTGGACGCCACCAATACCTATCTCGATGCTCTACAGACCAAAGACCCGCAGCTTATCAATGCTTCGGTCCGTCGTTTACAGGATTTAACAACCCCTCATGCATCCAGACATCCACCAGAAACACCAGGACGTACTCCTTATGGCCTAGATCCCAGTGACACACCAATGCGCACACCCCGTAATGAGGATGGACCAAACAAACGACCACGCTACGACACATCCCTGTCACTTGATAACTTTCAGGCTCGATATACCTCTGAAGATAATTCGAGTTTCACCGAGATTTTAGACGAAGAGAACAGGAAACGAAAGGAGAAGTATGGATGGGCATGGGAGGCGCAAAGGAGAGCCCAAGAGGTAAAGGCTATCGAACAGAATAGGCGTAGCCGACTCCTGATTGAAGACTCAACCTGCCAACCACCCGGAGTCCGTGAGCGACTACTTGTGGAAGCACCACAGGTCAAGCTCATCACGGCTGGACCCGGCGAGGAAGCTGAGAAAACGGTGAACGAGGATAGTATGGAGTTAGTCAAGACAGGGGCTTCTTCATCCTCGTCGACAGCCGTGGTAACGAGAGAAGATGAGACTGGGAAGGAAATAGATGTTATGGCGCCAAAGAAGGATAAACGGCCAGCAGGGGTTGCCGGATGGTCCTTCAAGGTTCGTTGGCCATCCTTTTCATTTAACTCGTACTGATCTTCCAATAGACGCGAAACTCTTTGATGTTTCCTCCTGATGCGGATCGCTCACCTTTCGACGGACCGACTTCACTGCCGTCAGCGTTACCCAAAGGCCCTCCTAAAATCATTAATCATGCCAACACCCGTTTACCTGAGCAATCTAATGAAGATGGTGACACAGCGAGCACGGCCCCTTCAAGCCCAACACGTAGTAGAATAGAAGCTGCGATTTCTGGAACACCATGTATGTTGCCCTTGTTTCTTTTTTAATCCGACCGTATCCTAACCACCGTGTTTCAGATGTGCCACGGGAAGATCGGTCTCAGTTCTCACTGGTTCCTGCAGTTCCTTCTCCAACTGCATCGCAACTGGGTCCTACTGCAGTTAATAAATTAATGACATGGGGTACAATTACCTCGACTCCAAGGATCCTCTCGTCCGATCCTGATGCAGGACCTATCGCAGAGCCATCAACGCCCTTCCACCTACCAGGACCCACGCCTCGAGAACGAACAGCTCATAAGCTAGCATCTTCCGCGTCACGTTCCCTCCGAGCGAAAGCGTCTCTGTTGTCTGGGACACCGATGGCTAACAGGAGAAGTAGTACGGCAGCGCCTGGAACTCCGAGAGCCAATCAGGGGCTGTTAACTCCTGCAGCTCGCCGTTTGCTCGACAGAACTGCAGGGTTAGGAACGTCCGCATCCAGAAGAGCCGATGCGATGCGACAAGAAGCAGGATGGGAGGGAGGGAAGTCGAAGGATCTGGGTCGTGTTAGATGGACGCCGAGTCCTGCCGCAAGAAGAAATGGATGACTTTAGAGAAAGTAGCATTGTACACTAATGATTCCAGTTGTATGGTATAAAACATGAGAAAGACAAGATGCTTAGAGTCCATACTATGAGCCTCCCTCGATTCGTCGTCGTTTAGTCTCAGGCTGATCATCGCTATCTTTCTGTGTCGTAATTTCTGCTGCCTGCCGCTTGGCTTCTGCTTTATTCTTGGGAGTGGCGCTTTTCTTCTTGACTATAACTCCCTTCAATTTATCCTTATTTTTAACAGCAGGGAGGGGCTTTGGTTTTGTGGTATTGGACATTGAAGACTTCGGTGGTGGGGTGTCTATGACAGGAGGTTTTGACGTTTCACTCTCGCGAGCTGCCACAGCTCTGAGATGCATAAGAGGAAATCCAGCAGTGAGAGGGTTGTTAGCTTCTGAACCTCAAATTCTATGGATAGAAACTTACTCGCGAAATTGCTTAAGCTCTTCTCCCTCACGTTTCTTGCGTTCTCGTTCTTCCTGCATCTGCCTTTCTCGGACAGAGTCCAGGAAGACAACTTCATCTTCCTCCAGTGAACGAAACTGATTACCTGGAATAATAAAATCATTAGACTCTCGCAGGTATACGTTTATGATAACATACTCAATTTCATCTTCTGTTCCCATTCTTCCTGAGCCGCAGCCTAGTGACATTTAGTGATGCAATAAGCTGTATGAAATCGAGGACGCTACCTTATTAGCTGCCAATTTCTAATGGATGGTTGAGCTGGTGAGCATAAAGTAAGGCATAATATGAAAAGCCACACCTCTGCCAAACTTCGACCATCGTATACTTCTTCCTTTGGCTGCTCTGGAGGCTTCTGACCGAGCCTGGAACACAAGCAGTCAAGCTCATCTTGTCCTCTCATCATATATATCCACTTACCGAGCATAAGCAGCTGCCCACTGTTCTTCTCTCTTCCGTTTCGCTTCGTCCAAGTCATTTTCGGAGACGAAACGAGAACCTACGCTGCCAGAGGATATCGAGGGCAAGTCGTCCATTTTGGGATGTAATCACCTTTTGCTTCCGAGCATTTGGTGTGGCTGAGCGGCTTTGACATGGTCTCCGCCCATGAGACGGTTGAGACCACTGAAACTCAAGCTGGCCATTCTCGTCAAGGTCTGTTTATCGCTATGCTAGATAGCACAAAGGAGTATACCATTGGAATACTCCTTCTTTTAATCGTCGTTGTCTTATGGACTGTGTCCAACTTTGTCACCCAGGTATGTTATCCGACCCTTTTGATAGATGTGAAGCCTCACGGTGAAGTAGGGCTTATTTGTTAATGGATATCACAAGCCCTTTCTGTCAGTTTATTTAATTATTAGATGGAATTCGTGTGTTAACTCCTTCACTCCAGTGTCACATACCTTAATACCAGCTCCTTTGCATTCTACCTGGTTCCATTTGCTGTTCGATATTCGCTAAAGCGGCTAAGGAGGGATAAAGAGATTGATGTTGATGAGTGTGTTTAATTTGTTAATGCTGGAGATTATTCACCAAACACTCTCGTAGTAATCGGGGCCAATATACTGCCCTCCCAACTGTATCAGAAGGTGAAAATGCTAATGTCGAACCAGAGAGGTTAGCCGTACGTAAAGTACTTCTCTCATTTTTTAGAACTCATGGTTTTTCCTCGAATTATAGGCGGCAGCTGGCGTTTCCTCAACTTCACAGAACAATCAACACCATCATGACGTTAGTTCGGAATTACTACCACTAACTCTTCAAGAAACCGCACAGCTCGCCTCTATATTTTGCTTTTTCTGGTTTATTGCGAATTGGTCTTTGAATGCGGCTTTGGATTATACTTGGGTTGCCAGTGCCACGATCCTAAGTGGTACAAGCGGTCTGTAGCTGGTATTTCCCGTACTGCGGAAAGACTAATTTTTACCAGGCTTTTTTACCCTTGTGATTGGTCGAATTTTCGGTGTTGAATCGTTGAACCTGTTGAAAATCGTCGCTGTCATAACCAGGTTTGTTGTTCTTCGTTTCCGTCAAAACATTTTACTCACTGTGAATTTTCTGTAGTTTTATTGGTGTGGTGTTGGTATCTCTATCGGACAGTCTACCTCCACTAAATGATACACCTCCGAACGCCCTCACCACATATCCTGCCTCGAGTCCAGTTTTTGGGGATTTTCTTGCCGTTCTGTCTGCCGTTTTCTATGCGCTCTATGTAATCCTTCTGAAGGTACAGTTACCACTTTCTTACTTCGGAATTACAACCCTAATATTTTATACCCTATAGGTACGAATCCGGTCCGAATCACGCATCGATATGCAACTTTTCTTCGGATTCGTCGGTGCTTTCAACATCATCGCCCTTGTGCCTGTGGGGGTTGTCCTCCACTTAACCGGGTACGAACGCTTTAGTCTCCCCTCAAATAGGAATGAATGGGGTGCAGTTGTTTTAAATGTAGGCCGAATTTTACTAGAGAGGTAGAGTTCTTATGGATGACGTTGTTTAGATGTGTATCACCTTATCATCGGATTACATCTATGTTATCGCAATGCTGAAGACCACGCCTCTGGTTGTAACAATAGGCTTGAGTCTCACTATTCCTTTTGCTATTCTGGGAGATCAATTCCTCAATATACCCACTCGGGGACAAGCCATTGTAGGTGCATTGCTAGTGCTGGGGAGTTTTGCACTGGTGGGCTGGGAAGACCGGGATCCCGCATCACATACAACTCTTGAACAAAGTAGTGGGGATGGAGGCGCGCCAGAGGATGGAGGGGGCTAAGGCGCTATATTATTAGAGGGACTATTAGACTGACATCTGTAGATTTATATTCACAATTGACTTTTTTTTCTTGGTGTGGAGTTGATCGTTCTTATCCGAAATATTGCAATCTCAACAAAGTTTGAGTCAATCAGTTTAGATTTGGACTGGATTGGGCGAGAAGATACCAGTTTCAAATATTACTAATCCTGGTCAATGAGTTATAAATCGGCGACGTGACAAGACGCGTGACAGGTGCAACTTTGAATCTAACCACCATGGCGGCTGTCAATGTGTTGAGTGCCCCAGGACCATTGCAAGATATCGTAAAGCCCCATTTCCACCAAATAATCCTCCCAGGGGAATCCTACATAAAAAATGAGTTGAATGTGAAGCTTGATAAAGGTTTGTACATCGCCAGTTTTCCCTCACCATGTTTGACTAACTCATACTCCTAGACGAGCAAATATGTCGCCTTGCTCTAACTCCAGGTGGCTGCCCACTTGGTCCGATGCATTGCCCTTTAAGACATACCAATCCCTCACCTCAGAACTTTCAACCTCCCAAACAACTTCCCAGCCACCCTCGCGACCGAGAACGGTTAGCGACTGTCTGTAAACATTGGCTGCGAGGTTTATGCAAAAAGTCCGATGCTTGCGAATTTTTGCATGAGTATAATTTGAGAAGAATGCCTGAATGTTGGTGGTTTGCCAAATATGGGTATTGTTCCGCAGGTGACGAGTGCTTGTACGCCCATCCGAAGGAGAGACGAATAGAGTGTCCGGATTACCGGAGAGGGTTTTGTAAATTAGGTGTGTTATTCTTTTCCTTTATCCTCATTCATATTAATCTGACACTCTGTTAGGGCCTACATGTCCCCGTAAGCATGTTCGACGGGTAGCGTGCCAACTGTATCTTTCGGGATTTTGCCCAATGGGTTCCGAATGTTCAAGAGGACAGTAAGTAATCCTCTATTTTATCCACATAATTCCTGCTAATTCCTGCAATTACGTTACAGTCCTAAACCAAACTTACCCAAGCCCGTCGATTATGCGCCTCCTGCGTCGACGGCACAGCGGGAACTTGGCCCACCGCCACCAGGGTTTGGAAGATACGCCGACTTTGATCGTCCATTCCCTGGTGGTGGACCACCAGGTCAGCCATCGGGGGGACCGATGCCTAGAAGAAATCTTGATGAGGTGGTTTGTTTCAAATGTGGAAAGAGTACGTACTTCTCGATTTCTCTCAGGTTAACATATTCTGATCTTGCTTTACAGACGGTCATTATGCAAACCATTGTCCCAATAGGAATGTACCAGGTAATCGTGGAGGTCTGGACCGTGTATCGCAGCGCAGACACGATGATGATTAATTCCCTTTCTTTTTGGTTACCCTATCATCCTGTATTCTACGCATATTACTAGATGTATAAGGATAATTTACTTATTATTGTAAGAAAGCATGAGGGCATGGACTCAGGAAAGTTCCCAATCCTGATAGAAAACCGGAACCACCCCTTTCTCTCTAATTTTTTTTTCTTCAGAAAATCACTTCGACTGTGTCAACAGCTAGTTCTTGAGAGGCACAAACACGCCTAACGAGCAAACCGTTGAAGCAAATAAAAATATTATTCACATTCGTGCAGTTATCTAACGACCACAGCCACCACACGCCGGGCGCTTCAACTGCTGAAGTTGTGCTCACTACACATTTACCCATTCTATATCCGTAATGATGGGTACTAAACGAAAGGAAAGAGAAGAAAAGGCTGTTGCTTCAGAACCAACAACCAATCCTACCGCGGAACCCCCCAAAGGGTATATATCCACGCTCATTTTTTCTTTTCTTAACTAACCATTATAACAGCGCAACTTTGTTCATATCCAATCTTCCCTATAATGCAACATCAGTCGACCTTCAAACATTATTCTCTGATATTGCGCCTGTACGCTCTGCGTTCGTCGTTCTTGACAAGGAGACACGCAAATCGAAGGGTGTTGGATACGTTTCGTTTGCTATTAGGGAAGATGCTGCCATGGCGGTTGAGCAAATTCAAAAGAATGGGATTGTGTTGAATAAGAGGAGTTTGAGGGTGCAAGTTGCAGATAGCAAGGTGCGTGCTTTTATGAGTTATCGTGCTCATGATCTCAGCTGACTTGTTTGAAGGCGCATCTTAATCATGACGAAGCTGCTCCTACACCAAAAAAGAGACCAAGACAGCCTAATGCTACCAAGGTTTCCATCCCCACTGATCCAAACGCCATTCGCACAGTTGTTATCTCAGGTCTTCCATCCGGGATCGACTCAAAGACCTTGTGGAAGAAAGTCCGCAAAATTAACGGTGCAGAGAGTATCTCGCAGTATCCTTTGAAGACTCTTTCAGGCACAGAAGATCCTGCTAGTGCTGAAGTTTTATTTTCTACGCCTGCGACAGCACAAGAAGGTGTCATTCGTCTTCATGCACATGTTTACAAGGGATCTCTGCTCTCGGTGGTTTTGAAAAAGCGGTTTGAATCCTTGGCAAAATCTAGTGGAAGGCCTTCACGCTCGAGTCGATTGATTGTCCGCAACCTTCCTTGGAATGTGTGTTAAACCATTTTTCATGGCGTTTGTCTCTGACCTTTTTCCAGGCAACTGAGGCAGACCTTCGACGATTATTTTTATCATATGGCCCCATCCATTCCATTACACTCCCAACTATGGCATCTAAAGAAGAAGGCCGCGAACCACGAGCAAAAGGTTTCGGATTCGTTTGGATGATGAGTAGAAAGGACGCCGAAAAAGCGATTGAGGGCGCAAACGGCGTGACCCTTGGTGGAGGCAAAGAAGAGGATTCTAATGCGAAGGGCAAGGAACGTGTTATTGCTGTTGATTGGGCTTTGAGTAAAGAAAAGTGGGAAGTGGAGAAAGAGAAAATCATGGAACAACAAGGGGAGGAGGGTGGTTCTGATAATGGAGAAGGATCGAGCAGCGGAAGCTCGAGTGAGAATGATGATGATGATGATGATGATTCCAGTGAGGATGGACATGTTGGTGTTCATGAAGACTCTGATGAAGAAAGCGATGAAGATGGATCGGAGCGCAGCGATGAGGAAGAGGTTGAGCGACCTCAGTTACCACCACCGGAAACAGGAAATACCATATTTATTCGTAATGTTCCCTTTGATGCCACTGAAGATGAACTTCGCACGTTGTGAGCATCGTTTTTATTTTATTTCCTCTGGTGTTTCTAACTCTGCCTCAGATTCCGCGTATTCGGACCGCTGCGATATGCCCGTATAACGCTTGACCCTGAGACAGGTCGTTCAAGGGGTACCGGATTCGCTTGTTTCTGGAATAAAGAAGACGCGGATAAGGCTATCGAACAAGCAGAACTACTGAAAAATGAAACTGGCGGTCTTCCAGTCAGCCCAATTAATTTATCGACTTATCTATATTTTATTAAGATTATTTTTTAGGCTCAAGTAGTTGCTAAACAAAACCCCTTCAAAATTTCATCAATATTGACCCCTGATCCATCCTCGTCTCTCGCACGGAGTCTTGTCATGCACGGCCGAACCTTGGACGTGACGAGGGCAGTTACCCGGGAAGAGGCCGGTCGCCTACGAGAATTAGGTGAAAAGGCGCGACAAAAGCAGGATAAACGAAACCTTTACCTCATGCGTGAAGGAGGTGAAATCTTATTCCTTTCCTTATTCACTAAGCGTCGTCTCTAATTTATCTGTTTCAGTTATTTTCCCCAATACCCCCGCAGCAGCCACTCTCAGTGCAATAGAACTCGAAAAACGTGTTCAAGCATTCAATACCCGACGTACCCTCATGCGTTCCAACCCCTCTTTATTCATCTCCAAAACTCGTCTCAGTGTTCGACAATTACCAGCATTCGCAACAGAACGTACCCTGAAGCGACTCGCTTTGCATGCCGTCCGCGCATTTGAAGACGACGTAAAGAAGGGCACTCGGGAAGGTTTGACGGCTGATGAGCTTCACGAAGACCAAAAAGAAAACGCGATGGATGTGGATGGTGAAAACCCTCAAAAGCGGAAAAAGAAACAAGGAGAGCGGTACACAGCTGTTCGACAAGCGAAGATCGTCAGATTGCAAGACCGAGTCGATCCCATCACAGGCAAAGGACGCAGTAAAGGATACGGTTTCTTAGAAATGATGACCCACGCCGACGCACTGAGGGTTTTACGCTGGGCGAATAATAATCCTGACGTGGAAGGATTAATGGGCGGGTGGTGGAAAGAGGAGTTGGGGGATATTTTGAAGAAGCTTGAAGGGGAAAAGAAAAAGAGTGAGGAGGAGTTGGCGAGGATGAAGAGGGTCAAGGATAGGATTGCGGAGTTGGAGGGGGAGAAAGCGAAGAAGGGGGGGAAGACCCTGGTTATGGAGTTTTCAATTGAGAATATCCAGGTTGTGAGGAGGCGGGATGAGAAACAGAAGGTATGGATCCTTTCACTCGTTATATCGTTTATCTAACCCAGACTTGTTCATAGGAAATTGCTCAAAAGCCGAAGGAGGAGCGATATCCTGCCAAAAGGGAGAAACATGACGATGACTCAGACGAGGATGATCGTCCTTCCAAAAAGCCACGCCATGCAAAATCCAATGCGAAAACTGAAGAAGATAAGAAGCCGGCGAATAATCTGGGTTCTTTGATCGGACGCAAACGGCGTGAAAAGAAGGGGAAGGGAAGGCCCGGTAACTAATGTGTGCTTCCCGCTATTTACCCTCAAAAAACTTAATTATAGTGATTTTGAAATTGAAAGATAAGTAAAGACACACTTT
>Ga0157379_10001069_pt1 | contig 22325 bp, 16 predicted proteins | sample S25metaG_FD_121802 | JGI IMG/M metagenome (GOLD analysis project Ga0157379, IMG submission 121802) | Switchgrass rhizosphere microbial communities from Kellogg Biological Station, Michigan, USA - S2-5 metaG | ecosystem: Host-associated > Plants > Roots > Rhizosphere > Soil | place: USA... | reverse complement strand
GCAAAGTTCGCCGAACTCAAGAAGTCTCGGCGGGCCGCCTTCGTGCCGTTCGTGACAGCGGGCGATCCGGACTTCGAGACGTCATTCGAGATCATCCGGAAGCTGCCCGGCGTCGGCGCCGACGTCATCGAGATCGGCATTCCATTTTCCGACCCCATGGCCGACGGACCAATCAACCAGGCGTCGTATCTGCGCGCGCTCAAGGCCGGCATGACGCTGGCAAGGTTGCTCGACCTCGTTCGCCGCTTCCGCAAAACTGACGCCAGCACGCCCTTGGTTCTGATGGGCGCCTACAATCCGATCCATGCCTTTGGCACCGCGCGCTTCGCCCGCGATGCGGCCGAGGCCGGTGTCGACGGTCTGCTCATCGTCGATTTGCCGGCCGAAGAAGATGATGTGCTGCGCGTGCCGGCCGCCAGCCACGGGCTCGACATCATCCGTTTCCTGGCGCCGACCACCGATGATGCGCGCCTCAAGGTCGTGCTCAACGGCGCGACGGGCTATCTCTATTATGCCTCCATCGCGGGCATCACCGGGACGAAGAGCTATGCCGAGGCTGATGTGCGTTCGGCCTTGCGGCGCATCAAGCGCGCGACGAATCTTCCATGCGTGGTTGGCTTCGGCATCCGAACGCCGGAACAGGCGGGCGACATCGCACGCATCGCCGATGGCGCCGTGGTCGGTTCTGCCATCGTGGCACGCCTCGAAAAAAGTGCCGCGAGCGGCATGTCAAGAGCGGATCTGGTCTTGGATGTGCTGGATTTCTGCGCCGCGCTGGCGAAATCGGTGCATGCCGCCGAGCCCGCTTCTGTGTTAGATTGAGCCATGAACTGGATCGCCAACTTCGTTCGCCCGCGAATCAAGAGTCTGATGGCCGGCGGCGCCCGCGCCGAGACGCCAGAGAATCTCTGGAAGAAGTGCAATTCATGCGGCGAGATGATTTTTCATCGCGACCTGGCCTTGGCGCAGAATGTCTGCCCCCAATGCGGTTTCCACATGCGTATCGGACCGGTCGAGCGCTTCACGGCAATCTTCGATTCGTCCACGTACGAGGAACTGCCATATCCCGAAGTGCCGAGCGATCCCTTGAAGTTTCGCGGCGAGAAGCGCTACGCCGACGAACTGAAAAGCTCACGCACCAAAACGACGCGCAATGAAGCGCTGACAGCGGCGCGCGGCACGATCGAGGGCATGCCGGTGATGATAGCCGTGCAACCCTTCGACTTTCTGGGCGGGTCGCTGTCGATGGGCGTAGGCGAGGGCATCGTTGCCGCCATCGAGGCGGCGGTGACGGAAAAACGGCCGTTCATCCTCTTCGTGTCGTCGGGCGGTGCGCGCATGCAGGAGGGCATCTTGTCCTTGATGCAGTTGCCGCGCGCCACCATCGCAATAGACATGCTGCACGAAGCAGGGTTGCCCTACATCGTGGTCCTCACCGATCCGACCTATGGCGGCGTCAGCGCCTCCTACGCCATGCTGGGCGACATCCAAATTGCCGAGCCGGGTGCCCAGATCGGATTCGCCGGCCCGCGCGTGCTGGCCCAGACGATCCGCGAGCGCCTGCCCGAAGGCTTCCAGCGCGCCGAATATCTGCTCGAACATGGCATGATCGACATGGTCGTGCATCGCCATGAGCTGCGCCCGACTCTGGCCAAGCTCACCCATCTGGTGATGAAGCGTTCGCGACCGCGCGCCCGTCCCGTTGCGGTGCCACCGATCGTGACCGCCACGGCGACGCGCGTCGTGCCGGTGTCCGATAGCGTCGCCGGCGCCAAAGCTGCGGAATGAGCGCGCTCCAGAAGGCCGCGGACGACACCAAAAGCACAGCGGTTCTCGAACGCCTGTTGGCGCTGCATCCCAAGAAGATCGATCTGGCGCTCGATCGCATTCAGCGCTTGCTGGACGAGCTCGGCAATCCCGAGACCAAGCTGGCACCGGTGATTCACGTCGCCGGCACCAACGGCAAGGGTTCGGTGTGTGCGTTTTCCCGCGCCATGCTCGAAGCGCAGGGCCTGCGCGTGCACATGCACATCTCCCCCCATCTTGTGCGCTTTCACGAGCGCTTTCGCATCGCCGGAGAGCTGATCTCGGAAGACGAGCTCGTTGCCGCGCTGGAAGAAGTCGAGCGTGTGAATGCCGGCAAGCCAATCACCTATTTCGAGATCACCAATGCCGCGATGTTTCTCGTCTTCTCGCGCCATCCGGCGGACGCGGTGATCCTGGAAGTCGGCCTTGGCGGCAAGTATGACGCGACCAATGTCGTGGCGCGGCCCGCGCTGACGGTGGTGCAGCCCGTCGGCCTGGATCATCTGGAATTTCTCGGCGACAACCTGGCGACGATCGCAGCGGAGAAGGCTGGCATCATAAAGCCGCGTGTCCCGGTGATCATCGGGCCACAGGAAGATGCCGCACTCTCGGTCATCCTGTCGCGCGCCGACAAGTTGAGCGCGCCGGCATTTGTCTTCGGCCAGGATTTCTCCGCGCACCAGGAACACGGCCGCATGGTCTATGAGGACGACATCGGTCTGCTCGATCTGCCGCTGCCCAAGCTGATCGGCCGCCACCAGATCGAAAATGCCGCCGTTGCTATCGCCGGCCTGCGCCATGCCGACAAGGGCTGGAGCAACGACGCCGCGATCGAAAAGGGACTGCGCACGGTGGACTGGCCGGCGCGCTTGCAGCGGCTCACCAAGGGACCGCTGGTCGCACTGGCACCGAAGGGCGCCGAAATCTGGCTCGACGGCGGACACAATCCGCACTGTGCGGCTGCGGTGTCGCGCGCGATCGCGGATCTCGAAGAACGCTCGGAGCGACCGCTCTATTTGATCTGCGGCATGCTGAAAACCAAGGATGCGGGCGGGTTCCTGTCAGCCTTTCGCGGCCTGGCACGCCATGTCGTGACTGTACCCATTCCGGGCGAGGCGGCGAGCCTTGGCGCCGGGGCGCTTTATGATCTGTCGCGCCTTGCGGGTCTCGATGCGGCGCCGGCGGAAGACATGGAGGACGCTATGTTGCAGCTGCAGGCCTGGTCGCGCGCCCACCCCAGGGAACCGCCGCCACGTATTCTGATCTGTGGCTCGCTCTATCTGGCAGGACAGGTGTTGCGGGAGAACGGGTAAGCTCTCGATGGCCGTTGCGGCGGCCCTCGCCCTTCGACAAGCTCAGGGTGAGGGCCGTGTTTCAGTCCTCATCCTGAGCCTGTCGAAGGATGGCCGGGAATTAAACCGACGATTCGATCCATTCCTTGATCTTCGACTTGGGTAGTGCGCCGACCTTGGTGGCGGCAACCTGACCCTGGCTGAAGATCATCATGGTTGGAATACCGCGTACGCCATACTTCTGCGGCACTTGCGGATTTTCGTCGATGTTTATCTTGGCAATAGTCACTTTCCCGCTCATCTCACCGGCCAGCTCTTCCAGCGCGGGAGCAATCATCCGGCACGGCCCGCACCATTCCGCCCAGAAGTCCACCACGACGGGATTCTTGGCATTGAGTACATCTGTCTGAAAGGACGCGTCGGAAACCTTGATGGGGGATGCCATGATCATTCCTTGGGGTTCGAATTGTATGGAATCTAGGAACGCCCACCCGCAGGGTCAAGGCGCGCGCGGATATGCCCCAATTCGGCATCCAGTAAGCCATTGGACAGCTTCATCAGTGTGGGACCATCCGTCCAAATCAGCCCGCACACGACTCGCTTGCCCGGGAATATTTTTTCCACGGCGGCGCGGTAGAGCGCCATCTGCGTCCGGTACAAGGCCGGCACGTCACTTTCGCGCTGCGGTGGAGGGCGGTTGGTCTTGAAATCCACGACCAGGATTTCATCGGCCTTTTCCGCAAGCCGGTCGATGCGGCCGTTCACACGCGCACCGCGGCCCAGTTCGGGCAAATCCGCAACGATGGCGACCTCGCCCCGACTGCCCGGTGCAAACGCCGCGGCGAAGACCGGATCGTCCAGTACGCCAAGCGTCTCAGCGATGAGTTTGGCGATTTCGTCCGCGGCCAATTTCTGCGCGTTCAGGAATTTTTGCGCGGCGGCGGCGCGATCGGCAGCGCCAATCTCGGGCAGCCTTGCCAACAGCGCGTGCACCAAGAGCCCGCGGCGAAAGCGCTGGTTGCCGGCGAGCGGCGAGAAGACGGCGGGTTCCTCAACGCCAGCCGCATCGAAGGGCCGGATCAGCCGCGGCACCGGCGCATCGCGCGGACCCTTGCGCTGCAACCAGTCGGGCAGGTCCTCACGCTTCGTCGGGCGTGGCGGCGCGGCGGGGACAGCTTCATCCGCCGGAGCGCCGACGACGCTGATCGTCGCGTCACCACGTACCAATTCCTTGCCGATTTTCTGTGCTGCCTGCTGCGCCAGGGCGTACCAGGACGCCGGCCTGACCCCCATTTTGCCTTCAAAGCCGCAGACATAGATTTGGTCCTTCGCGCGTGTCAGCGCGACATAGAGCAGGCGGCGATGCTCCTCCAGCGCGCGTGCTTGGGCCGCGGACTTTGCCGCCTTCACGGCGGGCGGCGCCAGCTCATCAGCGAGCGGATAGAGCACGCCATCGTCCGTATAAAGAAGATGTCCCTTGAGCGAAGGCGCCTCGGGCAGGCTCGTCGTGTCGGGCAGGATGACGATATTGGCCTCCAGGCCCTTGGCGCCATGCACCGTCATGACGCGTACTTCGTCGCGGCCGCGTTCCATGTCGCGCTTGATTTCCGCGCCGCCGCGTTCGACCCAGTGCAAGAAGCCCTCGAGCGAGGGCGTGTTCGCGGCTTCATAGCTCAAGGAAAGCGACAGGAACTCTTCGATGGCGTCGCCGGCCTCGTGACCGAGCCGCTGCAACAGTTTCATTCGCCCGCCGCGCGGCGTCAGCGCGTGGGAGTAGAACTCGAACGGCGGCGCAAAATCCGCGAGCGAATACATCTCGGAGAGGAAATCGTAGGCGGCGGCGAGCGTCGCGGTCTCCTGGTGACGCCGGCGCAGCGCTTGCCACAGAGATCCTTGACGCTGATGGCTGAGCGAAAACAACTCCTCTTCGCTGATGGCACAGAGCGGTGAGCGCAACAGGGCAGCCAGATTGTAGTCATTCTCGGGCAGGAGCACGAAGCGGCCGAGCGCCATCAGGTCCATGACGGCGATCTGTTCGGTGAGAATGATGCGGTCCGCGCCGGCGACCGGTACGCGACGTTCCTTCAGCTGCCGGATGATCTCGCTGCCGAACGGCTCGCGGCGCGGCAACAGGATCATGATGTCGCCGGCTTTGACGGGCTCCACATGGCCGGCAAGGCGTACGCGTCCAATCCACTGTTCGATCTGTTTGGCAAGCTGTATGGCGAGCTGCACCACCGGGCTGGTGAGCGACGCCACGTCGACCGGGCGCCAAGGGTCGGGCTCGGGCAGTGGCGACGGTTTGAGCGTCGGCCAGACTTCAACCCGGCCGCTGGCCTGCGCGCGCAAGGCGCTATGGCGGACTTCAGCGCCATCGGAGGTGAGTCCGGCGCGCGCCTCGGGCGTCGCGAAAACCGTATCGACAAAGCTTAGAACCTCCGGAGTCGAGCGCCGCGATGTCGTCAACGGCTCATCGGCGAAGGGGCGCTTTGCCGCCGCGGCGCGTGCGATGAAAACCTGGCGGTTGACGTCGAACTGGCGGGGATCAGCGCCCTGAAAACTGAAGATCGACTGCTTCTCATCGCCAACCGCGAACACGGTGCGCCACGCCGCGCCGCGCCTCTCGCTGCCGGCGCCGGCAAAGAATTCTTCTGTCAGCTTCTGCACGATTTCCCATTGTTCGGGGCTCGTATCCTGCGCCTCGTCGATCAGGATGTGGTCGAGCCCGCCGTCGAGTTTGTACAGAACCCAGGCCGCGGCCTCGCGCCGCTTGAGCAGGCGCAACGTTTCGACAATCAGATCGTCATAGTCGAGCACGCCGCGCGCTCGCTTGGCATTGGCATATTCGCGGCGCACGGCATCGGCGATGGTCAATGTCGCCTCGGCAATACCGGCGGCATGCGCGGCGCGATGTCGGGCGTCCACCGCGAGGAATTGTGCCTCGAGCGCTTTCAGGTCTGCGAACAAGCCCGGCTCTGCGTCCGCCAATTTTTTGCTGGCGAGGGTTTTGAACGGTTCGCCCTTGCCGGTCAAAAAGGTCGCGCGCAGCTCGGCATAGCCCCCGGCGTCGAAATTGCGCGCGACCACCGCCATGAGTGCCGTGGCGCGCTCGATGTCGGTTTTGCCCCCGCCGGAGAGCCAGGCAATGATCGCCCGCAGCGACACTTCCTGCACTCGTAACCTGGCGCAGAATTCCGCTGCGATGTCGGTCGCGCTCATTGCTTCGTCGGCGCCATGGGCCCGGCGCAAGGAGCGCCGCATCGCGTTGTCTTCGCCGCTCAGGGATTCCAGGTAGCGGTCTAGCTTGCGCCGATCAGTCCCAAGAGCCGCGCCCAGCACCGTTTGCAGGCGCGCCTCGCTGGTCTCGGTCAGAAGGTGCGCCAGCGCTGTCGCATGCACGGCGTCGCCGGCGCCGGCCCGTTCCAGCACGCGCGTGCGAGCCTCGGCCATGAGTTCACGCGCCGTCTGCTCATCGAGGACCTTGAACCCGGCCGGCACGGACGCCTCGAGCGGAAAGCGCGACAGCAGGTTCTGGCAGAAGGCATGGATGGTCAGGATCTTCAGGCCGCCCGGCGTCTCCAGTGCCTGGGCGAACAGGCGCCGGGCCTTGCGCAGTTCATCCGGTCCGCCAAGATCAGCTCCGATCTCCTTGATCTTGCTGGTCAAAGCCTCGTCTGGGAGCATTGCCCATACGCCCAGCTGGCGGAACAGGCGGTGCTGCATCTCTGCGGCCGCGGCCTTGGTGAAGGTGAGGCAGAGTATCTTTGCCGGCTGCGCATCGGCGAGCAGCAGGCGCGTCACGCGGTTCGCCAATGTGTGCGTCTTGCCCGCTCCGGCGTTGGCCGCGACCCAGGCGGAGTGGCGCGGATCGGCGGCGGAGATCGCGGGATCGCGCGGCGCGCTCATTCGCTTTCTTCTTCCCAGCCGCTAAACGCCCATTCGCGCACGCGGCTCAAATGGTCATAGTCGCCGGCGATGTCGGCGCGATACGGTCGCACCCGCGGCAGGTACGGCGTTGACGGTGCCGAGAACTCCATCACCCGCCGCTGCAGCCGCGCCATTGCCTCGGTGATCAACGTGGTGTCGACCGGCCGGATATCGCCGGGAATCTTGCCGCCGCCGAAGCGCAGATAGAGCAGCTCGTCGGCGGAGAGCTTGCCGAGTTCGCCAAATCCTCCGGCCGCCAACATCGCACCCTCCAATAGCAACTGCGGCGCGAGAAAGGTTTTGATCTGGCCGGGGGTCGGCGGACTACCGGTTTTGTAATCGAGGATCACCGCGCCGCCGGCCCGTAGAATGTCGATGCGGTCGGCGCGGCCGTACAGTGAGAACTTGTCGGTGACCGACAGGCGGCCATCGATCTCGACATGCGACTGCGCGATGGCGGCGCGTCGCGCGCGCTCGACACCGACGAACCAGGCGGCGGCATGGGCAAAGCGCGGCCGCCACAGTGCGAGTGCTGCTCGGGGCGTCGCTTGCGCGGCGAACGCTTCGTCGCCGATTGCGATCAGGCGCAGCACGGCATCGTCGGGCAAGGTGTCGGGATAACGCAAAACAAAAAGCTCCAACGCCTTATGCACCGCGCTGCCGCGCTCCAACGGGCCGATCTCGGCATCGAGCGGATCGAGCGGGCGCAATCTCAAGATGCGCTTGGCATAGATTGCGTAAGGATCGCGCACCCAGGTCTCGATGTCGGTGACCGAGAGCTCGCGCGGCCGTGCGTCGACAGGCGGCATGGGAGCGGGCCGTTTCATGCGCTTGGGCTCGCCGGGATCGCCCAGCGTTCTGGCCATGGTGGCATAGTCGCCGTCGGGTTTGAGCGCGAGCTCCAGACTCAGGCCGTGGGTCAATTGCAGTAAACGCTGCAGCCAGCGCGACGCGACGGTCGGTACGCCCTCTGCTTTTAGAGCGCGGGTCAGGAACACGCGCTTGCCGGCTGCCAGCATGGCAAAGTCGTGCGCCGACTGGCCGATGGCGCGCTCAGGTTGTTCCAGTCCGATCGCACGTCGCATCGGTCGGGAAAACCACGGATCGACGCCCGCAGCGCGGGGCCATGTCCCTTCATTGAGACCGCCAAGGACGAGCGTGTCGAAACGCTGCAGGCGCGCTTCCAGCGGACCGAGAATGGCAAGTCTTGGATGCCGCTCGCGGGTGCGGCGCACGGCCGCCTCTGCTGCCAGGGTGCGGAACAATGCGGCATAGCCGTCCGGCTCGACGGGTGGCAGGTTATGTGCGCAGTTCCTGAGTTCATCGACGAAGCGCGCCGCGGCTTCGCCCGCTTCACCGGCCCACAACGCATCTCCGCCCAATCGCGCCGCAACGTTCAGGTGCGCCTCGATTGCATCTTTCAGTGCTATGGACGGCGCTGACAGGGCGCTCTCCAGCGGACGCAGCACCGCACTGACTTCTGCAAACCAGTATTGCAGCTCCGACAAGCGCGCCTGTGTGTCGTCACTGGCCGCAGCGCGGCGGCGCTCGATAGCTTGGCGGACACCGTCGAGCCCGGCATCGGGTCGCGGTCCGCGCAACAGCCGATCCAAGACGCGCACCTGGGCGCGAAACGATGGCGCGACTTCGCCCTGTGCACAGAGCGGATGTTTCAGCAATGCCAGCAACGGCACAGGCGCGAATTTCTCGACAGCCGCTTCGGCGAGCAGGCAGAGAAACGCACCGGGCGGAGTGTGCGACAAGGGGCGTCCAGCGGAATCGTCGACTTCCACCTCCCAGCGCGCCAGCTCACTCGCCACGCGCCGCGCCAGTGAACGGTCCGGCGTCACCAGCGCCGCGGTGGCACCCGCCGTCTCCAGCGCCTGGCGCAGGATGAGCGCAATGACGAGCGCCTCTTCCGCCACATCGGCCGCCTCGACCAGGGAGAGGCCGGAAAGTCCGCTCCCAATCGCATCGGTTTCTCCGCGATCGACGATGCCGCGCCAGGCGTCCGTGGTCGGCGCCGGACGCAGTGCCTCGCGCAGCACGCGCTCACGCAGCCCCGCGCGCGACGCAGTCCAATCGCCCACGTCGCCGCGCGCTACACCGAGGCGGTGCAACAACTGCTTCAGGCCGAATTGGGGATGACCGGAGTCGATTGCATTCCAGCTGGCATCGTCCAGTTCGCGGTCGAGTCCCGGCAGCACGACTGCGCCGCCCTCAAGATTCGCGATGACGCGGAGCAACTCTGCAGTGGCCGGGATGCTGCCTGTCGACCCGGCGGCGATCACCAGTCCCGTCGGCGGCGTGCGTTCCAACTTTTTCGCGAGCAGGTCGAGCGCCATATTGCGACGTGCCGCCGGATTGACCGCTGGCTCAGCGGCAAGAATCGGCGGCCATTCGGTGCGCAAAAGGTCCAGAAAAGTGCGGACCTCTTGCCAATGTTCGGCCAGCGCACCGGGAACGACGTTCGCCAATTCGTCCAGGCGGGCATTCTGGGTTTCCAACTCGTCCATGAGGCGCGCCAGGCTTCCTGCAAGAGCCGTCGCCTGCGACAGGCTGATCGCTTCGCCGCGCCACTGCCGGATCATGGTCGCCAACAAAAGCTGGCGGCGGATCGGCGCTATCGCGACCGGAAGCTCCAGCGCGTCGGCGTCGAACAGGAACTCGTCCTCATCCACATCGCCGAGCGCCTTGAACTGCGGCAGCAACGCCGCGCCGGACAATATGCGGGCGAAGGCGTCGCCGAACGTGCGCGTCGCACGCCGCGTCGGCAGGTAGATCGTGGCATCGGCGAGCGCCAGCGGGGACGAGCCCAGGCGCGCGATCAGGCCTTGTGCGAGTGTCTCGGCGAACGGCGCGCTGGCCGCAATCGTGAAGATATTGGCCGCCACGCTCAGCGGCCCGTCGGAAGATCAGCCAAAAAGGTGTCCGCTTCTGCCACCGCTTCAGGCGTGCCGACATGGATCCAAACCCCGTCGAGACGAATGCCATAGAGCCTGCCCGCCGCGATGGCGACATCCCAGACGCGATTGGTAGAAAACACGCCTGCGGGCGCGCTGTCGAACAGGCGGGGATGGACGATCTGCACACCGGGATAGGCGAAGGGCGAAAGCCTCTGCTCCTCGATGCGCGACAGATGACCTTCGGGATCCATGTTGAAATCGCCGGCTCCTTCATAGCCCATCGCCGTCACCATCGAAGCCATGAGCAACAGGCCGTCCATGATGTTGGGATCCCAACGCTCCTTCATGCGGTCGAGCGCCCGGCCGAATCCTTCGACCCAAACCGAATCCGAATTCAGGATGAAGAACGGTTCGCCGCCAAAATGCGGCAACGCCTTCACGACGCCGCCGCCAGTGCCGAGCAAGGCGTCGGTCTCCTCCGAAAAGCGGATCTCGATGTTCTTTCGCTTGGCCAGATGCGCCTTCACCATGTCGGCCTTGTAGTGGACGTTGACGACCGCCAACGTCACACCGGCCGCCACCAGCCGGTCGAGCGCATGATCGAGCAGCGTCTTGCCGGCGACCATCACCAGTGGCTTGGGCTTGTCGTCGGTCATCGGACGCATGCGCGTGCCGAGACCGGCCGCCATGATCATCGCCCGCGTCGGTCCGCTCAAGACTGTGCTCCTTCGGGTGTGCCGCGTTTCTCGCGCGGAATCGTGCGGTCATACCATGCCTTGAGGTCGCGCAATGCCGGATCTTCCAGGTCGCGATTGAGATATCCCCACACGCGCGGCAGATAACCGAGATAGCGCGGCTTGCCGTCGCGCTTGAAGAGGCGCGCGAAGATGCCGGCGATCCGCGTGTTGCGTTGCGCGGCCATGATCGCCATTTCCGAGCGAAAGCGTTCGGTATCAAGCGCGATGCCGCGCTGTGCCATGGCGCGGAAATAGTGCGCCTTTGTCGCTTCAGCGGTTTCGGCAGGAACATCGCGGCGCGCATCCTCGACAAGATGCATGAGGTCCTGGGCGCGCGAACCGGCAACCGCATCCTGGAAATCTATCAATCCGACGCTGGCGACACCGGCCCGTCCAGGCAGCCAGAGCAGGTTCTCGGCATGATAATCGCGATGGACGAAGACCGGCGTGTTGCCTCGGGTTTGCGCCAACGCTCGACGCCAGATTTCGCGGTGCTCAGCGACTTCTGCTTCGCGAGCGGTACGGCCGAGGGCCAAAGGCATGAACCATTCCGTCAGAAGATCGATCTCGGCAATCTGCGCCGTCTCATCGTAGGGATAGAATGGCAGCTCGGACGTCAGCCGCTCCGGCGCTGGTTCTTCGTGCAATTTGGCCAGCACGTCGGCAGCAGCCCGATAGAGTTCGACATCGCTTGAGCCTCTGCCGATCACATCCGCAAAAAGATCGTCGCCAAGATCTTCGATGAGCGCCAATCCCTGTGCCGGAACGGCGGCGGTGATTTCCGGCGCACTCAGACCGCGCCTGCGGAGATAATCCGCAACGGCAATGAACCGCGAAACGTCGCCGGCGGCCAGCCGTGCCAATGCGTTGTAGCCGAGCATGCGGCGCTCGTCTGGCGTGGCGTGTGCGGACGCCACGGGTGACTCGGCGGACAAAAGTTGGTCCATCAACATGGCCTTGCGACCATTGAGGTCGAGACGGACATAGCGCCTGGTCGACGCATCGCCTGGCAAAGCAGTGCGCGTAGCGGCGCCCCAGCCAACCGAACTCAGGAACGCGTCGATTTCGGCCTGGCGATCAGTCGACATGTGCCGACCCGGTAAGACTCTCTGCCCAGCGCTTGGGCCCTGCAATCCTGGCAAGGCGGCCTGCGGCATCCAGGCTGAGCGACACGTGAAGTGCCTCAGGTGGCAAACGCGCGCCGGCGCGCTCCGGCCACTCGATCAGCGCGGCGCCGTCATCAAGCGCTTCGTCTAGGCCCAGCTCATCGATGTCGGTAGGCTTCTCAACACGGTAGAGATCGAAGTGACGCACGCACAGTTGGGCTGTGTCATAGGATTGCACCAGCGTGAAGGTCGGGCTCGGAACATTCTCGCGCACGCCCAGAGCGCGCAGGATGGCTCGAGCCAGCGTCGTCTTGCCGGTGCCAAGATCGCCCTGGAGCGCAACGGCGTCGCCGGGCTTCAAGGCTGCGGCAATCCGCGCGCCCAGCGCGTCGGTCGCCGCCAGGTCTCCCAGCGGAACGGTCTGTTCAAACCCTTGAGAATCCTCACGCATGCCAACAGTTCTAGCCCGCCGCGCACCACCTCTCAACGCACCCTAAGCGATTGATTGCGGTGCACGCTTCGGACATGTTACGCCCGCTTTGGTGCCACCGGCGGCTAGGGCGTCGAAGCGGAATATCATGTCACAGCATTTCATCATCATCGGCGCCGGCCAGTCCGGCGCCCAAGCCGTCGCGACGTTGCGCGCCGAAGGCTTCTCCGGCGACATTACCTTGATCGGCGACGAGCCGTTCGCGCCCTACCAGCGGCCGCCGCTATCCAAGGCCTACCTCATGGGCACGATGGAGCGCGACCGGCTGTTCCTGAAGCCGGATGCATTCTACCGGGAGTCTCGTTGCGCGCTGATTTTGGGGACAGCCGCAACTGCCATCGACCGCGGTGCCAAGACGGTCACCCTGGCGGATGGCCGCAAGCTTTCCTATGACAAGCTCTTGTTGGCGACGGGTTCGCGCGTGCGCAAGATCCGCTGCCCGGGCGCGGATCTTTCCGGCATCCACTATCTGCGCGGCATTGCCGATGTCGACGCCTTGCGCGCCGTTTTCGAACAGGGACGCAAACTCGCCATTGTCGGCGGTGGCTATATTGGTCTTGAAGTGGCCGCCGTGGCAGCCAAGCGCGGCATCGACGTGACGGTGTTCGAAGCGCTCGACCGGCTGATGGCGCGCGCCGTCTCGATCCCGGTTTCGGCGTTTTACGAAAAAGTGCATCGCGCCGCTGGTGTGAAGGTCCTGTTGAACACGGGGGTCGAAGCTTTTGAGGGCAGCGGACGGCTCGAAGCCATCCGCGCTGCCGGCAAGTCCCATCCGACCGACGTCGCCCTGGTCGGGATCGGCATCATCCCCAATGTCGAGCTGGCGCGCGATGCGAGTCTCCTCTGCGACGACGGCATCGTGGTCAATGCAGGCTGCGAAGTCAGCGGCGATCCGGCAATTTACGCCGCCGGCGATTGCACGCGACACGTTGGCCGCGAAGGTATCGCGTTGCGCCTGGAATGCGTGCAGAACGCAATCGATCAGGCCAAGCACGCGGCGCTGGCGATGGCAGGCAAGCCCGTGGCCTACCGCGAAGTGCCGTGGTTCTGGTCGGATCAGTTTGATCTGAAACTGCAGATCGCCGGGTTGGCACGCCCGACGGACCAGCTTGTCGTGCGCGGCGATCCACAGGCGCGAAAGTTCGCGGTATTCCACTTGCGTGAAGGCGCCATCGCGGCTGTCGAGGCGGTCAATGCCGCGCCGGAATATCTTGTCGGTAAACGATTGATCGGCGAGGGTACCAAGATCACAGCCGAGCGGCTGGCTGATACAAGCATTCCCATGAAAACCATTGTTTGAGCCGGAGTAAGCATGCCCAAGATCAAATACATCGAGCACAGCGGCAAGGAACATGAGGTCGAGGTTCCGGCCGGCTGGTCGGTGATGGAAGGCGCGGTGAAGAATCTGATTCCCGGCATCGACGCGGATTGTGGAGGCGCCTGCGCCTGTGCCACCTGTCACGTCTTCGTCGACGGAGACTGGCTCGCCAAATTGCCGAAGAAAGAAGACATGGAAGAGACGATGCTCGACTTTGCACCCGACATGGCCGCCAACAGCCGCCTATCGTGCCAGATCAAGGTCACGCCGGCACTCGACGGTCTCGTCGTGCGCATGCCGAAGAGCCAGCACTAGGAGGCGCTTAGGCTTCCAGCATCGCAAGTTCGGCGAGCGGCACGCCGTAGGAGGGGCTCAGGATCTTTCCGAACGTCAGCTTCACGGCGACCAGCACCGCAGCCGCGCCTAGGATCAGCGCAACGTGCAGGGCCCAGAATGAAGTCGCCGACATCGTGCCGAGCAGTCCGCCGATCCAGCCGACGAAGAAATTGCCCATGAACAGGTGCAGATAATAGAGACCGATGAAGACGCTCGTCATGCCTTTCGGCGCCGCCCGTGAATAAAGCGCGAGGCCGACCGGCACGACGTTGGCGAAACCGAGATCGTTGATCAGCTCGAAGCCGATCGCCCACCAAAGGCTCACCCGGCCGCCATGCGCGGCGATGATCATCGCCACCACGACGAGCAGAAGCGGTGCGCCGGCGCTGAGCGCCACGCCGATGGCCATCTTTGTGATCTCGTCGGGTTCCGGCAAACGCGTCGCCCACCACCGCCAAAACGCCACCGACGCTGCGATCGTCGCTGCGCTGATGATCGAGCCATAGGCCAGAAGATCCGTGATCGGCATATGCATGCCGAAAATCGTCAGCTGGTAGCTGGCTTCGCCCCACACCAGATAGGCATTGAAAATTTGATTGTTACCGACGATGGAGACGGCAAGAACCGGCAGCAGCGCAAGCAGCAGGACAGTCTTGATCCAGTCGTTGCGGGTGAAAGGTGGCCGCGCCGGTGTGGCGTTGGCGACACGCGTTCTCGGCGTTTCCTTCGGCAAGGCGCGCCGTCCGACAAGATAGGTGGTCAGCCCGATGAGCATGCCGACCCCGGCCGCGCCAAAGCCGTAGTGCCAACCGAACGCGTCGGCCAGGCGGCCGCAGACAAACGGCGAGGCGATGACGGCGATCTGAACGAAGAACAGGAAGATTTGATAAGCGTCGGCGCGACGCGGATCGCCGTCCTTGTAGAGAGCGCCGACCTGGCTGGCGATGTTGCCCTTGAAGCAACCGACGCCAAGCAAGAGGCACGTCAGCGCGATGAGAAAGGTCGCGTCAAACGCCATCAAGAAATGGCCAAGCGCCATCAGGCTCGCGCCGATCGTCACGGCGTTGGTGCGCCCAATGTAGCGATCGGCGAGATAACCGCCGCCGAGCGGCGTGAGATACACGAAGGCGGTGTAGAAGCCATAGACATGCGAGGCCAGTGCCTGACCCGCGGCCGGCCCATAGAGTGCAGCAATCAGCGACTGGAACGGCCCGAAGCCAAAGATGTGTTCGATATGTCCCGGCTGAAGCAGGCTATGCGTCATGTACAGCACGAGCAACGCCGTCATGCCGTAATAGGAAAAGCGCTCCCAAAGTTCGCTGAATGCGAGCCAGCCCAATCCAGCCGGATGGCCGATAAACGCGGTGTCGCTGCTGCTGATCGTCTGGTCCTGGCTCATAGCCGCGGTTCCCTGCGTGGTGCGCGCAGGAGTGAAGCGTTGCTGCCAAGCCTAAGTCAAATTAAACGCCGTCGTCAGGGCCGGGCTTGACCCGGCCACCCATCAAGTGAAATTTCCATGCGCCGAGGCCATGTACTCCACCCACTCACCAGGCAATCGCAGCATGTTCCAGAACGTGAAGTTGGATTCGCCTCCCGTCATCATTGCCGCCGCTGCTGCGCTGGCGGCCATTCAAATTTCCGTGCTCCACGCCTTCGGCCAGCCGTTCATCGCCGCCAGCGGGCGTATCCTGCTTTGGGTGGGAGATCCGTTCAGCGCCGAAACATCACAGCAACTAACCGACTGGTACAGCTTTTCGCACATTATCCACGGCTTCATCTTTTTCGGACTGCTCCAGCTCGTTGCGCCGAATTTGCCGCTTCGCATCCGCTTCCTGCTCGCCATGGGCACGGAGATCGCGTGGGAGATCACCGAGAACAGTCCGGCGATCATCCGGCACTATCGCGAGCAGGCGCTTGCGGCCGGCTATGTCGGCGACAGCATCCTCAATTCGCTATCGGATACGCTCATGATGTCGGCCGGCTACTTCTTCGCCGCGCACGTGCGCGCCCGCTATGTCGTGCCGCTCGCGCTCGCGTTCGAACTTTTCACGCTCAGCACCATTCGCGACAACTTGACGCTCAACGTGATCAATCTGACTGCGCCTGCGCAGTGGGGAACGATCAAAGCCCTTCACGAATGGCAGGCCGGCGCCAAACAATAGCGTCGCGGTTCAGCCGGTTTGCTGCTCGCTCTCGTGGATACGGCGCGGGAAGTGGCAGCGCACCAACGTGCCGTTCTCGCTTTCGATCTCGACCCAGCCATTGTGCAATTCGACGAAGCGGTTGACCAGCGCCAGGCCGAGGCCGGCGCCGGCGCGCTGGCCCGAGCGGCTCTTGGCCGCGAAGCGCTCGAAGACATTCGCCTTCACTTCGGGCGCCAGGCCAGGCCCGGTATCGGCGACCGCGATCTGCACGTCTTCGCCGACGATGCTGCCGCTCAAGGTGATGGTGCCGCCGCCCGGCGTGTATTTGAAGGCGTTGGAAAGAAGATTGAACACGACTTGCTGCACGCGGCGCTCGTCGCCGAGGAACTGGCCGGCGTCCGGCGGGCAGTCGACGGTAAGCTCCAGGTTGACCTTCGACGCCCAGTCACGGGCCGTGTTCGCCACGCCGTGGAGCAGACCATAAAGGTCGATGCGGGTCAGCTCGAGCCTGAGCGCGCCGGATTCGATCAGCGACAGGTCCAAAATGTTGTTGATCAGGTCCTTCAGCGTGTTCGAGCCGCTGACAATGTCCTGCACATAGCTCGCCTGGGCCCGGTTGAGCTCGCCCGGGATGCCGCTCGCCAGATGTTCGGCGAAGCCCATGATCGTGTTCAACGGTGTGCGCAGTTCATAAGAAACGTGCTTGATGAAGTCGGATTTCAGATTGTCGGCCGCTTCCAGCGCTTCGTTGCGCTCGCGCAGCGCGCTTTCGATTCGGAAGCGATCGGTCACGTCGGCGAAGGTGACAAGCGTTGCGCCGTCGGGCAGCGGCGAGAGCGCGAGCGACAAGATGGTGTGATCGCTGCGCTCGATCTCGCCCCAGTCGCGTCGCCCCGGCGCGCCCGAGACGATGCTCTGTATCAGTCGTTCCCAGACGGCTTCGTCGCCGAATTTTTCGGCGCAGGCGGCTGCGATGGTGCGCACATGCGGCTCGCCGGCAAGATCCGTCGGCGCCAGGTTCCAGATGCGCATGAAAGCGGCATTGTGCAGCTTGAGTTTGCCGTCCGGCCCGAACACCGCCACGCCTTCTTGCAACGTGTCGAGCGTCGCGGACTGCACCTTGATTAGCGTGTTGTAGTTGCTTTCCAGGGCCAGGCGCTCGGTAACGTCCTCGTAGAGAAACGTCAGCCCGCCGAAGGGATGCGGCTGCGCCACCACGCGCAATGTCTTGCCGCCAGGCACGTGCCAGAGTTCTTCGGAGGGATACTCGCGCGGATTTTCATAGAGCGACAGGCGTTCGCGCTTCCAGACCTGGTAGTCGCGCTGCTCCGGCAGCTTGCGATCCTCGCGCAGGCGGTCGAGCACGTCGCCGTCGCTGGGATGACTGTCGAGCCAGCTTTCGGCCAGGCCCCAGAGCCGCGCGAAGGCACGATTATAGAAGGTGAGCTTGGTATCGCGGCCAAAAATCGCCACCGCCGTCGCCAGCTTGTCGAGCGTGTCGGCATGCGCATCGATGTGCTGCTGCAGTCGCGCCTCCGCCGCGGCGACATCGGTCACGTCGATGGCGCTGCCGACGACGCCCACGCCCTCGATAGGCGTTTCGGTGAAGGCAAGCGCGCGGCGCTGGCCACCCACGACGGCGAAACGTCGAGCTTCCAACGCGCCCCGCTGGTTGCGCGCCGAAGCGGCAAGATCGCGCTCGGACTTTTCCAAGGCGGTTTGTGCTGTGCGCACCGCGTCGACGCTGGGCGCACCCGTTGCTGCCAGATAGGCGCGATTGCCCCAGACGAGCGCCAGCGTCGCGTCGCGCAGCCAGACGGGCAGCGGCAGGCCATCGAGCAGCTGGCGAAAATCGGTCGCGCCGCTGCTGGCGATGGCTTGCATCTCCAGCCAGACAGCCGCCATGCCGCCGACGGCGCGACCACGCAGGGTGATCACGCGTTGGTTCTTGTCATGCGCCTGCAGGGTGAATCCGGCGCCGCGCTCGCTGAGCGCATCGAGCGCCTTGGACAGTTCCAGTGCATCGCTACCCGCGAGGCAGGACTCGAGCATCGCTTCGGCACCGCCATAGGCGGCGGGCTCCCCGCCATCGCGTCCCCACACGATGAGCGCCTCGCGTCCGGCGGCGAGCAACGCGTCGCGCTCGCCAATCGACGCACGCATCCGCGCACCGGCGGCCCGCAGCAGCCGACGCAGTTTTCCCGCCGCGTTCTGTTCGGCAAGCGCCCAGAGCGCCGCGGCGATCGCCAGTGCCACGCCGCCCGTCGCGATGATAGCGAGGACGAGGATTTGGCTATCCGCCATGGCGTTTGCTGCCCGTGCCCGGCGCGGGCGCAAGGAGGGGCCTGGCGATCGCGAGCCCCAAGGCCCGGCGTCCCGCAAATCCTCCCCTGACGCCAGGGTCGTTGTTCTGTCCCAGACTGGGACGCATTCCCGGCTGCCCCCGATTCTCGCCACGCGCGACGAATCGCTGTGGAATCAATATGATACGGGCGTTGACCTGAGCCGCAAGGGAAAGTGGTTAACAAAGTGTAAAAAACTAGATATTGGCCACAACCCCAGATTTGGGCATGTTCCGCGATTTCCCGAGTCAAATCAGTGGATTAAAAATTCCGGGTACGGATTGACTTGGATTCGTCCCCAAGCGGGGTGAACCTCGCCGTCATTGGGGACTCCCTTATGCGGGAGGTGGGGGACGAATAGTGCAGCCATCGCGACGCGCGTTCATGGGTACGGCAAGCGCATTCGCGGCGCTCGCCGTGATGGGCACCGGCGGGCGCGCGGCGATGGCGCCGACCGCGGTTCGCATGTCGCTCGCTGCGTTCTCGCAGGACCAGGACCGCGTGCGGTCGCTCCGGCGCGGCATTGCGGCGATGAAGGCACTGCCGGCTTCCGATCATCGCAGCTGGTTCTTCCAGGCCGCGACACATGCCTACAGCGATACGCTGCTCAAGGCCGAGTTCAAGCGCGATCCCAAGGTCAAGAAGGTCGATCGCGCGAAATACTGGAACCAGTGCCCGCATTTCGGGCAGTGCTCGGCCGATTTCCTGATCTGGCATCGCGCCTTTCTGCACCACTTCGAAGTCAACTTGCGCGTTCTGGCCGGCGATCCCGACCTGTCGCTCCCCTACTGGAACTATTGTCTCGCTGAGCAACGCACCTTCCCAGAAATCTTCGCGCCGGAGTTCGTCGACCAGGCCAGGACTGTTCGCAACCCGCTCTATCATCCCAATCGCGAGCGCTCATTTACGCGCGGTCTGCTCGAGATCAGCGCCGCAATCAGCCAGGCGGAGAAGACCGTCGGCTCCGACAATTTTTTTCACGAGGTGGGCACGACAGGCTTCGGCGGCGACGATCTCGCGGCCGGCGCGACGCAGATCGGGCTACTCGAGCAGCGGCCGCACAACGACATTCATCTCGCGGTTGGCGGCGTGATCAACTCGACCAACGGCGCGATGGCCGAGATCACCACCGCCGCATTCGATCCGGTGTTCTGGGTGCATCACGCCAACATCGACCGCATGTGGGCAGAGTGGGCGAGCAAGCCCGGCAAACGTTGGGGACCGCTGCCGCCCGATTCGTGGTTCGACGAGCGGCCGTGGATATTCCTCGACGTCGACGGCAACGAGCAAACGCCGAGCCGGCGTGAAGCGATGGCACTTGTCGCCGATTATGACATCCACTATCCGCAGGTGCTTACGCTGACGCCGCTGGCGCCGGCGATCGTTGCTGCCGCGCCGCCGCCGGCAGATGCCGCGACCGCGGCAGAAGCGCCGCCGCCCGCAGGCGCCACGCGCGCCGAACCGCCGCGCGCGGCGGCCATGGCACCGCGGACCGCCGCGGCGCCGCGACCTGCGATGAAGCGCGCGCGTCCACCCGGCGCCGAAGAGCGCGTCATTCTCGCCGACCATCGCTCGCTCACCCTGACACCGCGCAATTCGGGTGTGCGCAAATTCGCCGCCGAACAACAGGCAGCACCGGTGGCCGACCATGAGCGTGCTCCGCGCCAGGCCGCTCCCGCGCTGCCCGTGCTCGTCGCGCCGGACCTGAGCAGTCCGAACGCGAAGGTGCTCCTGGAACTCGCCGGCATCACCTTCAAGCGCGTGCCGTCCTCGGGATTTGCCGTCTATCTCGATAGCGGCAGCACGCTTTCGAGCGAACCTGTCGGCCTGATCGACATCTTTGGCGCAAGCCATCAGCGCGGCGGAACGATGAAGATGGCTGGCATGCCGAGCACAAAAGCGGTGCAGCGCTTTGACGTCACGAAAATCGTCACGGCGTCGGCGGGGCCGTTCGCGCTGCGCGTCGAGCCCTACGATCTGTTGGTGACAAAGGCCGGAACGCCGGCGCTGATGCGCGGCGATGCGGTGCATATCGGCACGGTCAGGTTCGTGGTGGTGGGGTAGCGGACCAACACTTCGTCATGGCCGGGTTCAACCCGGCCACCAGCGCGCAGAGGCGCGCTGGATGGATGGCCGCCTCAAGAGCGGCCATGACGGATCCTACTCCATGTGCTCGGCATTGGCCGGAACACCCGTCCACGGATGCATGCGCGATTCATAGACGGAGAATTTCGGCGGCGGGAATGTCGGATCGGCAAAGGCGCCAAGCGCGACAGCGATCAGGCCGGGATCGCGGTCGATGCGATAGTGCACGGTGGAACCGCAACGCGGACAGAAGCTAAAGATCACCTTGTTGCCGCTATCGCCGATGCGGACATACTCGGAGGCGGTACCCTCGATCGTTACCTGGTCGCTTGGCCAACGGGCCTGCGCGCCGAAGGTGCTGCCGGTGCGCTTCTGGCACGCAAGGCAATGGCACATCGAAATGCGCACCGGATCGCCCTCGCAGGTGACGCGCAACTGGCCGCAGCTGCAGGACGCAGTGCGGTTCACGTGGCGAGCAACCCGATCGCTTCGGCCGCGCGGGCACCATGCTTGGCTTCTTCGATCCCGTTCTGGCGAAAGAGTGCTGCGGCTTCCTGGATCGCGGTGTTCTCCGCCCAGGTGTCGTAAAGGGCCTTGCCGTTGTTTTCCGCCTTGACCAAACCTTCGAGAACGGCGCGATCCAATTTGCGCGCGGCGCTCTTGGCGTAGGGGTTGTCGGCCGGCGCCGGTACCGCAAAGTCCTCACCGTAGATTATTCGGATTGCCTTGGCGACGCGATGGGCATGCGCGACTTCCTCGCGGCCATTCGCATTCAGCAGCGTCGCAACTCCAGTGTTGGGCGCCGCGCGCGCCAGGTCGCCGTAGCCAATCTCACCCGAGGCTTCGAGATAGACCATTAGCTTCAGATCATCGAGCGTCGGCGCCGTGACGGCATTTATATGCTTGAACGCTTCGCCCGCGCTCTCGGGCAGGAATTTCGGCTTGCTCATCGATTGGCCCCTCAATATCGGAAGGCGACACTATTATGAGATACACGCCTGCTCAATGTCGCAACCGCCGCACGGCATACACGCGGAGCTGCGGAGTTCGCGGAGCCAGTGGTGTGCCGAGGCCCTCATCCTGAGCTTGTCGAAGGACGAGGGCAGCGCCTCGGTCGCACGGAACTTCATTGGCGCGCAGAATCGCGCCCGATGGTTGGGCGGCGCAAGGCCGCCCATGACGGACTTCGCTAATACCGATAATGATCCGGCTTGAAGGGGCCTGATTGCGGCACGCTGATATAGTCGGACTGTTTCTCCGTCAGCTTGGTCAGCTTGACGCCGATCTTCTCCAGATGCAGGCGCGCGACTTTTTCGTCGAGCTGCTTGGGCAGCGTGTAGACCTTCTTCTGATACTTGCCGGGATTGCAGTAGATTTCCATCTGCGCCAGCGTCTGGTTGGTGAAGGAGGCACTCATCACGAAGGAGGGGTGTCCCATCGCGTTGCCGAGATTGACGAGCCTGCCTTCCGACAAAAGAATGATGCGCTTGCCGTCTGGAAATTCGATTTCGTCGACCTGCGGTTTCACATTGTGCCATTTGAAATTGCGCAGCGTCGCGACCTGGATCTCGGAATCGAAGTGGCCGATGTTGCAGACGATGGCGCGGTCCTTCATCGCCCGCATGTGATCGAGCGTCAGCACGTCGACATTGCCGGTGGCGGTGACGAAGATGTCGGCGCGCGGCGCGGCGTCTTCCATTGTCGTCACTTCATAGCCTTCCATCGCCGCCTGCAGGGCACAGATCGGATCGATCTCGCTCACCATCACGCGGCAGCCGGCCTGGCGCAGCGACGCGGCCGAGCCCTTGCCGACGTCGCCGAAGCCCGCAACCATCG
>Ga0157379_10001068_pt1 | contig 22327 bp, 17 predicted proteins | sample S25metaG_FD_121802 | JGI IMG/M metagenome (GOLD analysis project Ga0157379, IMG submission 121802) | Switchgrass rhizosphere microbial communities from Kellogg Biological Station, Michigan, USA - S2-5 metaG | ecosystem: Host-associated > Plants > Roots > Rhizosphere > Soil | place: USA... | reverse complement strand
CGCGACAACATCGCGGCCATCGAGCGTTGGATCACCACCCCGGCACCGACCCAGTTGCGACTGCCCACCGCGGTGATCGATGAGTGGATGGCGCAATTCAGAACTCCGCCTGCATTATCGAGCGAGCGCTGATTCGCTATGAGCAATGCGCGCGCCCATGCCTCACGATCGCTGTTGTGGAGCAGCATCGATACTTTCAGTCAGACGGGATTCTCCATCATCGCACTGGTGTTGCTGGCGCGCCTGCTCAGTGTCGAAGCCATCGGTATCGGCTCGCTGGCCATCATGCTGGTGCAGTTGGCCACCATGCCGTTCGAGTTGTTGTTTCATGATGCCTTGATTCAACGCAAGGAATTGCAGAAGCAACATCACTCGACGGCATTCATTGCGGCGGTGGTGGGGGCAATCTGCGGCACTGCGGTGTTGTGCTTAGCCGCGCCGTGGCTTGCCGAGCGCTACGACAAACCACAACTCACCGAGTTGCTCAGAGTGGCCGCATTGGCGATACCCATCTCGGCGGTATCAGCGATTATCAGTGCGTTATTGCGTCGCAATCTCGCATTTGCACCGCTGGCGCGGCGCACGCTCATCGGTCGTCTCACCGGTGTGGGCATGGGCTTGCTGGTCGCATGGCTGGGCGGCGGTGCATGGGCGCTGGTGATGATGTATGTGGCGTCGATTGTGTTGTCGACGTCGGTGCTGATGTTCGATCGCAGCAACTTGCCGGGCATGCATTGGTCGTGGCGTGCACTGCGTGAGCTGCTGTCATACGGCGCGCCGAATATGCTGGCGCAATTGTTGTTGTTGGGGAACGGCCGCATCTTTGTCGTGCTGGCGGGGTTTTATCTCGGCGATGCGGGGCTCGGTCGTTTGAGTCTGGCGTTTCGCCTGGTCGAAGAATTGCGCAACACCTTGAGCAGCGCTGCCGCGCAACTGGCATTGCCGTTATTGGCCAAGCGCGCGCAACAGCCACAACAATTCGCCGCGGTGTTTTCCGAGGCGACTAGTTTCACTGCCTGCGTATTGTTGCCTTTGTATGCCGGCATGGCGGTGACTGCGCCCGATTTCATGACGGTAGTGTTCGGTGATAAATGGGCGGGCGCGGCGCCGGTGATGCAATGGCTCGCGCTGGGCGCAGTGCTGGTGACCTTGCGTCAGTATTCAAGCATCGCCATGAATGCCATGGGCAAACCGGGTGTGAATGCATTGATCAATGCCGCGGCATTTGCATTCAGCGTGGTGCTGTTGACCAGCGGCTGGGTAAGCAACGAAAACATGGCGGCGCAGGTGTGGGTGTGGCGAGCCTTGCTGCTGTTGCTCGTATCGATCGCCGCGACACGGTTAACGGTGAAGTTGTCGATGCGCGCCCAGCTCGAACCCATCGTTGGGCCACTGGTGGCATCGGCTGCCATGTTTTTGGGTGTGGTGCTGGTGCAGCATGCCTTGCCGGCAGATTACATCGGACTATCGCAACTATTTGTCAGCGTCGTGCTCGGCATCTGTCTGTACGTGCTGGCCTTGCTCACCGTGTCGCCGCAACTGGTGAAGCGGCTGGCGGGATTTTCTCGCGCCGCGTTGATGGGCCATCACTACGCTACTGAAGTCAAATGAAGGTGAGTGAAGCATGCCTGCCGCAATGAATTCCTCCGGTCTTCATTCGCCACGATTAACACAACTCGATGGCGTGCGTGCCTTGCTGGCGTTGTGGGTGTTGTTCGGTCACGTATCCCTGTTCATGGGCTGCAACGTACCGCTGTTGAACAATCCAGCCATCGCGGTGGATCTATTCATGGTGCTGTCTGGCCTGTTCATCGCCAACACCTTCGATGGTCTGTGGCGTCAGAACGATGGCGTGCGTGCGGCGCAGTATTTCTGGACGCGACGCGTGCTGCGCATCTGGCCGTTGTACGCAGTGATCCTCACCGTGTGCTGGTTGAACATCGAGCAACTGAATGTCTGGATGCAGCGCATCGCTGCTGCTTTTCCGCGCGCTACGCAAGGCGCTGAGCTGTACGTAACGCCGACCTACGTCGCGCCCACCTTCAGCGATGCCATGCTTCACTACAGCATGTTGTTCGGTGTACTGCCGACGCATGCCACATCCACGCCGTTGCCGGATTGGAGCCTGTCGCTGGAGTTTCAGTTTTATCTGCTGTATCCCTTGTTGTTTCTGGTGGCGCGTTCGCGATTGTTATTGCTGTGCGGTGCCGCGGCCTGCCTTGCCTATGTCAGTCCGGCGTTGTTCGGCTTTTATCTGCAGCCGGGCAAGCTGGCGCATTTCGACCAACCGAGCTTTCTGCCGTACAAACTCAATCTGTTTCTGGTTGGGGTGTTGATCAATGCGTGGTTGCAACAATCGCAACCCGCCGCCAATCAGAAAGTGCAGGCTCGCTACAGTGAAGCCATGCTGATTGTGGCGATGATCGTTTGTTTGGCGGTATCGGGATTTCTCACCACGCTGGGTGTGGCGTTGATTCTGTACTTGATCGTGCGACCGCAGACGCGATTGGCAAACTGGTTGAGTCTGCCGCTGCCGCGTTTTTATGGCGATATTTCCTACACCATTTATCTGGTGCATCGTCCGTTGTTATTGATGATCGGCGGAGTGCTCTCGGCCAATCCGCGCTTTGTGGCACAATCCGGCGCCGTACGCATTATGCTGGTGAGTGCGTTGTTACTACTGCTCACCACGTTGATCTCATGGTTGTTGAATGTGGTGGTCGAACGACCGGGTAACAACCTGGCGCGACGTTTGACAGCCAGGAAGGCCGACGCCGTAAATGAACATCTGTTGAGCGAGCATTCTTCCGCCAATCCCTATGCAACCGAACTGTCGACATCGAAGAAGTGATCGATCTATATTAACTGCCGCGCGCCGCACTGCCGGCGTCGCGTCAATTGCTGCGTAAATTCATGGCCGTTGCAACTCGGATGCGACTTCTTCATTGGTTGTTGGTGCCGGTGGTCTTTGCAGTGGCGGCAATTGCGTTGGGCAAGGAAGCCGGTTGGGATCTGCAGAACTACCACTGGTACAACCCATACGCACTGCTTAATGACCGGCTCGGCTTCGATATCGCCGTTGCGCATCACGCCACTTACTACAATCCGCTTATCGATTTGCCTTCTTACTGGCTGGCTTCGCATGGCCCTGCATGGTGGGTGGGTGCGTTTTACGGTGCGTTGTTTGGCGTGATGGTGGCGTTGCAGGCGGCGATTGCCTATCACGTCATAGGTGCTTGCACCCAAGTAAGCAACACCACGCGAATGGTGATCACGATTGCCATTGCGCTATGCGGCGCCAGCGGTGCAGGGGCCATTCTCGAACTGGGCAACACTGCCAACGATGTGCCTGCGGCGATCGGGTGTTTCATCGCGCTGTGGTTGTTGCTCAAGCATTACCCGGCATTACGCAGCGTTGCGATAACACGGCAGTTGTCGCGGACATTGTTGATCGCGGGCGCGTGCGCAGGTGTTTCCGCCGGATTGAAGTTGACTACTGATGCCTATGCATTGGGCTTGGTAGTGGCGACATTCATCACGCCGATCACCTGGCGCAAGCGCTGCATTGCGACGTTGTTGTTGGGCATCGGCATGCTGTGTGGATTCTTGTCGGTGGCTGGTTGGTGGTTCTGGCGCATGTGGGAATACGGCCGCAATCCGTTATTTCCCTATTACAACCAATGGTTTCATTCACCGCTGTTGGTGGACGGCAGTTATCTCGATCCCAGTTATATGACCGACGGTCTCACCACTTGGCTGCTGCCATGGTTGATGACGTTCGATTCTTCATATGTATCGGAATCGCAGTTCCATGATGCGCGCATTCTCGTAGCGTATGTGTTAGTGCCGGTGGCGGTTGCGTTGGTGGTGATTAAAGCTGTTCGTGAAAAGTCCAGAGATGCCGCAGCAGCGACATATGCGTCGGACACAACGGAAGTTTATCGCGGCATGACAATGTTTCTGTTCTGCTTCGCCGCCGTTAGTTACGCCGCATGGCTGAACATGTTCACTGTCTATCGTTATCTGGTGCCGCTGGAAATGTTGGCGCCGTTGTTGATCACGCTGGCGATGTTGCTATTGCCCATCGCACGCATGCTGCAATATCTGTTATTGCTCGGCATTTGGCTTGCATTGCAAATCGTGCTCGATGTGCATCCCGAACGACAGAAATGGGATAACGATTACGTCAGTGTGAAAGTGCCGCCCTTGGGGCGACAGGCGAACAGCATGGTGTTGATATCCGGCTTTGCACCCATGGCTTTCGTGATTCCCAGTTTTCCTCGCGAGATTCGCTTCCTGCGCGTCGATGGCTGGACCGTGCATCGCGAAGATACTAGCAGCGGACTGGCGCGACAAATGCGCACCGCTGTGGCAGAACATCAAGGTCCATTGTTGATGTTGTTTTCTCCCTCGGAACAGGCGTGGGCCCTGCTCACCGCGCAGGCCTATGGCGTGCGCATCGTTAAGCCTTCCTGTGTGGCCGTGACATCGAACATAGCTGCGCCGTTGCGATTGTGCAGTCTGGCGCGGTGAATGATCGTGTAGGAACAGCAAGGCATCCTCCCTCCGATATTGGGAGAGAGGATGACGAACGAAGCAGCGTTGCTTAACTAACCACCTGTCGCATCACGCACTTGCATCTTTGCAGCAATACGACTGCGCAGATCCTCATCCTTCAGCATTTGTTGCGCGATCTGATTGAACTCATCGATCTCCAGGCCGCTGCGTTGCACGGCGCTGGTCATCTTCGCTTGGGTTTCAGCAGCCAATGATTGATTGGCGCTAGGGTCCGCGGTGGTGGTTTGCTTGTCGTTGGCTTCTTTCTGCAATTGCAGTACTTCTGAATAAGCCGAGACAAACTTGTCCAGCTTCGCTTCATCAATGTTGGTTGTGCTACTGCTGGTTGCAGGCAACGTGGAATCGGCCGGTGATTGTGCATACACGGCAGTGAACGCCGAGGTTGCACCGAGAGCGAGTAACGCGAAGGTGGCTACGCTATTTTTTACGAGGAACTTAGGTGAGGTCGTCATGATGTGATTCTCCTGCTTGTTGAAGCGGATGGGATTGCCTGCTGTTCGGTTGCTGCGATACTCGATTTCAATTTAGCGCTTGGGCTTCAGCGTTCGCGTAAGCAACCAGCCCTGATGCATTCAAACGCGTTCAAAAATGCCGTAATACAAGCTGATTTCGTGAAGGCGTCTGTGTTGTGCCGACAGTGAGCGGATTGGTTTTGCATCACAACAGGGGCGTTCAACTATTTGCAAGTAAGGTTTGGACTACGATCGCAGTTGCAATGTGACGGCAGCATCGTCATGCATTGTTGTTGTGCATTTACGGTGTTTATGAGTGCTGCAACGTCGAATAAATGTTTGCAGGTAGCGACAGCACTTATTCAATCAAAGGAGATTTCTCCCGCCGGTCGAAATGACAATTAGGCGGAGATTTCTCAACTGCAAATTAGCGGCGTGAGTTGCAGCGGCCTTGCGGATCTTCCCCAATGGCTGGCCATCCGCTGGGCCGGGATTGAACGACGCTTGTGCAACCAGAAAGGGAGATCAGGAAATGGCAGTGAAGCCGCCGCTTGAACAATCCCGGTTTGCCCCTATGATGCGCGATGACCTGTTATCCGGTTGTACTAATTCGAAGAGTAATCGACCATGCCTTTCTACGAATACGAATGTTCTGCCTGCAAGTTCTACGTCGAAGCATTACAAAAGATTTCCGAGCCACCCTTGAGCAAATGCCCCAGTTGCGGCAAGGACACCTTGCACCGGTTGATTTCCGCGCCGGTGTTTCGCCTCAAGGGCTCGGGTTGGTACGAAACCGATTTCAAGTCGGACAAGGAAAACAAACGCAATCTGGTGGGCGACGAACCGGCCGCCACTTCGGACAGCGACGACAAGAAGACCAAGGTGCGCGCCAGCAAGGCCTTGAAGAAGGTGGCGGCGAAGAAAGCCAGCAAGCAGCCTGCTAAGAAGTCAGTCGGCAAGTCGGCCGCGAAAAAGCCGGCCGGCAAGAAGCCGGCGGCCAAGCCGACAAAGGCCAACGCTGCGAAGAAAGCCGCCAAACAGCCTGTTAAAAAAGTGGCTAAGAAGCCGGCCAAGAAAGCTGCGAAGAAGAAGTAAACCCAGCAAGTAGAGGCAAGCCAAGGCATTCAACGGCTCGCTTCGCTAACCACGCCTTGTCTTGAACTCCCTCTCCCTCAGGGAGAGGGTTGGGGTGAGGGTGTGACCTTACCTTGCCCGGGCACAGGCCGGTGCGTAACATTCGCGCCTTTCCAAGCAATGGCTTGAGATTCGGTAAGCTGGGATGAAATCCCAGCTTCATAACCGGAATGCCGGGATTGCATCCCAGCCTACGGCGCGTCCAAGCCTTCCATTTCAAGGTTCAACATGCGTACTCATTATTGCGGTCAGGTGAACGAGTCGCTGGCCGGTCAGGAAGTCTCCGTTGCCGGCTGGGTACATCGTCGCCGCGACCACGGCGGCGTGATCTTCATCGATCTGCGCGATCGCGAAGGTCTGCTGCAACTGGTGTTCGATCCGGATCGCGCCGACGTGTTTGCCAATGCCGAACGTCTGCGCAGCGAGTACTGCATTCGTGTCACCGGCAAGGTGCGGCCGCGTCCGGCGGGCACCGCCAACGCCAACCTCGCCTCGGGTCAGGTGGAGCTGCTGGGCACGGAGCTGGAAATTCTCAATCGCTCGGAGACGCCGCCGTTCCATCACGACGAGCAGACCAATGAAGAGTTGCGCCTGAAGTATCGCTACATCGACCTGCGCCGCGATGTCATGCAGCAGCGTATTCGTCTGCGTCATCGCGTCACCATGGCGCTGCGTCACTATCTCGATAACACCGGCTTCATCGATATGGAAACGCCGATGCTGTCCAAGGCGACGCCGGAAGGCGCACGCGATTACTTGGTGCCCAGCCGCACCCATCCCGGCAGCTTCTTTGCGTTGCCGCAATCGCCACAGATTTATAAACAGTTGCTGATGATGTCGGGCTTCGATCGTTACTACCAGATCGTGCGTTGCTTCCGCGATGAAGACCTGCGTGCCGATCGTCAGCCGGAATTCACCCAGCTCGATATCGAGACTTCATTCTTGAGCGAGCAGCAGATCACCGACCTCATGGAAGGCTTGATCCGCGATTTGTTCAAGACCGTGCTCAACACCGAGCTGCCCAATCCATTCCCACGCATGACGTATGAAGAAGCCATGCGTCGTTATGCGTCAGATAAACCCGACCTGCGCATTCCACTGGAATTAAAGGATATCGCCGATCTGGTGAAGGACTGCGACTTCAAAGTATTCGCCGGTCCCGCACAAAATCCGAAAGGCCGCGTCGTGGCCATGAACGTGCCGGGCGGTGGCTCGCTGCCACGCTCACAGATCGATGACTACACCGCCTTCGTCGGTCGTTACGGCGCGAAGGGCCTGGCGTATGTGAAAGTGAACGAAATCGCCAAAGGGCGTGATGGTCTGCAATCGCCGATCTTGAAGTTCCTAAGCGATACCGCAGTGGCCGGCATTCTCGAACGCACCGGCGCGCAAGACGGCGATCTGATTTTCTTCGGCGCAGACCGAGCGAAAGTGGTGAACGACGCCATCGGCGCATTGCGCTTGAAGGTGGGTCAGGATCTCAAGCTGGTGGCAGAAGGTTGGCGTCCGCTATGGGTGGTCGACTTCCCCATGTTCGAATGGGATGAAGATGGCAAGCGCTGGGCCGCGTTGCATCATCCCTTTACTGCGCCGAAGAACGACGATGCGGCAGCACTGAAAGCCGATCCGGAAAGCGCGTTGTCGAAGGGTTATGACATGGTGCTGAATGGCTCGGAAATTGGTGGTGGTTCGGTACGTATCCATCGTCAGGAGATGCAGTCCACCGTGTTCGATCTGCTGGGTATCAGTAAAGAAGAAGCCGAACTCAAATTTGGCTTCTTGCTGGAAGCCTTGAAGTATGGCGCGCCGCCCCACGGTGGCTTAGCGTTCGGTGTGGATCGTCTGGTGATGTTGATGGCCGGGGCTGACAGCATCCGCGATGTGATTGCCTTCCCCAAGACACAAACCGCGGCTTGCTTGCTCACCAATGCGCCGACCGAAGTCAGCGAAGCGCAGCTTAAAGAGCTGCATATTCGCGTGAAGTTGCCGGTGAAAGCAGAGTAATTTGTGGGCGCACACGCGTGTGCGCCGAATGTTGGATGGTGTATACAGGCGTACACCCTACGCGAAGCGAAACCATGTCATCCGAAACCATCATCCTTGTTCACGGCTTGTGGATGACCGGCATCGAGCTTAGCTTGCTCAAGCATCGTCTGGAAACCGATCACGGTTACAACTGCGTCCTGTTTTCGTATGCGTCGGTGACCGGGCACATGCTTGATCACGTGGCCAAACTGCGTGAACTGGCGATTGCGCAACGCTGCGACAAATTGCATTTCATCGGTCACAGCCTGGGCGGAGTGGTTAGCTACAAACTACTCGAAGCCACTAACGATTTACCGCCGGGACGCGCCGTGTTCATGGGCTCGCCGATGCAAGGCAGCCGTACCCTGGAAGAAGTATCCAAGTGGACGCTGGGCCGCGTTGTCGTCGGTGATGAAGTACGCAAGGAAGTGTTGGAACGCGAGCCCAGACATTGGGATGGCCGACGCGATATCGGCATCATCGCCGGTTCAGTCAACCTCGGCTTTGGACGCTTTTTCAGCAGCGAAATGTCCGGCAGCAGCGACGGCACCGTGTTGCTGGAAGAAACCACACTCGACGGCGCAGCGGATCACATCGTGCTGCCGGTGACACACACCTCCATGGTGTTCTCGCCACTGGCGACACGGCAAGCGGCGAAGTTTCTGCGGGATGGCAGGTTTGATCATAGTGATGTGACGTGAGGTGATTGTGTAGCGGCGCAATTTATTGCGCCTGCACTGCGAGCATATGGAAGTGACATGGATGATTCGATTAATCCGAGACGCAAACCAATGCGTTTGCGCAACTATGACTATTCGGCTGCAGGTTTGTACTTTGTCACGGTTTGCACTGATGGTGGGCGGTGTTTGTTTGGCGAGATTACCGCCGATAAAATGGACTTGAACATGTTGGGATTAATCGTTGCAGATTGCTGGCGAGCGATACCTGCACATTTTCCAACGGTGGCGCTCGATCGGTTTGTGGTGATGCCGAATCATGTGCATGGCATTGTGCAGCTGCATCCGATTCCGCAGCCGCAGAATGGCGCGATGAATCGCGCCCCTACGAAAGATGACGTCAGTATTGTAGGGGCGCAATTTATTGCGCCCTCCCTGGGTCAAGTAGTACGTGCATTCAAGGCGCGTTGCACAGTCGCCTTGCGCAAGCAGATCTTCAAGCAAGAACAAGTCTGGCAACGCAACTACTACGAGCATGTCATTCGCAGTGAAGCCTCGCTACAGGCCATTCGCGAATACATAGTGAACAACCCCAAACAGTGGGCGCTGGATAAAGAAAATCCCGAGAGGGTTCGATAAATCGAACCCCTACGATATTCCCGTTATGCTGTGTGTCGTAGGGGCGCAATTCATTGCGCCCTCTGACTCTATGCGCCAAATGGCACAACGCGACCACATAGGGTTCCGCCACTCACCCGCGTCTGAATGACACCGTCTTCACTCGGAGAGTTGCTTATGCGTATCGACCAGACCATTGCATCGCTCGCCATGCCGGTGCGTCGCAAGTTGTTATCGACGTTGGTGACTGCAACGTTGGCGATGTCGGTTGTGCCGACGCTTACTTATGCAGCGCCGCTCGATCTGCACACCGCAACCATCGCCGATCTCAATGCCGCGTTCAAAGCCGGGACGTTGACCTCCGAGAAACTCACGCAAGCGTATCTGGCGCGCATCCAGGCTTACGACAAGCAAGGGCCGAAGATCAATTCGATCATCTATCTCAATCCCAAAGCATTAGAGCAGGCCAAGGCGCTGGACGCGGAACGCAAGGCCGGCAAGATCCGCGGTCCGCTGCACGGCATCCCGGTCATCTTGAAAGACAACTACGACACTTTCGATATGCAGACCACGGCCGGTTCGCAGATGCTGGCAGGTTCGATTCCGCCCGACGATGCGTTTATCGTGAAGAAGCTACGCGATGCAGGCGCAATTATTCTCGCCAAGATGAATCTGTCTGAATTTGCGGGTGGCGGCAGCGTCAGCGGCGCGACTGATCCGGCGGTGCTCAAAGCGGGTACGGTGCCGAATGGTGCGAGCTCAATGGGTGGCCAGACGTTGAATCCCCATGATTTAACGCGTGGTCCGGCAGGCTCGAGCGGCGGCACCGGTGCAGCGCTGGCAGCGGTATTTGCGCAGATTGGCACCGGCACCGATACCGGCGGTTCGATTCGTGGCCCGAGCTCGGTGAATGGCATCGTTGGCTTGAAACCCACGCACGGCTTGTTATCGCGCGATGGCATCGTGCCGCTGGCGTTGAGCTTCGATACCGGCGGGCCAATGGCGCGCAGTGTGTACGACATCGCGGTGTCGTTGAATGTGATGACCGGTGTCGATCCTGCCGACGCCGCTACGCAAAAGAGTGTGGGCAAAGTGGCCAAGGATTACACCGCTGTGCTCAAGACCGGTTCGTTGAAAGGCGCGCGCATCGGTGTGGCGCGTGACTTCACGGGCAAAAATCCTGAAGTGGATGTCGTGTTCAATGCGGCGGTGTCGCAACTCACCAAGCTGGGCGCAACCGTGGTGGACTTCAACTATCCGGCAGCCATGCTCGATGGTCGCATGGATATTTTCGTGAAGATATTGAATGCGGAGTTCAAGTCGCAGATTGCCGATTATCTGAAAACCACTGGACCGAAATATCCCAAGACGCTGGCTGATCTGGCGAAGCTGGCCAACGATCCCAAGTTCGGTTATCGCAGCCCCGAGAAAGCCTATGGACTCAAGTACACACAATCGGTCGCTTTGGATTTGAAGGATCCTGCTTATCTCGCTGCAAAGAATGACGGCTTGAAGATGGTCACCGCCGCTGTCGACGATGTGATGGCGAAAAACAAGCTTGATGCGATTGTGTATCCCACGGCGCCCAGAGCTGCAGCACTGATCAAGCCAACTGCCGCGCCATCACCCACGTTGCCTACGGACTCGCCGACCAACATTGCCAACATGACCGGTTATCCCGATCTGATCGTACCGGCGGGCATGACCAAGAGCGGTTTGCCGGTGACTATTTCTTTCTTCGGCCCGGCCTTCAGTGAAGCGAAGTTGTTGGGTTATGGGTATGACTTCGAGCAAGCGACCAAAGCCATTCGCTTGCCCAAGTTCACGCCGGCATTGCCAACCGATACGTTGTGATGTCGCCTTAGGGCGCACACCTTGTGTGCGCCTCATTGATCGGCGTACACAGGGTGTACGCCCCTACTTAGACCAGTTCCTTTAAACGATACAACGCCTCAAGTGCCAGCTTCGGCGTCATCTCATCCGGATTGAGGCGCGCTAATTCAGTGACGGCTGCATGTTCTTCAATCACCACAACCGGCGGCACTTCCAGTTGCAGCTCTTGTTGTTTGCGCGGTGCATGCGTTTGTGCTGAGTGACGTTCGAGATCTTGCAAATACTTACGCGCCGCAGTGATGACCTTCGGCGGCACACCAGCCAGCGCCGCGACTTGCAAACCGTAACTTTGATTTGCAGGCCCTTCTTTCACGGTGTGCAAGAAGATGAGTTGTTCACCATGCTCTGTCGCATCGAGATGCACATTCACACAAGCATCGAGATCGTTGGCCAACGAAGTCAGCTCAAAGTAATGCGTGGCGAACAAGGTAAACGCGCGAACCTGTTTGGCGATGTGCGTAGCGCAGGCCCACGCCAGCGACAGGCCATCATAGGTGCTGGTGCCGCGACCGATTTCATCCATCAGCACCAGGCTGTGCGCTGTAGCGTTGTTGAGAATGTTGGCAGCTTCGGTCATCTCCAGCATGAATGTTGAGCGACCGCCGGCGAGATCATCCGATGCGCCGATGCGCGTAAAGATGCGATCCACCGGACCGACACGCGCAAAGTTCGCTGGAACGAAACTGCCCATGCGCGCCATCAATACAATCAACGCCGTCTGGCGCATAAAGGTCGACTTACCGCCCATGTTCGGGCCGGTGATGATCAGCATGCGGCGCGTATCGTTGAAGTGGAGATCGTTGGGCACGAAGCTGCCATCGATAAACCGCTCGACAACCGGATGTCGACCGGCATGAATCTCGATGATGGCATCGTCACTCAACTCAGGTCGCGCATAACCCAATGTGATGGCGCGCTCTGCGAGATTGCACAGCACATCGATGGCGGCCAGTGCGGCAGCGGTGTTTTGCAATGAAGCCAGTTGCGCGATGAGTTGTTCAAGCACGTCGTCATATAGTTGTTTCTCGCGCGCCAATGCCTTGTCGCGCGCGCCAAGCACTTTGTCTTCGAACGATTTCAATTCCGGTGTGATGTAACGTTCGGCATTGCGCACGGTTTGGCGACGCACATAATCCACCGGCACTTTCGCGGCGTGCGTGTTGCTGATCTCGATGAAGTAACCCTGCACGCGGTTGTAGCCGAGCTTGAGCGTGCTGATGCCGGTGCGTTCGCGTTCGCGATTTTCCAGATCGAGCAGGTATTGATCGCTGTGTTCGCTGATCTGGCGTAGCTCGTCGAGCTCAGCATCGAAGTTCGCTGCGATCACGCCGCCTTCACGCAGAATCGCCGGTGGCGCTTCGATAATTGCACGCGTTAATAAATCATGTGCATCCGGATGCGTGCCCGCTTGTTGCAACAAACTCTGCAGCAGCGGCGAATCCTGATCGGCAAGCAAGCCATGCAATTCAGGCAAACGACCCAGTGCATCGCGTAGTTGTGCCAGGTCGCGCGGTCGCGCGGATTTCAATGCCACGCGCGCCAAGCCACGTTCGATATCGCCGACGTGTTTGAGCAATTCCGTGATGGGCACATCGCGACGCGAATCGATCAAGGTCGCAATCGCATGCAAGCGTTGTTCAATGATCGTGCGCGTGCGTAATGGACGATGCATCCAGCGACGCAGTTCGCGTCCACCCATCGCCGTGGCGGTGCAATCGAGTACGCCGGCCAATGTGCATTCAGGACGATCGGCGAGACTGATGTCGAGTTCAAGATTGCGACGCGTTGCTGCATCCAGTAATACCGCATCGCCGCGCGCTTCGCTTTGCAGGCCGCGGATGTGTGGCAACGCAGCCTTTTGTGTGTCGCGCACGTAATGCAATAACGCGCCAGCCGCTCGAATCGCCAGCAATAAATTCTCGCAACCAAAACCGGCGAGATCGCGCGTGCCGAATTGCTCGCACAGTGTGCGCGTGCCGGCATCGAGATCGAAATGCCAGATGGGTCGTTCGCGACAATTGATGTTGAGCGTGCGCAAACCATCGCCAGCGCTTTCACCGATCAATAATTCCGCCGGGCGCAAGCGTTCCAGTTCGCTGAACAAGGCTTCGTTGCCCTGTGCTTCCAGTACCTGGAAGCGACCGCTGGATAATTCCAGCCACGCCAAACCAAAGCCGCGTTCGGTTTGAAACAGCGCAGCGAGCAAGCTGGAGCGACGTTCTTCGAGTAGTGCCTCATCGGTCAAGGTGCCGGGCGTGACGATGCGTACGACTTTGCGTTCGACAGGTCCTTTCGATTTGCTGGGATCACCGATCTGCTCGCACAACGCCACCGATTCGCCCGCGCGCACCAAACGTGCGAGATAAGGCTCCATGCTGTGAAACGGTACGCCTGCCATGGGAATCGGTTGACCACCGGACTGACCGCGCGCCGTGAGCGTGATGCCGAGCAGCCGCGCCGCGCGTTTGGCATCGTCGAAGAACAGCTCATAAAAATCGCCCATGCGATAAAACAGCAATGAATCCGGATGCTGTGCTTTCAGGCGCAGATACTGCTGCATGACCGGCGTGTGAGCTGAAAAATCCTGGTTATCCACGTGCGTTGTTCTGATGAGGTTTTGCTGGGTCAAGCGCGAAAGTTCGCGATGCTAGTGCGAACCAGGAGGCGAGGCAATTCTCATCAATGTTCACTTGACGGCAGACATCTGCAGGACAACGCTAACGCCCCAATTCGAGGGTGCTCATGATTAGCGACGACGATTTGTTCAAGCTGGCAGTGCAGGTGGGACATCACCTCACCAACTCGCAACGACAACTGGTGACGGCCGAATCGTGTACCGGCGGCTGGGTGAGCAAGGCGGTGACCGATATTGTCGGCAGTTCCGGCTGGTACTTGGGCGGCGCGGTGGTTTATAGCAACGAACTTAAGCAGCGTTTGTTGCAGGTGAAGAGTGAAACGTTGAGCATGCATGGCGCGGTCAGCGAGGCCACCGTCCGCGAGATGGCCAGCGGCGCGCTGGAGCAACTTGGCGGCCAGATTGCGGTCGCCATCAGTGGTATCGCCGGACCGCATGGCGCGCAACCGGGCAAGCCGGTGGGTACGGTGTGGTTTGCCTGGGCATGGCGACATGGCCAGGCGATTCACAGTAATGCGCGCTTGAAGTTGATCGGTGGCGATCGCGAAGAAGTACGGCGGCGCAGCGTGCTGACCGCATTGAATGGCGTGCTTGAGTTATAGAAATTGATCGCAAATCGGGCTGGCATATTTCGAGGAGCTGTATAACAATACAGTGGTCAGGCCGTGGCGTTGCTTGCTTCCGACCCGTCATCAGTTAGTCCACCATTAAGGCTCGCCCAGGAAGGGCGGGCTCCTTTTCAGGCTTACTTACCAAGCTTTTTTTGAGGCACATGACAATGGAAGAAAATCGCAAGAAAGCGCTCGTTGCAGCGCTGGGGCAGATCGAAAAGCAATTTGGCAAAGGTTCGGTAATGCGTCTCGGCGACGCCACCGCCACGTATGAAGTGGATGCCGTATCTACCGGATCGCTGGGGCTGGATATCGCGCTTGGCGTCGGCGGTTTGCCGCGCGGTCGCGTCATTGAAATCTACGGACCGGAATCTTCCGGTAAAACCACCCTCACGTTGCAAGTGATTGCCGAAGCGCAACGTCTCGGCGGCACGGCGGCCTTTGTCGATGCCGAACATGCGCTTGATCCGGCGTATGCCGAAAAACTGGGCGTGAACGTCACTGACCTGCTGGTATCGCAGCCGGATACCGGCGAGCAGGCGCTGGAAATCACCGACATGCTGGTGCGTTCCGGCGCGGTGGATGTGGTGGTGGTCGACTCGGTGGCGGCGCTGACGCCGAAAGCCGAAATCGAAGGTGAGATGGGCGACTCACACATGGGTCTGCAGGCACGCCTGATGTCGCAGGCGCTGCGCAAGCTCACCGGCAACATCAAGCGCTCCAACACCATCGTCATTTTCATCAACCAGATCCGCATGAAGATCGGTGTGATGTTCGGCAATCCTGAAACCACCACCGGCGGTAACGCGCTGAAGTTCTATGCGTCGGTACGTCTCGACATCCGTCGCACTGGCGCGATTAAAAATGGTGAAGAGGTGGTTGGCAACCAGACTCGCGTAAAAGTGGTGAAGAACAAGGTGGCGCCGCCATTCCGCGAAGCTGAGTTCGAAATCATGTACGGCGCTGGCATCTCGCGTACCGGCGAAATTGTCGACATGGGCGTCGCGCACAACTTCATCGAAAAATCCGGTTCGTGGTACGCCTATAACGGTGAGCGCATCGGACAGGGCAAGGAGAACGCCAAGCTGTTCCTGCAAACGCATCCGGATGTGGCCAAGGAAATTGAAGCTAAATTGCGTGAAAAACTGATTCCTGCCAAGCGTGGTGAAGCGGCCAAGCCGGAGCCCGAGACCGCAGAAGCCTGATTGATCCCCTGATCATGGCACCTATGGATGGGTGTCCAAGACCCATGGTCTTCAAACGTAGTAAACGAGAAAGATATGGTCGAGTAACCGGCGGAACGGACGATACCGATCCGCCGGACCCGGCCAAGCTACGCAGCGCCGCGCGTAATACGGCAATCGGCTTGCTGGCGCGTCGCGAGCACGCTCAAGCCGAGATCAAACGTAAGCTGCGCGACCGCGGCTATGACAACGACTTGGCGCTGGAGGTCATTGACGACCTCACACGGCAGCGCCTGCTCTCTGACGAGCGCTTTGCCGAGATGTTCATCCGTTCCCGTGCCGAACGCGGTCAGGGCCCGGTGCGATTGCGTGCCGAGCTACGACAACTGCAAATTCCCAGCGAACACATCGAGCGGCATCTGGCGGCGACGCCGCTTGATTGGGACGAATTGGCGCTGGCGGTGCGCTTGAGAAAATTTGGCAAGCAGCCCGCAAATACCCTGACCGAACGTGCAAAGCAGGTGCGCTTCCTGCAATATCGCGGCTTTACGGCGGCGCAAATCCGCGTCGCATTACACGGTGAATGCGAAGAGGACCTGCTTGATGCAGGAGACGCCGCCGATTCACCCGATCTCGATCCGGAACAGTAATCGCTAAACCATGGCCAGCAACGCATCTCGACCAGCTTTTTTGTCGAGCGCCGCTCTACGTGCGCGCTACTTGGAGTTTTTTCGCCGGCACGGCCACACCGTCGTGCCGAGCAGTTCGCTGGTGCCGGGCAACGATCCCACGCTGTTGTTTACTAATGCCGGCATGGTGCAGTTCAAGGAGTGCTTTCTGGGTAAAGAAAAGCGTTCCTACGTGCGCGCGGCCAGTGCGCAGCGTTGCGTGCGCGCCGGCGGCAAGCACAACGATCTGGAAAACGTGGGCTACACCGCGCGCCACCATACGTTCTTCGAGATGCTCGGCAATTTCAGCTTCGGCGATTACTTCAAGCAGGATGCCATCAAGTTTGCCTGGGAGTTCGTGACCGGTAAGGAGTGGCTGGCCATCGATCCGCAACGTTTGATGGTGACCGTGTATCACACCGACGATGAAGCATTTGAGATCTGGAAGCAGGTTGGTGTGCCTGCCGAGCGCATCGTGCGTATCGGCGACAAGCAAGGTGGCGGTTCCGACAACTTCTGGCAGATGGGCGACACGGGACCTTGCGGTCCTTGCACCGAAATCTTTTACGATCACGGCGCGCACATTCCCGGCGGCCCACCCGGTTCGCCGGACGAAGACGGCGATCGCTGGATCGAAATCTGGAATGTGGTGTTCATGCAATATGAGCGCGATACCAATGGCACGCTCACTCCATTGCCCAAGCCTGCAGTAGATACCGGCATGGGATTAGAGCGCGTCGCTGCTGTCATGCAGGGCGTGCACTCTAACTATGAGATCGACACGTTTCAGGGCTTGATCAAGGCTGCTGCGCAAGCCACCGGCGCCAGTGATCTCAATTCGAGTTCATTACGCGTGATTGCCGATCACATTCGCGCTTGTTCATTCTTGATTGCCGACGGCGTGCTGCCATCGAACGAAGGCCGCGGTTATGTGTTGCGTCGAATCATTCGTCGCGCGATTCGTCATGGTTACAAATTGGGCTGCAATCAAGCGTTCTTCTACACACTGGTTGCCGCACTCGAAGCGGAGATGGGCGCTGCTTATCCCGAACTCGTGCAACAACGCGCACATATCGAACGTGTGCTCAAGCAGGAAGAAGAGCGCTTTGCGGAAACCTTGAGTCAAGGTATGGGCTTGCTCGATGAGACCATTGCCGGTCTTTCCGGCAAGGTGATTCCCGGCGCTGCGGTATTCAAGCTGTACGACACGTATGGCTTTCCTGTTGATCTCACCAATGACATTGCGCGCGAACGCGGTTTAAGCATCGATGAAGCAGGTTTCGAGTTGGCGATGGAGGCACAACGCGAACGCGCCCGCGCTGCCAGTAAATTTGGTGTCGATCAACGCGCTGCAATCAAACTCGATGGCGCCACACGTTTCAGCGGCTACGAAGCAGAGCACGATCAAGGCAAAGTCGTCGCGTTGATTCGCGATGCAAAACAAGTCGATCGTTTGACGGCAGGTGAAGCAGGCCAAATCGTGCTGGATCGCACGCCCTTCTACGCAGAGAGTGGCGGCCAAGTGGGTGACGTGGGTTTGCTTACGGGCAACGCGTTCCGCTTTGAAGTCACTGACACGCAAAAACTGGGCGCTTCCTACACGCACATCGGCAAAGCGCTGACGGGCGAGATTCGTGTTGGTGACACTATTTCTGCGCAAGTGAATCATGAGCGTCGCAGCGCGATTCGCGCGAATCATTCGGCGACACATCTGCTGCACGCAGCGCTGCGTTCAGTGTTGGGCGCGCATGTCACCCAAAAAGGTTCGTTGGTGACGGCTGACCGGTTGCGTTTTGATTTCTCGCATTACTCAGCGGTTACTGTGCAGGAGTTGCAGAAAGTCGAGCAATTGGTGAATGAACAGATTCGTGGCAACGTTGTGGCTGAGACCCGCGTAATGAATCAGGATGCTGCGGTGGCGGCAGGCGCTATGGCGTTATTCGGCGAAAAATATGACGACGAAGTGCGAGTGCTGCGCATCGGTGACTTCTCGATGGAATTGTGCGGCGGTACGCATGTGAGTCGCGCCGGCGACATTGGCTTGTTCAAGATCATCAGCGAGTCGGGTGTTGCTGCCGGTGTGCGTCGTATCGAGGCAGTAACAGCGCAAGCGGCGTTGCAATGGGTGAATGCTTCCGATGAGCTGATTCGCGATGTCGCGGCATTGGTCAAAGCAGGTCGCGATGACGTTGCCGAGAAAGTGCGACAACTGATCGAACGCAGTCGCAAGCTTGAGAAAGAGCTGGCGCAAGCCAAAGCGAAGCTGGCCAGCGGACAAGGCAACGACTTGTCGGCCAGTGCAGTTGATATTGCAGGCACCAAATTAGTTGCCACCGAGGTAGCCGGTGCCGATGTGCCGGCGTTACGCGATGCAGTGGATCAGCTAAAAAATAAGCTGAAATCAGCCATTATCGTGCTGGCGAGCGTGGCCCCTGACGGCAAAGTCGCGTTGATTGCAGGTGTAACGCCCGATCAGATTGCGCGAGTAAAGGCGGGTGATCTCGCCAACTTCGTCGCGCAGCAATTAGGTGGTCGTGGCGGTGGCAGGCCTGATATGGCGCAAGCCGGCGGTACGGATGCAGCCAAGTTACCGGATGCGCTTCGTTCAGTTACCGAATGGGTAAACACGAAGATCGGCGGTTGATGAATTGATATTGGTTTGGCGACTGTCCAACTTGGGTCTGAACCGTCATTTTCATAGATTGTCTATGCAATGCGCGCTGTGCAAAGTTGCTCGACAATTATGTGATGCGAAATCGCCGCACTAACGGCGAATCAGGGAATTGCCGATCTACTCATAGAGCTGCATTTCCTAATCTGCGCACGCGTGGCGCTTATGCAACGAGCAAATACGTGGCGTAAGGAACGAGTGACCTCTACAATCACGCCCACCTTTTGGCAAGGAGCAGAGATGTTAATTTTAACTAGACGTGTTGGTGAAACGATCATGATCGGCGACGACGTCGCCGTCACTGTACTTGGTGTCAAGGGCAACCAGGTCCGAGTTGGTGTTAATGCCCCTAAAGAAACGTCGGTGCATCGCGAAGAAATTTACGAGCGCATCAAGCGTGAAGAACAAGCGGGCAATACGACTCGTCGCACTTCATCGGAAACCGGTTCTTGAAGATCTAAGCTGCCGCACTCCTTCGTTTCAAGGGTGTGGCGGTTTTCTTTTGCTGACCACAAATTTCCCGAATTCAGGCCTTTACGGATGCCCTGTCGGCAAGTATTCTTGCCGCCCTCTTGCGGCAGCCCTTCCAAAGTGTTGTTCATCACTTAAAGGCTGTGCCGACTTTCACGCTGTTTAGCAAGCATGCTGAAGGTTCCACGCTTGAGGTCCTGATCCTCAAATGACTTGGTTGCGTAACCTGCGGAGTGCGCAACGAAATCAAGTCGCTGAGCGAACAGTGGTAGGTGATCGTGCGCCGGAGAGATGGCCGAGTGGTCGAAGGCGCGCCCCTGCTAAGGGCGTATGGGTCAAAAGCCCATCGAGGGTTCGAATCCCTCTCTCTCCGCCAGTTTTGCTATATGGGGTGTCCTACCCCATATAGCAAAACTGAAGGCAGTTAAGATTGGGGTCGAGCCCGAGAAGAGGGTTCGACAAATTCGCCGGGAGCGAATTTGAACATGAAGTAATCGCGAAGCGATTGCGAAATGGCCCCGAAGGGGCGAAGGCCAGGATGGCCTGAGTAATCCCTCTCTCTCCGCCAGTTTATATAAGTTGCGACCGTAGCTCAGTTGGATAGAGCGCCTGGCTACGAACCAGGAGGTCGGGAGTTCGAATCTCTCCGGTCGCACCATCTGTTATGCCAATGAATCAAAAAGCCTGCTCAACACAGTTGAGCAGGCTTTTTTATTTGTGGGCACGTTTTAGCAATGAAAGGGCTTATGTATTTCCTTCGTGCGAATCGTCGGTGCCGCCCGCGTTGAATGGATTGGATCGGCACCTATTGGAAAACTAATTGCCTGCTTCGATTACGGAGTGGCGCCAGTCGCAGGTGCAGTTGTATCGGTTCCTGTGTGCTGCACGCTGAACAGCGATGCACTTTCCTGCTGAATGGCCAGTTCCGTGCGTGCATTCATTACCACGATAGATATGCGGCGATTGATTGGGTTATCGGCCTTGGCGCTATCTAGTAATGCGGTGGACGCCAAGCCGACCACGCGGCCGATTTTTTCTTCAGGCAAACCGCCGGCGATCAACGCACGTCGCGCGGCATTGGCGCGATCGGCGGAGAGTTCCCAGTTGCTGTAGTTCTGGCGTATGTACTTGGATTGATCGGTGTGGCCGCTGATGCTGACGCGATTGGGAACCTTGCGAATGGCTTTGGCGAGTTCCAACAAGACCGCCAAGCTGTAATCTTTAAGAGTGGCGCCACCCAGATCAAACATCGAGCGGTTCTCGCGATCCACAATCTGAATGCGCAAACCATCCGGTGTCAGATCCATCATGATCTGGTCCTTGAAGGGCTTGAGTGTCTCTTCTTCATCGATGGCTCTCTGCAGTTCATCTTTTAGCCCTTCCAGGCGCGCCGTGTCGGCTCTCTCCGCCGCTGCGGCTTCGCCGCTCTTGGCGTCACCTGCTGTTTCTTCGCCGGTGCCTGCGTTGCTGGCTTTCTTGGTGGGATCTTCATCTTCCTTGCCGTTGGCGGGAGCGGGGTTTTTATAACGTTCCATCGCGCCACCCATATTGATAACAGCCGTGCTTGCGCCTCCCTGACCTTGCACGGCAGTAGGTGAAGGAGTCGGGCTCGCGCCTTGCGCCACCGAAGGGTTCTTGAAGTACTGTGAGATGCCGCCCTTTTGTTGTGACGAGGTCGCGCCCATCAGCCACATCAAGAGAAAGAACGCCATCATCGCCGTAGCGAAGTCGGCAAACGCTACCTTCCAGCCGCCGCCATGATGGCCATGGCCGGCAACGATGCGTTTGATGACAATCGGTTGCGGAGCATCATCCATGACTTAAGCGGCCTTCTTGCCTTTGACGTGATTCTCCAGCTCTTTGAAGCTGGGGCGAAACTCGGTGGGCATCACCTTGCGGCCAAATTCCACAGCAACCTGCGGCGCGTATCCCTGCACCATGGCAATGATGCAGGTCTTGATCACTACAAAGAAGCTGCCTTCCTCGCTCACCTTGCGTTCCATGGCGGTGGCGATGGGGCCGATGAAGCCATAGGCCAGCAGAATACCGAGGAAGGTGCCGACCAGCGCTGCGGCAACCTTGTGGCCAATCTCGCTGACCGGCCCGCCCAGTGCACCCATGGTATTCACGATACCCAACACCGCCGCGACGATGCCGAAGCCAGGCAATGCATCGGAAATCGCGTTGATGGCCTTCGATGTCGCTTCACCTTCGTGATGATGCGTCTGCAACTCGATATCCATGAGATTTTCAAGCTGGAACGGATTCATCTCGCCGCTGACCATCATGCGCAGATAGTCCTGGATGAACTCGATGGCGTGATGATTCTTCATCACCTGTTTGTGTTTACTGAATACCGCGCTTTTCTTGGGATCTTCGATTTCGCGCTCAAGGCCCAGCACGCCATCCTTGCGAGCGATGTTGAACAGGTCGTACATGAGACCGAGCAGATCGAGGTAGTCCGCCTTCGAATACTTTGCGCCTTTCATGACGCCACCGATTGCGCCGCCAGCCTTCTTCGCCATACCCAAGCCATTGGCAATGACGAACGACCCCAACGCAGCGCCGCCGATGATCACGACTTCCGATGGTTGCCACAACGCGGCCAAGTTGCCGCCATGCACCGCGAAGCCGCCGAGAACGCAGCCGAGCACCACTGCTATACCGATAATCAGATTCACAACTGCTTCCCGTTGACTGTCTTGTCAGG
>Ga0157379_10001067_pt1 | contig 22341 bp, 19 predicted proteins | sample S25metaG_FD_121802 | JGI IMG/M metagenome (GOLD analysis project Ga0157379, IMG submission 121802) | Switchgrass rhizosphere microbial communities from Kellogg Biological Station, Michigan, USA - S2-5 metaG | ecosystem: Host-associated > Plants > Roots > Rhizosphere > Soil | place: USA... | reverse complement strand
GTTCGCAGCAACACCCATCGAAGGTTCATTCAGCAGATGCACTCTTGAACTTATCGCTAGACAACTACTAGTACTGCAGACGTCTCCGCTACTGATCTCGCTACTTACGACGCAGCTAGGATGGATCCATCATTTCTGAGACAAGTGCCTAGAAGGCCGCGACTACATTGACACCACTAAAAACAGGAGAAAATGATATTGGCTTACAACGGGTGGTCTGAAAGGTGCTTAAAGGCAATGATGGTACCGTACGTGGGCCTCACATTCCTCCCCTCATCTCCAAGTATGGGGAATGGAAACTTTTTGAGTCTGATCCTTAGAAGTCCTATATGCCTCAGTATCTTCCTCGCCCATAAAGTACCAGAATGAAGCTAACCTTTGAAATTCAGAGACATGCACACATATTTTGAATATTCTTTACATCCCAAGTGTTCGGCAATGAATCAGTTGCGGATGGGGATATTGTCCAAGCACAGCCAATTGGCACAAGTGATGGGAAGACATCCTATGTTATCAAATTTATGCAGCAGAAACCAACACAGCAACACAAGGAGTTTCCCATGCTTTTCTGACTAGGTGACTCAGCAACTCCCGTCACTGCAGGATCGACAAATGCTGTCTTATCGTTTTCCTTCACTGACACCGTCGGACGGTCGATGTTCCCGTCACAACTATGGCCACTTACGATGGTTTATTTCCTGTAACATCGAATGCCAAATAGTAGTGACAGCGCAGTACTCAAGTCTCATAGTAGTAATGCGGCTAATGCCTCAGTTCATAGTAGGGAGCAAATGAGCCTGGATAACTTCTTAATACAGTACTAGACTTAATTTATAGTTAGAAAATGTTACAGTGGCTCTCATTATTCCGAAATGATGAAGCAGGTGAAGATTTATATCGTATTTTATAAACTATTAAAGCGCCAGAAATATTACGACTGGATAATAAATTCACGGAGACTAAGAGAGGAGCCACCTGTAGTACTGGTATAGATTGATTTGAGTCATTAAATGAAGAGAAAATAACGACGATCGTTCTGAGACTTACCATTGCTTGCAATATTCACCTCGGATTCTGGATGAGGGGCAATAATAAATCCCCACCCAAGCTAAGCCCAGTTGACAAATCATTTTTCACGGGTCCATGATTCTTTCAGAGTACTAGGATCTTATGTAGACGTTTAGCACCGCATCATCTTGATCACTTCCAGTAAAGAATGTTACTCATTTATCTCCGATCCAGATGAAGCGCTTCCAATAAGTTAGGGTGGGATGAATAGCAGCATGCCAGATAATAAATTTATTCGAAGGTCTGTGCAAAATTATGCAATATTTAAAGTCTCGTTAGTGTTTAAAGCGGTGCATCCAGACACAATCATCTTGTTACGCCGTATGTAGGGACTGCAGCTGAGATTGTGAACCTTTCTCCCTTGAAAATTGCTTCCCATCTTCCCACTAATCCCGCGGAGTAAATGTTTGTAGATGGTCGAGCTATGATCCTTTCATTGAAGAGAAGCTGTACGTCGTCTTCAATATTAATATGCTTTCGGTTTTTCTTTTTATATCAGACTATTAGAATCTGACCGTTATACCATCTAGAGGCCAATGACGGCTATGCTATTCTTTATCCCCGAGTTGGGCAGGGAGTTTCTTTAATATATCTCGCAAACCTTCTCCAGTAGTCTGAGTAGGGATTTTTCCGAGCTGTAGCAGGGTCCCAGAAGACGTTGGTGTTTATTTATCTCCTCTCGCCGTCGTATTTCCACTCAGTGCTTCCCATAGGGTGCTCTTTTTTTGCGTCGTGAGTGTTTGTGGCATGATAAACCCAAGTTTGTTCCTTGTCAGCTTTTGCGTCCTTTGGAATAAGAGCAAGAACGACACGGAAAAGAGCGGTTCTATTTTCTACCATTACGCAACCTTGATCGTAATACGCGATATAGAGTTGGCTTGTTCTTTTGGCCACTGCCCGTCACGATGTCAAGTAAGACGTGGGCACAATTATCTGCGGGAAGCGGGTGCTCAGTTCAACGCCTAAAGAAGTCGCTACATCCGTTTCTAAGTCATCTCTGGCGTCGAATTATTTTAAAATGCTATTTACATGAATAAAGCGATGCCGATTTGTGTCATGGCCTATTAGCCCTCCACTTGGGACCAAACTTTACAACAATAAAACTCATTGGTAATAATGAGAAGCAAATACCTCCAAGCAACGTGAAAGTCCATCCTGGCTTTAATGCGCGAAGGATGATGTCCATTAGGGCAACGAGGGTTGCACCTAAGGAACAGCGTACTAAGTTATTCTATAAGGAATAAGGGCAAGTTAGCGAAAATCCACGAAGGAGATAACACATCTGAACTCACCGCGGCTGTAATTGAGGAACCTTGTGTTGGGAAGAGGTCAAGTAATATCGTCTGCGCCGTATTCAATACACTTGTGGTTGAGAATCCGACTAAAGCCTTTTATTAACAAATTGATGAAGGGAATAATAATCGTGGACACACTGAAAAATTGCAGAACCAACGGTACTGCAATATGTACCGCTTTTTGTATAGCCCAAGCATATCCGATGATAGAAGCAACAAATACCAAGACATGTAACGGAATGCCCCGTAATCGTGCGTATTCAATAGGGAAATCGCTGCTCTCTTTGCCAGCTTCACATTTTTCATCGTTGATTTTTTCATTCCCATCCTGCTTTCTCTTTCGTTCAATGCTCTTCTTGATCCGTCTAAACTCCCAATCCAGAATTAGCCCGTTGAGACAACTTCCAAAGGCACAGCCTAGTCCGATAGCAAGAAAACAGACACCGATCTCCCCTTGTGAAAGTGAAGGGTAAGCGTTGGCGAGAAGACCCGACAGGGTGGCAGTAACGCCAGCAAAGACAGAATATACCACGCCGGTATATAATAGAATTAATACAACGCTTGGATGTGTGAACTGCCTGAGAGGATTGACGAATTTCTTTGGCGGTGGTCGTAATTGGTTCGTAGAAATGTCATAATGCAGTAAAATGGGAATAGGCGGACGATTCCAATGAGGAGCGGGGTAACTTCCGTTTCCAACAATAACTCGGAGAGTCTCGGGGAATAATCTGATGGAGAATCAGTTTTACGGAAGAGTAAGGGAATTATCACTTGCAAGAAGAATATGACCGCGTAAACGCCGGAAAAGATTGCGAGGAACCAGAAAATTGCCCTGGAGCACATTAATTCATATAAAAAGCTCGAATCGATGTGAACCCAAACCTCCATCCCAGACTCCCAGACAAAACACCACCAATAATTGGTCCGATACAAGGTCCTACCTTTACATATATTCAATACTATTTGGTATTTTCCAATAATTTACGAAGCTCACCAGAGGACCAAGACTAAAAAGGCCGAGAAAGCCGCCACGCTCGGATGGTACAGCAATGTCTGAAATAACCCCAGAGCCTATGAAGATCATCGTTAAAAGGATCTTTATTTTCGGGAGGAGAACTGGAGCTAGAGCCACAATGGTCAAGATCACTGCATGCCATATTATATTCCGAGAGAATTTGGAAAGTCCCGGAGATGTCTCTCCATAGATGTCGATCGCCGATGTTCTGTTGTGGCTCCAGCTCCAACCTGAAAACTCACCCAAGGCGATCGTGCTTGCAGAACCTGTAGCTTGGAAACACCGAAGCAGCACAAGCAACCAGTAGGCATTTGTAGGTACCAGCGCAAGACCGATACAAGAAAGAGCTAGAAGAATCAGGCATACTAGGAAGAGCGGACGGCGACCGAGCTTGTCCGCCAAGGTTCCCCAGAGCATAGGTGCTATAGGAGGAAGAAAAATAAAGAGCGAGTTAATTAACGGCACGAATATATGCATGAAAATTAGAGCGACACTCACATATCCCTTGGAGTACCAAATATACCGTCACTGTGACATTAATCAATTCCACCGAAGTATGAAACGCGTCTGCGATGGCTTGAATAGCAGGGAGGTAAGAATTAGCCGATAAAGGGCTATAATTTTAAAGAAAATACCTTGTCAGTACTCGCAGTATTTACAAAGAAGAAATCAATACCTGAAGAGCCCAGCGAGTCCAATAATCATCCATTTCTCTCTCCGATTGTACACGGAAAACTGTGGTTGTGCGCTAATCTGCGACGTTGAGGACGTAGAATTTGGTTCCTCAGAATCGAGGGTACCATCCCTTTTCCCCATGTCGGCCCCACTCACAGTAGATGCCATACTTGGATCCTCTCGAGCAGAGCCTTCTTTGGGGCTTTTTTCCTGCGCAGATGGTTCTTTGTTATCCTCGCGGGCCAAGGACATCGTGGAAGAAGGCAAGAGGACTGGTAACGGGGAGGGTCATAGCAGAGGCTTCATGACTCGGCACCTCGGCCCTGCGCGATCCCAGCTCTCCCGCCCAATTCAGCGATTCTCGTCACTTCGGGGCGTTTGTACCCCGGTCTCCCTGTGCTAGGAGGTTGACAAATGCTTTCGGTAGCTAGGATATATACGGAAGATATGACGGCAAACTAGGGAGGAGATTAAAAGAGCATATAATTAAATAAATTCAAGAGGTATGCGAGAGCTAATTAGCGGTTAGTGTTGGATTCAGCTCGGTTCAGCTCGGCTCGGTCAAGAGTCGATCCGCCCCACCTCAGCTTCAGCTCGGCTTTTTGACCGGCTTGGAACCGACTCTTGACCGATCAAAGAAAATATTTTTTACGCATATTTTAAATATATGAATAAAGATATTTACGCGAAGTCAGGCTCTATATCAATGGATTTTATGTCCCGAGAATGCGCAACATCCTCACACCAATCCATCATGTTGATCTGACGAAGTCTCTCCTCTTGCCACTCGCTCTTCTCCTCCGCCGTCATTTTCTTGACTCTTAGCTGACCATAGACGTTGTTAAGAAATTGTAGAGCATCTAGGCGTTCTGCTCCAAGCCGATTTCTATTCTTGGTGTCCGTATCACTTGCAGCACCCCACCACACGCTCAACCGGCGTGGCAGAGCCTTGGATCGCAAGATAGTCCATAGCCATTCTGCTGAGTTGGGGATAGACATGTTGCACCAACTACATGTCATAGTTAGAATTGACTATATGAAATGAGATGAAAAATGGCGTATACCTTTCCAGTACTGCAGTGCATTAGGTCCACCGTGCTTCGGACAGGCTCCGACCCCACTTCCGTACATTACTGATACCACTAGAACCAGCCACTACTTCGATGTTGTCGCGGCTGAGGACTGGGCAGAATGTTCGGACATAGTTGCAGTAGAGGACAATTGCTTATTGGATATATAAGTAGCTATACAGTTGCCCAAACGAACGGTCTGCACCAATACTTTTTGAGACGACCCAGACCAAGCTGGTCAAGAGCCGATCAAGCTCGGCTCTTGAAAATCCCTCCATCTCGGCTTCAGCTCGGTCTTCAAGTCGGTCTTCAAGCCATGACCGAGCTGGGACTGAGCTGGCCTGAGCCGGTTTGAGCCTAACCGTATCCAACACTATTAGCGGTGCAGACACCATTGGGGAAGTCCTGGACACAGGACAGGGAAGGCAGCATAATAAAAATAACGTAACTGGAGGAAATAATCGGGGCCAAATGTGCTAGAAGAACTATCATTAGAATTATCATGCGAGCTGCAAATTTGCTCTCCAAGTTACTGTCATGGATCACTCCTTGGGGCGCCGCAAGGATTTTGCCCAGCCAACTCCCACTTCACATTTGTACATAAAAAGTATCTAAACTATACTATTAGACTATGCTTCAATTTTTAGGCATATAATTATGTCACTTTTTATGTGAGGAGAATATTTTAGAGTGTATCAAGGGGTGGGCTGGATTGCCCCGGCGCTTGAGCCCATCAACTCATGCCATCGAGCCCATCAGCAAGCTCCAATAATCCTGAGAGAATTGTAAGACTATCTGAAAACAGAAAGCAGACTATAAATCATATGGGTAAGTTGCTAGTTAAAGAGCACATCAGCGGTCGCACTATCAACAGTGTACCAAGGAGTGGTACTGTATCAAGGAGCGGTCCATGACTGTAATGAGTTCAGATGACCAAATGTCCCATGTAAGTTGTGTTTTCATTCATATATTTAACTAGATTAATGCTTTTAACAGTGGATAATGTATGGCTCCTGGATTGGACATTGTCATTGGCGGAAAGCCTATCCCAGTCACCACAGCCGCCGCCGCCAAATTTCTCTCCTTGCCCCCACCATCACATTATTTCGCCCCCGTCTCATAACCATAATCACTCCCTTCCTTAAATGGGAATTTTGCGTTCTGTTAATTTCAAGTATCCATCATTCGGAGTGTCGCGGGGACGGTTGACGAACCGAGATGTGCCGTGATGCCGAGTCGTACGTACACCTCACGGCACATGTTATAAAAGAGCATGTTATAAAAAGAGCATGTTATAAAAAGAGCATGTTATAAAAAGAGCATTGGTTATCTCATCGTTGGCTAGTGGAGGAGGTTCCCAGAAGTTCTAAGTTACTAGTACTGGGAGTGAATTGTCTGGCGTACAACCGGACAACTGGACAGACGGACAGCGGACAGCGGACAACACCCCTAAGCACTTCGTAAAATTTCCGCAAATCCAAATATTCCAATGAATATGATCTTCGCCACTACGATATCCCAACAACTTCTGTAAATATTTGATAAATTTGATTAAATAGAGTAGATTTTCAGGAATTTGAGATAAATATATACATTTAATTATTTCGAATGTACAGGAACTTTCCTAGCACAGCAATAATGAGAAGAGCAATAATCTGCGACGTCTACCTAGATATCTAGACTTGTAAACAGCCATTCAGCGGAATCTGTCGAGATTTTCTATAAGACCTAAATCCATAGTACTATTTTGATCCGATTGGCAGCCATCGACTTGATTGGGATTTCAAATCGAACTTCCTGTTGGATTTCGAGCGCTATGCAAGTCACTTGTTCACCCAAATTCCGTAGTTGCACTGCCCCGTCCTCAGCTGATAATTTCTGCCCTTCATTCTTTCGAACATTTGTCGCCTTTATTTCCCAATGCGTTCTATTATCTAGTTACTACTGTGTACTTAATCTTAGGTAGCTGCAATGAAAGACCTCGCGCGATTGCGAGGGTCACTGCTTAATTCCCGGGTGAGCGACAGAGACACACTCATCTCAACATTTCCGATTACACCCTGTTTTATATTTCAAGTGTTGAACTTCGTGTAAATCATCCTGTAATCAAGGTTTACAGTTTACTATTTGCGAAGGGATAAATAGTTCGGAAAGAGGAGTGACTTCTTGTGACAGACCAAACAAGCCCAAATAACACCGCCTGTCTTCGCGAATATAAAGTGAGACCAAACGTCATCCACGGGTCGCTGAAGTCCATTCAACATTTTAGAACGGAATCATGGTTCACGTTACTATATCCGCTCGCGGAAAAGCACCAAGCGTTGCAAAAGGGCTTCCAATTTCCATCGAAATTCCTGGCGAGAATGCTAGTGTTGGCGATGTAAAGCAAGCAATTGCGAAGAAGTTTCCGAGGGTAAAATGCTTTTCGACATCTAATACGCTATTAAATACTAACACCTAATGTCTGTAGTTTTACCCAGACCGCCAAAAACTCTCCCTCAAAAGTGACGAGACCAACAAGGCTTTGGATGAGCAGACGAAGCTTTCATCCCTTGACATGAGCTCAACAGGAGAAATCGTAGTGAAGGATTTGGGTTCTCAAATTAGCTGGAAGACTGTGTTTTTGGTTGAATATGTAAGTCACCATTTCTTCTCCAAACACTTAGGATGTTTACATGCCTGGTAGGGTGGACCTTTGCTCATCCATCCGATATTCTATCATTTACCAGCCTTGATTTATGGTCGTAACTTTCAACATAGCGATCTTCAAAAGTATGCATTTCGTTTTTTTTTCCGCTGGCTATCTTGATCAATGTTTGTCTCTTTAGGTTCACATATGCAATGGTAATGGCGCATTTCGTCAAACGCGAATTGGAAACATTATTGTAATATGTCGCTCCTTTCAAAAGGCACCATTCATGTGCTTAACTTTTTTAGTATCCACCGCTTTTCGCATGCTACGATGCCTTTCCGAAACATATTCAAAAAGTGTGTTTTGCCTCGGTTCAACTTAAGAAGTATTTTCCTGACTCCTTCACATCAGCTCTGCCCATTATCACCTTGGAAGTGGTATGGATATCTTTTACATTTCCAAAGTTGTTCCTCACACCGCCCTAGGTCTGGCCATTGCCTGGGCTATATACGGACCTTCCTACGGTGCTCGGAGTGTCGCTACCACCATTCAAAGTGACACCAACTTCCTCTGGGCTGCTGCAAGTCTTTGGGCTGTACGTATCTATTATTCTCCAAAAATATCAGCAGTATTTAAATTACTCTGCCCAGATTGCTGAATTGTTCAATTTCCATGCTCATTATACCCTTCGTAACCTTCGTCCTCCTGGTACCAAAGTCCGGGCAATCCCTCGCGGGTTTGGATTCGATCTTATCTCTTGCCCCAATTATTTCTGGGAGATTATTTCCTGGACTGCTATTGCTGGAATGACAAATAACATTTTTGGTGAATCATCGCTCTTTACACTGACATATTAATTAACACTGATAAATTCCGTCGTAGTCTATGGATTCCTCGTTATATCGGCTGTGCAAATGACCATCTGGGCTCTGAAGAAGCATCGCGCCTATAAACGCGAGTTTGGTAAGGAGTACCCAAGAGGTCGAAAGGCGATCTTCCCCTTTATTATTTGAGGTGCGCTGTCGGTTTCGCAAAATCGATATATTATTGGAATGGCCTTACCATTGCCATTCTCGAGAGTTCTTCCCATCAACCACTATAGACTTGGGGCTTTCCAGATTCATCTTTGGCTTTCTTGTTCATCAGCCAGTCACGTTGTTCTGGAATGTTGATGTCACATATCCTGTTAAGAAGTTGGTTTTCAAAATTCGACTTGATCCAGAAAGCCATGAAACGATTCAGGAGATTGATTCCACGCCCCAAGGAACTTTTACACAAGAATTGGCACTTCCATAGATACAGGTGCTCGAATTACGGACAGGAGGTAAGCGATATTTAAAGAACCATTCAGCGTGGAAATGATATAACAATTCGACATCAGCAAACGTAAGTTCAAGAAGTCTCAGTGCCCAGTGAAGTTTTGTCTTGGGTTTTTTCTTCACTCCGCACCGCTTTCCAGAGGGATCGAGCTATGTAAATGGATTAATGCGTTTGGATATTGAGGCAATTGTACCTTTGAGAAGCTTGTTGGAATCTTAAATCTTCAGCTTACGTATAGGATCTCCCAGGATAACCCCAACCGGCCAGGCAAAGACCCATTAAAGCCCTGGCTAATGTTTTCTCCCGAGGAATTTGCCACTCTGCAGTATTGTCTAATCTCATTTCTGGAGCGTCAATATATATCACTTCCCAAACTGCTTTATCTATTTGAAAAAGGTCAGTAAAGGAATAAGAAAGAGGGGCGGAAGGTACGTGAGGCACATGTGTCAACTAACTCTTTCCCTGTCACTCCCGTCTTTCTGATGCCTCTGACCGTGAGATGTATCTTCTTCTTCCTTACCCGCTTCATGGGAGACTTAAAGCGGCTGGACTCTCATTCCTATGGATATACAAGTTTCTATGCAGCCCCGAGATTCGCATCATCGACCCACGACAACATCGAATTCTGATCTAGCTCTTCTACCATTTTCTATGTCCAAATTTGACACCTAATTCAGCAATCCACACGGCGAAACTGACCATGCTATGCCTGTCAATTGCCGGAACACTTAATAAAGTTCCCATCCGCTGGAAGTTCGGAAAAGTTTAAATAAAAGTATCACTTACAGAAGCATCTCGGGATTTCTCCTCACACGGGAGAAGGGAACCACAGTCTCATCAGTGCCCGTACGGTAAAATCCTGTGCGGGGATTTACCTCAAAAGATCAGCATTTCCTTCTTTAAAGTGATGATCAGGTCCGAATCGCATCAACTTCAACTTCACTCGTATCCTGCTTCTTGCTGGTTCCTTTCGCGTTTGTGGACAACGTCAATTAATTTACATAGGTGACTCTGGCTTCCGCTGTGATGGTTCGCGGTGTTATGCTCACATGAATGACACCCTTGAATACGCAGTTGTGGAGTTCAAAGAAGATTTCAGTATCGTTCGAATTATGATCACTGGGAACTCATGATCATTCAACAGCAGCTGGCAGGAGTGAGGCCGTGTCAGAAGCAGGGTTTACACAGATAGGATATTGATTCGAGGAGGCAAAGGTCAGCCATGACATCACCATCTAATTTGTATCTCGCGCCAGATCGCTGGATCAGTTGACGTCACAGATATTCCTTTGTATATTTATCTCTTCAACTTTTCAGCGTTTCCTCATTGTCCTCCTCCCTCACAATACCTTTATAGGTCTTTCTCTTTTTATAAATGCCCTGTTCAAGAGGCATTCCCACTCCCGTTCTCGAAGCTCTTCGTCGTATCGAGCCTGGCGCCGAATTTGTACAAACCGGACATCATGTCCAATCTACTGCCTCGAATCGCTCCTATTTTGCAAAATTTGGTACAATACACGATGTAGAGCATTATATGGGAGAGGCCGAGTCTCTTCGTGCAATGTACGCTGCATGTCCCGGAATCTGTCCTCGAGTATTCGAATGTTCTGTGGATCCGACGTCGCAGAAGCCTCTCTTTATCAGTGAATATAAGAAGATTGGATCGCTGAATAAGAACGCAGCTGCAGTTCTTGGAGGAATGTTAGCGGATATGCATATGAAGGGGCAAAGTTCGAATGGCAAGTTTGGGTTTGAAGTGCCCACCTATTGTGGAGCAACGAAGATGAGGAATGGATGGCATAGTTCTTGGGGAGAGACGTATGATAGGAAAATTGCTGATTTATTGGAAACGCTGGAGAAAAGAGGGGGGTACGAGGACTTATGTGACCTAGGAAAGCAAGTTCGCGAAAAGTGGGTATCTTGTCTAGTTCAGCTGAAGCCTGGACACTCACGGCTCTTTGTAGAGCCATTCCCCGATTGTTAGGATCTCTGACGATCAAACCTGCGATTCTGCATGGTGATTTATGGGTGGGTTAACGGTGAGCTTGGCTTGTTTAAATAGATGTTGACGCCTCAATTGTAGAGTGGGAATGCAGGTACAGATACAGATACAGGAGATCCTGTTACGTTCGATCCATCATCCTATTATGGTCATAATGAAGCAGAGTGAGTCCTCCCTTATATTATAAACAATCTAATGTTAATTTTAATATTGAAACAGCCTCTCGATAGCTAGAATATTCGGCGGCTTTCCTCCGGCGTTCTTTGCGGCCTACCACGAAAAGATTCCTCCATCCGAGCCAGCGGAGGAGTACGATACACGCGGCGCGCTATATGAAGTATTTCATTATCTAAATCATACTGTTTTATTCGGTGTAAGTTTGTTATTACTAGTTCACCCTCTGGAATTTTATAACTCAAAAACAACGCTATTCCAACTGACGTCTTCAACTTCGGTCGTGTCTCTTCGTCTCACAGGGCTCCTATGCTTCGATGGCGAAACAGAAAATGGGCATAGTCATGCGCTATGTTCTGGAAAACAAAAAGGTGTCCCCCTTATGATCTGCTTTGGACCTTTCGCCCGCTCATGCCTTTCCTGGAACGAAGAACGAGGAATCGAAATCAAGCACCGTTTGAACATTTGCCACACTGCACGTAATGAATTATGGGTTTTGATATGTATTTATACTTTCCCACAATTTTTTATTGCCCTCGTATTTGTATTTTATAAATATTACACGAATTTGGGTATAATTGATCGATTGATGACGCGAATAACGTCCCTTACTCTGCATTACCTTGCTGTATCAATATTAGCTCAGAATACCACCGTCTTTTTCTGCCAGCCTAAGTTGCCAAGAAATGTGACGCGCAGTGACGACGCGTCGCAATTTTCTCCCGGCTACCACCATGGCCCATCTCCTGCCCGACGAAATACTCCACATAATTCTGTCTGCTGGTCTATACATTCCTGATGATCAACTCTTTTCAGATTCTCTAAAGACATTTGGCGGAAACACGTGTGTTTCATCGGCCTCTGCGCTGCTGGTGTGCAAACGATGGTCGCGTGTCGGTATACCATGTCTTTACGAAGCCGTTGTGCTAAGGACAGCTGCTCAAGTTAAATCTCTCAAGGCGAATCTGATCCAAGCTCCATCTCTCGGCCGCCACATTAAAAGGATTCGCATCGAGGACGCGTATGTCGGCCTTCTACACGTGCTCCAAGCCTGTTCAGCATTGGACACCCTCTCCGTCAATATCAACGTGACTAGCTCTGCACCTATTACGGATTTGAGCAGAGGATTGCTCCTTGTTAATCCGACGCGTGTCGCCTTACTCGACCCTAACCCTACTTTCGATAACAAGAAAACATCCGCTTTATTTAATGTCATTAGGGATACAGTTACAGGACACTGGACAAATATGGTATGTCCCATTCGAAATGGCATAGTATTATGTTCCCATACTGTCGTTAAAGATACACTTCCACGTGCCTCCTCGTTTCGGTTATCGCAAGGAAGACAAGTCAAGGCCCTTGGCTGTCGCGCTATGCCAATCCAAGTCACTTCTATGGATACATGCAGAAGTTACAGAGATTAAATCTCGCTTTTGGATAACCCTAATCCAGTCGAAGTCCTTACGCTTCAAGTTCTACGGGGAATTAACAAATTTGATATTTTCGGATCATTCGTCGCTTTCTGATCGTCTTCGAACGGATCCAATATTCTACGAAAGAGTGAATCTTACAGATGTGGATTTGCGTAGGTATTTGACTATCTTCAAAACGACATTGATATCGGGCTCTTGATACTTTCTCTCGAAACAGCTGGTCTATGTGTCCGATTGAAGCCAGAGCAATGGCTTTTAAACTTCCAGCTCACAAAGACCCCCACAAAGATGTCCCACAGCCAAGTCAACCTATATCGCTAGATTTTACATTACTTTCCGAATCTCTGTGGGAGAAGATACTTAGCTTTGCCGCCATTCGTTCTCTCACAAACCAAACAACCGCGTCTGCTGTCAACAAGACCCGGAAATCCTTACTTGTGGTATCTAAAATGTTCCATGTGAGTCACCTCCTTTTCAATAATCTATTTAATGAAACCCCCCTCAGAGGATCACAGAATCGATTGTCTTTCACACCCCAGTGTTCCTCTCGGCCAAGTCTTTATCGAAATTCACACTCATGTATAAAGATTCCACAAGGCTTTCAACGGTTGATACCCTGGCGCTTTGGTGCCTCTTCTCACCACACGGAGAGGAACTCGCTTTCATAAATGGCGTGGAAGAATGCCTACTATTTCTGTTACCCAAAATGAGATCATTGAGGGAGTTTGTTGGTGGATATGACCTAGTTTTCCGTCCTGAAGTCTTTTCGTTGCTGGCAAAATACGCCGGAAGTAGCTTACGCAGCATAACTTATCTCCAACTCAGTGATTCTGGAACCCTTACATCCCGGACCCTTGGTCAACTTCAGTCGTTGGTCCACTTCGAGTGTTTGAAGATGGACGCCGATTTTAAACATTCCCAACAAGTTTCCACATCGTGCGTGTCTTGTAACTTTCCAGTCAGGGCTAAGTCTAATAGATTGTGCTTTATAACAGAATCCTTCCGTCCTTATCAACATTGAAGCTCCCATTAAACAATTACTCCGCCTGGGAATTCCTCAGATTAGGGGGACAGCAGATTCGACAACTCGATATTTTGGGTTTCACTCCCTACGATGATTGTGTTGATTCAACCTCGGAGGTCACGACTCTCTGGAAGTTTTGTCCCAAACTCGAGACTATTTGGTCAAATATCCAGGTAAGATTTCTATTTGATATCTTGGGATTTTTTAATCCGGAGCATGGCAAGGAATTTGGTGATATATTTAGTGACACTAGCCCTCACCAAGTCCTAAAGAAGATCCGCATTGAGGTCGTGGGGTTTAGGTAGAGAACGCCTCAGTCACTATGTAACACGTACTGACTGTCTTCCAGAGCAACTCAATCGAAGAAACTAGCGGATCCAATTTTTCTTCCTCTGCTAGAAGCTGCCCGAACAAATCAATTTCCAGCTCTACGTGAAGTCATATTGGAGTACTACCAATGGCCAGTTGTGGAGTAAGTACCGTTCTTGAGAGAATGAAACTACTTAATAACACCATTTCTACATAGACGGGATATTCTCCGAGACTACTTCGTGAAACACGCACTCAGTCTTCATAAAATCGCCCCTCATATCCAGGTTTTCGATGACTGTGGGCAACTTTTGAGGATGAGGGCGAATTTACAAAATTTAAAATGACGTGGTGTTTATGACATGTTCTAAAATATCTACCCATCTCCATATATATATATATTTCTTCGCCGATTTCCAGTCCGAGTAAATTCCCGATCACCCGAATTTAGTTTGTGTGATGTCACACGTCCTCACAATTCTTATCGCTTTGTCAGTTTCAGCCCTGCTAATGCCTCGCTTGGTAATGCGATCTCTGCTGCCGTATATAACCTAGAAGGTTCTCCGTCGAATTTGTCTCTTGACTCTTCCTAGATCTCTGTCATACTCGACGTTGCACACGATGCCCTCTCCCGGTTACAAGCCTCCATACTTGAACGAACCTGTCCCAGATATCGACATGTTCTTTCCGCTGAATGACCCTCCGATTGGAAGTTTGTACCCAGAGGTTTGTGTTGCTAACAATCTCGGTATAGATTAGACTTACAAACAGTACACAGAAAGTGTACAGCAAGAACAAGGTCGTCCCACCATTGTTCGAACCCATTACAATCAAGGGCATGACTTTCAAGAATAGGATCTGGGTTGTGAGTAGATTATGGTGTTATGTTGCGTGCTTTGTTCAGTTTACAATTATAACGTTCCAGGCTCCCATGTGCATGTACAGTTCGGATTATGGACATGCGACCGACTGGCATCTTGTCCACATTGGCGTAAGTCCAAATTATCAATAAATCCACATGCAAAGTAAAACCAAGGTTCTTTGAACAGTCAATGGCTGCAAGAGGTGCAGGTGCAATCTGCCAGGAAGCCACGGCAGTAGTTCCTGAAGGTGTGTAAAGCTTCCCATGCCCATGTTCAGGGTCTTCTTTTCTTATCTTATCTTCCGAGGTCGAATCTCTCCCGAAGACGCCGGTCTCTGGACCGACAGTCAAATTCCACCTTTGCAACGCATTGTCCGCTTCTGCCATGCTCAAGGCACGAAGGTCGGTGTGCAACTCGCCCATGCCGGAAGGAAAGCTTCCACCCTAGCTCCTTGGGTTGATAATAATGAGGCCAAGACGCGTGTTACTGGACGGGCAGTCGCGTTAGAGGATGAGAAAGGCTGGCCTAATAATGGTTTGTTTGCATTTGATTTTTTTTTGTGAGATGCTGATTTGGCTAGTTTGGGGACCTAGTCCGATTCCATTTGCTGATGGTTATCCTATGCCTAAAGAAATGACTGAAGAACATATGGACTATGTCGAGAAGGCGTGGGTTGCTGCTGCTGAGAGATGCCAGAAAGTTGGCTGTAAGCTCTATACAATTTCCGTCGTTGTCTAGACAGATACTGATTCTTGTGCTGATTGCAGATGACTTTATTGAGATCCACTCAGCACATGGATATCTCATGCATGAATTCCTATCTCCCATCTCTAATGTCCGCACAGACAAATGGGGTGGCCAATCCCTCGAGAACAGGATGCGCTTCCCTTTGCGGATAATCAAGGCTGTCAGAAAAGCATGGCCCGAGAAGCCGCTGTTCGTTAGAATCAGCGGGACTGATTGGGCTGAAGGTCCTGAACAGGTGGGGGATATGAATGGGGGAATATGTGGCATTGTGAACTGATCTCGGATTCAGGTTGATGGGGTTTGGAAACAATGGGGTATTGAGCAATCTTCAATTTATACCAAGGAGCTCATCGCATTGGGAGTTGACCTCTTAGACGTCAGCTCTGGCGGGAATTACTCAAAGCAGAAGTTCCCTCCGCTCGTCCAAGGCTACCAAGTTCCCCTGGCCGCCCGTCTGAAGGAAGACCACCCCTCTCTCCCCATTGGTGCCGTTGGACTCATCACCGAGCCTCAGTATGCAAACGACATCATCAAGAAAGGAAAAACAGACGTCGTTTTCCTTGCTCGCGAGTTATTACGAAGGGTGGATTGGCCCTTGTGGGCTGCCAACGAGCTTGGCGTTGTCGCGAAGACGGCATATCAGTACGAAAGGGCATGGCATCATATGTTGAGGAATCCCAATACACCGAAACTTTAGGATAGAGGATAGAAAACGTTAATCCAAAGACGTTTTTCTTGGATATACTTATTGGATACACCCATAGATAGACAGAATGAAAGATATTGGTATAACTTCTCACCAGATAGTTTAATGATACATGACGATAAAAAGGCAATGAAAAAGAGGAGACCACTTATAAGGGGGGGTGGCTAACATGATCGTCGTATGTAAATCGTGGAAGTTAAATAAGTGCAAAATAACGGTTCCAAACAAAACAAATTATAAAACAAAACAATTTTCGTATTTAAACGTCCACACGTATGCGTTGAATAATAGGAATTATCCGTTCCCATTCCTCCATGCTCTGTTTAAGATAGAGGATCAACAAGAGGCAAAGGATAGTCGACAAGGGACTTACGGCTTTATACATTTCAATTTGTCCATCTGCCAAGGTTCCTAACATTTCCTTCAATTCGGCCTTCTTCGCATATTGGAATACTTCTTGTTCACGAAGAGTCTCGTCGCTAAAAGCATCAGAAGTTTCATGTGCTGTTGTTACGGCTTCTTCAAGCTATTCCACACATCAAAGGTCAGCACAACTCCCAAGGAACAACAAGCCGACTACGCACCTCTTTAATCTTCGAATCCAACTTCTTCATCCTGTCCACTCTTGACCTATCATCGTCCCTTCCGGTGATACTATCCACCTTATCCCTTAAATACGCCGTTAACCCCATTCCGGTGCTTCCAGCTCGTCCCGATATAACAGCAGCGAGTCTATCGCGCTCAGCACTGACAGCAGAAAGATAGGCAGATAGTTCTTCAAAATCCAGCTGTTTTTGGTCACGGAGTTTGAGGACGGCACGGTTGGCATGGGTATATATTATGAGGGAGTGGAGGGAGTTTAGGAACGGGTCTGTGGTGGTTTGGGTCTAATAGTGGATGTGAGAACGGGATGGAGGAGGAAATGGCGGTGTTTCTTACGGTGTGACGGAGGATAGCAGAGAATTCAAGGAGCGTATTCGCAAAGTGATTTAGGGGGTCGGTGATACCTGATTCCAGGAAACCAAGTCCTTGAACGGCTACAGCCAGGTCATGATAGTCCGAAGCCAAATCTAAGTTGGAATATTTAAGAAGACATTCTCTTAAGAGCAACGGGTACTCACCATTTGTCCGTGCACGAGCTCGATTCCACACTCTATCCGTATTCGAAAGACCTTCCTCGAACTTATCCACACGATCACGCATATCCAAGAAACGTTCATCTGGCTTTCGTACGCGGGAGAATGCATTGAGAAGGGCATCTGAGACGTTGTCCAGGAGAGAAGGTTGTGGGTCTGGTCCAGGAGGATGTGACAGATGTTGGTGCATATTGACGGTCTAGGAACCAAACAATCAGTCTTCGTTCAATTGAGAAATATATGGAGACCATACCCATTCTTTGGATTCCAGGAAGGAACGCAGCAGGATGGCGCGCTGCAGGGTGGGATGACGAGCTAACCGTTCCATGAACTTTGAGAGTCTGTCATCATGTGAGCAGACGCAAATCAAACATAAAGACGTTTACATACTCTTGCCGTCTCCGTTCCATGAATTCCAGACTAAATCGATCGCCAGTAAGATATTCTGTGGCAGATATGAGCCGAATATGAGAGTCATGAGAATGAATTGCTGCGTACCCAGACGATGCTTGTCGGGCAGTGGAGGTACAACACAGGCTGGGAAGTCCTTTGCAAGATTCTCCCTCAAGAAAACGAAGTCTTGAAACCGTCTTCGAGATGAGGACGTCGGTGAAGAGAATGTAGGCAAATTGGTCTAACAGGTATCATTCGTCAGCTCTAATTCATTAACAGTGACATCCACTAACCTCAGCAGTGACAAGATACGACACATACGCATCCTTCGTGTCAGGGACTTCCTTCACTGGATCCTTAACACTTGTAATGAGGTATCCCTCCCATTTGGGCTCATTGGGGCCACCAGCTTCTGAGCTCTCGACTGTGCTCTGACGGTATCCCGGACCAGTTGAGACGGGTTCTTCGACTGCATAGCCATTCGCCGCAGACGGAGTTTCCCATGTAACGCTGTCGAAAACGTCCTCGTCGAGCATGGCTTGAGACAAGTTGATGCTTGAGGATGAGGAGCAGGAATTACTCTTTAGGTCAGCGGGCGTCAAATGTGGCGGCTGTACCTCTAGTTTCGACGACTTTGGAGGACGGACAGCTTCGATTAATTTCTGATATTCCTCAAATGTTTCCCCACAGAACACCTGGATGGGTGGCCCTGGTCATTGCTATGCTATGCTTTACTCGAACTCAGGCGACAAACGTCACAGACCAAACGGGGTCAAAGGGACAAGGCCAGTTGAAGGCCAGTACAACAAACATATTATAGGTATCTCCGTGTCATTGGATAAAGATTCAGATTCCCTGTGAAATTGGACTGGGAATCCTCTCTCGTCTTAGTCAAGCAGATATTCCTAGTCTAGGTCCTGTACAGATCAGGGGAAATCTTGAGAGATTCTTTCCTCGTAATCTCGGATTTTCTTTCGATTACATCCTCCTTTCGTCTGGTCAGTGCTTGCTTTAAGCTTATATCAAGTCGGATCCACTCCATCTAGGAATGTGTACGCTAATCCGATGGCTCGTTAGACCTCTGGGTTGGAGGTAATATGGAATTCTTCGGTCAATATAGGTTTACAATGGATATGCGACACATAAGTATTCTCGGCTCTATAAAGAGCTCCAAGCATGTTTTATTTTATTTTATTTTATTTTCATTTATTTTGAGGCATCGTCGGCTATCATATCCATTAATGTTGCACTTCTCCTCATCTGTTCTTGCTTGATCCTAAGTGTGTAGTGGCCACGGACCCATCGTCGATGGTATGTGCAAATTCTGGCGGGGATTATCTCATGGCACAGTTTCTTAGCGTTTGGTGGGGTACAGTGTCCTCTCCAGTAGGGTTGGATCAGGGATTCGATAATGGATCAGGTTTAGGGAGAAGATACTCGGAGATTTATTCATTATTATACTGTACTGTTTCATTGAATCTTTCCCCAGATTATTGTGAAGCTGGAGTTGTAAATTCTGGATTTCAATTACTACGGCTCATGGGCCGACAAAGAAGACATGGATGGTGGATGATCTAGACGGAAGTTGATCAAGCGACTCAGAATCCTGAAAATGTTATTAGATTGAATCTTCTAAGCGACCCGCATGATCATATGTACCGTTGTGGACGCGTTGTGGACGCGGATGTCCAGTAATAATTCCCTTTGTTCCTGCCCACATCGCAGCCCACAATCAACTCATTTAATTAGTATAATATTACTCTCTCTTATTAAGTATCTATAAGTAAAAGACTCAAACGCGTCGACATTCCTCTCTCCCGTACCCCACGCATCGCTGCACTCGGTTTCTCTCCAACTTAACTCAGGACTCTACGCGAGTTACTTCAAAATGTCTATCGTTGGGAACAGGCGACCTCGCATCCCGTCGGCATTTATGTCACCTGAATGGCCCTCTCACAGTACCACCGGTGACGAAGTGGCTTCGGTGACCCCCACACCCACGCGCACCACCTTCACGTCGTACCCCTCTGAATCTGAACCAGATACACCAAAGCCTAACGACTCCTTTAGCAAACCCAGGAAGCATATCCCAAAAATTAATCGAATACGTCGGGAAACACTCGATGCGTTGAAGCAGGAGTTGACTGCGCAGATCAAGTGCGCAGAAGCCACACGACACCAGGATACAAGGAAGCCTGGGTCCAATCACGCAGACGATGCCTCCTCTCCTACTCTGTACTCATCAAGCGATGTGACCTCGACCCACAACAGCACCCCCTCATCCCCACATACTTCCGATTCAGAATGGCTCGCGTATTCTCTAACAGAATCTCTCTATGAACATTATCGCTGCAACGCCGTGGAGCCTTCAACCTCCATCTCGAAAGCCTCTGTTTCTTCTCTCGACCCAAATGCTTCTTACCTCCAGACCGCAGCCTCTCTTCGTTTAATTCGCAGTAGTCTTCGTCAAAACAAAAATCGCCAAGTCTCAGGCTCTCAACTCCATAATCGCTCAAACAACGTTCTCCTCGAAGCTTTCAATAAAGAGGTCGCTCTTCACCATGCCGAACAACATAAGATATCTATGCTCAAGATCTGTGCAGCGGAGGAACGCGCTTACGAGGGGAGATGGGCGAAAATTCAGAATTTGGATCCTAACTCGTTGAACGGAGATTTTGGGTCGGAGAGAGGGCTAAGGTTTTTTCAAGTGCCGTGGCCGGTTCAGAACCCAGTGATGTTTTCACCAGAGGGTATAACTAAGGAGAACGTGGAGGCTTTTGTGCTTTCCCCTTTTAGGAAGGCGAGTTTGACTGATAAGGAGAAGATCGTTGAAGAGGCGAAGAGATGGGATGATGAGACCTTGGAGATGACTGTTCTTGAGAAAGTCAAGGAGGGAGAGAAAGAGTATGTTCGTGAGGGTATGAAAAGGGTTAGGGATATTTTGAAGAGTGCTAATGGGAGGCTGAGATGATACTATGAAGGACGTTGGTGGCGATACCCTATTTTCAGAAAATTAATTTGTATTATTGTCGTGTATTACTGTCTTGTACTCTCACATATGCACCTTATTATTATCCTTTGTTATATTTTATCTAGAATAAACGAATAATAAGGTAACCGCTGACACGCTCAATACTGGCATATATTTCCAGTAATACATCTAACATCCCTATAAATCTATTCGCACTTAATTATATTCACAAAGCTTTGTTATTAGTAGATCTTTGGATCTTTCTTTTCTTCCCAGAGGTAATTCCACATAAGTAGATCAAATCAAGCAACGATAATGCGTATCATTGGATTCGAAGCAAAAAAGAGTTACGGTCCGGGTAATCAGGCAAACAAATCCAAATCCGAGTAAACAATCTTGGTAATTCTCTCCCCACCTCATGCCCTGATAAAATGCGACTCGAGATCCAAAACGTTCCCCTCCATAGTCCACATCAGTCTTGAATACCGTTCCCTAGGCCCCTCCTCTTCCTCCTTTTCCTGTCATATAAGCAAAAAATCAATACTCCTCCACTTCATCCCAGTCCACATCCGTCCTTCCAAATTCCTCCAATAGAGCCGCACAAAGAACAGCGCCCGGAATTGCGCTGCTATCCGTCTTCACAAATCCTTCCAAGAAAGTAATGGCATCATATCGAGTGAACCGCATATCGCGAAGGATGTCCTTAAAACGTAGTTCGGCCCTCCAGGTTACGTCTGTTGTGTCATAATATTGAAGCTGGGCGCCGTGCCGGACGATGTCAGGGATGCGAGGTGCTGAAGCAATGTGATAGGAGTGGCAGAGCGCCAGAGGTGGGGGGTGGAAGGACTCTCCAGCTGACGGAGCATCGAAATCAGCAGCTGCTCATTGACCTTTGAGGCGCCAAAGTAGGCGGCGTGTGCTTCTTCACGGACAGCTGGAAGAATGGGATAGAGACATTTCTTCAAGAGATGCTGATAAAGGTCAAGTGGAGAATCGGGAGCGATGATAGGACGGAGGTTAGCGGTGTAGGTGGCCTTGAGTTCAGTAAAAGTTGTCAAACAATTACACCACAAGATGGGGTCAAGGACTATTTATACCACCCGCTGAAAAATTACTTACCGTCATCAAATATATGTCTAAAATATACCTCTTCATTCTTTTGATACACTTGATTTAGAATCGGTGCACGCTCGGCTTTTTACGTTTGATAGTGAGCTTCTGGAAGGTGCGGCCCTTGGTTTGAAGATGACATTCGCGAGAGGGAAGCCTGCCGCATTATAAGAACTAGGTATACTAATTTACTGATCAAACCACTTACAAGGCTTTAAGATGTTTGGCACCGAATCTGGTGTAGACTCGGAAGGACAAACGGGCGCGTCTCTTCGGCGCATCTACAACAAAAGCTCAGTGGCTGCCACAAGAGCCATAGTACACACGACATACTATGAGGCTTTACATCCACTTCTACCCTTAGTAAGTTATGCCTAGAATCGTTGATCCAAGCCATG
>Ga0157379_10001066_pt1 | contig 22342 bp, 22 predicted proteins | sample S25metaG_FD_121802 | JGI IMG/M metagenome (GOLD analysis project Ga0157379, IMG submission 121802) | Switchgrass rhizosphere microbial communities from Kellogg Biological Station, Michigan, USA - S2-5 metaG | ecosystem: Host-associated > Plants > Roots > Rhizosphere > Soil | place: USA... | reverse complement strand
GTCGGTCAGGTCCTTCCAAGTACCGGCGACACCGCGCACGTCGGCCTGGCCGCCGAGCTTGCCCTCGGTGCCGACCTCGCGCGCCACGCGCGTCACCTCGGAGGCGAACGAGCTCAGCTGATCCACCATCGTATTGATGGTGTCCTTCAGCTCGAGGATCTCGCCGCGCACGTCGACAGTGATCTTCTTCGAGAGGTCGCCGTTCGCGACGGCGGTGGTGACGGCGGCGATGCTGCGCACCTGGGCGGTCAGATTGCCGGCCATCGAGTTGACGCTGTCGGTCAGGTCCTTCCACGTGCCCGCGACGCCCTCGACCTTGGCCTGGCCGCCGAGCTTGCCCTCGGTCCCGACCTCGCGTGCGACGCGGGTCACCTCGGAGGCGAATGAGCTCAGCTGGCTCACCATGCGGTTGACCGTGGTGGCGCCGCGCAGGAACTCGCCCTCGAGCGAGCGGCCGTCGAGGTCGAGCGCCATCGCCTGCGAGAGGTCACCCTTGGCGACGGCGCCGATCACGCGCGCCATCTCGCTGGTCGGATGGACGAGGTCGCCGACGAGCGAGTTGACCGAGCCGATTGCGTCGGCCCACGAGCCGCGGAACTCGCCCACCGAGGCCCGGTGCTGGATCTTGCCCTCCTTGCCGACGACCTTCGAGAGCCGCTCCAGCTCCTTCGCCATGCGCTGGTTCAGCTCGATGACACTGTTGAGCGCATCGGAAACGCGGCCGGCGATGCCCGTCCACTCGAGCGGCAGGCGGACGTCGAAGTTGCCGTTCTTGAACGCGGTGAGCACCGCCAGGAGCTCGCGCTCGTCGACGTGGCCGCGATCGGCCGTGGCCGGCCCGTTGGACCCGAGAGCCTGTGCGCTCGCGTTGGCTGCCGGCCGTCGAGGGCGCCTCGTCCCCGTCAACGAAGTCCCGTTGCCTCCCATGTGCGAGGTCTCCTCTCTTTGGCCTCGCAAGGGCGGAAGCGCGCAGCGGGGCGCCACGATGCAAGCGAAACGCCGATTTTCAATCAATCCCCCCTTGTCGGGATCTCCGGCCCGCAGCCGGTTCGAGGCCGGTTCGAGGTTTGTAATCGGCGGCCGACGAAACGGACGGATCTACACGGGGATCGCTCGCCGTCCACGCGAAAAACCTTGATCCGCGTAGCCTCGCCATGAGGCGCGCGTCTTGCTTCGGAAACTCTCGCAGCAAGAGCCCAACTCCGGAGGATGCAATGAGAACGTTGAAACACATCGTGCTGTCGGCCGTGATGGCGTTGTCCCTCATCTCGATCAGTCCCGTGCGCGCGGAGCAGTATCCCGCCGACAACTCAGGGCGGAATGTCCGGGATCAGGATGCGAATCGGGTCACGCCGCAGGACCAGTCGAACACCAAGACCGATCTCCGGATCACGCAAGCCGTCCGGAAGGCGGTCGTGGCGGACAAGAACCTCTCCACGTCCGCCCACAACGTCAAGATCATCACCCGCAAGGGGGTGGTCACCCTGCGCGGGCCGGTGACGTCTGCCGCGGAGCGGACGACGATCGAAGCGAAGGCCAGTCGGGTGGCCGGCGTGACCCACGTCGACAATCAGCTGGAAGTCGCCACCAACTAACGACCACAACAAGGAAGATCGGAGCAATCATGGAAAAGAAGATGTCGGTATTCGGGATATTGGCGACGGACGCACAGGCCCAGCGCGTCGCCATCAAGCTCAAGGCTGCGGGGTTCAATGGTCAGGACATCTCGGTGCTGTTTCCCGACAAGACGGGAACCCGCGACTTCGCGCACGAGGCGCACACCAAGGCGCCCGAGGGCGCGTCGACGGGCGCCGGCGCAGGCGGCCTCCTCGGCGCCGGCCTCGGCTGGCTCGTCGGGGTGGGCTCACTCGCCATTCCGGGCGTCGGGCCATTCATCGCCGCGGGGCCGATCATGGCGGCGCTCGGCGGCGCGGCCGTCGGCGCGACGGTGGGCGGGATCACGGGAGCCCTGATCGGCATGGGTATTCCCGAGCTCGAGGCGAAGCAGTACGAGACCAAGATCCGCGAAGGCAACATCCTCATCTCCGTGCACACCGATGACGGAGAGGAGCGAGATCGGGTCAAGAGCATCCTGAAAGAGGAAGGCGCCCACGACATTTCGACCTCGGGAGAATCCTCGGTCAGGAGCAGTCACGCCAGCGTAGCATGATGGAGCGAGGCCGGTTCGCGTCGCCGCTGATCGGCCTCTTCCTGATCACCGGCTCGCTCCTGACGGTTCCGCAGCGTGCACTCGCGTTCTCGGTGCTCGCGCATCAGGCGGTGGTGGACGCCGCGTGGGATGGGTCGATCGTGCCCGAATTGCATCGACGCTTCCCACGCGCGTCGCCGCAGCAGATCGAGGATTCACGGGCGTATGCCTACGGCGGTGCCCACATCGCCGACCTCGGGTACTACCCGTTCGGCAGCCACCTGTTCACGGACCTCCTGCACTACGTCCGGACCGGGGAGTTCCTCGACAACATGCTGGCGTCGGCACGGGACGTGAACGAGTACGCGTTCGCGCTCGGGGCGACGGCCCACTACATCACCGACTGCACGGGGCATCCGCAGGCGACCAATCGCGCCGTGCCCGACATCTATCCCAACCTGCGCAAGAAGTACGGCAAGGTGGTCACCTACGCGGACGACCACGGCGCCCACCTCATGACGGAGTTTCGCTTCGACGTCTACCAGATGTCGCGCAGCAAACGGACGCGCGACCTCTTCAATCACGCGCTCGCGTTCCAGGTGTCGCAGCGCGTGCTCGACGAGGCGTTCCAGAAGACCTACGGGCTGCACCTGTCGGATCTGTTCGCGAGCACGGACGTCGCCATCCTCACCTACCGCTTCGCCTTCCGCACCCTGATCGAGGAAGCGACGGGCATCGCGTGGGAGCTCTACAAGGCCGATATCCACAAGCTCGACCCCGAGGTGACGCCGGCCGGCTTCGTCTACGATCTGTCGCGCCACGACTTCGAACAGCAGTTCGGGAAGACCTTCCGCGAGCCCGGCTACTTCGCCAAGTTCATTGCGTTCTTCGTGAAGCTCGTGCCCAACGTCGGGCCCTTCAAGCGCATGGTGTACAAGCCGCTACCGCCGCAATCGATCGAGCTGTTCAATGCCGGCCTCGAGCATTCGATCGAGCGCTACCGGACCACCATTGCCGGGCTCCGCAGCGGGAAGGTCGCCTTCGCGGACGACAATCTCGACACCGGCAAGACGACGCACGCGGGCCAGTACAAGCCCGCCGACGAGGCGCGGGCGGAGCTCGCGGAGAAGCTGGCGAGCCGCGGCCTGGCGGCGCACGGTGACGACGGGACGCGACATGCGCTCGCGCGCTAGCGCCATGCAGGCTCGGCGTGAGGAGCCTCCCGAGCGGACGCCCGGCCCCGAGCGCGACCCGCCCCCGCGTCGTCCGCCGATGGAGGACCCTCCAGCTCCCCGGCCCGATCCGGGCCCCGGCCCCGATCGCTCTCCGCCCCCGGTCGGCGACCCGCCGGGGCGCGGGGATCCGCCGACGTTGGGCCACCACGTGCACTTTCCGGCGGGGCAAATCTTACAGACCTGAGGACACCCACCCGTGACGGCGCCCGACGCGCGGCCAAATTCTCCCGTCGATGCCTGGTGTGACGGGTGCCGCGAGTGGCATGGAAGTCGCTACGTCGGAAGACGCGTGATCGACGACTATCGAGGTTACGTCACCCGTGGGCCCTGCCCGCCTTCGGAGCCGCGTGGAAAACGCGAGCGCCGAGCCCTGCGCTCGGGGGAACACCTGCGAGAACCGGCGGGGGCGTCAACAGCGCGAACGGCAACGCCATGGCGCGCGCAGCTCGGTGCGATCCCTCTCGCCGACGGGACGTCCTTTCGCGTGTGGGCCGCCGACGCACGCACGGTCGACGTCCAGACCGATGGCGACGATGGGGCCTACGAACGCGCCACGCTCAAGGCCCTGGACGACGGCGTCTTCGAGGGGTCGATCCGCGGCGCGAAGGCGGGCGACCGCTACGCCTATTTCCTCGACGGCCAGGGCCCGTTCCCCGATCCGGCGTCGCGTTTCCAGCCCGAGGGTCCGCATGGCGCTTCCGAGATCGTCGATCCGCACGCCTTCTCGTGGTCCGACCTCGGCTGGCGCGGCGTCGGGCTCGACGACCTGCTGCTCTACGAGCTCCATGTCGGCACCTTCACGCCCGAAGGAACGTTCGCTTCGGCGGCCGAGCGCCTCGCCTACCTGCGCGATCTCGGGGTGACGGCGGTCGAGCTGATGCCGGTCGCCGAGTTTCCCGGCGAGCGCAGCTGGGGCTACGACCCGGCCGCGCTCTTCGCGCCGGCACACGCGTACGGCAACCCGGACGCGTTGCGCGCGTTCGTCGATACCGCACACCACCTCGGCCTCGGCGTCGTGCTCGACGTCGTCTACAACCACTTCGGCCCGGCCGGCGCGTACGCGCCCGTCTTCAGCCGCCGCTTCCTCACCGACCGCCACCGCAGTCTCTGGGGAGACGGCATCAATCTCGACGGCGAGGGCAGCCGCCATACGCGCGACTTCTTCATCGAGAACGCGCTGATGTGGCTCCACGAGTACCATCTCGACGGACTGCGCCTCGATGCCACGCACGCGCTGGCCGACGACGGTCCGCGGCACTTCCTCGCGGAGCTGACGGCGCGCGTGCGGGGCAGCGTCGACGGCCGCACGGTGCTGCTGATGGCCGAGGACGATCGCAATCTCGCGCGTCTCGTCCTGCCGGAGTCTGCCGGCGGCATGGGGCTCGACGCCGTCTGGGCCGACGATTTCCATCATCACCTGCGGCGCCTGCTCGCCGGCGACCACGAGGGCTACTTCCAGGACTTCTCCGGCACCGTCCGCGACATCGCGACCACCGTTCGCCAGGGATGGTTCTACACCGGCCAGCACTCGCGCCATCGCCGGGAGCGGCGCGGCAGCGACCCGAGCGCACTGGCCCCGCGCCAGTCCGTCATCTGCCTGCAGAACCACGACCAGATCGGCAACCGTGCCATGGGCGACAGGCTGACCGACGTCGTCGACCTCGCCGCCTATCGCGCCGCCTCGGCGCTGCTCCTCTGCGCCCCCGCGACCCCGCTCCTCTTCATGGGACAGGAATGGGCGGCACGTACGCCGTTCCGCTACTTCACCGACCACGAGCCGGCGCTCGGCGAGGCGGTGACCGAGGGCCGCCGGCGCGAGTTCGCGGCGTTCGCCGCCTTCGCGGTCCCCGAGGCACGCGCACGCATTCCCGACCCGCAGGCGCGCGCGACCTTCGTCTCGAGCCGCCTCAACTGGCGCGAGCAGCGACACGAGCCGCACGCGGGCATCCTGCGCCTGTACAAGAGCCTGATCGCGCTGCGCCGCGTGCTCCCCGCCCTGCGCGACGCGCGGCGCGACGGCTTCGCCGTGCGGGCCATCGACGACGCGACGATCGCGCTGCGGCGCGACGCGCAGGACGGCGAGGTCCTGCTGCTCGTCGTCCGTCTGTCCGGCGGCGGCGCGTGCGTCGTGCCGCCGGCATTCGCCGAAGCCGCGCCGCGCTGGTCGGTCGTGCTGACGACCGAGGAGGCGCGATTCGCCAGCGATCCGTCGCCGCCGCGGTTGCGCTCGTCCGAGCCGCTCCGCATCGATTTCGCGCGCCCGTCGGCGATCATCCTCGTGCCGGCGTGAGGTGCGCCTCCCGCTGGCGACATATCGCGTCCAGCTGAACGCCGCCTTCACGTTCGCCGACGCCGCCGCGATCGTGCCCTATCTCGACCGCCTCGGCGTGACGGACCTCTACTGCTCGCCCATCCTCGAGGCCCACCGCGGCAGCGCGCACGGCTACGACGTGGTCGACCACGGCCGCCTGAGCGCGGCGCTCGGCGGCGACGACGCGTACGGCATGCTGGTCGCAACACTGCGGGCGCACGGCATGGGCCAGCTCGTCGACATCGTGCCGAACCACATGAGCCTCGAGCGGCCCCAGTACAATGCCTGGTGGGACGACGTGCTGGAGAACGGCCCGGCGTCGCCGTACGCCGGGTTCTTCGACGTCGATTGGCAGCCGGTGAAGCCCGAGCTGCGGCACAAGGTCCTGCTGCCGCTCCTCGGTGACCAGTACGGCCGCGTCCTCGAGCGGGGCGAGCTGACGCTGGTCGTACGCGACGGCGCGCTACGGCTCCGCTACGGCGAGACCGAGCTACCGATCAACCCGCGGCGTGCCCCGCTCGTGCTGCGTCAGGGACTCGACGGCCTGCGCGCGCGTCTCGGCGACGATCATCCCGAGCTGCGCGAGCTGCTCGCCATCCTCGACGATCTCGAGGGCATGCCGGCCATCGTCGAGACCGCGCCGGAGCGCGTCGCCGAGCGGCAGCGCGCGAAGGAGGACGCCCGCATCCGCCTCGCGCGGCTGATCGCCGCGTCCCCCGCGATCGCCGCGCACGTCGAGTCCAGCGTGGAGGCGGCCAATGGCCGAGCCGGGACACCGGCGAGCTTCGACGCGCTGCATGCGCTGCTCGAGGTCGAGGCGTACCGCCTCGCCTACTGGCGCACCGCCTTTCACGAGATCAACTACCGGCGCTTCTTCGACGTGAACGCGCTGATCGGCCTGCGCGTCGAGCGCCCGGAGGTGTTCGACGCGGTCCACGCCCGCATCCGCGATCTGGTCCAGCAGGGCGCGATCACGGGCGTGCGCGTCGACCACCTCGACGGGCTGTTCGATCCTCGTGGATATCTCGTGCGGCTGCGCGCGGCGCTCGCCGACGGCGACGATCCCGTCTACACCGTGGTCGAGAAGATCCTCGTACCGGGTGAAGACCTTCCCTCCGACTGGCCGCTCGAGGGCACGACCGGTTACGACTTCCTGAACGACGTCGCCGGGCTGTTCATCGACGGGCGCAACGCCGGCGCCATGCGCCGGGCCTGGGAGCGCTTCACCGGACATCGCGAGCGTTTCGCCGACGTCGCGTACCAGGGCAAGCGGGACGTCATGGAGACGACGCTCGCGAGCGAGCTGAACGTCCTGGCGCACGCCCTGAACGGCATCTCGGAGGCGGATCGCCGCTCGCGCGACTTCACCCTGCAGAGCTTGCACCACATGCTGCGGGAGGTGATCGCCGCCTTCCCCGCCTACCGGACGTACATCGACGGCGCAGGCCATGCCGAGTCGGATGCGCGGCGCATCGAGTCGGCGATCGGCCGCGCGCGGCGCCGCAATCCCGGCATCGACCCGTCGATCTTCGACTTCCTGCGCGACGTGCTGCTCGATCGGCCCGTGTCGGGTCTCTCGGAAGCCGATCGCGCCCGGCGTGTCGCGTTCGCCATGAAGCTGCAGCAATACACGGGGCCGGTGCAGGCGAAGGGGGTCGAGGACACGGCATTCTACCGCCACAACGTCCTGCTGTCGTTGAACGAGGTCGGTGGCACGCCGCTCAGCTTCGGCCGCTCGCCCGTCGACTTCCACGAGGCCAACCGGCGGCGGCGCGAGCACTGGCCGCACGGCCTGCTCTGCACGGCCACGCACGACACGAAGCGCGGCGAGGACGCGCGGTCCCGTGTAAGCGTACTGTCGGAGATCCCGACCGAGTGGGGCCGCGTGGTTCGCCGCTGGACGCGCTTGCATGCGTCCGCGTGCACCGAAATCGACGGAGAGCGCGCCCCCGACCGCAACGAGGAGTACCTGCTCTATCAGACCCTCGTCGGGATGTGGCCGCCCGGCGAGGTCGATGTCGCCGCCGTCCTGCCGCGGGTGCGCGAGTACATGACGAAGGCGCTGCGCGAGGCCAAGCTCCACAGCAGCTGGCTACACGTCGACGACGCATACGAGGGCGCCGTCGCGTCCTTCGTCGAGCAGGTGCTCACCGGGGAGCGCAGTGCGGATTTCCGCGCCATGTTCGAGCCGTTCGTCCGGCGCGTGGCGCGTCTCGGCATGAGCGGCTCCCTCGCCCAGCTCGCGCTGAAGCTCGTCTCACCCGGCGTGCCGGATTTCTACCAGGGCACCGAGCTGTGGGATCTGTCGATGGTCGATCCCGACAACCGCCGCGCCGTCGACTTCGCCGTGCGCGCGGCGATGCTGGAGACGTTGGAGCCGCTCCTCGCCGAGCGTCATCCCGGGCCGCGGACGGAGGGCGTCGCACGCCTCGTCGCCGCGTGGGAGGACGGACGCATCAAGCTCTTCGTCACGGCGTGCGGCCTCCGACTCCGGCGCGAGCTGCCGGACGTCTTTCGGGACGGCGAGTATCTCCCGCTGGAGACGACGGGAGAGCGCGCCGAGCACGTCGTCGCGGTGGCGCGCCACGTCGCCGGCGCGACCGTCATCGCCGTCGTCCCGAGGCTGGTCGCGACGTTCGCGGAGGCCGACGGCGCCCTGCGCCCGGAGGCATGGTGCGACACGCGGGTCGTCGTCCCGCGGCGGCTGACGGAACGCCCGCTTCGCGATGCGATCGCCGGCCAGCGGTTCGAGATCCGAGCCGACGACCGCATACTGCGTCTCGACGCGCTACTGCGCGCGGCGCCAGTGGCGCTCCTACGCACCGCATCGTGAGTTCCGACCGCGTCAGCGTACGGTCCGGAGATACGCCAGCACGGCTGCCGCGTCCCCTGCCGTGAAACGGTACGGCGGCATGGGTGGTCGCAGGACGTGCCCGGTGCGGTCGACCCCGCTCGTCAAGAGGCGGATGGCCTGGTCGTCCGCATACGCCTTCAGTCCCGCGATCGGGGGCGCCTCGATGGCCCAGGCGGACGGGAACGGCGGCGCATGGACGGGGATCGGCCCTCCCTGCAGCCACCGCGCACGCTCGAGGCTGCCGTCCTCCCTGCGCGGGGTATGGCATTCGCCGCACATCGCTACCTGCTCGACCAGGTAGTGGCCGCGCTCGACGTCGCCGGTCCACCCGTCGCCCGGCGCAACTGCTGCAGCGAGACAGACGAGCGTCGAGCAGAGAGCAAGGCGTATACAAATCACGATCGAGAAGTAGCGCGCGCGGTAACGAGCGCAAGGTGCGCTGGCGGTGGGAAATCGCGCGCGTCGGGAGCGATACGGCACGCGACATGCAGCGACGTTTGCACGGGGCAGATCATCGAATGCCGAAAGGAGTGCCATGATGAAGAAATCCAGCGCCCGCTCGAAAGCGCACGCCGCGAAGAAGGCCCGCCGTGGGACGACTGCGCGGAAGAAGCGTCCAGGCAAGACCGCTGCGCTCTCGACGCCGCGGAAACGCAACGTCTCGGCACCGAAGAACCGCACCGTCGAGCTCGCGACCGGCTCCCAGGATGCACAGGACTACGCCGACGTCTCCACGGAAGCCCTCGCCGACCAGATCGACGTCGACACGACGACGCACGGCGAACGTCATCCCGGTCGCGACCCCGAGCTGTCGGCGGGCGACGTAGACGCGGCATGGGACGAAGCCGACGTCGGCGACGAGACGGTGGGGGGATCGTCGCCCACGCCCGATCAGGACCAGGTCGATGCCATCGGCAAGGCACTCGGCGTGTCCTACAGCGGGACGGAGCCGCTGCACACCACCGAGAAGATCGAGCAGCGCGACGACAATCGCTGGGAGCTCGATCCAGCCTCGGCCGAGGACTATGGGGAGCGCCGCCAGGAGGAGCCGCCCCGCCGCCGCCGATCGCGCTCGCGCCCGTGAGGCGCGGCATCCTCGACGCGACCTCAGGGCTTCAGATCGAGCAGGGCCCGCCCGCTGCCGTCCATCGCGAACGGAACGGAGTTGTGGACGTGCGTGATCTTCCACGATCCGTCCTCGCGACGCAGGCACGCGGTGCTGCGGAACCAGAGATCCACCTTCGCTCCGTCCGTCTTGCGGCCCTTCATGTGGCGTAGGCCGAACGCGTAGGCCACCCGCTCGGTCGCGACGATCTCGAGATCGCGCCCTTCCGACTCGATCGGCCCGTCCCAGCTGTCGAACCACTCCTGGATGTAGCTCGGGTCGCGCATCGTCTCGTTCTCGATGCTGAGCGGCGGCGCCAGATCGTAGGCCACCACGTTGGCCGCATAGCAGGCGATCGTGGCTTCGGCGTCCTTGCTCTGGATGGCGGCGCTGTAGCTCTCGAGCAGCGCCGCGACCTCGTCCTCGCGATGGATGTTCTTGGCGCTCTGTCCCATGCGTCAAGCGTTATCGCGGGCCCGCTCTTGGTCAAGGCACCTGAAGGCGATATGCGTGGCGTCCCGATGAACGTCCTGCTCATCACGACCGACCAGCAGCGCGCCGATACGCTCGGCGCCTACGGGTCGCGCCTCGAGGCAACACCCAACCTCGACCGCCTGGCGGCGGCCGGCACCCGCTTCACGCGCTGCCGGACGCAGAATCCCTACTGCCAGCCTTCGCGCGCCACGATCCTGACCGGACGCTATCCGTCGAGCCACGGCGTGCACTCGAACGGGGTCGACTTCTGCGCCGACGACGTACCGACCACGCTGTCGGCGATCCTCGGCGCCGCCGGCTGGACGACTGCGTTCCGCGGCAAGGGCCATTTCGCCTCGACCTACCCGCTCGATCCGACCGGCGCGATCGAGTCGGTGGAGGGCTCGGCGGCGATGCGGGACGGCTGGCGCGGCCCCTACATGGGATTCGACGACGTCGATCTCGTGCTGTTTGGTCACCACATTCGCCCGAGCACGTCCGCGCCGATCGCGCACTGGGGTCCACCGCCGCGGGGACTACACTACGCGCGCTATCTCTTTCGCGACGGGACCGCGGCGGGCGAGCGGCGTCTGCGACAGATGGACGAAGCGTCGGCGTTGCGACCTCCCACCGCGCCCGAGGCCTGGGCCTCGGCGTTGCCCGAGGAGGACCATCCGACCACCTACGTCGCGGAGCGCACGATCGACTTCGTGCGCAACGTCGATCGTGCGCGGCCGTGGTTCTGCTGGACCTCGTTCACCGATCCGCACCACCCCATGGATCCGCCGGCGCCGTGGTGCGATCGCTATGCGCCGGGCGACATGGTGCTCCCCGAGAAGCGGCCCGGCGAGCTGGAGAAGAAACCCGGGTTCCACCGCATGTGGACGCGCGGGCTCCCCGAGCCGATGCGCTGGGCGAACCCCGGCGGCGCCACGCTCAGCGATCTCGAGCTGGCGACGATGATGGCGGGCTACTACGACATGGTCGCGCAGCTCGACCACGCGGTGGGCCGCGTGCTGCGCGCGCTGGAAGAGACGCGGCAAGTCGACGACACGCTCGTCATCATGACCACCGATCACGGCGAGCTCCTCGGCGACCACCAGATGCTGTTCAAAGGGCCGCTGCATTACGACGGTCTCCTGCGTGTGCCGCTGATCATCGCCGGCGCCGGCACCAACACCGGAGGCGTCGTCTCCGCTCCGGTCGGCACCGTCGATCTCGTCCCGACGATTCTCGACCTGGCGCGTCTGCCGGTTCCGGCCCACGTCGACGGCGGGTCGCTGCGCGCGTTCCTGACGGGTGCCGACGCGCGGCGCGAGTGGGTCCTCACCGAGAATGATCACGAGATGGGCATGACGCTCTACCTGCGCACGATCACGACCGAGCAGTACGTGCTCACTCGCTACGAGACGATGGCGGGCATCGGCGAGCTGTACGATCACGCCGTCGATCCCGGCGAGTTCGAGAACCGCTGGGGCGATCCGGCCTACGCGGCGGTCCAGCGCGATCTGCTCGCATTGCTCGCCGAGGTCGCGAATCCGCAGCCGCGGCGCCTGCCGAACACCGGCTCGCTCGCCTGAGCAGGCGCGGCCGTCGCGCCGGACGATGGCGGCGCTATCCGTTGATGATCTCGCCGCCGTTCGGGTGCAGGACCTGCCCCGTCATGTACGACGCGTCGTCGGAGGCGAGGAAGACATAGCTCGGCGCGATCTCCGCGGGCTCGCCCGGCCGCTCGAGTGGGACGTCGGAGCCGAACTTCTCGACCTTCTCCGGCGGGAACGTCGAGGGGATGAGCGGCGTCCATACCGGCCCCGGCGCCACGGCGTTCACCCGGATCTTGCGCTTGGCGAGGCTCTCGGCGAGCGAGCGGGTGAAGGCGACGATCGCGCCCTTCGTCGCCGCGTAGTCGAGGAGCGTCGGGCTGCCCCGGTATGCGGTCACCGAGGTCGTGTTGATGATCGCGCTCCGCGTCTTCAGATGCGGCAGTGCCGCGGCCACGAGGTAGAACATCGCGAAGATGTTCGTGCGGAAGGTGCGTTCGAGCTGCTCGGGCGTGATGTCCTCGATCGACTCCTGCGGATGCTGCTCGCCAGCGTTGTTCACGAGAACGTCGAGTCTGCCGAGCGTCTCGACGGTCCTCGTGACGGCGTCCTTGCAGAACTCCGGATCTCCGACGTCGCCGCGCAGGAGGAGGCAGCGCCTGCCGTGCCGCTCGATCCTCCGCTTCGCCTCGTCGGCATCGCCGTCCTCGTCGAGATAGACGACCGCCACGTCCGCGCCTTCCTTCGCGAACGCGATGCCCACCGCACGGCCGATGCCGCTGTCGCCGCCGGTGACCAACGCCACGCGATCGCGTAGCTTGCCGCTACCGCGCTGGCGCGCGTCCTCCGTGCGCGGCCGCGGTCGCATCGCACTCTCGAGCCCTGGCTGGCGGCGCTGCCGCTGCGCCGGACGGGTAGGTCGCGAGACGTTCGTCTTGCTCTTGTTCGCCATCGTGCGCCGCTCAGCGGCCACCCGCGCCGGCGCCCATGCCGCCACCCGCTCCGCCCGCCGCGCCGCCGCCCGCACCACCGGTTCCTGCCGCACCGCCTGGCATGCCGCCGCCGCTCGTCGTCCCGCTGCCGCCGCCCGGCGCGGCCCCGTGGGTCGTGCCCATGCCGCCCGACGTTCCGGTGGCTCCGGCGCCGCCTCCGGGCCGTGCGCCCGTCGCGACGCCCGGGCTCGCGCCGGTTGCGGGGCTGCCTGGCTGATCGGATGCCGCGATCTGCAGGGAGAGAAACCCGACTCCCAAGACGATGACGATCGAGCGGTACATGGGCATGCCCTCCTTCGGGTCGACGTTCACAGCAACCCACATGCCCGCGCCGGCATACACCACCGGCGCGACGGCGAGCGCAACATCGCGCAACCCAGCCGCGCAATTTGGACAATCTACACGGCACACGACGACTGCGATCATCGGCGAAGGCCGGCGCGCTCTGGCATGCGTCATGATGGTCGTCGGGACATGCGCCGCGGACGGGGCGCTTTCGCCCGACGAAGGAGGCGACGATGATTCGCAAGCTGCAATCGGGTGAGTACCGACTCTACTCGCGCAAGGCGGACCCGAAGACCGGGAGGCGCCGCAACCTCGGCACCTTCAAGAGCCGCCAGGCAGCGGAGCGCCACGAGCGCGCGGTGCAGTACTTCAAGCGCCACTGACACGGCTGCATTCGCCTGTCCCGTGACCCGTCCGTACGATGATCGCAGGCGTCGTTGCGATGACCACCGTACGGAAAGGGCAAGCGCCGGGGCGTCTCGATCGCGCCGACTTCGGCGCGCGTTTCCGCGCGGCGTTCCTTGATCCCGCGTTCCGCGCGGAGGATGCGGCGATCACGCGCCTCGAAGAGATCGCGTGGCGCGCCTACGCGGACGGGCGGAAAGCGCCGCTCAGGCGCAAGGCCGGTCCGGGCTATGCCGATCCGGATTACGAGCTCTCGATCGAATGGCTCGAGACGCGCACCCGGCTCGAACGCGCGCAGGCCGCGTGGACCGATCCGCGGACGCCGCCGCGCGCGCTCGTCGTCTGCGGATCGCCGCGCAACGACGGCACCTGCCCCGGTGAGATCTCGAAGACGTTCCGTCTCGCGCGCCTCGTCGAGGCCGTGCTGCGCGACGCCGCTGTCGACGTTGATCTGCTCGACCTGAGCCTCGTCACCTCCGAGTACGGACGCACGATCCACCCCTGCAAGGCCTGCGTCTCGACCGCGATGCCGCTCTGCCACTGGCCCTGCAGCTGCTACCCAAATCACGCGCTCGATCAGATCCACGATTGGATGGCGGAGATCTACGAGCGCTGGGTGGCGGCGCATGCCGTCGTGATCGTCACGCCGACGCACTGGTACCACACGTCGAGCGCGCTCAAGCTGATGATCGACCGCCTGGTCTGCGCCGACGGCGGCAACCCCGACCCGAGCTCGACCCACGGCAAGAAGCCGGAGGAGGCGAAGGCGCTCGAGGTCGCCGGGTGGGGCTATCCGAAGCACCTCGCGGGGCGCGTCTACGGCCTGGTCGTGCACGGCGACGCCGCCGGCGTCGAGAGCACACGGCGCGCGCTCTCCGACTGGCTCGATTCGATGGGTCTGATCGACGCCGGCGAGCAGTCGCGCCTCGACCGCTACATCGGCTACTACGCGCCCTACGCGACGAGCCACGACGCTCTCGACGCCGACGAGGCGGTGCAGGAGGAGGCGCGGAACGTCGGCCGCGTCGTCGCCCGTGCGACACTCGCGCTCCGCCGCGGCGAGCGCGACGCGCGGCTCGAGCCCCTGCCGCGGCCGCGCAGCAAATGAGCGCTGCAGAGCAGGCCATCGCGGTCGAGTACCCGTCCTGCGCCGTCTGCGGCAGCGCTCGGGTGGAGATCGTGTGCGACGTCGACGAGCTCCGCGCCCAGCTCGACTGGGTGCGACGGTTCCACCTGCGCCGGCTCGAGGACCGCGCGCCGCGCGGCGCGCTCGAGGATCGCACCGACTTCACGCAGGGCTTCGTCACCAACATCGTCGCGTGCGCGACGTGCGGGCTGCTCTTCCGCGACCCGCGCCCGAGGCCGGAGGCGATCGCCCGCGCCTACGCGCGCGACGCCTACGGGCCGGCGCGCCTCGACGCGCTGCTCGCGGGCCAGCGCGCGCTCTTTCGCGACAAGGTACGGGCGCTGGCGCGCTGGATGCCGCCTCCCGGCGCGCGCGTGCTCGAGCTCGGCAGCTTCGTCGGCGGCTTCCTCGACGTCGGGCGCGACGCCGGATGGGACGCGCGCGGCGTCGATCCAGGCGAAGAGGTCGTCGCCTACTGTCGCGCGCGCGGCCTGCGCGTCCTGCGCGGCACCGTCGACGACCTGGCGGAGCCCGCCGGCTCCTTCGATCTGATCGCGATTTGGAACACGTTCGACCAGCTGCCGGAGCCCGGGCCGGCCCTCGCCGCCGTTGCCCGCCTCCTCCGTTCCGGCGGCACCCTCGTGCTGCGCGTGCCGAACGGGCTCTGCTACCGACGCGCGGTCGCCGCGCTCCGGCGCGCGCCGGCACCGTTCGCGGCGCTGCTGCGCGGCGCGCTCACCTGGAACAACCTCCTCGGCTTCCCGTACCTCTACGGCTACACGCCGCGTACGCTCGAGCGCTTGTGCGCGGCGCACGGACTTGCGACCGTCGTCGTCCGCCCCGACACGCTCGTACGATTGTCCGACGACGCGACCCGACCATGGGCGTCGCTGGAGGAAGCGGCCGTCAAGAGCGCATGGCGCCTTCTCTGGTCGTTGCGCGGCGCGCGGGCGGCCGAAAGCGCTCCCTGGCTCGACGTCGTGCTGCGACGAGCCTCCTCGGCAGCCGAATGAGCGAGCACGCGCTACCTGCTTGCCGTGATTGTCGGCGCGTGGGCCGTCTACTTTGCTGAGCACGCGAAACGCCCACATGGATACCTCGGAAGTCTCGAGATGGCCGTGGCCGAACGTACCGTGACGCTGCAGACGGTCGAAGGCCCGCGACGACGCGTCGTCTCGAGCTTTCGCGGCCCCGACAGCGGAAGGGACGGCGCGGCGCGCCCGCTCGACCTGCTCCTCGACGCGCTCGAGGATCGCCGCAAGAAGTTCCGCAAGCGGCTCAAGGAAGGCGCACGAGCTCACGCGCGCGAGTCCGCGTCGGCAGTGCACGACCTCCGGACCGCGTCGCGCCATCTCCTCGCCGTGCTCGAGGGCCTCGAGGTCTTCGTCCGGCGGAAGAAGGTGCGACGGCCGAGGCGCCGGATCGAGAAGCTCCTCGGCCGCCTCGGACCGGTCCGCGACGCCACGGCGCAGCGTGAGATGCTGCGGCGAATCGGCAGCCGGAACCCCGTCGTTCGCGCGCTCACGAGCGAGCTCGCCGCACGCGATCGGCGCATGGCGAGAAACGCGCGCAGGCTGCTCGCCGACATGTCGGCCAAGCGCGTGTGTCGCGATCTCCGTCGTCTGGCAAAAGCCACGCGCCGGGATGGCACGGGCACCGACGACGGGCGCCTCGCCCGACGTGCGGCTCGCCGCGCGCTCGCGCGCCTGCGCGAGAAGCGCGCCGCCGTCGATCCGAACGACTCGAAGACGCTCCACCACATGCGGATCGCGCTCAAGCGATTCCGCTACCTGATGCAGGAGCTGCGGCCGGCATTCCCGCGCGTCGCCACGCGCGACATCGAGACGCTGCATCAGCTCCAGACGGCGCTCGGAGATCTGCACGATCTGGACACGCTGACCGCCTCGATCGCGACGCACCTGGAGAAGCGCGCACCGGCTCGCGCGGAGGAGATGGCACCCGCGGTGCAACGGATGGAGGAGCGCCACGCCGCCATCCTGCTGTCTTGCCTGCGCGCGATCGACCCCGTGCTGGGGCCGTGGGAGCGCCTGCTCCTCGCGTCCGGCCGATGAGCGAGCCGCACCCACAGCCCTCGTAAGCGTTCCGACATCCCAGCGCGGGAAATTATCCCTTCTGGGGATTGCGTACCTCCACGCCCGGGGGTACCCCGGGCTTGAACATCCCCACAGAGGAGGTAGCGATGACCCGACTCCTGCGTAATTCTGCACTTCGTTTGGGTGCTCTCCTGTTGCTGCTGCTCGTCTCGACGGTCGGGCCCGCGTTCGCCAACGACCGCGCGCGCTCGGTCGCCTCGTCGGGTACACCCGCATTGCCCTGCCGAGACGGAGGTCCCGGCTGCATCCACATCGGCTTCACCGATGCGTGGTTCGCGGGCCAGACCGTGCAGCTCGGCTTCTCGCACAATTTCTTCTGTGCGAATCCGCCGAGCGCGATCGCGCTCTCGCGCTGCGAAGCGGGCCAGCCGGCGTTGATCCCGCCACCGAGTGGGCCCGTCGTCAGCAACGTGTATCTGTTGATCCCGGTCGGCTTCTCGCCGCCCCCCGACACTCTGCACTGCCCGATGCCGGGCAGCTGCATCGACCATCCGCGGACGATCGATCTCACCCGCAGCATCGGATTTCGCGGCATCAACGCGATCCTGCCGGCGCACAGCCTCGTCATCGAGGACGAGGAGGCGTTTCAATCGACCTGGTGGCCGGTCGTGCTGGTCGGGGTGAAGACGCTCGACGCGTGGAACACGATCGCCGCCGCGAAGAGCATCGAGGCCGTCGACGCCTGCCAGATGAACGGTGGCTGCTTCCAGGAAACCGATACGAACGCGTTTCTCTTCTTCCAGGTGCTCGGACCGAACATGAGCCCGCAAGGCCCGCCCTGAACCGTCGCAACTGAACACGAGCAGTGCGCGGAGTGCCCGCGGCTCGCCCTCACCTCGGGGGCGAGCCGTGTGTTCATGGTTCAACCGGCTCTGCCGTGCCGAGAGCGAGCGCATCGGCTGAATGCGGAGCCTGGAGTCGCTCCGCTCTCCGACTACGGGCCTCCGGGCCTAGGGAATTCTTCCCGCGGACCTAGGGGATCACGTCGCCGCACGACCGATGTTGGCGTGATGGTCGCAGCCGCGCATGGCCTGCACGGTCTTGGTACGCCTTTCGCTCGTTCTCCGAGTAGTCGAAGACGCACGAAAGAAATCGCGTCGCAGCGGCAGGTGCGATGTAAGGAATGCCGCTGCGCTCTGGAAGGAACGCCACCATGCAGGTTCGACGCAGCGCGCGGGAGTGGGAAGTCCGTTGGTCGACCGACCGGGCTGCTTTCAGCGGAGGCGGCAGAGTGAACGGCTCATGTGGACGCTGCGACGGCGACCCGTCGTGGATGGAGCTCTCCGATTTCCATCGGATGCCGCCGCCGTCGGTCGTCCATCGGTGCGAGCGCTGCGGCAACACCACGGCCTATGCCGTGCTACCCATCACGAGCCGGCCATGGGAGGAGTCCCCAGCTCGCGGCCCGCGCCGGTATCTCGCCGAGCGGCCGAACCCCGCGCCGAGCGGTGTCGACCGGGCTCGCGTCGCGCTCCCCGGCCCGCGATAGTCCGGGCGCGCAGGCGCACGCTCAATGGGCGCCGTGGGCGCTCCGGTATGGTGATCTGGGGTAACCGTATGGCGACGCCTCTTGCCTCCGGGACCAGAACCCGATTCCCGACCCAGCGCGCGACCCGAACGGAATTGCCCGCCAGCGCGGCCCGACGCTGCCGGCGGAAGTTCTTGCGTTTCTTTCCCGGCGGTTTCCGCGATGGGACCTATGTCGCCTGGGAGCGCGACTACAAATGGCAGGCGCACCGTCAGTGGGACGAGGTACTCGGACCCGCTCCGTTCCAGGCGTTGCTCCGACGGGAAGCGTTCCACGAGATCGCCGCGCATGCGGTCCGCGTCGAGTCGCGCACGAACCTGCTCTTCTCGTTCGAGAAGATGGCGCTTCGCGACGCCGTGCGGACGCGCCCCGGGGCGCGCGTCTTTTCCGTCGCGCTCTTCGACCTTCTCCATGGCACCGCGCCCCTCCCGGAGCGCGTCCTCGCGTGGCGCGATGCCGTCGCGTCGCTTCCACGCCGTCAGACACGGGTGCTCACGTGGCCGCTCATGACGGTCTTCGCTTTCCTCGCCCAGCCCGGCCGCCACGTGTTCTACAAACCGAACGTCACCCGCGTGGCCGCCCGGGCCTACGGCTACGATCTGCGCTACGAGTCGCGGCCGTCGTGGGAACGCTATGCCGACCTCCTCGCGTTCGCGGCCACGGTGCGCCATGACCTCCGCGACCTTCGGCCTCGCGACATGATCGACATCCAATCGTTCCTCTGGGTGCAAGGCTCCGACGAGTATCCCGACTAGCGCCGTCGGCATCGCCGACGCCGGCGTCGACCCTTTCCTACGAAGGGCGCAGCGGTAGGTTGGTCGCATGGCCGACTTCGTCAACCTGCCGTGCCGCGACGGTGACGGTAGGTATCACGTCGTGGTCGAGGCGCCGCGCGGCTCGCTGGTGAAGCTCAAGTACGATCCGACGCTCGGCGCGTTCCTCTTTCACCGTCCTCTGCTGCTCGGCGTCGTGTATCCGTACGACTGGGGCTTCGTGCCGAGCACCCGGGCGGCGGACGGCGATCCCCTCGACGCGATGGTGCTGTTCGACGCGCCGACCTGGCCCGGGGTCGTGATCCCGACCACTCCCATCGGGATCGTGCGGGTCGTCCAGCGCGAGAGCAAAAAGTCGAAGCGCGAGCGGAACGACCGCGTCATCGCCGTGCCCGCCGACGATCCTCGCTACCATGACGTCACTGACGTTCCGAAACGCGTCCGGAAGGAGCTCGAGCAGTTCTTCATTACGGTCAGCGAAATGACGGCCAAGAAGGTCGTCGTCGAGGGATGGGACGGGCCGAAAGCGGCGTGTGCGGCAATCCACCAGGCCGCTGAGCAATATCTGCAGCGGGGCGCCTGACCACATCCTCATGAAGGAGCTGGCGCTTCGGTTCATACTCGGAGGCACGATCGTGTCAGTGTTCGCGGCCCTGGGGGAGGTTTTGAAGCCCAAGACGTTCGCGGGCCTCTTCGGATCGGCGCCCTCAGTGGCCATCGCGAGCCTCGCCCTCGGCTTCGCGACGAAGGACCTGGCCTACGTCACGACGGAATGCCGCACGATGATGATCGGCGCCGTTGCGCTCGCCGCATACAGTGCCGCATGCGCGAGAACGGTCGGCGAAGATGGCCGGCTGAGCGTCTGGGCGGCCGCGGGTACGTGCTGGGCGCTTTGGTTGAGCGTCGCGTTGGTCGGGTGGTCGGTGCTTCGGTTCGTGGGAATCTCGACTTGATTCCGACCTTCGACAGCGCCGGCCTCGGGAAGCTCCGTGCCTCCGAGCACGCCCTACGCTTCGCCTTCGGAGGCATCGCGACCGCCATCGCAGGTCTCCTGGCGCAGCGGTTCGGCCCGTCGCTCGGAGGCTTGTTCCTCGCCTTTCCCGCCATCCTGCCCGCCAGCCTGACGTTGGTCGCGCGACATGACAGCCGTCGCGACGCCGCGGAGAACGCTCGAGGCGCGATCGTCGGTGCGCTCGCGCTCATCGCGTTCGCCACCGCCGTGCTCGCCTTGGCGAGGCACGGCCCCGCCCTGGCGCTGGGGAGTGCGACGGCCGCGTGGACCGTCAGCGCGACTGCAGGCTGGGCCGTTTGGTTCGGGCGTCGCTGAGAGTCGTCCATCGACATTGCCTACCGCGCGCCCTCGTGTTTCGCTGACGAATGAGGCCATCACATGACGCGCTGCCTGTCTGTCTTGTTTGCCGCGGCCGTATCGATCGCCATTCCGCGGATTGGCTTTCCCGCCGAGACGCTTCCGCCGCGCCACTCTGCTGAGTCCCAGGCAGTCCCAGCACCGAAGCAGACCGCTCCGGGATCGAACGCCATCGATCGGCAATGCCGCGACGGCACCTATGCGGACACGGTGAGTGGGCACGAAGCGCCGTGCCGCGATCATGGCGGCGTGGCGACGACACTCGAGAAGGATCGTACGACGGGAGAGCAGCGATGATTCCGTAGTCGAACGAAGGAGGAGCTGATGCCGAGACGTGGTGGAGGATCTGGGTAGCAGCGAACGTCCGTCCGCCTCGTTGCGCCGTGCCCGGCCGTGTCTTAGGCTGCGCAGACCAATGGCCACGGCAGTTCCGCAAGCGCCAGCGCCGCCGCACTCGACGACCGCGGCGACCATCCCGCGCGCCAGCGTGCTCGATACGCTGGCGCAGATGATCCAGTTCCGCCACAAGACGTTGCACCTCGTGCGCCGCCTGCGCGAGCGCTACGGGCCCGTCGTCTTCCAGAACACGCTGCTGGTGCCGCTGGTGTCGCTCTTCGGTCCTGACGCCAACCGCTTCCTGCTGCTCGATCAGGAGCAGCAGCTGTCCGCGAAGCGGGCGTGGGACCTCATCATGGGGCGCATCTTCACGAACGGCCTCCTGCTGCGAGATGCCGCTGATCATCGCCATCACCGCCGCATCATGCAGGTCGCGTTCCATCAATCGGCGCTCCGCGACTACGTCGAGCGCATGAATCCCCACATCGAGGCCGTCATCGACGAGTGGGCGGGTGCGCCGCACGGCGGGCGCGCTTTCGACGCGTTCAAGGCGCTCACCCTCGATCTGGCGTGCCGGATCTTCCTCGGTGTCGAGCTGGGTGAGGAGGCGACCCGCCTCAATCAGGCCTTCGAGGCCGCGGTCGCCGCGTCGATGTCACTCGTCCGCCTGCGCATCCCCGGATTGGAGTTCGACCGCGGGCTACGCGGTCGTGAGTTCATGATCGACTTCTTCGGCGCGATGATGCCGAGCAAGCGGAGCGGCGACGGCGCCGACATGTTCAGCCGGCTGTGTCGCGCCGAGAGCGAGGAAGGCGAGCACTACAGCGATCAGGAGATCGTCGACCACCTGATCTTCCTGATGATGGCGGCGCACGACACCACGACCAGTACGCTGACCTCGATGACGTACGAGCTGGCCCGCCACCCGGAGTGGCAGGAGCGCCTGCGCGCGGAGTGCCGGTCGTACGACGCGGGCACGCTGGGATTCGAGGAGCTCGGCAAGCTCGAGTCGCTGGCACTGGTGCTGAACGAGACCCTCCGCCGTCATCCGCCGCTCTCGACCATCCCGCGAATAGCGCAGCGAGCCTTCGCCTTCGAAGGCTTCGAGATCCCCGCCGACACCATGGTCGCGATCTACCCGCTGCACACGCACCACATGGAGGAGTACTGGGCGCGGCCGTTCGAGTTCGAGCCCGAACGCTTCGCGCCCGGACGGGCCGAGCACGAGCAGCACCCGTACCTGTTCATCCCCTTCGGCGGCGGCGCCCACATGTGCATCGGCTACCGCTTCGCCGAGGCGCAGATCAAAGCCGTCATGTACCAGCTCGTCCGCCGCTACCGCTGGAGCGTGCCGTCCGGCTACGTGATGCCCGAGCAGCAAGCCCCGATCGCCAAGCCGCGCGACGGGTTGCCGATGCGGTTCGAGCGCATCGCCTAACCCGCGATCGGCTGCACCGCTTACGCCAGCATAGTTCGGAGGTCGGCGACGTCACCCCTCACGTCCGTGATCGATCTCGGCCTCGCGTAGTACGGCATCGGTGTGCTCGCCGAGCGCAGGAACCGGCCCCGGCGCGCGCGGCGCGGTGCCGCGGAACGTGACCGGGCTCGCGATCGCCCGACTCGAGCTCCCATCTGCAGCTGACACGTCGACGAAGGCGCCTGCCGCGACCGCCTGCGGATCACGCACGACCTCGCTCGCCGACTGCACCGGCGCCCACCATACGTCCTCGCGATCGAAGCGTTCC
>Ga0157379_10001063_pt1 | contig 22373 bp, 27 predicted proteins | sample S25metaG_FD_121802 | JGI IMG/M metagenome (GOLD analysis project Ga0157379, IMG submission 121802) | Switchgrass rhizosphere microbial communities from Kellogg Biological Station, Michigan, USA - S2-5 metaG | ecosystem: Host-associated > Plants > Roots > Rhizosphere > Soil | place: USA... | reverse complement strand
GAGACTGATTCCAAATATTATCAGTTGGAAACGGGAAGAGCTGCGGGAATTTCGATAATGCTCCATGAGAGCTTGGATCGTTGTGTTCAATACTTCTTCTGATATACCAGGTTGAACAGAAGGAGGTCGCAGGCCATTCTCTGCCAGAGAACTGTTTACTGGGACAACTTCAAGAGTAGTTTCCAGCCCAAAATGGTCCGAATAAGAGAAATCGTAACCAGGAACCCGTTCTGTCAATGTCACTTTCGATTCCGTTGCCTGTAAGTTATGCTGGATATTTCGACCGTGAGAGATGGGCTGGCGGAAAAAGATGTAATCTAGACGTTTTCCTTGATGACGTCTAGCGACTGCGTCGAGAGGCTTGCCTGCAGAATATGTGTTTAATGGAGAGTCAGCAGTGACACCGAAGTCGCGGATAGAGCGTTGTGGAGTAGGAATGTCTCGGACGCTTGTTACAGAGGGTGAGCGAGGATGTGTTTGGTCCCATGCGTCAGTTAGACCAGCATGTTCTCGAAGGAGTCGCATTGGAATAGTTTGCGGGACATTATTGAAGTCTCCCATCTAACGGATTGTGTTAGATAGATCCACTAATGGAATAAAATATGCTCACAAGAATTACATATCTCCCGAGCCCGGCAGAGTTTCGTATCAGCCTCGACAACTCCCAGACATTGACCAGGCGATGAGCTCGTCGCGATTCAGGACCTTCTTCTCCACCTCTTGCATATAACTATCAAACGTTGGTTTTAAACAGTGTGTAAATTAGCCAACCATCAAATATACTCACATGGGTGTTATATACTTCAACTTGGCCAAGCACTGGGTGTTCAATAAGAACACTCGCCGCCGACTTCCCAACAAACCAGTCCCCGCCCGCCACGTCTAAAGGTGTCCCATTTAAAGAATACGGGCTCACATTTGTAGAGACGATAGGATATCGGGAAAATATAGCCAGACCTGCGCCAAGAGCACCACTAATGGAATTTCAACAAGGCTTGAACGAAATGAACAGCCAAGCAGACAGACCTGTAGAAAAGCTTTGAATATGGCAATGCCTTAGACAGCTTATTCCGAATCAACTGATAATCCGAGAAGACCCATAACTCCTGCAGACCGACGATGTCGTAGTTGGATGATGCTAGCTGTTCAGCGATGGCATAAATGCGCTCTTTGCGATTTTTGGCAACGTATTTGAGACCCCTATAATAAGGAGTAGGTAATTTGGATCGAATTGGAAGTACATATCTTACCAGCAATTCAAACTGAGGAGTTGGATGCTGGTACTCATGGCGTGAAGTGGTACGGTGATGTCGGTGAAAGAAATGCCGCAGCGCCCGAGTTTACACTTAAACTCTTCCACCATCGCTGACTCTCGGACTTGTTATCCCAAGGAGTAGAAAGTTCCGGGTATTTATGCTCCTCGTGGATTGACTCGGGATCGGAACTTATTCGTCCATCTATAGTCAAATCCCAGGAAATCCTTTACATTTTATCCACCAGCATCGAGTTCACTGCTAGGAATCTCCCATATCGTCATAGAGCTAAGTCAGATCGTTCAGTTAATGTCATCGTTAGGCAGGCTCCGGGCCCTACACACTGGCATGGAAGGTAAGTGTCAAATTCCGAGTTTTCTCTTCGTCCCCACTCCTCAAGAGGAAACCAAGCATCCCGCTGGACAGCTGCCCATCATACTGCGCTGTGTTTAGTATCCCATGCAGGATACAGAACCGCCAGGACGATGATGCTTAAACCTGGATGACGGCTGTAATTTGCAATCTGAACGTATCCACACTCTTTCTGTTCATTTTATGTTTGTTCAATTTAAATAAGCTGACTTTCTTTCTACAGTCCTCATCGTCAGACATGAAGGCAAGACCAACAATACAATCAACAATATTTATAATTATTCTTTCAACAAGAACAAAGTACATCAAACTACGGAAAAGCCATTGTGTAATCGACTACTACCAACCATAAACGAACGTGTATGCAAAATGTTGCTTACAGTTAATAATACAAAATAACCAGCATGGATACCGACATATGGAGAAATCATGGCGCACAAGATATTGCGACTAAGGCTTAGAGCCTGCCCGTCTCAGATCCGCTGTCATACACAACCTGATACCCATCCTGAAGTTCCCCTTGCCTCTGTTGCATCAATGGTGCATCAGCAACATCATCCCAGTCTGAATCTTCTTCAAGCTGAGCGTCGATGATAGAGGCTGAGCCGACGGAGGATGCGTCGCTCATGGTGGAGACGGATGACATGGCCGTGGTGGGAGACATAAGATCTGCGTTAGTAATGGTGGTAGGGACTTGGACGGATGGGTTCTGTGGCATGACCACCGAAGAGTTGGCGAGGGATCCGTGGTGAGAAGAGTCGGAATCGGAATCAACGACTTGGATGCTAGGGTTTGGGGATTAGAATAGAGAATTGCTATGAAACATTAGAAGCAACTTACTAGCACCACATCTACAAAGCGAAACGACAAGGTTTGAAAACTTAGCGTCTTCTTCATAGAATCATACAAGATAACGAACCTTTGGACCAAACGGTCTACCTTGAGCATCATGGAGTCTCCAGAAGCTCATGCACTTTCCAAGAGTCTCAGGAGTCCTCATCTCACCAGCAGCCACATTAATCTCCTCTCCAGCTTCAACACGTCCAACAGGGAAAGCAGCTTGGGCATTCACGCCAGTCGCAAGCCTATCCCCTCCAACATGCTTAATATACACACCCTCCCAAACCTCGCTTCCAACATTCTTAACACGCCAGCTCTTGACAAACTCCGCACCAGGAGGGAAAACATGCCCATCAGGGATATTGTTGTCAGAAATGAAAACCGCACCTAAAGAGGAGGCGGTCTGGTTCATGAACGACCGGGCGAAGAAGCTTTGGCTCTTCTGACTCATTTCGGGGGAACTAGGTGCGGGACTGGTAGAACCGGTGGAAAGGTTCTGGACGGGGAGGGGAGGGAACATGCCTGGAGGGAAAGCTGGAGGTAATGGTGGAGGGACAACTGAAGGAGCGGGTGCACGTTGTATAAAAGCCTCCGTGTGCTTTCGGCGCCTGGCTTGCTCCAATTCCAAGATCTCTTCCTCTACCGTCTTGACCTTGACCTCAGGCTCTTCAGGCCTTTTGGGCTCTTCCTGAGCGGCAGCATCCACCTCTTCCTTAGCAGCAGCATTCAGAGCACCTGTGCTATTACTTGGTATGGCGTAGCCAGCTCCAATACGAGTTCCCAAGAACAGGTCAAATGGGTGTGGGTCAGCGAATGGGTTCGTGTCAGAAACTGGGGTCTTCTCCTCTGGCTGGGACGTTTTCGCCGGTACAGTCTTCACTTGTGGTTGAGGCTGAGGCTCCGGAACACTTGGTATTGGCGACGAACTATCCGGGGTCTGATAAACTGAGGTGGAGGCGCTATCCAAATCGTTTGGAAGTTCTTGGGGCATAGATTGTGTAGTCTGTACAAGAGCATCGACGTGGGCCTGAAGTTGCGGTTGCGGCAGCAGCACATTCCGCTGGACAACGGGGATGTACGCCTTATCGTGCCTGAGCTTCAAGAGTGGATGGGTGAGAGGATGAACAGGGATGGGGAGTGCCTCGCAATTTTCGCACAAGTCAAAGTCGGGGCAGTCGGGGTGCATGCACTATAGGTAAAGACTTTAGCTTCATCGTTCTTAGATATAACCAAAGAGAAAACTAACCTTGAAGCGGTTACCAATGATGCGCTTACGGCAACCTGAAGGAAATTTTAATTAAAAGCCGTTCAAACTGGAGGGATGAAGAAAGTACCGTCACATGTAGCGAAATGAGCAACTGGTTGAGGGGTACGGCGAAGCTGCAAGAAAATAATCAGCCACGATGCTGCGTAACCAAATAAATGAATATATACCATAAAGTGCTTAGGATCCGTGACTTTGACAAACGTATGGTTAGGATGCTGCTCAGGTGTGATGGCAAAGCATCTCGAGCAAGTATCAAAGTCAGGGCAGTCAGTACATTTATACCGCGCTCCAGCAATTCTAGAGTCACAAAGATTACAGCGAGCATGATGGAAAGAGACAATTTCAGGATTCCCACTCGTCGGGGAAGGGAACGAGTGGAATCTAACCCTACTAGGCTCGTCGATCCTCAAGAAGCGGTGATCAGACTCGTGTTCGCTATTTGCCCTGCTGTTGATGGGGACGATAAATGCCAGCATACGATTTTAGAAAAAGAAATACTTACCCAATGCAAATATCACACAGGTCATAATCTGGAAACATGAGCGTCAGAATTGTTTTGTACCGAGTCTGATATTACGTACCTTGGCAGTTCATGCACTTGAATCGTGGGCCCCTAATACCGTTTTGGTTGCAGAGGTCACAGACGATACCGTAATGAACGGCGGGGTCGGTTTCCGTGCGGACTTCCACGATGACCTCCGGTCGGGAAGGGTGCGGTGCCACCGGGTTTACAATGCTGATCTGTTCACCCCACCTTGCACGACGAGACTCTTGAGAAGGAGGACTAATCGTATTGAACTTGTGAATGGAAGGCTTATCGGCATTGTGCTTGTCGAGAGCATGGCTAACGACGATACAGTTTGCACACTGGGAAGACAAAGGTGTCAGAATTATATTTGTAATTAAAATGTAATGACACGTACCAGGTCATACTCTGGACATTCTTGACAATTAAAGCGAAGACCTTTGATTTGCTTACCGCAATGGTCGCACCAAATTCCGGGATGGAGTGTCATGGTGGGATCCAGACGAGGAGGCACTTGATTTTTCTCCTGATCAGTGGTTTCCGCAGGGGACGACTGCGGGCAAGGCTCCATAAATGATCCGGGAATGTGCAGACTGGCATCCAGACTCAACGGCGGCAAAGGTGAGGCCGGACGGGTGGGAGTGTCGAGAGGATCAAAGAACGACTGGCCAGCTGTGAAACCTGACGAGCTCATAACACGCCTGAAATTCCGCAAGAAATCGTCCATAATTTCCTGCATTTCTTTCTTCGTCCGAGCGTTACTGCAACATTCGGTCAAAGGTCCAGGTTGCTCCGCATCCACGTCCATAGCTACTGATGACCGATATTCGGAAATCCTTTGTGAGTGCAAGTGACGCATTGCTTGAGGTGGCGGAGGAGGCGGAGGTGGGAGGCTTGGCATAAAAGGAAGGAATGCCGCAGCAGCAGAATTCGGCAGCGGCTGAGATGAATAGGGAACGGATCCGGAAGGATATACCAAGGGAGGCAGTTCTGGCACAGCAGTGACGAGCTGTTCACTCTGCTGCAGAGGCTGAGCCTCTGGAGTGAGATGAATAGTGAACGTAAGACGACCACTATTGAAAATACGACCGCTAAAAGAGCGGCAATGGACGTCGTACTGCGCGGCCGAGTGCGCCTCCATTCCGATCATTATGCCACCTGCGCTTTCTTGAGGCGAAAATATAATCTTGGACAGATAAATAGTTTGTGTCGGGCTTATACCAAAGATTCTAGAAATCTGAAAGTTGGGATAATTTAGAAAACAAAAGCCAAGCTGTTTCAGTTACACACCTGGTGGCACAACTCATCCCACGTCGGGAAATGCCCGTCATTGAACGTGAATTTACGGGTTTCCAGACGATACGTAGGTTTGACTACAAACGGCATTCTTGGTTCTGTGAACTGTAGCAGAAGTTGAGTGGTGGTGGAAGTTGGTGATAAACCTGCGCACCACTGCGGGGCAGGTGCTGTGCAGAGGTGACGCAGCCTTATAGAGTCACACTCCGTGACAGGCATAAGCGGCACGGAAGCAAAACATTCATCCCCAATTTTTGACCATTTTCTATCTTCGGCATTCAGTTGAGTGCTCTTTTGTGGCAAATCTCTCTCTGATTTGGCTTCTTTCCTGCAGAAATTCACTTTTTTTTGACTTCTTCTTCTATCATTCTTCGGTGACCTAACAAGCTGTCGAAACCGATAGTTACATCGTGACATCGTCCTATATCGGGTCATCATTCCACCACCCTTCGGGCTCTTTGTTCCTTTGGGTTGAAACAGAGTCTATACTTTAGTATTTATCTTTAAAACCTCAGTGACGGTCGCAAATACAGATTCAAAAATCACCTCGATGTCCACTATAAGCAGTGATAAAATGCCATCCCCCTCCCCAATCCCTTTCCAGAATCTTTTATGTAAAGTTCCAACGCCACTCAAAGAAAGCTGTACAGAATATGATGCCTTTACAGTGGTATCTACCATTTCAAATTAATTGGATTCTCCCTAGTATAAGGTAGTATAAAATTGTCATAAAATGGGATACTGAGAGCCGACAAACGGTGGGGCCCGAAGCTTCAGTATTGAGAGGACAGGATACAGCGCATTATGCCGGATGCGAATTATTTTCTTCCCTATGCTTCCACATGATAAGGAGCAGAAATAACTTCCTCCTTCTAATGCATAGATTGACTTGGATCACTTCAGATTTAATAACCATTTTAAATGCCCCACTAAGGTAAGCTTGTGCAACTTTCCCGCACTGCAATAACTGCCTCCCCCGCTCCTCCTTCAGGACTTTCAAGGTAATCACTGGTATAAATAGTCATATATATATGATCCCTGTAGTATGTTCAATAAATTTATTCCATATTTCCTCAATAAATTTTGTCAGTACCAGCTCATCCTGTTCGTTGCAACATCCAGCAATATTTCAAACCTCTGAGGAATTCGGAAGTTGAGAAACTTGTTATAAACTCAGTTTGTTTGGAGCATAAATATCCAGTCTCTCGAAATACCAAACCTAGTAATCTCCACGCATTATAGAATCTGCCCCAAAGGAGACATTTCGCAGCCTCGCGCTTTCCATAAATTGTCTGTGAAATGCATACTTCGGTGCCACAGGATGGTATTTATACCGTGCAAACATCTGAGGGAACGGAAGGCCGATTATTTAATATCCATGTCGAGGCGTTCAAGGGTGGTAAGGAATTCCAGGTATAAACATAGTCTGTGATAAGCTTAAAATAACGTGGCAAGGATATGTTAATGAAATAAGACAGGAGTGAAATACTAAGCATTCCGAACAAGTATTCTGCAGAAAGTTTTTCGTGATTCTGAAGGCCTCTAATGATTGGCTGGAAAGTCACCCACTTCAACCCATCTGTAGGAGATAAGTAACCGAGAGCCCGTCGCAATTTCATTTCCGTGATTTGATCCACAAAATAAAATGGCGATTTGCAAATCACTCAAAGCATTTTCTCAAATCATGCTTGACATTTTCAAAAAAAGTCGCGATCACGATATGAAATCGCGGTCAAGAAGTCGACGCGATTACCGAACGGGCTCTGAATGTATGTACCACTGGTCTATATTTAGTTCGCAGACGTATTTATGGAGATCTATTCTTGAACTTCGATCAATGTGACGTCATTTCGGCTCCATGCATAGATTTAGATACAGGCTCTTGTATTGCCAGAAATGCCGTCTACGCTTCTCTTCACTACTCTTATTCGAACGCTATGAACGAAGGCAACATCCTCTACACTTGCGAGATTACATTTCTTCGCGCTGACCACGTCCCCGTCGCTGACATCCGAACATTCTCATGCGATCCCTACATTAGCGCAACTCTCCAGGCTCATTCACAGTCTGGATACCCTGAAGAACAGCTCACGTATCGTACCCATACCATGCGTAATACTTTGAATCCTATATTCAATGCGCGTTGGATCGTTTCTGGAATTCCGAGGAGAGGATTTCTTCTTACTGTAACGCTGATCGACGAGGACACGAAGGATGGAGACGATAAGTTGGGAAGGACGGTGGTTATGATTCCTAATCCGCAGCAGAAGTCGTCTTTGGAGGAGGAATGGGATAGCGGGGCGTTGGAATGCAAGATCGAGAAGAGGAAAGGGTCGATCCAGAGTCATGTTATGACATATATCGCTGCTGCATTGACGAGAGGCGATGTGAGCCACCATGTTCGAGTTTGGCTCAAAGTTAGGGTTCTAGGTAAAGCGGCTGATCAAAAGGATAAGAGGTTGTTTACGTTAGGCCCTCGTGAGTAGAATTTAATCTTCATTGAAACGTCATCCAACAACAGTGGCACGGACAGCTCGATATACTCGACATTTCTCTCCCCTCATTGGTCATATTATCAGCGGTGGGACAGCCGCGAACAAGACAATACCCAAAGGAAAGAAAGATAAACCATTAGGAGCATCCACATTTATCGCGAACCGTCTCCAGCTCAGAGGTCCCCCACCCCGCGCCCTTCGCCTTCGTTATGTTGGATACCTCCCAATTATCCAATCTCTATTCAACAAGAGAGGAATAAGGGGGAAAATCCTCCACTATGGTCTAAAGAGACAATTCAAGACGATCTATGGGTATAATAGAACGACAGTTTATGGGGTTGCTGGTGAGGGCGAAATCGACACAGACGCATCACAAGGAAGGAAAGGGAAAGACGTCGAGGAAGGACAACCACCCTCTGACGAAGATAGATCACTCCAGGATATTAACAACCCCGAATCGTATTCCGAAGCGGTGGCTCGACAGTTTTTGGAAATGACTTCGTATGGAACGGCAGGGCGAATATTTACCTATGTTATTACTCTTGATTCGGAATGGCGCTTTACAGAAACTGGCGAGGAATTTTCGGTCGATCTACTGAGTAAGCATTCGATGCATGCTAATGCGGCGAAGGAGATTGCGATATCTGGGGAATTTTTCGTTCGGAAGATCGGCGAGAAGGAGAACAGTTCTGGCGACAGGAGTCAAGATAAGGAGAGGAATGACAATGAAAGTGGCTCCGACACTACCGACGGGAATGAAGAAGATCACGATCCTAGCCACTATGAACTCGTCATCGACAATAATTCTGGGACGTATCGACCACAGAAGGAGCTCCTTCCCATTTTACAAAAGTGGCTGGCAGAAGAGGGAAATCTCAAGGCGTTGGGGAAGGTCACAGTGAAAGATGGATTTGACGAAACTCTCCAGAGCTGGAAGAAAGAGCGCCAGAAGGAGAAGAGAAGAGCAAAGGGATTGAAGCCGAAGAAAGAGAAAAATAAGGACGAGGGTAAAGGGAAGAATGAAGGCGATCAAGCTAATTCCCAGAACCAGACTAACGGCCATGCCGAGGAGGAGAATGGCAGCGAGGTTGAAGAAGGTGAAATCCCAAAGATGGTTATGCCGAAGCGAAAGAAACTTCCTGGACGATTAGCTACGATGGGAAGTATTGGGAGTAGCCGACTGGGGTCTGGGTCGAGTAGTGTTTCCAGCTCGGATATTTCATTGGTGTTGAGGGAGAATGCGAAGAGGGCGGAGGATAATAAGGATACAGATCATGAGGCGAAAGAGGAGGAGAAACGTGTGGACGGTGGAACGGCTTGATTTCTGTTTTTTATTTATTTTTGGTTATGTATTGGACTGAACTGGGCTTGGGGTTTTACTGAGTATTGTATAATCGCGTAACTTACGTTATATTCAGTATATATTCGTTATTAATGCAAACGAAAATGCAGGGAAAGAAAAGGAGATGTGTGCCCCATATACTACTCCGCTTCATACGGACCTCGCGGAAGGGGGGTCCTTTCAGAGGCATGCATCGCCCGAATTTCACACCAAGTGTGAAAAACGAGAGGAAGCGTCGTTCGATCTAGCCTTTATAACGGTCTTGCGACGCGTTATAGGGGACTGTCTCGTCGTACGTGGACCTTTTTCTACGACGAGCAGACCTCCAAAGGCGGTAAAGCAATAAACCGAGAGCGGTGCCATCTTCACTTGAGGATGGACGAATTAAACAGTGACAATGATCCTGTTATAAGAAAGATAATAAATACTGTTATTAGTACAATACTTTGATAGCAGCACGATTGGGGTGGGTAATCAAAAACCATGAGAGCGACTGAGAGGTATGTATGTTTGAAATAAGCACAAAAACGTGTATCTGAAGGAGAAAAAACGTCGGTGAAGTTTATTGGTTTGAGGAAAACATTATAGTTACCTTTCTGACCCGCCTTATAGCAAACGGTGAAGTTTAATGGGCCCACTCGCCGAGCCATTTCAGAACGATGTCGCTATAAGAAATAGGTCAGTATCTATACGCTACCTCTGAAGTTTACACACAGATTGTGTTGGTTCTTCATAGAACACTGAGATATTTGAAGTAAATTATGGAATGAGAATTTGAATGCAATACGACTCACAGAGTAACACTATTTGAAAAGTTAGATGCGACTGCGCAGAGGAAATGTGGTAAACTCACCGAAACGGGGCGGTTATTAATCTTGTCGAGTTCCCTTTAAAAGAGGATTTGATTAGAATATAAGAATCCTAATGGATCTCGGGACCCACAAAACTCGGATTAGTTCATCGACTTCGGCGTGGTCGGGGATATCGTTCTTATTTCCCAACTATAAATGGTGTTAGAAACGATAATGCAGGTGCAACCACTATAACTCACCACTAATAATGGAGTTCCATTCAGCGTTGATTGTGATAGTAACGAATGCAGTTCAAATTTCGCCGTCTGTAGAGAACTCCTCTGTATAATGGCGTTATGGTCGGATTCGAGAGTTTCAATAATCCTGGAGCTCATCTTACCTCTGAGGAATCGACCATAAAGCTAGGATAATGTTCAGTAAATCATCAGTCGCTGTCCTCGACAGACTCACACAACAGCATCAACGCCCGAACAGTATCTCTGCCACGTGCTCCTGAACTTGGGCTGGCCAGCGACATCCCAAACTTTCAGCTTGATACCGCCACGCTTGACATGTCTTAGGTTAAACGCAACCGTAGGAACTACCTCCTCTGAGAACTGGTTTGCACCTAAACTCGAGCAGCCAAATGAGCTCCACCTTGAGCTGCGTACCAAAGAGGAGAACTCACCTATAACATTGACCAGAGATGTCTTTCCAGCGGCCTGTAGACCAACTATGCATATTTCCGCATTCTTTGAGAACAATAGAGAGGAGAGCCAGGAGATGAGAGAGGACCAGAAGGAGGGCATGACTTTGGGGCCAATTACGCGGATGATGTAAGCCACATTCCGCTTCAACTTGAGACGCTCGTCTTCTCTTTTTCGAACAGGCTCGTTTTCGAGGCCTTTGCCTTGTCTCTCTACCTTTCTTTTCGACTCTTTTCGCGGGATTCTCGAGTAAGGGGGAAGGAAGGATTTAGGCAATATTAGGCTTATTCCATTGGAGCAACGAAGATTCGGAGTTCGTTCATGCAGCCCATGTTATGTGGTCTTCAACGAGCCCCAGCGTTTCCACCGTGTCGCGATGGTGTCAGAATTCTACTGGAATGTCATCAAATGCTTACCTCTCGACATGTGTCGAATAGGACTTTCCACTCGACTCCCAGGCGATGGAACGAAGCTCCAGATCCCTCTTCTGGGGAGAAATCCAAACTAGTCCGACAGCGTAGAGCAGAACTCCCACCCGTGGTCAAGAAGTTGAAGCAAGTTATCGAAGAAAATGGACCACCACCTCCATCCCTGGAGGTCTTTGACGAAATTGCTGGGGTTCCTCGTTTACGCCCATTACCTGAAGGGCTAAAAACCAAGATCGTCAAACCGGTATATTCTGCTCTTTTGAAGTCCGTATCGAAAAGACGGATCCGCGAGCGACAAGTTGTTCAGGAACTATCTATGGCCGTGAAAAAGATCAGGAACAAGTCCATAAGGAGAGCTGCTGAAAAACAACATGGTGCCGTCATTTTCTCTGAACCATGGCCCAAGTGGCGTCCTCGGAGGGTACCTATGCCTATCAATACAGGGGACGGGAGGAGTATCATAAAACGGTTGGCACAATCACGGTTACAGGTGTCCGAACGAGAACACAAAGTCCTTGATATTTTTGACCTGGTACAGAAGAAACATGACAGGAGACGTTCCGCGGTTAGGACACTGCTTCGGAACCGGGTTGAAGAGGGCGAAGAGGAATCGAATCGCGCATTGCAAGGTTCTTCCCCTACTATTCAAGAAGAGGGGGCTTCTATCGCTGCTGAAGAGCAAGAGGATGCCCTGACACCGGAAGCAAAATGGCCACCATCATCTTCACTCGGTTTTGGTGGACGACGAAGTTATAGTATCTCGGCTCCCTTAATGAATGCCGCAGATCGTCCAGGACGCTTGGGTTTAGCACCGCACCCCGTTGTTCAATCTATGCATAATACCGAAGACGAAGTGGCTGGAGAGGTATTGAAGCCACCAAAGTTAAGGACAGAGTTCTGGAAAGGCGAAGAGTGGAAAGGCGAAGAATGGCAGGATGCATGGACCCATGGTATGTATAATTTTCGTTCCCTTTTAGCCGCAAATTTACCCTAAAGCAGACGGAATTTTCAGTGAACAGGCCACTTTATCCGATATCAAAGTTGAGGACTCACTGAGGGCCGCAGTTGATGCTGCAAATAGCTCTGTTTCGTCGTTGTCTTCCCCAGAGGTTCCCAGACCTCCAAACTCCGTACCGGAGAGTGTAAATCCTGATATTTTAAACCTTTGTGCGCAATTTAGAATATCTCACAAACCTTCTTCTGCTCGAACAAGGGCTGCGTATTTGCGGGATGAAGTGTCATCAGAGCTATTAACCTCTCAGCTTCGCGAGAGTCTTCCATCGTCGGGGAGGAATGGACACGTAGTTCCACCTGTTTTGTCTCTTCCTTCTACCCTTCTGAACGTGGCGGAGAAGGGTCCAAGTGAACAGCAACCTGAAAGCGCCTTCGATGATACTCTCAAGCTACTGAAGGAGAGTCAACGAAAGCCGATGGTTCGCATTCCCGTCCGGAGCGACGAAAGAAATTTTAATCGACGGCTCTTGGAGAGGAAAACCTTAGCTTCGCAGCAGAAGGTAAAGGCAGTCAGGGACAGAGTGGCTGCTATCAGGGAGAAGGAGCTCTCTGAGAATGAAGACAATGCCCGGCAGAAGAGTTTGGTACGCAATGTCAAGCCTGAGGTATGATACCCATATTTCCGCTATGAAGGTACTGACCAACACTACACTGACAGCCTACCACATTTCCAGAGAGTAGCTGGCCAGAACGTGAGATTTCTTTACAAGGAAGCTTTATTTCGTTTTGACACCGAGACTATAACAGGGGTATCCTCGACGACGATTGGAACGCCGCCTTCATCGTTACCCCCCACTTATGTGAAATTACTCGCAAAATCCACCAAGAAAGTCGGATCCAAAACCAAGTCAAAAAGAACAAAAACAAAAACAAAACCGGAGAACCCCTTCACAACAGCTCGTCTTGAAAGCTCTGCCAAATTCGTGGCAGAATTGGCAAGTCTGCCCGATGCGACTTCTGTCGACGAGGATGCGTCCGCATCTGCCGAAGAAACGGAGTTAACTGTCGATTCTCTGAAGAGACTTCCTGTGAGCCGGAAAACGGCCCACGAGATCCTCGCTGCTATAAAAACTAGAAGGGCGGATGCTGTCCCCATTGTGGCTTCGCCCACGTTTGGAAAGGAAGGCGAGTCCCTGGATGCTGGGATACTTTGTCGTCGGAGATCTGCACCTCCTCTTTTGCAAGGTACGCCTTTCACCATGATTCTCCTTATGAGTGCTAAATAAATACTTAGATATCGTGCCTACCAACCTCGACAGCCGTCCTATCGCTCGCCTTCAACATGGCCTCGATCGAGCCTTGTTCAAGTACGTCTCTGCTGCCAAATCCAACTAATAATCATTTTAATCCCCATTTTCCAGTCAAACCGTTCATTGGCTTCAAGACCCTTATTCAAAAGTGTTCAACTTCCCACCAGCTTTACAAACCTTACCCGACGTGACGGATTTCGCTTTCGAACGACTACCATCATACCAAGTTAGTGGTGACGACGATGTGGGTAGACTTTAAGTTATTAGCTCATCCTTTGTGACTCATTATGTTCTAGGCTCTACGGCAATTAGCTAGTGAATATGCCAAACCTTTTGTTGGAACCACCAGCTCCATGACGAGGATCCTGGCACACATCTATTTCCTCTTGTCTGAAGATAAACTCGTCGACACATCCACACTCAGTATGGCATACGTCGATAAGGTAATAAGTCCCATTTTGCTTTGTTTTCCACAAGTTCATCTCCGTTGCAGTCTCGAAAGTTCACACCTGCTTTACGCTGGCCGTATACATTCGTTCTACGGCACCGCGAACTAACAGCCTCCAGCTCCTCTGACGTTTTCCATTCATATGCTGTCGAAAGCGGGGCGTATCTGGATCCGAAGGAGAAACGTGATAGCGAACTGAACGTTCTCATGTGGTTGGTTAGTCGTCGCGAGTGTGTATTCTTATTGCAAGTACTTACTCATTGTTCTCGTATATAGGGCACATTGATGGAGAAGTTCTTGACAATGCCTGCTGAAGAATTTTCGTACCTTCTACGCAAGAACGAGCCGAATCCTGGTGAAATTGACACAAGACGTGAGGCGTATCGCTATGCAAAGGTAAATAACATCTGTTATCGATGTAAATTTCATTTATATTTTCTTGTTATAGACGGATAAGTTTGTTATGAGATCCCAATTGGACTGTTACGATCCGAGATTGCCAGGGTCTGGAGTATTCGATCTCAAGACAAGAGCCGTGTTGCCTATCCGCATCGATCAACTCAATTACCAGGTATTAACGAATCCAATGATTCTCTTTCTACCGATATGCTCACAATGACTTACAGGAAAACCGTGGATACTTAATCAGAACCTTAACCGGAGAGTACGAAAGCTTCGAGCGCGAATATTATGATCTCATTCGTAATGCGTTCCTCAAGTACAAGTAATTATTACGTTTGATATCGGATCTCGAAGTATGATGGCTAACATCAACTAGTTTCCAGGCAAGGATTGGTGGAATGGACGGCATATTCCTTGCGTACCACAACACTGCCAGACAATTTGGTTTCCAATATGTCCCCGTGTTTGAGATGGAGCAACGTTTATACGGCCCTGGATCGCTTAATCGAGGGCGCAAGGTCTTTGAAATTTGTATAGAAATTATGGAGACTATCCTTCAGGCGGTCGTTTCTCGTTTCCCTGCTCAGGTAATGCTTCCTGGAATCATTTAGTTTTTTTAAGACTCACTGCGTCCCTAACAAAGACAATCGTTTGCACCATCGAAAAGAAGGAAGAAACCAACGAATGTCTTATTTGGGCGAGGCCTGAGGAAGCTACTAATGGACCGATCGAACTCCTTCAGCTAACTCTCCAAAATCGCTTTGGTAGAGAACGAATCACAGGAAGGGATGCTATTGGTATCTATGCAGAAGATGATAAATGTCAGCATGTTCCTTGTTGGTCACAATGTCAGATGCTCAGATTGCTTTGTAGGGAATGTCCGGTACAATATTAGGAGATCCGCGAAACCTTCTGAAGAGCTTTGGGCCAGCCTGAACGCTCGGCTCCAGAGAGCGAGACTTTATGAAGCGTATCTTCCTGAGGGTGTATCAGAGGAACTTGGTCGTAAACGGCTAGCATCAGTCAATTGGGGAGCAGGCATTGGTATCGACTTCGACCCTGAAGATCGCCTCTCGATCCCTTCACCAGATATTGACGTCCAGCTCCCAGACACCGAATTACCAAAGACCTTCGGGGAAGGAGATTCCGTGGAGCACGGATTGGGATATACGATCTTGAAGAGCGCGAAGGATACACGCGGTGGTATCATGAAACTTCGGAGACTTGCTCGTAAAGGTCTTATGGAGTTGAAACGGGAAGCGTCCAAGCCTGGAAGCAGGATCGTGTATGGTGAAGTTGTTGAAGAGCGGGAGGTTGGATTACCGTCCGACATTAAGGATTGCGCGGACGAACATGGGATTGCGGGCAAGCGAAAGCGAAGGGCAGTGAAGAAGAAGACCTCTGGGAAACCAAAAGTCTCCCCGAAAATTCCACTCTTGAACAGAGGGACTCATCCTACTAACAAAAGTCTCTTGGAGGACCTGGCGGCGATGCTCAAAACGGATGAGACTATACCCAGTATCTCGGAACTTGATGAGGCGAACCCCAATAGCGGACAGCAGGAATCCACTGATATCGCGGCAACCGTCACGGATGGTCCCGAGTGCGATCTATCAAAGGAAGCCGCACAACAGATAGAAGATTCCGGTAAAGAATTCCTTGAACCAGAGGAGCATACCGATGTCGAAGATCTCCCAGGTCCTGAATCATCTCCAATATCTGTCCAAACACTCCACCCAGGTATTCGACCTGATGCAACACCTGACCCTACACTAAAGGGTTCGGAAACGCAATCTAACTTTCAAGAATTAGATGCTTTTGATTCATCCAAAAAGTAGAGATATATGCCATAACTTTATTTTACTTTGTACATCCATATCCCCAATCCGTTCCGCTTCTCCGTTCTATCCATTGCATACACATAGATACATCTACCCCAGTACCTAAACCAAACCGACCTTCAGCTGTAGCATCCCGAGTGTATCCACTGTAGTTTTATCAACCTTGCTTAAATATTTATCCCAATATCTGCTTCACTTCTTTCAGCTTAGGACAATGCTTGCTATGTTACTTTATTTTGAGCCCAGAACCAGTTGTTCAATAATACATTCTCCTTCTGAACTCTGAATTCTGAATCTACATAGGGAGTCAATACCGGTTCTGCTTTAGTCGAGGGTGGCAAGACGCTCTTTGTAACGGTTTCCCCTTACGCCAAGTATATATATATATATATATTGGGAGTGTGAAGGTGGACGAATAGTTGGCTTCTGAGAGGATCCAAAGAGGTAGCCATTCGTTCGATTTCCCCTTTTACGAACAAATATCGAAATAATCGAAATCAAATTTACGTAGGACGACAGAATCCCTTATGACCGAAATCATTAAAATCTCTTTCATTCTCCTCGATCCTAAATTGTCCGATATCTGACTAAGCTTCCAACGTGAGGATTGGTGAGCTAACTGCACTAAAACGAGGGGTATCAAGAAATAGTAAAAAAAGTTATGAACCAAGTTGGACTCACATATCGCACATGATACACCTTTATTCCGAAACAATGCACATGTACAGTTGACTTGCTCATAATGCATGACATCGTACTGCATAACCGCTCATAATGCATAAGCTTTTGGCCAGTCAACATGCCTATTCCCCTGCCAAAATACCTCCTTATAATGCATAATTCTCATAATGCATTAGGATTTAGTCCTTCCCGACGCTATGCGTTATGAGCAAGTGTACTGTAACGAAAATCTGGTCCTATATTTTGGTTTAATCAAACCCCACCTGATACAGGCCTTCAGGTTGGTGGTCACTTCCCATCTCGGATATGAGCAGACCTGATGTCTCCAATACAACCTTAGTGATATCCATCCTTTACCGTTCCGGGATATCATCGCATGGATATTGGCGGATGTCTTCCGCAAAATTTTTATCGGGATAAAGGATGGTGCACGATTTAGTCAAAGACATGGATATCCCCTTCGTACCGGAACGATCTCGATGCTCGGAACTCTTCAATTCCTTTGTGTAACAAAGGAAAATATTCCCAAAGAGCTCCAGCATCTCCGTCACGTCCTATTTTAAAATATCCCATTCAGCTAATCCCGGGTTCGGATGCCTCATATAAAAGTCGAACGTAGATCCAATAATGAAAACTAGGATGGCTTGAAATAGTTTCTTTCCACTTGCAGTGTCGGAACGGAGATTCCTGTGGAAGTATGTGTTGCTGAGAAAATGGTCAACAACGGCCCATATGGGGACGAGATTCCCATTGCAAGAACTTCTGGTCCGATCCGGTTAGCGTGGGGTTGATGGGTGGTCCTGCCCTTGAAGTGAATAGGAATTTCTCAACAGTCGTAGGAGGTATATGGCACTGAAGGTTGTCACCATGGTTAATCTATCTTCCTTAGTTCGATGCATCTATCGGCTGGGATATTACACACATGCCTCTTGCGTGTGGGCTGTGTACATTGTCCTAGAAGCAAATGTAGAGCTCACCACATGGTCATTGATATTGGCTGTACCCAAAGTGTTTATACTAGGATGTTATTTTGTGGCAGTTCAGCTTACATTTGCCCTTCCAAACCTATATTAAAATATGTGGTGTTCAGAGATCTGGATCCACTCAGAGAGTAAACGTCTTAAGGTTATTAGATTAATTCTTACCTAAAAGATGAGCGATAATATACGGGGTAGGAGCGCGTATTTTCTGTATAAATTCTTGATCATTACGATTTTTCCCCTAATGGGCAATCCTGTCTGTGAAATGTCAGAAAACTTGCAGACAACAGATACAGTCGGAAGGTTTCGACGGGCGATGAGGTTGTCCCCCGTGCTGTTCAGTACTACTGATTAGAAGAGTGAGATCTGGATTTATTTTTCGTATTTGTATTAAAGGGGTTGAGAATCCACGATTAGTTTAGGTCCTTGATTGGATCCTGGCCAAAACGCGGTATAACTCGACTTGCATGTGGTGGAGGACACGCGTGTCACTACATCAACTGTCACAAAAAAGCTGTGGCACTGGCAGTACATATTCTTCGAAACTATGCACCAATTTTTGGCAGTTCTACTCTTTCCAAGCACCCAAAGACATCTTCTCCACTTAAGACGTTTTCAACCATGTCAGATTCTGGTAAGTCAGCTTTGTTTCCCGCCGGTTGGAGTGCAGCACGACATGCACTTCACAACTTTCATATATTATATTTGCCTTTCATTTCCTAAGCTTTAATCTTCCAGTTCTCAAGGCACCCCAATCCCCTCCATCATGGAGCCATACTCCAGAAGCTGTGTTGTCTATAACGAAGGATACTCTTGAAAAGACTCGCAAACTCCATGATCAGATAGCAGCCATCCCTCCTTCCGAACGTTCATATGAAACAGTCATTCTCCCATTGGCCACTCGCGAAGCTGCAGTTGAGGCTATAATGGGGCCCCTTTCATTCTACCAGAATGTCTCCGCGTCTAAGGAGCTCAGAGACGCTAGCAACGAGGCCGAGGGTCTCTTGCGTGACTTCAATGTGGAGGCTTCGATGCGCGTCGATGTTTTCGAGGCTATTAAAAGTGCAGCCGAGAGCATCGAGAAGACTGGAAAAGAACTAGCTCCAGAAGAGAAGCGTCTGGTTGATAAAATGCTGCTGGAAGGGAAACGAGCCGGTCTAGATTTACCTGAAGAAAAACGCAATGAACTAACAGAGGTACGCTATTCTTCTAATCAAAACAGAGTTTGATATTTAAATTTATTTATTTTTTGGCTCTGATAGCTCAAGAAAGAACTTTCTCAAACCTGCCTGGAATTCTCGAAAAACTTTAACGAGGAAAATGTGAGCATTAAATATATATTTCTGAATTTACATCCTCACCCATAATATTTAGGGTAAAATAGCATTCAACTTGAAGGAACTTAACGGCGTCCCCAGCGATGTTGTTTCTGGATACAAGAAACTCCCTGCGGAAGGTGACAATCCTGAACTCTATGAAGTGACCTTCAAAATGCCAGACATCATGCCTCTGGTACGCCTCATGACTCCAACTCCAAATCGAATAGCATCTGAGAATGACGATTCCATTTTTCAGTTTAAATTCGCAACTAATCCCGAGACTCGTCGGCGTGCCTCAGCAGGCTTTGAAAATCGCCTCGCTATCAATGAACCTTTGCTCAAGAAAGGTCTTGCCCTGCGGCGTAAAATCGCCAAACTACTCGGATATAAGACATGGGGAGATTATGTTACGGAAGTCAATATGGTCAAGAATGCTAATAACGTTTTCGCCGTATGAGTTTCGCCTCCCATACGAGAATACTGTCTAACTATTGCGTCTGAGCAGTTTCTAAATGATGTAGCGGAGAAACTGAAATCGGTCGCTGCCAAGGACAAAGAGGTTCATCTTGCCCTCAAGAAAGCAGAGCATGAGGAGAGGGGATACCCCTTTGATGGGGAGTTCTATCTTTGGGATTATGAGTACGTTACATTTTCCCGGAAAGAATACATCTGATTCGAGTTATATTCAGTTACTATAATCGTCTCTTTGTTGAGAAATCATTGTCTCTCGATGAATCTCTCATCAAAGAGTATTTCCCCGTGTCTGTCGTTGTGGAGACCATCATGGAGGTTTACCAGGATCTCCTCAGTGTGAAATTCCTGGAAATCACGGGAGAAACCTGGCACCCAGGTATGGATATTGGCACCATTTCCTCTTTAAACAATTGTAATCATTCCTTTGAAGATGTTCAGCAATTTTCTGTCTGGGAGAAGGATGCGAAGGATGAAAGTGGTTTCCTCGGGTATTGTTACCTTGACCTGTTCCCTCGCGGTTAGCCATCATCTTTATTCACGACGAAGGTTTAGCTCAGTTTCATCTCGATGAATTTCAGAGGGCAAATTCAGCCATGCAGCCATGTGGACTCTCGTTCCTGGTCATGAACGTACACCTAAAGGGGACCGCAACTACCCCGTTGCAGCAATGGTAGCAAATCTCGCAAAGGCAACACCAGAGAAACCGGCCTTGATGAGTCATGGGGATGCCGTTATGTTCTTCCACGAAATGGGCCATGTCTTTCATGCATTGTTGAGCAAGACCAAATTCTCGAGGTTCCATGGGACGGCGTAAGTTATTTCTACACTTAGCTTGCCCGAGAACTTAATGCTTAGAGTTTTATGCAGTGGTGTCCTAGACTTCGCTGAGGCACCATCCCAAATGCTGGAAAATTGGTAAGGCTGTTATGGGATGTCTATTCAAGGCCGCGACTCTACCAATTCTGTTTTAGGTGTTGGGAGCCTAAGATGCTTCGTAAGATAACGTCTCATTACAAGACGGGAGAACCCCTCTCAGAAGAACTCATCGATAACCTCGTCAAGAGGTCAGAAATCTCTTGTTTTAATTCTATATCCATTTCTGACGTAGATATTCTACTATGCTCATTAGTCGCTACACGAATGTCGGTCTCTTCTATCTCCGTCAAGTCTTCATGTCTACTTTTGATATGAAAGTTCATACCGATCAAGGTAAGTCGACTCCTCTAAGATTATATTTTTCGTCAGTCATATGCATTAAACATCCATACAGAGGATCAAGAGTATACGAAACTCTGGAATGACATGAGAGAGTCCATCTCTTTGGTAAAGGGCGACAAAGAAATCTACCCTGCATATGCGGCACTCGGTCACTTGATGAATGGCTACGATGCGGGGTTATATAGTTATATGTATTCGCTTGTCTTTGCAGCGGACATGTACGCAACGGTTTTTAAGAAGGATCCGTTCAGTCCTGAACTTGGTTTGTTGGATCCCTTATCAGCTCTGAGAATACGTTGTACTTAATGATCATTTCAGGCAAATTGTACCGCGATAATATCTTGCTACCTGGAGCAAGCAAGGACGAATCCGAATTACTTAAGGTAGAAGTCCTTTTATATATTCATGTTCGCCGTCTTATTTAATATTCTGATTCCAGGCATTCCTTGGTCGTGAGCCGACATCGGACGCATTCTTGCACGCATTGTTTGGAGATTCTGCACCAAATACCGATTAATGAACGTGCTCAGTTATTATTATTCATATGCCGTTATCATTCCGCTGCATCAGCCGGGGATTGGGGATCAAATTGTATTTACGTAGTTGACTTGAGAAATGACTTCAAAAACTACCTTGTGCCGTCACCTCAGATAATCTTCAGAAGCACCTTCAATACTGACGACGCGACATTAGTATTGGTTCGTCGGCGGCCACCAGCCGCTGTCCCTGCATTCAGGCCAAGTAATATACAAAAATTCAGACCCGCTGAGTGACAATAGGATCATTGGAGGTATCAGACCTTACTCAAAGAGTTAAGAAGAAAGACAGAGAACGGTTGGATGGTGGTAAATAGACACATCAAATTCAGTGGTATTACAAAAAATTTATGACTGAACCCATGAATTTCCAACCTTTGAATCTTCCGAAAGTGATGATAGTTTCCATTGCGTTACTTGATGCGCCTGAGTGCACTGGCAGAGGATATTTCAAATATAATCAGAAGTTATCATTCTCGATATTGGCCTTACATATCGAGCCGTAAGACATCTTTACTGAAAAAGAATTCAGAAGTAAAAAACAGTTTTATGATTCGAGGTTTTTTTCAAGTACCAGGACTTACTTAGAGCAGGCTTTGAGGTTCATGGTCACTTCACAGTCTGGATATGAACTGACTTCGCGTCTAATACCCGAGTCCCGCCGTAGACGAATGCCTTCTTTTATTGGTCCAGAGTTGTCTAGGAGTATTGCACTGACATTAGCAGCCGTCTTCCCAACGTGCTATCAGATTATTGTTTCTTCTCTTCTAATACCATGGGAAACTAAAGCAAATGTCGGAAAAATCAATAGTGAGTGACAATTTAAAGAGTGTATGAACCCAATCTTTCTCGAAGTCTGTTTTATTTTCCCTCCGAGAGGCCTCAGCTCAGGT
>Ga0157379_10001062_pt1 | contig 22386 bp, 21 predicted proteins | sample S25metaG_FD_121802 | JGI IMG/M metagenome (GOLD analysis project Ga0157379, IMG submission 121802) | Switchgrass rhizosphere microbial communities from Kellogg Biological Station, Michigan, USA - S2-5 metaG | ecosystem: Host-associated > Plants > Roots > Rhizosphere > Soil | place: USA... | reverse complement strand
CTCTAGCAGCAGAGGTGGAGGAACCACCTGTCCCTAATTCATCGTCAGCAAGCAGATCAGGTCCTACGAGACGCAATAATTCTCCTCCAAGGGTAGACGATGGAGCCGAATACAGAAATCTTGGGCCTGGTGCACACCACCAAACTCCTATAAGCGTCAAAGCTGGAGGCGATCGAGCTGAGGCTGGAGGTGATGAAGATGGTGGCGAAGAAGCTGAAGCTAGCAGTGAGGATTTAGGAAAATATCATCAACTTTCTATTCAGGTCCCATCTCAACCTCCATCGACGAAAGGGTCCAAAAGTGGCAGCGCGGCAAGACAAGAAGCTGCAACTCGAGACACTGGAGAAAACAAAATCGAGCGTTCAAGTTCTCAACCTCCAAGTCGACCAGCTACTCGAGCTTCGACCAGAGTCGCGGCAGCAGGTGCAAGCCTCAATGCTAGGTCAAGTTCGGGTCGTGGAACCTTGGCTACAGCCGTCAATAATCAAGCTGGTGGATCTCGAGGACGCAACGGTCGTGGAAGGGTACAGTCTCGCGGTCGGGTTCTTCGAGGGCACAAGGCGGCAACGGAACCTTCTGCAATCTCGTCGGATGATGTTCCCTGTGAGGAAATCCGTGTGGTCTCTAGGAAGGGAAGGGTGAGAGAACAGTAAAGGATGGCCGTCGGCTAGGTTGGTGGTGTAATTGGTAAGAATCACTGGTTGCATGTCCATAATATCTGCCAGCTTACCATGATTTCAGCTAATGGTAAATGGGTATAGAGCAGCTATATTCTTTTCTTGATGATTCAATGGGTTTCTTTCTTTTCTTTCCGCATTTCGTGCCCTCATTTGTTAGATTGTGAATGATGAAATAGGCGCCTGCTCTTAGCGCGATTTGCCCGGTCCGTGCACTTGCAGAAATAAGGTTTGTTGTTGCATTCACGTGCTGGAGACAACAACAACAAATAAGGATATGTATAAAAGGAGCCCTCGAGCAGGACTTTCGAACCGGATTTCGATGGGACGTGGGGCGCTTGTGTTAATCTTCGCGTTGCACACGTATGTTGGTAGATCTCGACTCGCACATATTGCGTTTCGAGCCCTATGAAGCTTTTGCTCTCTAGGCCAACTCTGGACTATCGGTAAAGCTTCCACCTACAACATTTATGTGTGACTTGAGTTTGTATGAGCTGTGTCTGTTCCCCCCCTTAGGCCAACCTACTATTGCCTACCGCCAATAGTTTGTGCCGGGGGGCTAGGGGGGCCAAACAGCCAGCAGAAGACAGGCCGAGCAAGGGTTCTCTCACCCAGCCTACACACGTTGTATAGAGCAGGTTCTCCCTGTCATGGTCGGCGTTCGATTTGACGTCTAAATGGAATTCCTCCCTTTGATAATAACGTCGGCCTCTTCGTGGCTCAGAGGATTAGTACCTCGCAAGAGGGAAGCTAATGGACGTTTAAGATCCACCGTGATTCAATATATTTTCTTATTTAATTTGTATAGCTATGTTAATTCTGAATTGATAACGTAAATCTTAGTCCCGGCAAGCATAGAAATGAACTTTTGATAGACCCGACCGTCTCCGGTTGTGTCCAGCACGGACATTGAGCGAATTTCTCCGCACTCCAACAAGGAGACCCACTTTGAAAGGTGCGCCATTACGCATTCAATGGATCCCTTAACAGACAGAACTGGATTGGAACTTGAGCGAACTTCTCCACACCAGCGAGGGGACGCGCTTTGAAAGTGTGACATTACGCGTTTAATGGATCGCTTAACACGCACAGAACTGAATTCGACAAATTTAGGAGGAAAGCAGTTTAGCTCACAGGAAAGGGACAAATCACAGCAAAACAGGAACGTATCGTTCTCCCATGTGTTCCCTGTTATCTTTCCTGATTGGGGTCAACCCCCCGGATACGACGACATAGGTTTTTGATTTTGTAAGTTACTATAAGGCTGCTCAACACAGTGAGTTAGAGCAGTGAGAGTATGTCAGAATACCGGGGTGGCAGAACGCGAAGGTGTCACTATACCCCCCGAGAAGTGTCAAGTCCTGGTCATTACTACGACTCCCAGAATTTCGGCGAGGAGATTTCTCTCCTGGATGTTATCCTTATATTCAGGACTTCAAGGAGGCGGGAGTAGGAGCATCATTGACCTGAAGACGACACAGATTCAAAGAAACAAAGAATATGAGATTAGAAACGACCTGGAGTGAGCATTCTGTTGGAAGAAAACGGATATTCGCGAAATTCAGCTGACAGCGCCGGTGCACCGTGTATTCGTAAAAATTCGCTCTATGGAATCATCATGATTTTACTTACTGTATCTGGGCTAAGATGGATGGTAAAAAACTTCTAACATGTATACGAAAGCAGAACTGGGAAAGGAAGTCAATACATAGCACCAAATGAATGATGGGGGAGATTGAGATCGACCAGCATACGGCCGTTGCTGAGGAGGCAAGACCAGGTGTGATCCAAAGAAGCTTGGATTCGACTAGCTATATTATTTACCTCAGACCCCACAAGAGATAAGATTTTTGCCGAAGAAATTTGATGAAATCAGCTCTGTTTCTAGGTCAGTGAAAGGTAATAAGATAAGTAAATATTCCACATTTATGTAATATAATGATCTTGATATCAATGGAAATTCAGAGTAAAGATACAAAAGGTAAAGTCCCCAATGAACCCATTGGATAGTCCAGTGTACGAGATCTAGGTGTTGCGTGCGTTCAAAATCCCAATAATGACAGTACAATCCAAGCGAAAACGGTTAATTGAGTAGCCTATTTTCAGTAGCCTCGATTACTTTACGGGATTTCTCGATATCCTCTGTTATATAGTGAGTGAATAAACTTTCCGTGGAAGCGGGATATTTGAATACCTTTGATTAAAGCGAAGCACCACTCCACAGCTTCCGCTGCCCAATAAAAATCACAGTGCTAGATAGATTGGTGAGAGTAGTGATTACTAAGAAAAGGCTAATGCTCACCTCCGATAACTCGATCTTTTCCGCTCGTACAATCTTCACATCTGTCTCCTTCTCTCTAAGCCTCTCCATTAAGCTATCAGCACATATTAAAAAGTCATTCCCTCCAGAGAATAAGCTCAGTGGTGGGAAGCCGTCCTCCCACCATTTCGGTAAAGTCACATCCATCGTACACTTCCTCGCTGCAAAGCCTCCAGCACCGCACCACCAAAATATACTTGCGCTGCTGACAGGCGTAGGTGTAAACCTGAACATCTTCGTCTTCCTCCGCTTGAGCCAATTCGTGTCGGTCCAACCGAATAGGAACGCGAACATGATGTAACCCAGTGTAGCAAATATTTTCGGGGGAACATAATTATAAGACCATTGCATGATAGGAATAAAATCGAGGGATCCGAAAAAGAGACGCCAGCGGGACCAATTGAGGTTGGATAAAACCGTAAAGGGGAAACCATGGGTAAGAGGACCTGCGAAAACAGCCGGAGCGAGAGCGATGAAGCAAGACAATTTGTGACCTATGTCCGGACGCATGCCAGTCGATAGAGAAATGAAAGCAAGGCCGTTGCCCTGAGAGTGTCCGATGAATGCAATCTAAGAGAAGAAGTCCAGCCATGACAGACGGAAATATGTACAGCTTGTCTCACCTGGTCATAACCGGTTGCATCACGGACATAGTCCACCATAGCAGGAAAATCGTATAATGCCAGCTCACGAATTGTCCAGTCCCAGAAACGGGGATCACTGCGAACAAATTCGCGGTGGCCCATGTCGAAAACACCCCGGGTGTTTCCTAAGAAAACTTGGTATCCTCTGATTTTGTATCGTGGTCAGCGGGTAGTAACGGTATGGTCAGAAAATTTAGCGGCGTACTGTTCAGATAACCAAAAGGCCAAAGAACGTTCCTCCGATGTGATGAAAGAGCCCGAACTTTGGAAGAGTCCTGCAAAATATGAGTGAATGATGCCATGTTTTAGATGGTAGTATGTACCGTGTAGAATGAGGACCGGAAAACCACCTATAAATAAAATGTAAATAAAACATAAAAATCTGTGAAACGCACGTATACCTCTTCCATCAGCTCGAGGTTTATGGCGGGGATTTATTACTCTATGGATCCTGATACAGAAATTAATGCAAATTGATTGGGCGTGACTTCTTGTACTCACCTCAAATAGAAGCCGTCTGCCGTCTCGACTTGTTCGTCTATAATTTCAAATCCAACAGCAGTCGCATATGGCTGAACTTCCCTCACGACCTTCTCCTTGGCGTATTCGGGCTTGTCCCAATCGAAGACTTTCGAAGGCGTCGGCCGTAACAGGCGTCTTAGTTGCTGATACAGATGAACCAACAGAGCCCACAAGACAACTAGGACGAGGAAGAATGTCGAAAGAAAGAAAGAAACAATTTGTTCGAAGAATAATTGCACCGATGAGAAGAAACTTGGCTTGAATTTCGTGGGGACATGCTGCGAGGGAATTATGGAGGGCGGGCGAACTGGAAGGGGCGGGCGATCTGCGTGAATATTAGTAGAGCCATAAGATGGGATGGATGGATTGTCGATTGTAATTATCGTCGACGCTATCGAGGGCAGCGACATGGTGGTGTTCATGAAGAATAGCGAAGGCTGTTGCGTAACGACATGGAGGTTGAATGCGCGGGGATCAGGCCACACGTGGTTTAAGCCAATGACGTCGCTCCTTACTCTCACCGACTACCGTTCACGTCGGCCAAGATATGCAGGCGTAATGGACACGATGAATTCGATGGTTTGACACCCACAGACACGATAACACCGAAGGGCGTCATTCCTGGAATTCTTCCAACCCTCTACTCTATCCACTATTGGTTCCACGAGGCTCGACGTACTGATGGGCTGTCGCCTTTCTGAAAGAATTCTGGGACAGTATTAAAAGCAACTTATCACCCTTGCATTAAAATGGTTCGTCGACTTTTAGGAGAGTTGACTTCCTCCAATGGAAAACTTGGCTGGTGTCTTCTGCATCAGGTCGACAAATCTGTCCCACAGAAATTCGAGGAAGCAACTATGCTGCAACTAGAAACTGCATCTATGCATATAATCCTCTTCTATAAAACTTGGACGACAGTCCATCGATATCAATGGGTCTTTCTGCCATACCGTTTACCATAGCTTTGTGCATAATCACCGCGGTTAGTGACTTGAAATTCACGTTGCATCATTTAAATCTCGTAATAGACAAATGGTCTTGCCTCCTTGGAGCATCTGGAAAGAACACAGACTGCGAGGCCCGTCCCGCCCGGATGGGACTTTTTAGGATGCTACACGTATGCCATTAATGCCTGCTATTTTATACAAACATCTTTATAATCTTCCAGAGATGCCACCTACGCTCGGACACTCCGAACCGCTTCCTACACGAGTGTTCACTCTATGACAATTGAATCCTGTCTATCTTACTGCCAGTCTCAATCTTCAAATTTCCCATACGTAGGCTTAGAATACGGTAGAGTAAGTCTTTTTTCCTCCCTCCTTCAGTCTCGCATTCATAATCCCTTTTTTCTCAATCGATAGGAATGTTGTGAGGCAAACACGTAATCCTGTTGCATTTTCATGAACTCATCCAGAGATAGATTGTGACACAGATCTCCACGCTCCCGCGATAGTTGTCAACGTCAGCGATTGTAACATGCCTTGCACTGGTAATGCTAATGAGCTCTGTGGCTCAGAAAGCCGCATTGCCGTGTATCTGAGAGGCCCGACGGCTCCTCAAATAAAACAAACGGTGAGTGGGACCTGGGTTTATAAAGGATGCCTACGGTTTGTGCATATGCACGTGTCATTTATAAATTAAAATAATGGATCCCTTGCAGTGACTCTGTTTCACAACGTGGCCTTACCCACCAGATTGTCCTGCCTTCTATTACAGCGGAATCCTGTGTCGCAGCTTGCCAATCTAGGGGATTTGGTCTTGCAGGACTCGAATATCGTAGCGAGTGCTGTGGGCTAATTTACATGTGGCTACTTTTGATACGGCTGATTTATTCCGACCACAGGGTGCGATAATTATCTTCCATACGGCCAAACCCTAGGAGACGCAGCCTGCAATATGCCTTGTGTTGGAGATGCTTCGGAATTCTGTGGAGCTGCAAATGCCATTCAAATATACCAGAATAGTGCCGCTGCTCCTGTCAATTTCAGTAGTTGCATCACTGGGAGAAGTCTTTCCACCTTTTCAAACATTCAACTTCAAGCTATTTTAAAAACAGGCCCGTATTTTCCGATTCAGATATACGCCACAACATTGAACCTAAACGCAAACCAAACAATTCAGTACACAATCCTTTCGGTAAGCCATGCATTTCTTGAGATATTTCATTGGTTCCGACATATCCTTCCCCTCAGACCTGCAAGAACTGTCCATACAATATGACAAATTTCCGACTGGTCAAAGGTATCTTGACACCATATGGTCTACCTGGAAATCCCATGCCTCTTCAACCAAGTATTGGGAATTCGCAAGTTTTTGCTGCTGGGTTTGATAAATATATCCCACCTCATACAGGATATTGCGCCATGGTAAGTTAAACTTTTCTTTCGCCACCCCGTGTTTAATGAACTCTTTAGCCTAATCCGGCTTCTTCGAATGGACCTTTCATCGGTTTCCCTGCCCTCGCGGTGAACAATCACGCGGATCTTTGGGCTCTCTGCGTCAATAATACCGCCGGCAGACGCATTGATGTGGTCTATTCACCCGTGGATAATCATCCAGACTACACCAGAAGCAACTGTCGTGACGTTTATTTGCAAATGTCACAGCCGTATGCGTTCGCTGCTTGAGTTTTCCTACAGCAACTACCGCCATTCCCAGCGATCAGTGATCAATGATAAGTTTATCCTTATCTTGCTGATATCGATGTATTCACGGTACTATTATGGAATAGAGTCTTGCTCATATGTCACAATGTTATGTCTGATGCCAGAGTCTGCTCTTGACGTTTTCCGCGCCAAGCTGCCTGGATGCTCTAACAGTGAAACAGAGTAGGAGAGACGTCAGATTGTTGTTCTCTAAGCAAGTGTTTGCACACAGCTGTTGGAGGTGATTGAGGCGTAAAGGGGACTCAGTTAACGGTGTTCCAAGTAACTGGCGTTGACTGCATGTCACTAATCATGCCGTTGAAAGTAATACATATACGCTTTTAAATGTACGCTCGAATATGAAGGGACCGATGAACTTCCGACACCTTTTGTGCTTTTTTGCGCTTTCGGACAAGTTGATTTGTTCTTGCGGTCGATTCTCCACATGGGCATAGGTATGGCAAAGGAAACATTATGGAGAAATGGTCCGGGCTGTTGGGAAGGAGGTATTTGGCAATTTATGGGTGGCTGTGGTTATGTCCTAGAGTGTCAGCAGATACATGTGTTAGAAAGAGAATTATTTCTGAAATTAATTCTTTGCTCCAAACATGTCGGAATTCCAGCGAATTCCTTTTTAAAGCGTGGTTTTTTTCTTTCTTGAATTTAGCATGCCGTTTGAACTTCTTGAACTTCTTGTGATCTTGCACTTTAGTTTCCCCTTATGCCTTTCGTTCCTCCTTCTAGAAATAAAATCCTATGGCTACTGCGGAAGTTTATACTTCTGTCTAGGACTGTCTTTTTAGTGGAGGTCGTTCCGATTCCGCCGTTGCAAAGTGTTGAAAGTGGCATTCAAGGTTTGTCAGGGCTTGTTTCAGCACTCGACGTACCTGATCTCGGATTTCAAGAAATGTAATGCATCTTCGTAACCTCGTCTAAGAGCCCCAACTCAGGCTTAACTCGGCCATACAGTAAACCCGCACCACATGTCTTCGAAAAAAAAGTCAAATTGGGGGATAAATCAAATGTACCGTTCGTAAGATATGAGCTCTATCCCTCTGAATGACATGTTGCTGGGATGCATACATACATTCTAACGGTCAGTCAGGTCCCGGGTCATCAAGCAGAATTATAAAATCGAGAACAAGGCAGATGAAGCCTGTGGAAGATGTGAGTATTTTTGAAAATTTATTCAACATTTATTTATTATACGTGTGCAAGTCCTATACATGGGGGGGACGGGGAAAACGGATGGAAATTGAGGTTGGCGAACGGATAGCCAGGCATCAATCGGTGACCTAGCCGAATGGTGCAAACCGACTACTCAAAGGGGAGACTGTGTGGTCTCACATGTGCTCCTAGACTTTCACATGCCACCAGCCTATAGAACTTATCACGATGCAGTCGATCGTGCTCTACGTGAATTCTGTGTTTCCCCAGGTCCTCCTATGTTACCTATTGCTCTTGTTTGTGCATATCTTGTAACTCTTGCTTCGAAATAACCCTTCCAACGTCTTTAGATGTCGATCCCAGCAACTCAAATTCTCCCGTTTCTTGAGAATGAGCAAAATCTAATCCTCAATGCCGGTATTTACTCTGTTTTCAACGGTAGACGTATTGATCTCATTGACAAATTATGAATAGTGGCAGCCTGTTCTCTGTATTTTTATGACTTCTTCATAACAATAGACCAAGAGGTACGGAGTATTTTGTTTGGTTGCATTTCGCTGCTAAGCACTGCCTGAGATAGATAGAATTGGTATGGAAGTACGAGGATTCCCCTTCTATTTGAACTGTAGTTGTCTTCATCATATCTCCAAGGAAAAAGTTCTCCGCGGTGAATTTGCTGTTCGTGCTTATTCGATATCTTCCCCTCGCCATGTGCACGTAAGTACCATCGCTCTTCCTCTTCCCTTTGATTTGTCTACTGGAATATTCTGACGAAATTATAGTGTAACCTTGATGTTCTATACGGACACGTTCAATCTGCTCCAACCTGGGACAAAAGGATGTAAGGTTTGGGTTTGGTGGGATGTCATAGCAGGACATATTCTATTTACCTGCGTCGAAATACTTTTATTAATGCGCCGTATGTGGATGTTTTGTTGTAAAGAGATATCAGAACACTAAGCTTTCCCAAGTTTACGCTTTCTACGGAAGGGATAGAAGATTCCTTACGGTGATCGGTGTGCTGTGGTTTTTGGAGCATGTCGTTGGCTTGGCTATAGCCGGAATAACTGTTCCCAAATTTACTGTGGTACAATCGCCCTTTCCCTCAGGAACCGGTTTGGCAGTTGCGAAATGCATTGTTACTACAATCCCTCACTTATTTCACGATTACTGGTAAGGGGTCCCAACTCAGACCCTACGCAAGTTGACTTCTCCATATACCCCAGGATTTCAGCATTGGTTTTTCATGGAATACTCTTCATCCTTCTCATAGCAATGTTCTTCTACACAAAATGGAGCAATAGAATAAACATTACGAGGCTCCTGTATGTTTTTGTTCGGGATGGGGCTTGGGCTTTTACAGTGGTCTTCGGTGAGATACCTTTCTTTTTGTAGATATAGAGCTTATTGTTACTTAGGAACGATATTGCGCTGCGCCATTACTTTTGAACTCAATGCAGTGAAGGGTGATATAGCTCTGGCGTCAGTTTTGTTATTTCCTTTGCACCATGAAAAAGGAGACTAACGTTTATTATTCGAACTGTATCCAGTTGGATGTTTACCGGATTTTCAATAACTGTCAGTACAATTTTTTTTTTTTGACCAGAGAAGCTATTATTCACATGACATCTAGGGCACGCGACTCGTTCTCAACCTTCGTGCCGCTGTAATACCCGTCGCCACCGCCGAAGATCCCGAAACACAGCATATTAATAACCTTTATCTCCTCAACACCCTCACTCCTTCTAATGGTGTTGCTCCTGCTCAAAGTTTCGTTTCCCGTGTGGATAGGGATTTCTTTCGGTCCACAAAACGACAGTCGGTAACAGAGTTCTGGTACTGAGGAGAAATCAACGTTCCTTTATACTGTATAGCAAGTCTTTATTACGTCGTGCTGATTATTATGATTATATCTGAGAATTTCTATTGCAAGGTGCAAGGAAATATAGGTCCAGAACGGCATCATCCGAGTATCTTAATTTGTAGAAGTGGCAGACGGAAGATTCATTTAGCCGAACAGAAGGCATTCCGAGAATATCTCGAGTGCTCCCCAAGTATATATTCAGACTCCCGTAAGGCTCTTAGAGACGGAAATCATTATCTAGCACCGTCTTGAACAACTAAGGGCCGAAAATGTTTGAAGTCCCCTCTTATATTTGAAATATCTATCTGACGCCTGCCACAAAGCTCACCTCCCATTAAATTAAATGGTCTAAGCCTCTTCGGTCACGATTAGGCAAGCAAAATGATATATTTATTTGCGACGCTGACACTCTCTTGCGTGACCGACTGGGCCGTGTTCAAGCCGGTGCTAACGTAATGCAAACGAAATGAAAATTAAAATAAAGTAACAGAATAAGTTGGTGTGAGGTAGGAGTGAGATGTCAAAAATCTCAACGCTCGCGCGTTAATTGCTACCGAGCAGAATGTGAGAAGGAGGCGAGGTGATACAAAGAGGTCCTCGGCATATATAAGGAAAAGGGAATAAAGACAACAAAGAAATGAGAAAAAAGGAGCAAAATCTCTTGGAAAAGGAATCCTGCGCTCAGGAACTCAGAACACGAATAAATCATCTTTATTCGTCCAAGAATTTATTCCAAAGCTATGACCTGTGCTAAATGTTTCCACTAATATTCATCACCACCTGCCCATAACGGACACTAACTTCCTTCGACCTTTTCTTCACCTGCAGACCCTAGTATGAACTTCATGAATCCAAGATCTATGAGTAACATGGCCACCATGGCCACCGATTCCAATATCAACATGTCGAATTATCACGAGCTCTCGTGGGGAAATCGTGGTTTGTCACATCTAAGTATAGGTGAACAGTATCCTTCCCTACGAAGGTGAAGCCTTACACGATTTTCGGATTCGGTGTACTTTTTGTCCTACAGAATTGTGTATAGTATGTGCCATATATTCAAGCGATGGACGCCCATAGAGAAGGGGTAACAAAATTGAGACTGACGCATGAAAATATGATTAACAGCTCAGGTGTAACTTCGGAAAGCATCTTGAACCTACAAACTCCCCCAACTGAGCATATCAGGTATCCTACTGGATGTTGTTGTCACGATCGGATAAATCAATTTGACCTTGTGAGTCGGAGTGTAGGTCAGAACCTGTTCTGGAACCTGAATTATAACATATGGTGCGATGAACGGGCAGTGACAAGAGCACTTGTTGCAGACGTGGTCCCTTCAGCGTGTCCACTAATCAGTGGTGTTATAATGCTGAGATAAAAGAAAGTTAAAAACACTCCAAGTTGACAAACCGGGATACGAGATAGTGTGGAATTCAAAAGGTTACAGACGAGATAGAAACAAATCAGAGCTAGAAGGCGAACGGAAATACGTGAGATTTGTGTAAATAATATCGTATATCCGGAAACGAGGGACGAACCAGTGGGCGGCTGTTCCGAGCCATATACATCCGTATACTCGAGCACAGCGAGCTCCCAAACGTCGCCGCGCTGGCGACTACGCCGACACACCTCTTCTCCTCTCCTCCATGGCCTCCTCCAAATGTCGTCCTCATCTTCCTCGCAAGATCACAGAAAACTCTCAAATCCTCCTATCCAATATTCCGCTTCCGCCCAATGCTTCAGTTGCATTTGTTAGGTTTACTCCTCATGCTACTGAACAACTTCCTCACAGGTCTATTGATTTGGCAAGACAATCCATAGTGAATGATATCCGCCAGAGTGGCCGAGGTGTTGTTGACTCATTATTACCCGTCGTTTGCGTTGGGAAGGAGGATACGAACCTATGGGTCTTCTCTATCCACTCTCCTACTGGCAATACTCAGGATACCAATAACAAAGGCGAGACGAGGGAATATGTTAATGCCTCCCTAGGTCCCCAGAGGCTGAATTTCGATGGTCTTGAGCGTACGTCGTGTACTCTCACACCAGTGGCTTCATGTCAACTGACATCTCGGTCGATTTTAGGCTCTGCTGTTTCTTACTTTTCAGTCTCATCATTATATCCGTGCTCTGTTGAATGCGCAAAGCTTCCCTCCTCATGTCTTACCTGCAGTCAATCCCCACAGACGTCGTCATTCTCGATTGGAGAACACACCACAGTCTCAACATTCACAACCCTCTTTCCGCGGAAATCCCTCCGGCACATTTATTCCCTCTTCCTGGATTCTATTCGGGATAGACTTGTAGATGATATCTGCGTGCCCCGCACTGGCTTGAGTCTGAAGCGTGTGCCAAGAGCTACTCGACTCGGACATGGATTTTTATCGAGCACTGAATATATGTATTCACTGTGGGGATTTGGATGGGAGCACCGCCCACAATCCGCGTATGTATCCTCATAGTCATCATGCTCTCCTTTCTCTATTAATCTAATGCTATCCATTTTGTAGGCCTTTGATTCATACAGCCTTGGACATTTCCGTGTCCCCAACTTGCATTCGGGTCAGACCATTGCCAACGACAACAAAGTTACTCCCGATACCATTCCAATGTTCCCCATCCACTCAGCAACCAACATCCAACATTTCACCCACCAATCCCAACCATCCCCCTCCAATCCTCACTCCAGGGATGCCCCTATTACTTGCACCTTACCCAACACCGGCGTTTTACATATCGTCTCATCCTGCATCATCTATACCCAGCTCAGTTCGAGCCCAGTTTTGGAAGGCTCTGACAGGCTTGGGTGCATCGCTTTCTACTCATGATGGTCGCAACATGCCACAAGGTTCCACTTCCTCCAAATCCGTCCGTGATTCGTCTGAACCTTATATTCTTGTGTATATCCCAATTTCCAACCCTCAAGGGGAAACTAAAGGTGTTGCCGTTTTATGGCCAAGCCATTTAGCCTTCATCGACGCCAGCCCTTCAAGAATCCACCTCACAAGCTTGCCTGAGCTTCCTGCTGTCGAGGGATTGCTAACACCGCCCCGTAATGCTGGTAGTTCCAGACATTCCGAACCTTCTCTTCTATGTCCCACTGGACCTACCATCCGCCGGTATTCTCCTCTGCGATGCGCTTCCCCAAACCTGAGCCGTACATTGAGGTCTTTCCGTGCGCTGGAGTTGGTGGTTCAGAAACGAATTCCTGGATCTCCAGTCATGGGCACAGCTAGACGTACGGCAGGGTATGTAGAGAGCGTCGCTAAAGAACGAGAGCGGGAAAGGGAAAGAGCCAATCAAGAGAGGCTTCGTCGAGAGCGGGAGGCTAGAGAAGCAAAGACACCTTCAACAATGGTTGGTTCCTCACAGTCTAGTGGAGCTATCGCACAGGCATCTCCCCCTGGAGAATCTGTGAAGTTACAGATGGCTTCGCCAAGTGTTCCTTCTGAACCAACTCGCCCTGGTCCTGGTTGGCATTCTGCTTCAACAAGTTTCTTCACAAAGGCTGCACAAGAGAATGTCAACAACTCCTTTTATCCTTCACCGCCTGATTGGGATCCAAATTCTTCTGTGGCCGATTCTATTCCTAATATCCCTGTCGCGGCATTAGCAGCAGCGACTTCTGGAGTTGCAGTGTCCAGCCCGTCCAATGTAAAGGCACCAAAACCTAACAATCAATCTGTGTCTGCCGGAATGGATTTAGGAATGGATGTCGACATAAATGATATCGGCATTGATTTAGGCCATTCGATGAACATATTGGATGGTAATATTGATACAACGGGACTTTTGGATGCTGGCTTTGGAAACTACACGGATACCTTTACGGATGATGATTTCAACTTTTTCGACACTGTCCAAATTCCTTCGACACTTCCTGACTTACCTCCATCTTTGGATAACCTGGGCGTTACTGTTGATGGGATGGAAGGTTGGTTGTCAAACGATGATGACAATCAATACTCCAATCCGCAGACTATAACGCTCTCCTCCGGTGACCCCTCTTCTAGTGAACCTTCCTCATTGCCAGTGGCGATTGGTAGTCAAGATACCCCTCCTCCAGCGCCTGACTTGATACCTTCTTCCCCTGCTAAGACACCTTCCTCAATTGGCAACCCTGCAACTCCGTCAATAGACTTCAACATGCCCCCTCCATCCTCCGGTCGGTACATGTTCGACCCTATCGACTTCGGTAATCGACATCATCTTGCAGACGTCAAGTACAACGATGGCAAATTTGCTTTATCACATATTATTCCACGTAACAGCCCCTCGACGAATACATCAGTCTCCGATGGGGCAGACCGAGATGATGGCTGGAAACTACGATATGACGCTGTTACTGATCCACGCATTGGTGTAATCAATCGGCTCCGAGGTATTAAACGGAAACTGGATGAAAGGCCATTCACATCCAAAGTTGTTTTAGGCCGTTTACGAGATGAGGAATGGGAAAGCATTTATACACATAGCGACGAAGGCTATGAAACAGAATCCGCTTCGTCAGTGGATTCCGAAGAAAGTCTGGACGAGCCAGATTTAGATCAAGATCGAGGTGATGATGCTAGTATAATGTCACATCCATCGAGGCCCTCCACACCTCCACCCTCAGGTCCATATCCGTTGTCCGTAAATCTCTTGTATTACCACCTTGAACATGTCCATCTCCTTCCTCTTGGAACACCTATGCGACCTTCCTACGAGGAGCTAGTATCAACAGAGGTCTCCCACCATCCCATGTCTGTCCCTACCCCTGTTTCTCCAGCTGCGGCCCTTGGCTCTTCTTCCGAACGGAACAAAACCCTAGAATTCCTGGCACAAGCAATGGCCAAAGAGGTTGTGGAAAACAACCTATGGGCGCAAGCGTGGGGATCTGCAGCAGAGGAGAAGACTGCATCTCGAGTATCTTCGTCGCGGTACCAGGTCTCGCAGACGGATCTGATGCACATCTTGATACTTATGAAGCGGGCAGTAGGCCTAGAGCTACCACTCCCACTGTCATCCCTCCTTGAGAGTCGTAAGTTTTATTTTATTAGCCATCGTCTTATTCACCTCACTCCTTAGTTTCCTTCTCTTTAGCCCATCCTCCGCTTCCCGTTTCGAATACATTGCAGCTTTTGCCTCAACCCAAGTATTCCATAGGTCGTGCGGGCTTAATCCATCAGATGCTCCCGTCAGCCATCCGATTCTGGGAAAAAGAGGGCCTAGGTCCTCGTAATGGTGCGAAGAATGTTGTTGCCTTTGCGATATTTGAAGGAGAGGAACGGGCCCCTCTGATTGAGGCCTGGTTAGAAAGAGTTGGGTGGGCCTATGAGGTGAGTTACTTTTGGTACCATGTGTTTGGGTTGAGTTTGATTATTTTGAAGGCAAGAGGATTAGGTACCCACACTCCCGGTCGTACAGAAGGCCACGAGAAAGGGCTTGTACCTGTCCAGTTCGATACCGTACGGAAAACACTTCGTACGCCAACCATTCTACTTTCACTTATCGTTATATGAATTGATAATTGATCCAGCGAACTTATTGGCTTCTCTACCTGGTGATCTACAACATATTGTTATCTATATCATTGCGCCCCCGTCCCTCTGTTCCTCCTTGGAATCACCTGCTCTGCGCACAATTGTTAAGAGTCAGAAATGCGTTTCCAAGCTCGGCGGGCAACATGATTGGGATCAAGATCGAATCCTGATCCATTTTGTGCCTGATTACTGCGTGGAGGATCCGAATATCTATCCTCAAACGCGACATGTTGGTTTGGAATACTTCGTTAATTCAGTATACGACCGACTACTGCGTGTGGCTCTCCGACAGACATCTCGACAGCTTTGGGAATATAGCCCCGCGTTCGAAAACAGGTTCCAAGTACCTGCTTTCACGCTGGCGCGGAGTGCATTGCCACAAACTCAATTGCAGTGGGATGAACGGCCGTCTCTAAATGCTCTCGATCGTCATACTTTCTTACATGTTGGCTACCGGTTATCAGACTGCAAGCGTTGGCTGCTGGCTGCATGTATTGACGAGCGAGGAGAGGCTCATGAAGTCGCCGTCTGGGGCGTGCCAAATTACGATTCTCAACCGCTTGATGTCAATTGGATGGTTCGCACTATCTGGATTTTTGTCAAACAGTTTGCGCAACGAGCAGATACGGAATGGAGGATTGTCGTTGCAAAGTTGGGAGAAGTCAGCGAGACTGAAGTCAAAGGTGAGGAGCTTTCAATTATCTTCCTTCTTAATAGTTTTGACAATGTCGGCTCTAGCATGGATGTCTCATCTGGAGACCATGGTTTCAACTAATACTGGTCCACCGTTACATATCACTTTAGTCTGCGCTCAAACCGATATACCGTTACCATTCCTCGAATCTGAGAAGACCTCTTCTCGTCCTGGCCCGCCTGGAGTGACAACTGTTTTCATGGACGCATCGTCAGTGACATACAGTGCGTTCTTCCCTCAGAGAATGCCCATAGTCTCCGGTTCCCTTCTATGTCCCTGGGAATACTCCTCTTTCCTGACTCCGTCAACATCTGCTGGAAATGAGGACGACGATCTGGTTCCACCGCCTAAGATACCTGTCGGCATCCTACCATTGGGCACGACTGCTCTAATTCGCTTGTCGAACGATACCGGACTGGACACGCTCTATATCCACCTTATTTGCGCTTACAAGTCCGCGAAGTCTACGCTGAAGAAGTCCACCCATGAAGTCCATGCAGACATAACACGCAATTGGTATGAGCTCAGCATCCTCACTCGTGATCGTTGGCAATTCCCTCGGGACGGGCTTCCTTTCCACCTGGCGGCGTTAAACTTGATGTCTCGCGCTTTAGATCCAGATTTCCTCATCCCTGACGCGAAAGATATGGAATGAATTCCAGTATCGTTTCTATAATGGATATTCCTCTTTTATTTCTCTGCTTCTTGTATTATTTCTGTGGATTTATTGACTGGGCATACTGCATATCATTGCATAACTTATTACGCATGTTGTTTTGTACCAGTATCTAGCACACAACGTTTTTGTAATTGCATGCTTGAATTTCAAACATTTTGGTAATTTTCCGTTCTGTCCATTGTGCTATGTTTGCCCTTGATCCGGTTTCACGTGATACTCGACCATATCCCTTGGCTGCAAGTTTCCCCAATCTTTACTTTATACCTTTCAGAGACCACCATGTTTCGCCTTACTGCCAGAATTGCACGCCCTGTCGTCCGAAATGTGGCTGCTTCAAGGAGGTGTGTGGTCTGTTCTTTTGGCCAGCTTAAGTTCATGTTTCTCCAGGACATTCTCTTCAACGCGCGTCGCCGCGTCCGAAATAAACTCTCTGCATACCTTTACCGAAGAGGAAGAGATGTTACGTGATTCTGGTGTGTCTATAGGTCTAGTACTCGTAGAGAATACTAACAGTAAGTCTAGTCAGGCGTTTCGCGATCGACGTGATTGGTCCAAAGGTCCGGGAGATGGACGAGAATGAAATGATGAACCCCGAAGTTATCAAAGGATTATTCGAACAGGGGGTATGTTAAACTAGTCTCTTTGGTCCTAAACATCTTATCGTCTTTGCTCAGCTTATGGGTATCGAAACAAGTGCCGATTTGGGTGGTGCTGAATCCTCATTCACTTCCGCCATCATTGCTATTGAAGAATTGGCCAAGGTTGACCCATCTGTATCTGTATTGTGCGACGTCCATAATACCCTTGTTAACACTGTCTTCCGGAAATATGGCTCGGCTGAGCAGCAAGAGCAGTATCTGCCTCAGCTTTCACAGTCTAAGGTAGGCACGCTCCGATTTTTCTTCAATTCGCATGCTTAACTTACGGATTTCATTTATAGCTAGGCTCCTTCTGTTTGTCTGAACCTGCTTCTGGCTCAGATGCCTTCGCTCTCCAAACCCGTGCTGAGAAACAAGGCGACCATTGGGTCTTAAATGGCTCGAAAATGTGGATTACCAATTCTTACGAGGCAGAAATCTTCCTTGTATTTGCCAATGTATGTCTTCTTGAACATTAAAATTCGTCGTTTATCTGAGCCTTCCTGAGCCCAGATCGATCCCTCAAAGGGCTACAAGGGCATCACATGCTTCATTATCGAGAAAGACATGGGATTAAAAATCGCCAAGAAGGAGCAGAAACTAGGCATTAGGGCATCGTCTACTTGCACATTATCCTTTGACGATGTCAAGGTACCAGCGGCGAACGTTCTAGGAGGCGAAGGGAAAGGATACAAGGTGTGTACATCCGCTTTATCTATTATCCATTATATTCATCTTTTCTTTCAGATTGCCATCGAGATTCTGAATGAAGGCCGTATCGGTATCGCAGCACAGATGGTTGGGCTGGCTCAAGGAGCATTCGATAAGTCTGTACCGTACACTTTCCAGCGTAAGCAGTTCGGAAAGGCCATCGGCGAATTCCAAGGCATGCAGTTCCAGATGGCTCAAGCCGCCATTGAGATTGAAGCAGCTCGGCTATTGACTTATAATGCTGCCCGCCGGTAAGAATAACTGTTTTCCTAGTTACGGCTACCGAACTGCACTGATTTTTTATATAGGAAGGAGGAAGGAAAGAGCTTTGTTAAGGAGGCAGCAATGGCGAAATACTATTCTTCAGTGGTCGCCCAGAAAGTCTCTGGCAGTGCTATCGAGTGGGCAGGAGGTGTGGGTTTTACTCGAGAGACTGGCATAGAGAAGTATTGGCGGGATTCTAAGATTGTACGTATCCTGTTGCGTTTCCTAGCTCCTTTTGGCTTACCCGCAATCTAGGGTGCAATTTACGAAGGGACATCGAACATTCAATTACAGACCATTGCAAAGTTTATCCAAAAAGAATACTCGTAGCGACCATCTGCATCTCATGCAACTGTCATGCATCTTTTTGGTTAAATGTTATTCCAGACGTACATAGGAGGATGGTGATAGACATAACCGTGCGTAGATGTGTCTGCATTTGGTAGGATGTGACCGTTTGTATTCGAAATATCAATGGCCTAAGCCTTTAATGTCTGTACAAGAGTTATTGTTGGGCAAACGATTTCGTTACCAGAGAAAAGTGAAGGAGTCCAAAGTTTATTACTCAAAAATACAAGGGGTTTTGGTAGGATTTCTGACGGTTGAGATCGCGACAATTATGCGCGAATTCTGATTGGCTATTCGCAACCATCTTATCTTGACCCAGGTATCCATGAACTCTGGGAACAACATTCCTTGAGCAGACCGATGGCTGAGATTCAGCACTCAGGGGAGGAGGAGATTTGAGAATTCTTGACCGTGGATCGGTGAGTCGTCGAGATATTCAAATCACGATCTGATTACAAGCCTTAGACCATGTGCATAGAAATCTTTTCGGGGATAGATGCTGGAATATGTTTAAGCCGTTTAAGCCTAGGCGTCATTCGAGGTATTTAAATCGCGGTGGAGGATCGGAAGGAACAAACAAGTATGACTACAACTATTCTCATCCAAGGCGGATACGTCCTCCGTTTCGAGAAGGGGTCCTCACCCACAAACCCTCTTCTCAACTTCAAGGAACAAGACGTCTTAATACGTGGTAACAAGATCGTTCAAATCGGAAAGGGTATTGTGCCTCCTGTTGGGGCAACAGTTATCGATGCCAGCAACCATATCGTTTCCCCAGGATTTGTCGACACCCACCGTCATCTGTAAGTTATACTTCCATAATCCACCATTTACATGGCTTACACCCTTGTAGATGGCAGGCTGGCATGCGTGGAATCGTGAAACCAAGGCCTATCGCAGACCAAACCTTGATGGAATACATGTGCAGTGTACGGACTGTCGCTCAACCGCTCTTCACGGCAGAAGAGATGTACTGGAGTCAGCTCGTCGGGGCTTGCGAAGCCGCCTCAGCTGGCGTTACTACCGTCTTGGATCAAGCGCAGGGATCTAAGAGCCCTGCCCATGTTGAACGTGCCCTAGACGCTACACGGGAAAGCGGACTGCGCTCCATATACGCGTATTTCAGACATGAGCCCGAACCTTGGAAAGAATGGCAATCGAAACATATGGCCAGAGTGGGGAAGATGCTTCAGGAATCAAAAGATCAACGGATAACTCTGGGGTTGGGATACGATCCTATTACCTGGGAACCAGCCGAAGAAATAAACGAAACATTGGCTATTGCGAAGAACGCTGGGTCAACATTGACCACAGTCCATTTCTTGCCCACCTACTTCTCGCGAACCCTCAATGACATGCAAAGTGCCACACACGCGTTCTCTTCAGATTTCGTCCTCTCTCATTTCAATCATGCTTCGCCGCAGGAAATAGCTCTTGCGAAGGAATTGGGGATTGGGATATCCTGCACACCTGAAACTGAGCTGGGCATGAGCCACGGCCAAGTGTGTCTCTTCGACTGCGCCGATCACGGTATCAAGGCAGGCCTAGGAATCGACACACACATCATGTGCTCTGGCGATATGTTCGGCCAAATGCGTCTCGCATTACAAGCCTCACGATCCGTTCGCAATGCCTCGTTATACTTGGGAACATCTCATGGCCAACCGCTCACCAAGGACACCGCTCCTGCTCGAAAGCTACCACGAGCCCTCATCCATACGGCGGCCCATATGGTGCGGTTTGGGACTCTTGGTGGTGCGGAAACGTTGAACATGGAAGATAGGATTGGTTCGTTGGAGACCGGGAAACTGGCCGATATCATTTTGATTTCTCTAAATTCACCAAATATGCTTGGGACCACCCGGGATACAGAGTCTCTAGCATCCGCTATGGTGGTTCTTGCCAATACCTCGGATGTGAAGACTGTGATCATCGATGGTGAGATTGTTAAACGGGAAGGGAAACTCACAAAAGTGGATTGGGAGAATGTTCGCAGGAACTTCACAGTGCATCATAAAGAGGTGGACGCCAAAATCAAGAAGGCTAGCGCAGAAACAGATTGGGAGAAGGAATATGAGGCGCTTCGGACGAGCTGGGGAATAGGACCAGAAAGAATAGTTTGATTTTAGTCCAGATATAAGTATAATAGACACAAGGCGTCGTTTCAGTATAAACGAGAACCCAAAGAGAGGTTGTTGCAGATGGTATTACAGTGAAGGGGATTATTGTGAGCGATGAATAAATATTAAGAATCCTTCGTATACTGCCCAACCGATGGCTGAACTAAGGACTTTGCGAGAGAGACGTAGCGATACACCATCGAAGAACCCAGATATACCACGATTCTGGAATTAAAATAAGCCAAAGAGTGGAGTAGACTTTGGGCGACGTACCTTCCAAATCGTTTTGATGGTACTTCTTAGAGTACTGTATTTTGATTCGTCGCGTACTTGAAGCTTCGTCTAAGGAACGGGGGTAAGAAAAGAGTGTTTCGAGGGTTACAGTGAACATACCTTAAGGACGTCGAACGGATGCGTTGCTAAGGTTGCTGCGGTACCAGCCCCAGCGCCTGCAAGAGCATGTATAACAGCAGAGGATGTATTGGTTGCTGGTTGTAGAAGAGTAGCTGGAGATTGGGTAAGAAACGAAAGATTCAGAAGAGCAAATCACAGTATACCAGCATCTCTTTTAAAGTGTTCATAGGCTACAAGAAATAGACCAGCATAAGGGGCGTCACGCATGGCGGAAGCAGCGGCTCCACGAAAGAGTTGCGATGGGCCCGAACGAAAGAGAGAGCGGATGGCGTCGCCAAAACTACGATATGAATGGAGATCACTCTAGAGACTGCATTGGAATTATGAAAAGAGTAAAGGGAAACGACACACTTCATAACGCGCTTTTAAAATGGCTAATGGGTTTAGTAACGTCCCAACGGTGGTCCTAGCCTAAAATAGTCAACGGAAGGCCGTTAGGAAAATGAGCAGACATACCACCGCGCCAGCAATGAGGTTACCTTGAATTGTCAGAGAAGGCAATACAGATGCAGATTGAGAACTCTTGGTGGCTTTGGTGAAATACACAGTTTTTGCCATTGTAGCTCTGATTTGCTGTAATGACGACATATAGAGAGCTACCCCGGGGACATTTCTGATAGGAAACGAGTTAGCTATGCATTTATAAATAAGATAGATTGTTCACCACCTCGCCAGAGTTGGTAGCGTTCCACGCCAAAGCCCCAAGACGCCATCGTTGACTACGACATTTCGAGCAACATAGAAGGATCGACCAAGAGCTCTACGGAAAATGAGCCGGGTGAACGACAGAGAAATAATAAAAGCAGGCTTTCCGATCCTTATATGGCGCCCCGTCTCCTTGCTGAACCCGAGTTTTCAAAAGATCGACTGAAGGACGTGTGAGTACGGAAATATAGACATTTGAAGTCGACGAACAAGGTTGAAGGCAGATAGCAGACGCAAAACCAGAGAGGGCACCTATTATAATGTTAAATAAATAATTTTAAATGGAAGTTTCATTGAGATACCTGAGGCCAGGTGCTGACCGTAGCTCATGCAAGCAGGTCGTATGCAAGGAGCAAGATCGAGAAAACGTGACGTCACGCGTCAAATCTGACGGGCCATTCGATGCTTTGGGAAATAAAATGCACAAAACTATCTTGGTAACTGTG
>Ga0157379_10001061_pt1 | contig 22404 bp, 24 predicted proteins | sample S25metaG_FD_121802 | JGI IMG/M metagenome (GOLD analysis project Ga0157379, IMG submission 121802) | Switchgrass rhizosphere microbial communities from Kellogg Biological Station, Michigan, USA - S2-5 metaG | ecosystem: Host-associated > Plants > Roots > Rhizosphere > Soil | place: USA... | reverse complement strand
TGAGCACGCTCATGCTCGCCACGTCCACCCGCGCGACCGGGCGGTAGAGCGCATGGTCGCGCAGGTGCTGGGCGAGCGCCTCCACCTCCGGCAGCTCGGGCACGTCAGCTCACCGGTTGCAGAGGGCTGTCCGCGTGCCCCGGGGTGCCGCGCTGGCGCAGCGAGAGCACCACCACGCGCATCTCCTCCTGGGCCCGCGAGATGCCCCGGATGTTGCCGACCCAGCGCTCCGCCCCGGCGTCCGCGGCGTAGTGCCCCTCGGTCTCCGCGACGATCGTCCACGGCCGCCGCAGGTACCAGCGGACGGGGAAGAAGCCGAGGATGACCAGCGCCAGGAACCAGTAGCCGACGGGCACGTGGACCTGGGAGCGGGACAGGATCGGCCAGGCGACGATCACGATCCCGAACACGATCAACGCGCACACGACCATGACGACGGCCCCGCGGCCACCGTCGACGTCGTGCTCGAAGTTGTCCCCGACGGCGGGCGGCGACCGGTCGATCTTCCGGGTGACCTCCCAGGTCCGTCCGTCCCCCGCCGTGACGGTCTTGCGTACGGCCATCGCCCCTCCCGACTCGTCGGACCACTCTCCCACACCGCACCGACGGAGACGGGCCGTCGCGTGGATCACCGCGATCACGTTTGCGCAGCGCCTCGGTCGAGGTCCATGCTTGCATCCGGCAACTCGTTGCGTGATACAAGCAAAAGAGAAGGTAAAATGACCGGAGAGGTCGGGAACCCCACCGATGTCGCGGACCGCCTGGTCGGCGACATCGTGCTGCTGTTGCGCCTGCTCAAGCGCGTGGGCCCCGCCGTTCGCGGGCTGGACATCGCGACCTTCCCCGTGCTCACGCGCCTCGCCGTGGAAGGTCCCCAGCGCTCCGGCGAGATCGCCGCGGCGATGTGCGCCGATCCGTCCACCGTCAGCAGGCAGGTCGCGGCCCTGGTCCGCACCGGGCTCGTCGAGCGCCGGGCGGACCCCGGGGACGGCCGGGCCAGCCTGCTCGCCGTCACCGACCGGGGCCACCTGGTGCTCGAGGAGCAGCGCCGGGCCCGCGCCGAACGCCTGGGCGAGGCGCTCGGCGACTGGACCCCCGAGGCCCGCGCGGACCTGGCCGACCTGCTCGGCCGCTTCGTCGCCGATCTCCAGAAGATGTACGAGAGGGAGTCCCGTTGACCGCATCGACCTCCGCCGCCCCCGCGCGGCAGGCCCCGGAGGACCGGGGTGGTGAGCTCAGCCACCGGCAGATCATGACGATCCTGGTGGGGCTCGCCCTCGGGATGTTCCTGGCCGCGCTGGACCAGACCGTCGTCGCCACCTCCATCCGCACGATCGCGGACGACCTCGGCGGGCTCTCCCAGCAGGCCTGGGCCACCACCGCGTTCCTGATCACCGCGACGATCACCACGCCGCTCTACGGCAAGCTCTCCGACATCTTCGGCCGCAAGCCGCTGTTCCTCACCGCGATCTCGATCTTCATCGTCGGTTCGGTGCTGTGCGTCTTCGCCACCTCGATGTACATGCTGGCGGGCTTCCGCGCGGTGCAGGGCATCGGCGCGGGCGGCCTGTTCTCGCTGGCCCTGACGATCCTGGGCGACATCGTGCCGCCGCGGGAGCGGGCCCGCTACCAGGGCTACATCCTGGCCGTGTTCGGCACGTCGAGCGTGCTCGGGCCGGTCATCGGCGGTGTGTTCTCCGGCCAACCGACCCTCGCCGGGATCGACGGGTGGCGCTGGATCTTCCTGATCAACGTCCCGATCGGCCTGGTCGCCCTGGTCGTGGTGGCGAAGGTGCTGAACGTCCCGCACGTCAAGCGGCCCCACCGGATCGACTGGCCCGGGGCGCTCACCCTGGCCATCGGGCTGGTGCCGCTGCTGCTCATCGCCGAGCAGGGTCGCGAGTGGGGCTGGGGTTCCAACCAGGCGATCATCTGTTACGTCATCGGCGCCATCGGGCTCATCGGCTTCATCTTCTGCGAGCGCGGGTTCGGCGACGACGCGCTCATCCCGCTGCGCCTGTTCCGCAACGGCGTGTTCAGCCTGACCAGCGTCATCAGCATCATCCTCGGCGCCGGGATGTTCGGCGGGATCGCGCTGCTGCCGCAGTTCCTGCAGATCGTGCACGGCGCCACGCCGACCCAGTCCGGTTTCCTCATGCTGCCGCTCGTCGCCGGGATCATGGTCGGCTCGGTCGTGTCCGGCCAGGGCACGGCGCGGACCGGCCGGTACAAGATCTTCCCGGTCGTCGGCACGGCACTGATCGTCGGCGCGATGCTGCTCCTGCACTTCCGGGTCACCGCGGACATCCCCCTGTGGGAGCTCGACCTCTACATGGCGATGCTCGGCCTCGGCCTCGGGGGCTGCATGCAGACGCTGGTGCTCGCCGTGCAGAACGCCGTCCCCGCGCGGGACATGGGCGTCGCGACCGCGTCCTCCACGTTCTTCCGACAGATGGGCGGCACGCTCGGCACCGCCGTCTTCCTCTCCATCCTCTTCTCGACGGTGGGCGACAAGATCGCCGCGGCGTTCCAGGGACCGGCGGGCCAGGTGTTCCAGACCGCCACCCGGGACCCCGCGGTGATCGCGGACCCCGCCAACACGCAGATCCTGCAGGCGGCACGGTCCGGCGACCTCTCGGCGGCCTCCGGCGTGCTCAACGACTCGGCCTTCCTGCAGAAGATCGCCCCCGGTCTCGCCCGACCCTTCCTGGTCGGGTTCACCGACTCGATGACGCTCGCCTTCCTGATCGTCTCGTTCGTGATGTTCCTGGCGTTCGTCCTCGTGCTGTTCGTGAAGGAGTTGCCGTTGCGCACCATGTCCGGCGCCCAGGCCCGGCTGGCGGAGGAGGCGGACACCGTGCCCGCCGCCGTCGCCGCCGAACCGCTGACGGCGCAGGGGCAGACCCCGTCCCCGTCGTCGACCCCGCGGCCCGATCCCAGCACCAACGGGGCCTCGAACGGCCGCGGCAGACACTCCCTCGGCGGCGGGCTGCCCGGCGCCGACCCGGCCACCACCCCGCTCGCCGCGCCCGGACCCGACGCGGGCTCCGGTCCCGAGGTGAACGGCATCGTGCACCGGGCGGACGGCACCGGTCTGGCCGAGGCCGTCGTCACCGTGACGGACCCGGCGGGCAGGCAGGAGGGGCGCACCCTCACCGGACCGGACGGCGGCTACCGGATCCCGCTCGCGACGGGCGGCACCTACCTGATCGTCGCCACCAGCGGAGCCTTCCAGCCGTACGCGGCGATGGTGGCGGTGGCGGACTCGCCGGTGCGCCACGACGTCCCGCTCGCCGGCACCTGCGGCGTGCGCGGCACGGTGCGGGCCGGGGACGGCACCCCGGTCACCGCGGCGACCCTCACCCTGATCGACGCCCGCGGGGACGTGGCGGCCACCGGCCGTCCGGACGAGGTCGGCCGCTACCACCTCGACGGCGTGCCGGAGGGCCGCTACACGCTGACCACCGCGGGCCCGTCGTTCGCGCCGATCGCGGCTGCCGTCGAGCTCCGGTCGGGGAGCACGACCGACCACGACGTCGAACTGCCGCAGCGCGCCCGGCTGTCCGGGACCGTCGTCGCGGCCAGCAGCGGCGCCGGCATCGCCGAGGCCCTCGCCACCCTGATCGACGGGGACGGAGCGGTCGTCGCCACCGCGGTCACCGGGCCGGACGGGTCGTTCGTCTTCGAGGACCTGCCCGGCGGCACCTACACCCTCACGGCCAGCGGCTACGCGCCCGTCGCCACGATCGTGCAGGTCGGCGCGGGCGGCGTGACCACCGCGGACGTGCAGTTCCCCGCCCCGAGCCGCGCTCTCCGCGCGGAGGAAGAGATCTCATGAGCGACGTCACCGGCAGGCTGATGACCCCGGACGGCTGGCCCGTCACCGGCGGCACCCTGACGGCCGTGGACGCGACGGGCGTGCAGCGGGGCCGCGCCGCGAGCCGCGAGGACGGCGGGTTCGTCCTGCAGGGGCTGGCGGACGGGCCCTACACCGTGATCGCCGCGGCCGCGGGCCACGAGCCCGCGGCCCGGTCGGTGCAGGTCGCGGGCGCGCGGTCCACCCTCGGGGTGCTGGAGCTGGCCCGGGTCGGCGGGGATGTGCTCCCGGCCCCCGGGACGTGGACGATCGACCCGCACCACTCGTCGATCCAGGCCACGGCCCTGCACCTGGGCATGAGCCGGATCCATGGCCGGCTCCGCACCTTCGCCGGCCGGATCCAGGTCGCGGACCCGCTGGAGAACAGCTCCGTCGAGGTCCTCATCGACCCGAAGACCGTGGACTCCGACGACGTCGACCGGGACACCCACCTGCGCTCCCCGGACTTCCTCGACGTCGAGGCCTACCCGGAGATCACGTACAAGTCGGACGGCCTCACCACGGTCGACGCCCGACACTGGCGGGTGGACGGCGTGCTCACCCTGAAGGGCGTGAGCGCCCCGGTGACGCTCGACGTCCGCTACCGGGGCACCGGCCCGGACCTCTGGGGCGGCACCCGCGCGGCCTTCTCGGCGAGCACCGAGCTCTCGCGGGACGACTTCTCCATGGCCTGGAACCAGAGTGTCCTCGCGGGCGTCCTGGCGATCGGCCGCACCCTGCGGATCGACATCGACATCCAGGCCGTCCGCTCCTGACAGCCCCCGGGGGGAGCACGTTTCGTGCGCTCAGCGTGGCGTGATCGTCGGTTGCGTGCTCTCACAGTGGTGTGGACACCGCGGAGAGCACGCAACCGGTGATCACAGGCGAGCGCTGATCCGGGGAGGGGCCTGCGACGATCCGGAGTCGGCCGGGTCAGAACAGGGTGGGGGCGAGCACGCCCTCGTGGGCGAGGAGCCACTCCTTCGTCGCCCGGCCGCCCCCGAAGCCGCCGAGCCCGTCCGCGGCCATGACCCGGTGGCAGGGCACCACGACCGGGATCGGGTTGGCGCCCATGATCGAGCCGACCCCGCGGGCCGCGGTGTAGCCGTGCCCCTCGTAGGCACCACTGGCCGCAGCCAGCTCCCCGTACGTGACGGTGGAGCCGAACGGCACCTCGCGGAACAGCGTCTGCAGCACTGTGCGCTGAGTGCCGTGGGTGAGCCGCCAGTCCAGCGGGAGCTCGAACACCCGGCGCGCGCCGGCGAAGTACTCGGCGAGCTGCGCGACGGCCGCGCTCGGCTCCTCCACCGCCTCCAGTTCCAGGCGCGCGGCGGCGGCGCGGGCCCGCTCCGGCTCCGCACCCCACCCGACCAGGCACAACCCGGCCCCGGTGCTCCCGACGGTCAGCGCCCCGATCGGCCCCGGCGCGGGGACGACCGCCCAGCTCAGCCTGCCGTTCACAGCTCGCTCGCCAGCGGGACCTCGGTGATCACCGGGCCGGTCATCCACTCGCGCAACGCCTTGGTCGCCAGCACGTCGTCGGTGTTGTAGCCGAGCAGGCGCTCCCGCTGGGCCGCGTCCGGGGGCTCCCCGTCCATCCCGACGGCGTCCCGGTACCAGCGCATCGAGTTCTCCCCGCCGGCCTCCGGGTCCCGCCAGGCGAACCCGGCGAGGGGAGCGATCTTCTTGAGCCCCTTGCCCTGCACGCACAGGAACCACTCGTTCACCACGGCGAAGAGGTCCACCCACGAGTCCGCGGCGATGAACTCCTGGACCTCCTCGATCGGCGGCACCCCCGGCATCCCGGCGAAGCGCTGCGCCGAGGAGAGCAGCCAGCGGTTCTCGGCCTGCTCGTTGTAGCAGTAGGCCGCGAAGGTCCGGCCGGACTCGGCGGCCGCGGCGCGGATCCCCGAGAACCAGGTCCAGAACTCGCCGAACGAGCGCCCCTCGTCCGGCGTGGGCACCGGCTCCCAGGTGGCGAAGGCCCGGTAGCCCTCCTCCTGGTCCCCCGCGCGGCGCCCGCCCGGGTACGACAGCTGAGCGCCCCACAAATACGCCCCGGCCTCGCCGAAGCTCTCCATGTCGACGTCCACCTCGACGGCCGCCCGCAGCACCGGCACCCGCTCCACCCGGCGGACCACGGCCAGCCCGCGCCGCCAGCCCCGGGCCAGCGCCACGGCGTCCGCGAAGGGCATGCCGGGGATCGGTATCGGCTCCCGCGCGGGGTCGAGCTCGGCGAGCTCGTCCATCGTGGTCACGCCGATCTCGCGCAACGCCACGGCCGTGTCCCCGCGCACGACGAGGCTGACGTCCCGCCGGGCGGTGAGCGCCTCCTCGCAGGTCGGCCACCACGGGCAGCGCCGACACTCCAGGATCCGGGAGGGCTGCGCCAGCGGCTCCTGTCCGGTCGCCGCGGCCAGCGCGACGGCGGCGCGGTCGGCGAACCGCTCGTCGTACTCCGCGAGGGTGCTTCGCTCCCCCGGCCAGTGGCCTGCCCGCAGGTCGTGCCAGACGACGACGTCCGCATCCAGCCCGACGACGCCGCCCCACTGCGGTTCCTCCGGTGCCCAGCCCGCGGCCTGCAGCATGCGGAGCAGGTGCGCCAGCCGGAGCAGGTCCCGCGGCTGCGAGCGGACCTTGCGTGCCTCGTCCGGCCGGGCGAGGGCCGGGAACGGGGTGGTCAGCGGCGCGGTGAGCGCCCCGGCGCCGGGATCGGTGATCCGGTGCCGCACGACGATCACCGGCAGGTACCCGCCGGGCACCCGCACGAGCAGCTCTGCGGCGCCCCGCCTGCCCGCCGGGTCGAGCGGCAGCACCGCGTCCCCGATCACGCCCGTGCCCGCGGCCACCAGCTCCCCGGTGAGCCGCGCCCGCTCCCGCGCGGACCCGCCCGGGGGCACCGCGGCCCAGGCCTCACCCAGCGCCGCCGCCAGCGCCTCGGCGATCCGCGCGCGATGTTCCCGCGCATCCGCCCGGCGCTGCTCGATCGCCGGGTCCGGCAGCGCGCGGGGCAGCTCGGCCGCCGTGGGGTCGAAGTCCAGGTGCACCCGGCGACGGCAGCGGGTGGTCGCCGCGGCGTCCAGCACGGGGCGGGAGACCGGGGCATCCGGGCCCGCCGGTCCTCCCGAACCGCTGATCGTCGCCGTCACACACCCGAGGGTAGAGACCGACACCGACAACTCCGCGCCTGCCACGGCCGGTCGAGCGCACCGGTGCCCCGTCGCAGAAGGTTCGGCACCGAAACTCGGCGGCCCAGCCACTCCTGGGCGGCGCCTCGCCCACGAGCGGCTGGATCCACCGATTCCGGCACCAACCGTCTGCGACGGGGCACTAGTCTGGCGCTGATCACCGAAAACGGGGAGGCACGGAAGACGATGGCAGGGCGAGACGCCTCCGCGAAGGCCCGGGAGAAGGCCGAGAAGAAGGCACGCAAACGGGCGGAGAAGGACGCGAAGGCCGCCGCGAAGGCCGAGGCGAAGGCGCGCAAGGAGCTCGAGCAGGCCGGTGACCGGGTCAGCCGGGCCGCAGGCACCACGCTCGCGGCCCTGGACGCCGTGGCCTCGGACAAGCCGAGCCGCAGGGCGAACAAGCAGGCCCGCAAGGAGGCCGAGAAGGCCCAGAAGGCACTGTCGAAGGAGGCGGGCACCGCCCCGCCGAAGGACCTCACCCCGGCGCAGACCCGCAGGCTGATCAGCGTCGGCAAGGCCGTCGCGCCGCTCGTGCTGCCGTACGCGATCGCCGCCGCCGGGGTCGCCCGCTCCCAGTGGGACGCCTACCGCTCCCGGCGGCTGGGCGTGCCGGCGGACCAGCTCGGCCGGTTCAGCGGCCGCGGTGGCCACCTGCACGCCCGGATCTCCCGGGCGGGTGAGGCGCTGACCGAGCTCGAGTCCTCCGGGGACGCGGCGGGCAAGGTGTTCGCGGCGCAGACCCGCCCGCGGCTGGCGGACCTCGCCGTCGCGGTGCGGGCCGCCGAGCAGATGCCGACCACGCGGCGGCGAACGGCGTTCCGCGCGGTGTCCGGCGAGCTGGACCGGATCGAGGACCAGCTGTTGGGCCACCTCGGCCTCACCACCTGACGCTCGAGAACGCGACGCCCGCCACCTCCGCCACTGATCGTCACGGGCACCGGCTACCGTCTGTGCCGTGTCGACCCGGATGCGCTCCTCCGGGGTCGGTCGGGCCACCCGACCGGTCCCCGGTCGGCTGCTGCGTGGCACGGCACTCGCCTCGCTGACCACCGTGCTCACCGCACTGGGGCACCTCGCGGGCGGTGGCACCCTGCCGGACCTCGCCCTGCTCGTGGTGCTCCTGCCGCTGCTGGGGCTGGTGGTCGTCCCGCTCGCCCAGCGGGCCCGCGGGCGGGTCGGCGTCCTCGCCGTCCTGGGCGGCGGCCAGCTCGCGCTGCACGAGCTGCTCACCCTGCTCGGCCACGCCCACGCCGAGGTGGGCGGCCCCCGGATGGTCGCGATGCACGCCGTGGCGACCGTGCTGTCCGGGCTGCTGCTACAGCACGTCGACACGCTGCTCACCGCGCTCGCCCGCGCCCTGCGCCGGGTCCTGCCCGCGCGGCCCGCGACGCTCTGCGCGGACGCCCCGCTGCCCACCCGGGTGGCGCCCGCGGCGGGGACACTCGGGCACGTCCGGCGCGCCGCCGTCGGCGCCGTCCTCCTCCGGGGTCCTCCGGTGCCGGTCGCCTCCTAGCGACCGCACCCCCTTCACCCCTGAGGACACCCATGTTCACGTTCCGTCGTACCGCCGTGCGCGGCGCCGCCGTCGCGGCCGTCGCGGGCGGGCTGCTGCTCGCCGGCACCGTCCCCGCGTTCGCGCACGTCACCGCGCAGCCCGGCACCGCCCAACAGGGCGGCTACACCGTGATCAACTTCCGTGTGCCGAACGAGTCGGCCACGGCAGGCACGGTGAAGCTGCAGGTCAACCTGCCCACGGACCACCCGATCACCTCCGCCCGCACCACCCCGCAGGCGGGCTGGACCGCCGAGGTCACCAAGGGCACGCTGCCCACCCCGGTCACCGTGAACGGCAAGCAGGTCACCGAGGCCGTCACCGCCGTCACATGGACCGCGCAGCCCGGCACCCGGATCGCGCCCGGCCAGTTCGTCGACTTCCCCCTGTCCGTCGGCCCGCTGCCGACCGGCGTCGACTCGCTCGCGCTGCCCGCCGTCCAGACCTACGACGACGGCAAGGTCGTCTCCTGGGACCAGCCCACCGTCGCCGGGCAGGAGGAGCCGGAGCACCCGGCCCCGACCGTCACGTTGACCGCGGCCGCGGCGGGCCACGGGCACGACGGCGCGGCCGCGGGCTCCGACGAGGGCACCGAGGCCGGCACCGACACCACCGCCCGCTGGCTGGGCGGAATCGGCCTGGTGCTCGGCGCGCTGGGCCTCGGCCTCGGCGGCGGGGCGCTGCTGCGCAGCCGCCGTGGGTCGGCGCCGGCCGCACCGGAGAAGGAGAAGGTGGACGCATGATCCGCAGGCTCGCGCGACTGGGTGTCGCCGGGCTGATCGCGGGGCTGGCGATGATGGTCGGCGCCTCGCCCGCCTTCGCGCACGCCCAGTTCGAAAGCAGTGACCCGGCGGACGGGTCCAGCCTCGCGACCGGACCGCAGACGGTGAAGCTGACCTTCAGCGACACCATGCGGCCGGGCTTCAACACGATCACGGTGACCGGCCCGGACGGTAGGCAGTACCAGACCGGGGACGTCACCGCGCAGGACGAGACGGTCAGCGTCGGCGTGGGCCCGCTCGGCCCGGCCGGGGTCTACCAGGTCGGCTGGCGCGTGCTGTCCGACGACGGCCACCCCGTCACCGGCCAGATCGGGTTCACCCTGACCCAGGCGGGCACGGGAACGGGGTCCGCGCCGTCGGCCGCCGCCGCCCCGACCGCCGAGGCCGCCCCCGCGGCGGCCCAGGAGGACTCGGGCGGGATGCCGGTGTGGCCGTGGATCCTCGGCGCGGTCGTGGCGGTCGGCGCAGGCGTGGCCCTCGCCATGCGGCTGGGCCGGTCGTCGTGACGGTCGGTCACTGATGGGGGCGCCGACCGCGGCCCGGGGCTCCGCGGAGCGGTTCACGCCGCTGCTGTGGGGGCTCATCGCGGTCGGCGTCGCCCTCGTCGCGGGCGTGCTGGTGGCGGCGGGCGGGGTCACCCTCGCCGCCACCGGCGTCCGCGGCCTGACCGACGCGGCGGGCGTCGCGTGCGTCGGGTTCGGGCTGGTCACGGTGCTCGTCCCGACCAGCGCGCGTGACGCGACCGGGCTCGCGGTCATCCGCCGCGGGGACCGGGGCACGGTACTGGTCGGCGGGGCCTGGCTCGTGATGGTCCTCGTGTCGCTCGCGCTGCGCACCGCGGAGGCGCTCGGCCGCCCGGTCGGGGCGCTCACCGCCTCCGACGTCGGCACGTTCGTCTCCCAGATCGCCGCGGGCCGGGGCATCCTCCTGACGGCGCTGTGCGCGCTCGTCGTGCTCGGCTGCGGGATCGCCCGGCTCCGCACGCCGGAGTCGGTCCCGGGACGGGTCGTGCTGGTCGCGGCCCTGCTCGGCACCCTCACCCCGGCCGTCACCGGGCACACCGGGACCTCCGCGGACCATCAGCTCGCGGTCGTGACGGTCGCGCTGCACGTCGGGGCGGCCGCGCTGTGGGTCGGCGGGCTGGGCGTCCTGCTCGTCCTCGTGGCCCCGCACCGGCGGACGCGGGACATCGCGCTGCCCCGGTTCTCCCGGATCGCGACGGTCTGCCTCGTCGCCACCGGACTGACCGGAGTCGCGAACGCGGTGCTCCGGTTGCCCTCGCTCGCCGCGCTCGTCACCAGCGGTTACGGCGCGCTGCTGCTGGTCAAGACCGGGCTGATCGTGGTGCTGGCCGGTCTCGGCGGGCTCGCCCGGCGCCGGTTGCAGCGGGGCACGATGCCGGTGCTGCGGTGGGCCGGGCTCGAGGTCACCGTGATGGCCGTGACGATCGGCGTCGCCGCGGCGCTGAGCCAGCCCGCGCCGTAACGGCCCAGTGGGTCGGCCGGTCGAACCCGGCCGGGAGCCGCGTGGCGGCGTCCCCGCGCGCGGCCGCGAGCTGCGGCGGGACGAGGAACAGCACCCCCCGCAGGTCCGCGCCCTCCAGCCGCGTCCCCCGCAGGTCCGCCCCGGTGAGATCGGCGCCGCGCAGGTCCGCACCGCGCAGGTCCGCGCCGATCAGGAGCGCGCCCCGCAGCGACGCCCGGCGCAGGTCGGCGCCCTTCAGCGACGCCCCGATCAGCTCGGCCCCGCGATGATCGGGCCCCTCCCCCCGCACCCTCGCGCTCACCTCGAGCAGCAGGGGGTTCACCGCGGCCCGCAGCCGGTCGACGTCCAGGGCGGCGAGCTCCGCGGGATCCGCCGCCGCCGACGCCTCGATCTCGGAGATCGCCTGGTCGAGACGCCCCGGCAGGCCGTCGTCGTCCGCGGTGGATGCGGATCCGCTCCGGGCCAGACCGGCCGCCTCGACCAGCAGCCGGAGCAGCTCGTGCAGGTCACGCGAGGGTGCGAAGGCGGCGAAGGCGGCCTGCGGGTCCCGCCGCCAGTCCACCCGCGCCGACAACGCCTGCCCCGCGCCGAAACAGTCGAACACCGTGCAGCCGACCATCCCGCGCTCCCGCAGGTCGACGTGCACGGTGCATCGGGAGTCCGCGGCGAGGTTCCGACACGGCGTCCCCGCGGGCTTCGTGAACGCGAAGTCCGACGACCTCGCGAACGCGGGCGCGACACAGCACAGCCCGGTGCACCGGGAACAGTCGGCGCGGAGGTCGTCGAGCGCGAGCATGCCCCGACGCTACGCGGACCCTCCCTGTGATCCCGCGCGATAGGTCTCCAGCAGCCGGAGCCAGACCTCACTGATCGTCGGGAAGGAGGGGACGGCGTGCCAGAGCCGGGACAGCGGCACCTCCCCCGCGACCGCGACGGTCGCCGAGTGCAGCAGCTCGGAGACGTCCTGCCCCACGAACGTGACGCCGACCAGCACCTCCCGGGCCGTGTCGACGACCATGACCGCGGACCCGTCGTACCCGTCCGCCTGCAGCGAGGAGCCCGCGACGGCGATGTCGATCGCCACCTCGCGCACCGCGAGCCCCGCGGCCCGGGCCTGGGCCGCCGTGCGCCCGACGTGCGCGACCTCCGGGTCGGTGAACACCACCTGCGGGACGGCGACGTGGTCCGCCGTGGCGGAGTGCTCGCCCCAGGGCGCCGTGTCCAGCGGACGCCCCGCCGCCCGGGCCGCGATGGCCGCGCCCGCGATCCGGGCCTCGTACTTGCCCTGGTGGGTGAGCGGCGCCCGGCCGGTCACGTCTCCGACCGCATAGAGCCAGTCCCCCAGGGCGAGCCCGGAGTCGTCGATCGCGACGGGGTCCCCCGGCGTGAGCCCGACCGTGTCCAGCCCGATGTCCGCGCTGTTCGGGCGGCGTCCCGTGGCGAGCAGCAGCTCGTCCACCTCGACCGCCGAGTCCCCGACGGTCAGCGTGATCGCCTCCCCCGCGGGCGCGACGGAGTCCAGGCCCGCGCCGAGCCGGACGTCCACGCCGTCCGCCCGCAGCCCGGCGGTGACCTTCTCCGCCGCGACCTCCTCGTACGCGGGCAGCACCCGGTCCCGGACGATCATGGTGACCGCGGAGCCGAGCCGCGCGTACGCCTGCGCCAGCTCGCACCCGACCACGCCGCCGCCCAGGACGCCGAGCCGCGCCGGCACCTCCGAGGCGGCCGTCGCGTCCCGCGAACCCCAGGTCCGCACCGTGTCGAGGCCGGGGATCGGCGGGCGGACCGGCGTGCTGCCCGTCGCGAGGACGACGGCGTGCCGCGCCCGCAGCACCTGCTCGCCGACCTGCACCTCCCGTTCCCCGACGAGCCGCCCCCAGCCCCTGACCAGCGTGATCCCGGCCGAGGCGACCCAGTCGGCCTGCGCGGAGTCGTCCCCGCGGGAGGTGAAGGAGTCCCGGCGGGCGAACACCTCCTTCGGCTCGAACTCGGCCGTGACGCCGGGCAGCCGCCGCGCCGCGGACACCGCCATCGGGGTCCGCAGCAGCGCCTTCGACGGGATGCACGCCCAGTACGAGCACTCCCCGCCGACCCGCTCGGTCTCGGCGAGCGCGACCGACAGCCCGCCCTGGTGCGCGTAGTCCGCGGCGTTCTCGCCGACCGGGCCTGCGCCGAGCACGATGACGTCGTACTCGCTCACCGCTGCACCGCCGCCACCGCGCCGACGATGTCGTCCGCGCCGCCCATCAGCTCCAGGGTCAGCCCGGCGGTGCCCGGCGCCTCCAGCAGCGCGGCGATCACGGCGGCCACGTCGTCGCGGGTGACGTCGGTGCGCTCCAGGCTCCCGGTCGACAGTGCGACCGTCCCGACGCCCGGGTCGTCCGTCAGCCGGCCCGGCCGCACGATCGTGAGATCCAGGTCGTCCCGCCCGCGCAGGGCCTCCTCGGCCGCCTTCTTCGCCGCGACGTAGGCCACCCAGACCTCGCCGAGGCTCGGGTCCGGCTCCTTGTCGACGCCGGTCGACGAGATCAGGACGTACCGGCGGATCCCGGCCCGCGCGGCCGCGTCCGCGAGCAGCTCGGCCGCCGCCCGGTCGACGGTGTCCTTGCGCGCTGCCGTGCTGCCCGGCCCGGCCCCCGCCGCGAACACGACGGCGTCCGCGCCCTCGAGGTGCCTGGCGAGGTCCCCCGGGGTGGCGTGCTCCAGGTCCAGCACGACGACGGAGGCCCCGGTCTGCTCGACGTCCGCCCGCTGGTCCGGGTTCCGCACCACCCCCGTCACCTCGTGCCCCCGATGCGCCAGCAGCGTGGCGAGCCGGAGCGCGATCTTCCCGTGTCCTCCCGCGATGACGGTTCGCATGGCCGCGACGCTACTGGCGCCGGGCGGCCACCGCTCCCGCCCGAAACCCCGGCCGAGCGGAGGGGTTGTCGCAGGATGAGACGGGTCGGAGCCCCGCGGTTCATGATCGTCGACCGAGGACGTTCTCGCAGGTGGGCGTCGATACAGCCGCAGCATGCCGAGCGTGGTCCGCACATCGGGCCTGCCGGGTCGTGTCCGGGTAGTCCGTTTTCTCATCGAGCGGAATCCGCCGCCTTGTGAGGCCGCACACCCGGATAGACGGTGATCGCGACCACATCGACCGCGAGGAGGTGCGGCGTGAGAGCCGTCCGGGTGCACGAGTACCACTCCGATCCCCAGATCGACGACATCCCCGAGCCGACGTTGCAGGGCCCGCTGGACGTGATCGTCCGGATCGGCGGGGCGGGTGTCTGCCGCACCGACCTGCACATCATCAACGGTGACTGGGCCGCGGCGCAGAACCCCGAGCTGCCGTACGTCATCGGCCACGAGAACGCGGGCTGGATCGAGGCCGTCGGGGACGGGGTCACCAACGTGGCCGTCGGGGACACCGTGATCCTGCATCCGCAGCCGTCGTGCGGGCTCTGCCTGGCCTGCCGGCGCGGCCGGGACATGCAGTGCGAGAACGCCTTCTTCCCCGGTCTGTCGAGCAACGACGGCGGGATGGCCGAGTACCTGCGGACCACCGCCCGCGCCTGCATCAAGCTGGACCCGAGCACGAACCCGGCGGACGTCGCCGCGCTGGCGGACGCGGGGATCACCGCCTACCACGCGGTGCGCAAGGCGGTCCCGGACCTCTACCCGGGCACGACGGCGGTCGTGCAGGGTGCGGGCGGGCTGGGCCACATCGCGATCCAGGCATTGGCCGCGATCACCGGGACCCGGATCGTCGTCGTCGACAAGAACCCCGACGCACTCGCGCTGGCCAAGCAGATCGGCGCCGACGAGACGGTGCTCGCCGACGGGAACCACGTCGAGGCCGTCGCGGACCTCACGAACGGGCGCGGGGGCGACGTCGTGTTCGACTTCGTGGCCGAGCAGGGCGCCGAGCTCGACGCCTGGCGGATGACCGCCCCCGCCGGGTCCCAGTACGTCCTCGGCTACGGCGGTGAGTTCAAGGCCCCGACGCTCGACTTCGTCGGCGGTGAGAAGAACGTGATCGGCAACATCGTCGGGACCTACGCGGATCTCACCGAGCTGATGGTCCTGGCCCAGGCGGGGAAGGTCACGCTGCACACCAGGCAGTACCCGCTGGATGCGGCCCTCGACGCCCTCCACGATCTCGACGCCGGACGCGTCCGCGGCCGCGCGATTCTGGTCCCGTGAACTGACGAAAGGACCCGTTACATGTACGAGAAGGATGGCGAGAAGTACTTCGTCGTTGACTCCCACAGCCATTTCTGGGACGCCTCACGGGAGAACTGGCGCTCCGGTCGGGAGGAGTTCGCGAAGGGCTGGATCGACTGCTTCTACGGCTACCACCAGCTCGCCCCGCCGGAGACCCACTGGGACTACGAGCGGTTCCTCAAGGTCACGCCCGAGGACTTCGAGCGGGACATGTTCACCGAGGGCCACGTCGACTACGCGGTGTTCCAGTCGACCTATCTGAAGGAGTGGTACACCGAGGGGTTCAACACCGTCGATCAGAACGGGTCGCTGCTGGAGCGCTTCGGTGACCGGCTGATCGTCAACGGCCGCTTCGACCCGCGGGACGGGGATGCCGGGCTCGCCGAGCTCGAGGCGGACGCGAAGCGGTGGAACCTCAAGGGCGTCAAGCTCTACACTGCGGAGTGGAACGGATCCTCGCGCGGGTACAAGCTCACCGATCCCGAGACCTATCGGTTCCTCGAGGCCGCCCGCGAGCTGGGCATCAAGAACATCCACGTCCACAAGGGCCCCACGATCTGGCCGCTGAACAAGGACGCGTTCGACGTCGCGGACGTCGACCAGACCGCCACCGACTTCACCGACCTGAACTTCATCGTGGAGCACGCGGGCATCCCGCGGATCGACGACTTCTGCTACATGGCCGTGCAGGAGCCGAACGTCTACGCGGGACTGTCGGTCGTGATCGGCGGGCTGATGCATGCCCGACCCAAGTTCTTCGCCCGGTGCATGGGCGAGCTGCTGTTCTGGGTCGGCGAGGACCGGATGACCTTCGGCGGCGACTACAACATCTGGACGCCGAAGTGGCAGGTCGAGGGCTTCGTGGACTGGCAGATGCCCGACGACGAGGCCTTCACCGACTACCCGCGCCTCACCACCGCGTCGAAGAAGAAGATCCTCGGGCTCAACGCCGCCAAGCTCTACGACATCCCGGTGCCGCAGGAGCTGCAGCTCCCGACGTCCGCCGACGAGACCGGGCAGCCCGGTGAGGAGCTGGTCGAGGGCAAGGCGGGGGCCCAGGCATGAGCTCGCGAACGCCGACGGGGACACAGCCATGAGCTCGCGAACGCCGACGGGGACACAGCCATGATCAGTGCCCCCGCGGGGGTCCCGCCCGCGATCTGGGCGGCGCTGGACACGGTGCTCGACCCGGAGCTCGACGAGCCCATCACCGGACTCGACTTCGTCGCGTCCTGCGCGGTGGAGGGTTCGGTGCCGACTCTGACGGTCCGGGTCGGGCTCCGGCTCCCGACGTTCTTCTGCGCGCCGAACTTCTCGTTCCTCATGGTCGCCGACGCCTATGACGCGGTCTCCGCCGTGGACGGGGTGGGGCACGTGGAGGTGACGCTCGCGGACCACGCCCACGCCGCCGAGATCAACGGCGGCGTGGCGGCCGCGGCCGGGTTCGTGGAGTCCTTCAGCGGCGAGGCCACCGCGGAGCTCGATGAGCTGCGGCGGGTCTTCCTGGCCAAGTCCTGCGTGGCCGGGCAGGACCGGGTCGCCCGGCCGCTGGTCGACGCCGGTGCGGGGCCGGACCAGCTGGCGGACACGACGTTGGGCGAGGTGCCGGACTCCGTCGACCTCCGACGGCTGCGTGCCCGCCGGTCCCGGATCGGTCTCCCGGCCGGGGACGACGCGCCGCTGCTGATCCACGAGGACGGGAGCCCCGTCACGGCGGCGCAGGTGCCCCTGCACCTGCGCCGGGCCCGCCTCACGAGAACCGGGATCGAGACGAACGGGGAGTACTGCAAGGCCCTCCTCCACACGCGCTACCCGACCCCTGTTCCCATTATGGTTCCGTAACGGGTTCTGGCTCCGGTCGAAATCCCATTATGGTTCCGTAACGGGTTCTGGGCCCGGTCGAAATCCCGTTACGGTTCCATAATGCGATCGCGTTCCGGGATGGCGAGCACCGGGCGGGGGCGCAGGAGGTAGGCGGCCGTCAGCGCGCCCAGGGCGGCGAGCACCGCGGCGACCTCCAGGGCCAGGCGGACGCCCGCGGTCTCGCTGACCGCGTAGGCGGCCTGGACCGTCTCGGCCGGGGCGAGGGCGAGGGCGCCGCGGAGATCGCCCGCGGCCAGGAGGTCGGCGGCGACCGGCAGTTCGTGGCGGGCCGTCGCGAGGGTGCCCGCGTGGATGATCGCGCCCAGCACCGCGATGCCGACCGCGTTCCCGAGCTGGCGGGCGGTGTTCGCCGCGCCCGCCGCCACCCCGCTGCGCTCCGGCGGCACGCCCGCCACCGCGGCGGCGCCCAGCGCCGGGTTCGCCAGGCCCATGCCGAGACCGGCGAGGACGAACCCGGGCAGGACCAGCGGGATCGTCCAGTCCACCCGGACGAAGGCCAACGCGGCCAGGCCGGCCGCCGACAGCGCGAGCCCCGCGGTGAGCCGGGCGCGCAGCGAGAACCGGGCGCCGATCCGCGCGCCGAAGAGCGCCACGACCACGGAGAGCAGCGTCCCGGGCAGGAACCACAGACCCGCCTCCAACGCGCTCAACCGGAACACGACCTGCAGGAACGAACCGAGCAGCACGAGCATCGACAGGATCGACAGCGCCATCGCCATCCCCGCGAGCAGACCGCCGGCGTAGGTGGGGATCCGCAGCAGCCGGACGTCCAACATCGTGGTCTCGCGCCCCCGCTGCTGCACCGCGAACAGCGGCAACAGCACCACCGCGAGCCCGAACGCCACCCACACCCGGGTGCTCGCCCCCGCCCCGACCCAGCTGATCCCGAGGATCAGACCGCCGAGCCCCACGGCGAGCAGCACCGTCCCGACCAGGTCGAACCGTCCGCGGGTGAGACCCCGCGGGGTGGGGAGCGCGATCACCCCGAGCAGGGCGGCGAGCGCCGCCGCGGCCGCGAGCACCGCGAACGCGGGCCGCCAGGTGCCGAAGTGCAGCGCGACGCCCGCGCCCACCGGCCCCACCGACAGGCCCGCCCCGATCGCCGCGCCCCACAGGGCCATCGCGCCGGGTCGTCGTCGAGGCTCGACGCCCTGCACGACCAGGCTCAACGACGCCGCCATCAGCGCCGCCCCCGCCAGGCCCTGCGCGATCCGGGCGCCGACGAGCAGCGGGACGGTCGTCGCCAGCGCGCAGCCCGCGGAGAGCAACGCGAACGCGGCCATCGCGGCGATCCAGACCCGCGCCGCGCCGAACCGGTCCGCGAGCGCCCCGCCGGTGAGCAGGAACGCGCCCAGCCCGAGCGCGTACCCGCTGACCAGCAGCGACAGCTCGGCGATGCCCACGCCCAGGTCCGCCCCGATGGCGGGCAGCGCGACGATCGGGAGCGGGAACGCCGCGAACACCACGAAGGGCGCGAGCGCGACCGCGGCGATCGTCACGCCCTGGGTTTTCTTCACGAACTCAACGCTACGCCAGACCCGCCCCCGGACGTCAACGCGATTGTGACCCGGTCGCACGAACGGCGCCTCGGGCGGGCGGTCAGCCGCGGGCGACGGCGTCCAGCACACGGAAGAGGTTGGTCAGGACGTAACCGCCTGCCTCGCGGCGGGGGGCGAAGGTGTCCAGGACCGCCTCGCGCACCGCCTCCGCGCCCGCCCGGGCGGCGGCGTAGCGGCCCAAGTCGGAGGCCAGCAGGGGCCCGACCAGGGACTCGTCGTCCGGGTAGCGGAAGGGGCTCCGCACCTCCGCCAGCCCGACGACCTCGAGCCCGGCCAGGCCCGCGATCCTGCGGAACCGGGCGGGATCGGTCAGCGGCGGCGGGCCCGCGGGGGTGCGGCGCTGCGAGCGCGGCGGCAGGAAGGGTTCGAGGGCCGCGCCGAACAGCCGCAGGTCCGACTCCTCCTCGCGGCCCCAGACCGTGGCGCGGACCCGCCCGCCGACCCGGCCCGCCTCCGCGAGCGCGCGCACCGGATTGGTCAGGTGGGCGAGCACCTGGACCAGCGCGACGACGTCGTAGGAGCCGGCGAGCTGGTGGGCGTCCCCGATCGTGAACACCGCGCCCGGCGCGGTCCGCTCGGCCCGGGAGAGTGCCTCGCGCGACGAGTCCAGCCCCGTCACGGTCATGCCCCTGGCCAGGGCGAACGCCGCGAAGACACCGGGCCCGCAGCCGACGTCGAGCACGGTGGATCCCGCCGGGACGTCGGCCAGCACCCGCTCGTAGAGCGGCTCGCCCCAGCCCGCGGGATCGGTCACTTCGGCGGCAGCGTCGCGACGTACCCGACGCCCTCGGCGACCCAGTCCGCCAGGTCGGGGACCTCGTCCACCTCGGGCGAGCCGACCACCCGCAGCCAGCCGTCCATCTCCCGGCCGCCCATCACCATCCGCGACACACCGGGGCGGGTGACCAGCTCGGCCGTGCGACCCGGCTCGACGCGCACCATCAGCCCGCCCCGCCCGCTCGCCGCGACCGCCATGTGCCCGCCGACGAGGAAGGCGAGGCCGCCGAACATCTTCTTCTCGACGGCGCCTGCGGGCACCAGGTCCCGCACCCGCGCGGCCAGCGCCTCGTCGAACGCCACGGCCCACCCCCACGTCCTCGGCCACTCCCTCGACCAGCCGGAGCTTGGCCCGCCGCTCCTCGATCGTCAACGCGTTCCCTCGGCACCGGTGGCGGGAGTGGATGATCGGCGCATGGAGCACGGCGTCGCCACCTTCCTGACCGACTACGGCATCGACGCGGTCACCCTCGCCCGCGCCGTCGAGGAGCGGGGCTTCGGCTCGCTGTTCCTCACCGAGCACACGCACATCCCGGTCAGCCGGGACTCGCCGTACCCGGGCGGGGGCGAGCTGCCGCCGCAGTACAGCCACACGTTCGACCCGTTCGTCGCGTTCGGCGCCATGGCCGCGGTCACCGAGCGGATCACGCTGGGCACGGCCGTGGCGCTGGTGAACCAGCACCATCCCCTCAACCTGGCCAAGGAGGTCGCGAGCGTCGACCGGCTCTCGGGCGGGCGGTTCGAGCTGGGCGTCGGGGTGGGGTGGAACGTCGAGGAGATGGCGAACCACGGCGTCGACCCGAGGCGCCGCCTCAAGGCCATGCTGGAGCGCGTCGAGGCCTGCCGGGCGATCTGGACGCGGGACGAGGCGGAGTACCACGGCGAGTTCGTGGACTTCGACCCGATCTGGTCCTGGCCCAAGCCGGTGCGGGTGCCACCGGTGCTGGTCGGCGGCGGCGGGCCGACGGTGCTGGACCGGGTGGTCTCGCACGGGGACGGCTGGATCCCGCTGCGGATCCGCCTCGCCGAGCTGGACGCCTTCGCCGAGCGGGTCGCCGAGCTGCGCCGCAAGGGCGACGCGGCGGGCCGCGGCCACCTGAACGTGACGATCTTCGGCGCGGTCCCGAAGCGGGACGCCCTGGCCTCCTACGCGGACGCCGGCGTGGACCGGGTGCTGTTCACCCTCACCGACACGGACGACCCGAAGGCCGTGCTGACCGAGCTCGACGGGCTGGCCGGGCTCACGGGCTGAGGGCGGCCGCCCCCGCGCGGACGGCCCGTTCCAGCTCCGCGCGGCGGGCGGTGAACTCGGCCCGCGGCACGGCGACGCCGACCGCCGCGGGCCCGCACGCGACCGCGATCTCCGCGACGCCCCGGTGGAACTCCTCCACCGCGATGGCCGTGCCGGAGCTGCGGACCCGGTGCAGCTCGCGGTCCAGCCCGGCGCGGTGGGCGACCGTCCGCGGGGTGAAGGCGGGCAGTCCCCCCGTCCCGACGATCCCGGTCAGCACGGCGGGCTCCATGTCCGCGAGCAGCGCGCGGCCCAGAGCGGTCGCGTGTGGCGGGGCGGGCTCGCCCACGCGCAGCCCGAGCCTGCTGGGGTGCTCGGCGCAGAGGTCGACGTGCGCGACGACCACCACGGCGTCCCGCAGCACCGCCAGGTACGCGGCGGCGCCCGCCTCGGTGTGCACCGCGTGCACCGCCGCCCGCACCCGCGGCTCCGGGCGCACCTGCCCGACGAGCCCCCGGTGCAGCTCGGCGACCTTGTAGCCGAGCCCGTACCCCCGCACGGCGTGCAGCCGCACGAGATAGCCCTCCTCGACCAGGGTGCCCAACGTCCGGTACGCGGTGGGCAGCGAGCACCCGAGCCTGCGCGCGACCGCCTTCGCCGTGACCCCGTCGCCCAGCGCGGAGACGGCCTCGAGCACGCGCAGCGCCCGGACCAGCGAGCCGCTCTGCTCGACCGTCACGGGTACTAGTGTCGTGGCCGGTCACCGGGCGGAGCAAGGAGGAGCAGATGGCGGACGAGGGCCTTCGGCACCGGATCACCGAGCTGGTCGAGGAGGAGCACCGGCTGGAGCGCGCCCACGTCGGGCAGCCCCTCTCGGACGAGGAGAAGGCCCGGCTGGACCGGATCAACGTCGACCTGGACCGCTGCTGGGACCTGCTGCGGCAGCGGGACGCCCGGCGCGCGGCGGGCCAGGACCCGGACGAGGCGAGCACCCGGGACGCGGCCGTCGTGGAGAACTACCGGCAGTGAGCTTCGTTCCCACGTCGAGGGAGGCCGTGGCGGTCGAGCTCGCGGCGCGGGCGGAGAAGCTGTCCGGACGGGTGCGGGTGCTGGTCGACGGGCCGCCGCCCACCGATCCCGACGGCCTCGGCGCCGCCGTGACGGAGGAGCTGCGGCTGCGCGGCCGCACGGCGCTGGCGGTGCGGGCCGCGGACTTCCTGCGCCCCGCGTCCCTGCGGCTGGAGTACGGCCACCACGACGAGGACATGTTCCTCGACGGCTGGCTCGACGTCGGCGCCCTGCTGCGCGAGGTGCTCGGGGACGGGCCGGTGCTCCCGCGGCTGTGGGACGCCGAGCGCGACCGGGCCTACCGCGAGGAGTACGTGGACGCCGAGGTCGTGGTGCTGAGCGGTTCGCTGCTGCTCGGGCGCGGGCTGCCCGCCGAGCTCGTCGCGCACCTGCACATGGGCCGGGCCGCGCTGGGCAGGCACACGCCGGAGGCGGAGCGCTGGACGCTGCCGGTCTTCGACCGCTACGAGCGGGAGCGCGACCCGTCCGCCGAGGCGGACGTGCTCGTGATGGCGGACCACCCGGACCGCCCCGCGATGACCATTCGGCGCAGCTGACAGGCTGTTGGACGACCGAAGGCCCGCACCGTGGCGGGCCTTCGAGGGAACGTGGTGGGCGAGGAGGGAGTTGAACCCTCACGTCCTTACGGACACACGGACCTGAACCGTGCGCGTCTGCCATTCCGCCACTCGCCCGAGCGACCCGAGAAAGCTAGCACGACCACCGGAGACCCCCGTGCAGGGGGGTGCCCGCTCGTGATCGTCACCCGTCGATCCGGCGCGCCCGGGCGGACGGTCACCGCACCACCGGGTCGGG
>Ga0157379_10001060_pt1 | contig 22405 bp, 28 predicted proteins | sample S25metaG_FD_121802 | JGI IMG/M metagenome (GOLD analysis project Ga0157379, IMG submission 121802) | Switchgrass rhizosphere microbial communities from Kellogg Biological Station, Michigan, USA - S2-5 metaG | ecosystem: Host-associated > Plants > Roots > Rhizosphere > Soil | place: USA... | reverse complement strand
TTCGGGGCATCTCTGGAGCTTTTGAGGACCTGGTAACATTTGAACCACAAATGGCTGTCGGTTGTCACACCGGCGGTGACACGCGTCGCGCTCCTTTGTGGGGCGACCCCAGAGTTGTTCTTTTAGCTGCCACGTACAAGGCTATAAGCTCTCTAGTGACCAAGCAATCAACGTGAGGAATACGTGATTTTTCCCCAACGTCATCTCTCTTTCAGATGAGATCATTGAAGCTGAAACTCTTATTATTTTATCAAAGGCAGACACAACAGGCCATCCGAAAAGCTGCAGACCTTGTACAGATTTCAAAGTCATCTCCAAATCATCTATGTACCTTAGTGTAGAACCACAGCCATTTTGTCGGATTGTTTCTTTGCTTGTATATTGTGTCAATAAACCTGCTTTGGGCGACAGTACGCTAAGTACTGGACTTTGTTCCTTCCGGCAATACAATAGCACAAAGCCGTCTTTCTTTTCATAAGCCGAACTCTCAGGAAGATCGTTTTATACTCGAATTTGGAAGAATGACTCGATTGCATGGGTCATTTCAAGCTCCGACGCTCGCTATCTTTGATGTCCACGTAACATGCGTACGAGAGTCAAATCCTTTTCACTCCAGGAGCTTCAAGGTAGATTTCCTGAAGGTACGACAGAAACCGAATCACAGAACCCCAAGAGGTGTCGAGGGGTCCTAAATAGACAAAAAATCAGGGGAGCGGTACGTTCCAATCGTATGTGGCTCTAGATGGAGAACGTTCATAATGACTCTTATTTTCAGCGAAATGTCAACAGACAACCTAGATGTGGACCCCAAGTTTCCTGACGAATACTCCAGTAAGGCGAGGAACGGAATCAAAACGGAACCAAATCAAAACCGCCAGCGCCCGTTGAAGGTTGCCATCTAAACGACCACCAGCTCAGGAGCTACAGCATAATATTTCCTTATTTTCCCGATATTCCTACTTTAATTTATATTGTTTTTCTTCGTTAAAATTTGTTCTCAAATTGCAGTGTCTCAAACTTTCAAGCCTCTCAAGGCCTCAACGATATCAAGACTTTGGTTCCCTTGCAATACTGTGGGCGAATAATGAGATGTTCTCTATCTGAAGAAAAACTGAGGAAATATCATCACTCCTCAAGGCAGTTAAAGGGAAGACGACCACCCCGCTCGCTTTCCTTCAACTCAACCGCGTGACATGCTCCACCATTAACGTTACTGTCCCCACTATCCCGTTTTCAATGATCTCGCCTCAAACTCCGGTCCTATGTCTTCAAGCATCAAGACAACTCAACACCACTTCACCATTCCGCCACGAAGATTTAATATTGTCCACCGCCAATGATCGTATTTCGTCATACCCGCAATCCCATCCTTAATTACCCTCTAATCTTCCACAATATGTCCACAAGCAGGAAGGAGACTTTGATGAACTGTCTGTCTTTTATCTGATTTACTTTCGAAATTTTAAAGGTAGCTTAAAGACTCTTGGCCGACATCATCTTCCTCGAGGTACTACACCCTCCCATTCTATCACACCAACCTGCGAGACTTGAACATCAGAGTCCCTGGATGCGACGGAACTTGTCATAGATGCATCAAATCAAGAACCTCCGAGGACTAGACCCTTACCATGGACTTACATCCAATACACCGCGTGCGCATATAGTCGTACACCACGAGTTCCTCAAACGAAAAATGGGCCCAATATTTCGATGTTTGATATTCACGACATCACGGGTGTCATCATTGTGTTGGCTCGTCTGAAAAACTAAGGCAATACTGCTATGCCAGTGATTGGCTCGAGGGGAACAGTGGCGAATCCACGCAGGCAACCTTAGTCACCAAATGCTTACAACCTCCGACACGCACACATACACCATATCGAAGTATTTGTTATAATTCACAGTACGTATAAAGCGGCCCTACGTGTTACGAACCCGTGCGTTATATTTGACATTGATAGAGACGTGTCATGGTGCAGAGGAAGAAGAGGAGAAGCATGGTCATGAATCCCAAGAACAAGAACTCAGGGATGGAAAAAAGGCAACAAAATGGATAAAGTATGTCGAACCGGATAGGTTTATACTTGAGAAGATTGGAGAACGGGTTCTGGGAGATAGGGCCTGCGAAAAGAGGATGAATTGAGTGTGCATAAGGTGAGTTGGAGGAAAGGATGGTTTTGGATGGAGATGGTTGTAATGGCGATGTCAGCGCTGACTTTGGTTCGGACGCTGACGGAAGAGGACTTGCTGGAATGACGAGCCAGAGATAACCACAAAGCGTAATAACAATACACCCCTTCAAACCTGGCCCGGAGGCTCAGCAGGCCATGCCGCTTGCCCATGGCCATAACCCTGCGGGGGACCAGGTTGCTGATACTACAAGAATGCAGTCAATACCCAGATCAAGAAGATACAGCTTCGGATATCTTACCTCCTCATCGCCCTCATCGTCACCTTCCCCCACACCTTCCTGATAACCTGGACCATATGTAAAGTGGGTAGCACCAGCAGACGACCCAGGCAAAGCTCCACTCGCAACAGGATAGTACTGTTCTACATTCTCTAGTCTCTCATTGCTCGCAACAGCATACGCTGCTTGGCCGTCCTTCATTCCTGTATACACGTCTTCATCGTCCGACCCACGCTGTAGCCTCAAGACACCACCGGCGAGTGGGGGACGCCTTCGACGAATCGGCTGCACCGAAGCCGTGGGTGTAGGCATCGGCCCAATATGTGGACGTGGCTTCGGACGAAGTACCTCTTCCTCGGGTTCAGCCTCGGGCTGCCAATTTTTCGGACGCCTCTGCCTAGGTTGCCTCTCCGCGGGTTCAACTGCTGAATCTCCTCCGCGTCTCCTTCGAGCAGAACCATCTACGGATGAGGCGGGTTGTTCTTGGTCGGCAGAAGGAGTGGATACCGCGTCGAGGGTGCCGAGGTGCATACCAGCGTTGGCTAGATTTGCAGGTGTCATCTCGTCAGAAGACGCCGCCTTGCTGCGACGAGAGTTCTTTTCTTTCTTTCCAGGACCTCGACGACGGATGAAGCCATCATAGGTACATGCGTTATTGCGGAGGGAACAGTGTCCACAAGTAGGACGGCGACCATCACACTTCAACTTGCGTTCTACATGAATGGTCAGTAAGTATGCATGGATAAGGAACAAACAACGAGGCACGAACGTCTGCAGAAGTGGCAGGCAACATGGTCCCCTCTCCCGGACCTTGCTCCAACCCTGACGGGGACACGTTTTCTTCCATCTGGACCAGTATACGGGACGCCAGCGGGATGACCTGGAGGGGGTCCATCATCCGCCATATCGCTCACCGAAGGAGTTCCGGTTAATCTAGAGCCCGAAGCCTGTGGTTGACCATCTTCATTATGATCGTGGCCCTCAGGCGGATGCATCGGGGCGCCATAACCCGAATGGTACATATGCGGCGGAGGTACATGGGGGTGTGGAGGCGGGAAGGGATTTCCGGCAGGCACATTAGTGTCCATTGGATAGGAAGACCCGCTGGAGTGAAATGAAGTGGTGTTTTGCGAAGTGTCCACTGTTGAGAAACTCGCCGAGTACTCCATTCCTGGTGGTGGCGGCGCGGGAGGGTAGCCATGAGGATATGCAGCCGGATAACTATAGTTATAAGGATACGCAGCTGGAGGAGGGTACGGTAAAGGAGGAGGCGGTAGATCTTCTCCTTGTCCATGAGGGGGTGGTTCAGATGAGGGATGTGGAGAAACGGCGGGATCATCCGGAGAAAGATTGCCAGAGTTTTGTCTAGGAAATTCGTGCGAAGAACTTTGAAACTGGTCATCCCTTGGAGAAGGCTGTTCGAAATGCTGCTCTGGCGGCACAGGTAAAGGCTCCTCTCTCCGAGCCATACCGTTTACTGGTTCTTGTGATTGCTGACCCATGTCTTCAGCTCCATTTGCCGGGACATTGTCATGTTCTTGCTGTAACTGCTGTGGATGGACTCCTGGGTTGTTCTCAGTGGATTGGGCCTGTTCTTCGACACCCGGTGCCCCGGATGCAGCGGGTCGCACCTTCGCAGGCCGTCCCCGCCCCTTCTTTCCAGATGGTCCTTTCAAGGATGCCTGAACTTCAATCTCTTCTCCAGGCGCGGATTTGTTTGCCGCTGCACGAGGTCGTCCCCGAGTCCTCTTTTTGGAAGAACCATCGTCCACCTGAGCTTGCTCTACAGGATCGACACTTTGCTCATCTTGCAACTCGTCGATTTGTTCTTCATGACTTCCACCATTTTGCTTCCCTTCCTCGATACGGGCTCGTTTGGCGCGAGGAGTGGATTCACCTCCTCCAGAGGTAGATACTTCGCCGCTGCCTGCAACCGTGGGATTGGGGTTAGTCCGGGACCCAGCAGCCTTGCGCTTAGGAGGCATAGTATGCAGATGTTGACAGCTGGTTTAACAGAAATTCGCTGCTTTTATTGCGATGATGCTGCGTTTTTTTTGGCCGTGGACGACCGACGGTGAAGATGGCGGTTGGTTCGGTTTGGGATTTTGAGGTGTCACGTGACAAGTCCCAAAGCCCATCCACTGCATTGTGGGTCACAAAGGAGCAAATTAGTAGGCGGGACAATGTGTCGTGGGCGGATCATTGTTAATCGTGCTGAACAACGGAGAAGAAGAGGCGTCGGTAGCAAATATGTCAAAATGGGTATGTCCTGACGGGAGCAACTCGACAACACGGAGGCAAAGTGCGTGCCACTTTCTTTTCAATATTCTATTTATTCCTATGCTACACTCTTATTCTTTCCTCTGTCAGATACAGCCATCTTTAAGGTAATGTTTATTAGTAAAATTTCCTAAGCCACCATCGCTGGCAAACACTCACTTGGTACTGCCTGGCCCTTTGAGTTCACCTTGGCTTTCAGAGCACTCCCTCCACAAATCACTCCTCTCACAAACGCCTCTGCCACGACGTTAGCTCCAGCAGGAGAGGTATGTGTGTGGTCATTTGGGTAAAATGCTGTAACGGCCTTAACTCCAAGCTTCTGGTACGCCTGCGCTACGTATCCGAAGTGGTTGACATAGGCCGCTCCAGTGCGTTGAGCACTTGTTTGTGCATATCCGACAAATCTTGGGGGTGCTGTGATAGTTGTGTTTGTGCTATCCCAGATATTATCAGGTGTTTGGGACGAGACGATTGGCGTCACTCCTTTGGCCTGGAGCGAGGTCACAGCGTTTTGAATGTAAAATGGGAAGGAATGAACAACAATCGATGTCCCACTATAAGCCCTACTGTTAATTGACAATAGGCACTGAAGAATCAACATTCTCACTTGGAGGTTACCACCGTTGCGGTGGTGTTATACCCGTCTCCAACGGCATCCTGTCGTCCATTATCTGGATTCGCCGTACCATCGTTGTGGCCGAACTCGATAACTGCGAAATCTCCTGATTTCGCTGTGTTGATAAGGGTTGTAAAGCGGCCCTCATCTGTATAACTTCGTGCGCTGCGTCCTGCAATAGCCATGTTCACAACTGGGATACTCAAGTATTGTCCGAGGTCTTGACCCCACCCTGTCAAGTTATTTCATTAATATAATATCTGTCAATAACATGTCAGTGTCTCTCACCGTCTGTCCCTGCTCCTCCACCTCCAGGTGCCATAGTGGAATCACCAGCAAGATACACTGTTTGGGCCTCCACACCTACGACCAAACCAACCGCACAAAGCACAAATGCATTCAATCCGAGCATGTTTGAATAGATATGTCACTTGAAGATTATTCTTTATCTATTCCCCATTTCTCGCTCTCTTAAATACACCCAGCCAAACAGCGTCGATGCCCACACTCCGGGCCGCTAACAGCTCCGACCACCCTAACACATTTGATTCTTATTACTCCCTTCTTCCAAGCACGAAACACCTCACGCCAACGTTCTGCTCTAACATTGCATAGCGAAGAATCCGCGCATAGCTAGAGCGGGGCTAAAATAATCACCAGGCGCGGCCCGTCGGCGCGCCGCGTGATCGTTTTTTCCATGGTGAATATATGATACTTCCTCGGTAATAATATGGCACAGGAAGTGCAACATCCACGAGAAGTGTAAATCACAATTTCCCCTCCTCCTAATGGGATCGGGGATGGCTTAAAAAAATTAATCGAATAAATGTATATCCCCGGTTTCTCACACCAAGCCATATTGTAATTCCAGTAATATGTGTCAGCGGTAGATATGTGCTTCTTCCGGGAGAAGCAAAACGCAAATTTTTACCCTCGCTTCATGCAAGCAGTAGTTTATCATCCTAGGGGTTTGCTAAGGTTCATTGCGAAGGTATACCCTCCAACTGCTCACCTATTACCCAGAAGCTGTCAACCTGCCGAGGAGGCGCGGCCGTTATACATCACAGATATTGCACTTCTACTTTTATTTGGCAATAGCCATTGTCTATGCTACGGGCCTCACAACATATCATGGCGTGGGTTTGGTGGCTACATTTATACATCTTTAGGAAGTCATTACGCATTTTTCCATAATTTTATCGCAAGTTGGGGATCCGTGACAGACCAATTTCGGCGCTTTCAAGACGTGATGCACTTCCTGTGGCATGCGAACTGTCCCAATATTTGCACAATAAATCCCTAAGATTGGGAACCTTTTAAACCCATGGTTCCGACGTGTACCGACAATGTTCGCAAGGGCGGACTATTGGTTCCAGCGGCGAGTTCCGAGACGAACTGCCTAAGGCCCCTTTCTGAAAAATCAGGATTGACAGAGTTGGAGATACGCATAAAGCACAATGCTTGAGTATTTAATGCCTTTGTTAAAGCACGACCCCAATTCCGGCTTCTGCCTACCAAATTGAAGCTTTTGAGCTGAGGAAGCTCAATTGTCGATGTTGGAATAAACGTCGCGAATCGCAAAAGTAGAAGTAAATTTACGTTTGACCTCGGTGAGCTCGTGAGGCAAACGGATATCGTATGTACAACACGTAAGCTACTTTTATATCGAATATATGGTGTACAGCCGAATGGGGAACAATAAAATGGCGTTCGTGCAGGTCGGTGCTGCACAGCGCGGAACGGAACTCACAGCATGACCTTGCTGAGCTCTCGTAAACCCAACAGTCGAAGGAGTAGAAGAATGAATCTCTATTATGGCTCTTGAATCGGTATATCAATTTTATACTCTACTAGGTTTGTGCATTTAGAGAAAAGATCAAGAAGTTTGCCTGAGCCATTCCCAATCATGTCGTACCTTATGTGAATCGAATGTGCCCCAAAATTTATGGGTTAGTAAAGGGACATCTCAAACTAAGTGAGGGGGTGATTATATCTCCAATCGGCGGCACGACCCCCATTGAGGGAATGAATCACAATTCCACAAGCACTTTGCTCACAGTAGGTACATCTTTTGGAAAGGGGACACCAGAGAAAAGAGACTTGCTGGGTAAATGGAGGAGAGAAATTCCGCGAAGACGGAGTCTTATATTCGGAAAGAGATCCTGTTCGACTCTCTTCGACATGTGCTAGCCAGTGGGATTCAGACACGCTTCCAACGGCAGGGCGTCAGAACGCATTAACCACATGGATATCTGGATGGAGGTACCATTTATCTCACATATAAACATAATTTATGTGAAGAGTTGAGGAGTCCCACAAACGACGCGATACCGTCGATGACAAAACCCGCAAGAGGGTGATTGGCGCCCTATTGGTAGATATATCCTAAAAGTGAGGTTCAGAATCCCATTCTCGCAATATGGATAGTTTGGCTAGTTTAATTTGGAGATCCTAGGCATACCTAGATAGTCCTTCAAGTATTCCCTAAGGAAGACGTCGAATCGGGAGAAGAAGTGATTGGACGGCAGAAATCTTTCAAGTGGCGTGGTCGCGGTTTTCTCGGACAGTCTCTAAGTTTCTCTAACTTGGTAGTTAGAAGTTCACTCTCCGAATCACAGTCACGAATGTAATCATTGTTTTTGGAAATTAGGACCTGTAATCCAGTGCTTTCAGTTCCTTTTGGGACGTAATTCGTACTGCAGAATCAAATTTATTTATTCTCATTAAACCATTTTCTGTTATCATTGCATTAGAAAGGTCGTGATGCGGCGGAGCTCACAAATACCTGCCAATAAGTAGTGCGAAGGTGATTGAACATCGGCGCTCACCAACCACTGCCGCGACTCGCCGATCCCTCGGGTCTTCCGCTCACCATTTTTTTGCAAGCTTTTAGCTTGATATTTTTGCGGGATGGGACAGTATAAAGCAGATCGCTCATTTTCCTCCAATTTCTAATCCGTAGGTAGCCGTTTAAATTTAAAGGACAAAATTTTATTGTTGCAAATCAGGCACGGGGTGCCATACATGCCACCCAGTTCCAGCCTGGCCTTGAGGCTCATTCATGGACTCAGCACAAGTGGCCAGTTTACGCATGTTTGAATCCTTTCCCTTCTCTCCACTAGAGATGACGGATGGGCTTAATCTCGGTGAATACATTCTTCATTGACGACTTAGGGTGGGAAATGACGCTTCTTCATCGTTCCTGTAGGATTGGGTTCTGTGGCACTAATGACGGGTGGCATTCGACTGCCACACGAGTTTTATCATTTTTGGATTATACCACGGTTACTTTCGCGATATCTTCATCTGCTCATTGTGGAAGGAAAACGAGAAGAGTGGTGTCCATTTGTGATATTGCCATTGGTGTCCAGGGAATTCAATCAATCGTACAAGTCGCATCTCCTTAATATGTTCGATATCCAAGAAGGGGATGGAGCCATGTGAGTTCCGGATTAGTACTCGAGAATATGATTTATGTGATCCATCACAGTGCCATTGTCCCTCAATTATACGATGCGCTGTCGTTATGGGGTGAAGCCAGCATCAATCCTTTAGGCCTCAATATTCCAGGGATCTATGGCGCTGTTCATTCAGGCTTGACATACTCTGAGTTAACTTCCAAAAAAAGTCTTATGCAGATTTATATCTGTGCCGCACAGGCAAAATTCTTCTTTAATGTGGATGTGATGCGGCCAATCTACCGGGAAAGCTATTTTCTCCGGACTGGGATCCACACAGAAGGGGAAGGATGGGATGCGCCATTCAAAATCAAGATGTCGAACGGTCAGATACACTACACTCGACAATACAAAATGGTCGAGGATATGGACCACAGGAGCCACAGGGCCCTTCAGGCGGCCGCAGATTTGTGCGACCGTGTTCCAGAAGAGCTTGTCACTTATGCGGCAGAATACTTGGCAGGTCAGATACCGATCCATATATCACGTACGTTCAAAGAGATTCCAGAGTGGAAATTAATTGATATTGGTACCAAATAGTGTCCAATATTTTGCGAATCTCCCAGGGTCTCGAAATGACCCTTGTGGAAATGACAGACCGCCATTTGGATAAGGTGAGCAACCACTCAATGCACCTACAGTCTGGATATCCAACATAGGTTTCTATACAGAGTATTGCTCTAGATTTGATTAATCACGAATTGGTTCAAATTGAGAATATCAAAGAGATTGTATCCCAAGCATACAAGGCATCACCAACCGTGGAAACCTTTAGTGGGGACAAGCACGCACCCCCCGAATTAATAAGAGTGTGTCACCTTCATGTTTTAGTCATTCAATGCTGAAAGTGATAAATAATAGGCTACACATATACTGGAGGTTTTGAACGCTGTGGCATTAGTAGATTGGGGTGATAAGACAGTAGAGATGCGCGAATTGTTGGAAGTAATTCGGGAAGAGTTGGAAGGGGAAGGATAAAAAAGGAACCAGCATAAATGGACGGGAAGGAAGGAAAGGAATATCCACCCATTCAACGGTCATCATCCCGATGTTTCATCGAGGCCCGAACTGCATTCTAAATAGAAGTAGCTTTGCACTGGCCTTCCAGCAGTTGAACTACTGGGTCCTGGCCGGGGAGGAAGATGCCTTGCAGTGTTCTCGCCTGTGTTACATTGAACCAGGGTAATGACCATCATTGTACATACAGACGCTATGGAAAATATATGTTTTAGTACGACCGAGGCAGTCCTAGTACACGCTGAGATACATAATTCCTGTGACAAGTTGTCAGGAATAAAAATATGGATATTATTCCTGAGATTGAACGTACAATATCATTTCCCTGGATACGGGTGCAATACGCGGGACGAATATTTCTCGAAGATAACGCTCAACATGGTCTGGATAAGAGCCGTTGAGTTAAGAATGATTAATCCAGAAGGAACATAATAATGGCGACTGACAGTCTGACGAGTAGCCCATTCCACCATGAGTCCTGACAGGGGTTTGGCAAATAAAAACTTCCTTGGGAGGTGCTTGAAAATATTACTCACATGACTGCTCTTTCGCTAGAATATAAATAGTCAATGATCTCGATCTAGTGGAGCCAAATGGACCTACCATGCGTTAAACGCGGCCTCTGCGGCAAAATACTTTGCAGCATTGCATCTGGCTCCGAGATCTGTATATCTTGTTCCGCTTCCAGACGAATCGCTAGCATCTGAAGTCGATTTCTCAGCGAGTTCATCGTAAGCCTTAGCTGCGCTGTACGTCAGTAGTTTCCCAGCTTCGAGGTCGATCCATGATTTCTGAAAGTCATTAGGCTCTGTAGAGAAGACGTTAGACCCTAACGTGCTTACCGCAAGTGGGTGCTGAATGGCCTGGTTCTGACCAACTGAAAATGGAGAGACGATATCAAACCTGGTGCCGTTGGTATATTTTGGGAAGTCAGGAAACGCACTTGGTCGACCAAAAACAACTCTCTCTGAGGCATATCTTGTTGCTCTGCGAAGAGCCGCGTATCCCAACCCTAATCAAAATGATTGTCGAGGCTACATTCTTGGAATCGTGGGTGGAGATTTACCGAGGGCCTCTCCAGCTAAGAAACATCTCTCCGCATTCATTCCGTACAGAATCCTACGGATGCCATTAGTAATGACATACGAAGGTGTGGCTGGGAAATGTTTACTGTCTAAATCCTTCTCCCTCTTCTCCGATCCTATCTTCAATAGGTATCTCAAAGTCATCAAAGAAAACCTGGAGGAAACCTATTCAGATGAAGATGTTTGGAAAATTATTTAAATTGTTCACTTGATTCGCATCAACACCACGACCACCCATCTTCTCAATTTTGCGCAGTTCGATTCCCTTTCGCAGGGTCACACCATCGTCCTCTTTGATACTGGCAAAGAACAGAGAAAGAGCTTTGGTGGGCTTTATTCCATGCCCATCTGAGGACAGAGGCGTCGTTCTTGCCAGGAGTACCATTTTCTGCGCGACCTGTGCTGATCTGGATGGAGGTAAGGGTGATGTCTAGGGCATCGTGCTCGGAAAACATACGATATCCAGCTGTAATTAAATAGTTCAGCAGTTAAATTTAGGAGTAACATTCGAACTAACATCTTGGAGCCATTGATCACATATTCATCACCTTTTCGCTCGGCACGGGTTTGGAGTTTGAGAGTATCCAACCCAGAATTGGGCTGAAGTCATAGGGTTAGAGTTCCGATCGAGAGATTCTGCATTTGGGTACAATAAAATACCTCAGTGACACCAAAGCATGCACGCTCTTTTCCAGATATGATTGGGATTAGCCAACGATCACGCTGGGCTGCAGAAGCAAAAGTCCAAACTAGGAGAGATTTAAGAACGTAGAATACCCAGCAGTATGGTAAACTTATACCAGGTTGCACTAAAAGTCACAAAACTTAGGGTAGAACTGACAGGACTCCAGATCACTTACTTGCATAAATATTCGCATGGATAGTTTGAGCACCCATAATACCAGCGCCACTTTCAGAAATTGTCTGGAGCTAAAGGTCTCGCGCCTGATGAGAAACAATCAGGAGATAATTTAGGAACATATATAGCTCACCATCACCGTCGCTTCTGATATCCCCAAGCCTGACCCTCCATACTTCTCAGGCATGCAGACTGATAGTCAATCATGAACGAGGGCAAGCATTTTGTGAATAGAATACTATGATTTACTTCCGATCCAACCGCCCTTTGCTAACTCGCGATGAAGATCATGGGGATAAGACTGAGTCCTAGAACCATGCGTTAAAGTAGGGTCGAAGTATGCTAGCTGGTGTTGTTAGTGAAGAAACACCCACCGGTCCTTTTCCGCCCAATATTCATCGGAAAATTGTTTACATAATTCAGAGATGGCTGGTTATCGGGCGTATAGTTTTCAAGAAGGTAATTAGCACGAGTCGAACGGCCAGATCGAGCGGCAAGGGATGAATGGGTGGAGGGAGAGACAGACTTCGAAAGAAATATCCATCCTTGGAACTGACCTTCGCGAACTTGAACCTGGGATTCTGATAGTCCATCTAATCCCATCCCACTAAATCTATGAAACAAGGTGATCAGTCAGGATGGGATGCCTTCATATCGCACTGACTCTGATGGTGAACTGCTCGTCAATCCTCTTCCGTGGACTATTCCGGGCGCTTTTGAGAGATTAGATATTAGGCCTCTAACACGGAAAGAACGATATAACAGCATCCTTTTGCTGAGTAGCGAGAGGAGAGGTTGTTGACAGAGTTGTCTTCGGCTACTCGGACGAGACCGATGCCGCGGTTCGGCGAGCTGTTTACATTTCAGTTATTTTATGTGACAGGGCATAGTCGGGTGTTTGTTACTGGAAAGTATTACATATGAATGCATGACTAGGGAGACACCAAATCTGAAGGGTAGATACTGACATGGAAAGCTGAAGGAATTATAGTATAACTCACGACGACAGGGTATTGAACTCGAGAGGGGAATAAAAAGAGATAGTAAGAATAAAACCTGACCATTCCCAGAGAAGGATATGAGATATAATTCCTATTCATTTCACTTCTTTCCGATGACACAGAGCGCAGATATGCCGATATTTGCAACCTTTGGACATGCAACGTCCTCCGCTGTTGAACACGCGACAGGATGAAGCCTGATCCGGTGGGTTAGGCATAGCGGGGTGCGGGACGTTCTTCAAGTGATAGAATACGAGAGTTGAAAAGTCCTCAAACGATGACAGCGCAAGGCAGTCCCGTCTTGAGACGTGCAATCGAACGATACACTCGATACTTAGGCAGAGCATAGATTCCTGGGATATTGGCTGAATTGTTTCATTATGTAATCTCATAGGAGCTTGTTTATCTTTGTGGCGAGGGTGTGCGAACACGATGGCGCATTCCAGCTTCCGGAAAATGAAGAGCCGAGACTCTTTATTGGGATGTGGCGAACGGGACAAATTCTGCTGGTGTGTCAACTCCGATTTCCGCGTCTAGCTCGATGGGATACAATTGATCCAGGTCGATAAACTCGTCACGAATAACCTTAGGCAGAGAGATGCTGGAAGGGAAGCTTGTGAGAACGAATCGCATCTTAATTTTTACCTCAATGTATACCCGGGGTATCCTAGTGTATCCTTGCCACACATATCCCGCGACTCTATTCTTAGCTTCATTAGTCGTCTCCCGTGCCGTTTTACTTCGTCAACACACCGTCGCGGCGGTATGCCAGAAGTGACTAACATATCGGGCCCTGAATTTACAGAAAGATATAAAGCATGCAGTGAAAGCAGAGTTTTCGCTATCTTCAGCGCATCATCCATTGCTTTCTGAACTCTATCGAAAACCTCTTTGATATGTCTTCTTTCTCCAATTCTCGAGTGTGGTTCAGTAAGTCCGACTATAGTATCGTCTTGATACACCACAATTGTTCTAATCGCTCCATCGCAGTCACTGGCAGCTCCCAAGGATTGGGAAAAGCCATCCTTGAATCCGTCTTGAAACATGGCGACCGCGCTGTTGCTACTTTAAGGAATCCTTCCGCCCTATCCCAGTTGCAAGAACAGTATCCCCCGGGACAGCTCTTGCTTCAAAATCTCGATGTTACTTCATTCGAACAGATTATAGCTGCGTTCGAGGCAGCCAAGAAGCATTTCAATCGTCTCGATGTTGTCGTAAATAACGCAGGCTATGGATTATATGGAGAAATTGAGTCTACATCTGACGAGGAGGCTAGGAAGGCCCACGAAACGATGTTCTGGGGTCCTGTCAATATAACGAAGCAGGTTTGGCTATTTCTTTCAGTATTGTAGGCAACCACTAATATCTTCTTGTCATAAAGGCAATCAAGTTCTTTAGAGAGGTTAACTCCCCCGGCCACGGGGGGCGTATTTTCAATGTCAGCTCAATTGGCGGCTATACTGCTCAACCAAATCTTTCTTTCTATAACAGCGCGAAGTTTGGTGAGCCTCCATTCCCTCGATGCACACATATATTTAAAAAAAAACTTACCCGGTTCTTACCAGCTCTCGAAGGATTTACTCAGAGCTTCATCAAGGAGATGCCAGCGTCCTGGAACATTACAGGTAAGCAGAGCTGTGATTCCTGTTGTTTGATTTTGACCTTTTAAATGGGAATTGTACAGGATGCATTATCGAACCGGGAGGATTCCGTACCGAATGGTCTGGTTCCTCTATGACGATCCTCCCCCAACATCCAGCTTACGCCGATCCCTCTTTCCCTACGTCTCAGTACCGTAAGTCACATGGCTCTCATCCTGCAATTGGAGACCCAACCAAGGCAAGCGAAGTCATCTACAAATTGGCCCATGACAGCTTTAACGGCAAGGAGTTGCCTCTCAGGCTTCCCCTCGGATCCGAGACATATTATATCATGTCCGCTCAAGCCACCAGGACGTTGTCAGACCTGGAGCGATGGGCTGTTGCGACTCACTCGACCAATGCGGATGATTATGATAAAGGATTTATAGAGGTTGTCAAGCAAATTTATGCAAAATAGATTGGTGGTGTAGAGCCGTTGTTTGTCTAGGATATGCGTGCCATAATTGCATTTATCATTTATTCAACCCGAAGATACATAAAGATCACCCTTGGAGGTAATGTAAAGGTAGTTAATAGCGTCTGTTAACCTTCGAACTACTGCTGAATATTCGGAGGGCTTAACAGGAAAGAGAATTTGTGAATTTTCTCTTCGTCACTTAGCTGAGCCTCTTCCTTGAGTCTTGCATCCCTTTCCGCAGCTTCTGGGGAACTCGCCGGAAGGACACGCCTACTCCCGGTAAGTCGAGCCCCTTGAACCAACGTGGTGGTTCTCGGAATACGGAGGGCCTCAAACTCTTCAAAGACCTTTTGAAGAATTTCTAAAGAAGGGGTATCCTCGACTGTGAAGCTCCTCGGTGGGATATACTTTTTTAAGAAGGCGGTCAAGAACCACACATCCTCAAGAGCTTGATTTCCCCCTTGGCCCAGGTGCTATAAAAGAAGTTAAAACCTCAATCGTTGAGAGATTGTGCAAATACCTACTGGGGCTGTGGGATGTGCTGCATCGCCAATAAGGATAACCCTTCCCTTATGCCACGTCTCTAATGATTTGCGGTCATACAAACCAAACTAATTCGTGGTCGATGAGCCATTCAATGCTGTAGAACGATTACTTGTTCATACCTTATTTATCCCTTGGGAAGCATCGACAAGCTCCTTCAAACCTATAATCTTCTCCAGATTTTCCCCGACATTCAACGAGAGCAATTCGTTCCGATGCTTGTCCCCTGGTTCGAGCTTCCAATCTTCCCTGGCCTCAGACTCTCGCCGAGTGCATGCCCACCCAATCATCGTCATATCGTCATGGGTTCCGGAGGCGGGATCGTCAAGCGAGGCGATACCTACAGGATACGCAATGAAGTGTACATTGTCTCCATACACATTTTGGACATGTCGGATCCGACGAGAAAGCGATGCCAGACCCCCAGTCTATCAGTATACCCTGAATACCAGAAAGATAGAGGTGACTGCCTTGAATACATACCTGCGAAAGACCTGTATATTTCGCTGGCTCAGGTCCAAAGAGAGCCAGGCGCGTGTTTGAGTGCAAGCCATCACATCCGACCAGAATGGAACCTTCAACCCGTACGCCGTTTTCAAATAGGACGGTCACAGAGTTTTCCATTTGCTGAATTTGAATCAGCGAGTGATTGAAACGGATTTCAACGCCTTCGTTTCTGGCCGATTCCAACAGATATCTTTGGATTGAGACTTTAGTAAATCAGGGGAATAGGGACATATATAAGGGATTCATACTCGAGAAACACCCTTCTATTCACGCCTCCATACGGGAATCCAAACTGTTTGCGGAATAGAGTGAATTCCTCGTTCGTGGCGATAATTTCCTTTTCATTTGCATGAACGCCAAATTCAATAGGTGTAACTATTTTGCGATCAAGAAGGTGTTGAGTGAGACCCAATCCATCGAGAACGCGTAAACTGTAGAGAAATCTGAGATTAATTGAATCTGAAGTGGGATACTGACGGCGGCATACCCATTTGGTGCTAGATTTAAAGAGATTCCTCCTATGGCTGCCGGAGTCTCGTCAACATAAAACAAACTGAAATTGATATTAGGTATTACCTCGTTCACCATACTTTTCAAAAAGAGTAACCTCATAACCCTCTCGTTTAAGACTGATAGCAAGAGTTGGACCTGCGATACCAGCTCCAACGATCAAAATGGGGCCAGCTTTCTGAGACATCTGGATGCTGGAGGACTTGGAGTCTGAAGTTAAGTCTGAAGATGGAATGAGGGGATGAATGGCGTAGGACCGCCTATGGTCAATATGGGTGCTTCTATACGGATTTGGCCTCGGGTGAGTGCTATCCGGTACCAATCAAAGTTTTGGCCGCACGTCCAACACGGCTCCGCTGCTGGTGTTCCAACATCATGAGGACTCGGAGTAGGAACCATGAAGGTGATCCAATAATAGAGTCTTTATGACTAGGGACGGAAACAGCTAAACAGGAACCATGAGGAGTTACTTCGTGTGGACCTGGGTCGGGATTTCGTCTGTATTCTCCGCAACTGAGGTGACAATAATGCATGCTATGGTGTGGACCTGTCGGTTTTACTTTGGCCATACAGTAAAGGTTGCTCAGTTTGCATAATGGGAAATAGGGAAGTCTGGACCTCAGTGGAGGTTCATAGGCAGATTTCCGTAGTCTTCTCTCAATAATTCTAGCGCATAGCACGGGGTCCCGCGAGGCCTCCAAAGAAGATACCTGCGATCAGTGACAGGTGACGCCCATAGGTACCTGCAGAAGCATTGGAGATAATTTCCTTGCAGGTATCCACGGCTTTTTTGACTTAAATTGATACATACCTCCACCGGAGCTTAGGCGCCGGAAATCCGCAGGTACTGGTCAATTTACCCGCGGGTACCTTCTGCATACCCGAACCCGCGTTATCCCTTACTCGGAGTCAATTCCTTGTGTAGCAAGATGGTCATGAATTCCCACCCTTGATTTGTTCAGCCTTTTATATTTGGCTTAACAGTTATCAAGGCCTAAATTTAGTCCCTTGGTCAGTAGCTACTTACATAACAGCCTCATATACGCAAAAAAAAACCCCTAGAAGATGAAACATCTACTAGTAAAATAATCAAAGAGGGGAGCTGGGAAAAGGGAGGATATACACGGAGCTGCTCACGGTCAAATACCGTAAATAGTGAAAATACAAATAAATACTTGTTTGTGAATGTGAAAGGTCACCGCAAGCAGTTCAGACACAGAAGTCACTTCCATTGGAACCAGGACCGAAATGTCCTTGGCCACAGACATTGGCCTCAAAACGATAATGAATATGATATGTCAGTCGCGACATTTGACAAGTTGAACCATGCCCTTCTCCCCGCTTCTGTTGCACTGGTCAAGTGGTTCTTGAAGGAGCCTGTTGGCGTATTGCCAGACCGTGTCTAACAGGGTGTATGCGCAGCATCCCACTCATCGGACCTTAGGTAATTTGTCTATTTCTCAGTAAAGATTATCTCATGTATATAGTATATAAAAAGGGGCTCAAAAGAGCCACAAAAATAATAATTCTTTGCTGCGCTACATATTGAGTTGCTAACAGAGCCCGTTGCAATGATTGTCGACTACAAATGGTAGTTGTGAACAAATAAATATCGATACCGGATTGGATGCTTAATCTCACTTGCCCATTACAGCCAACTTGCTCATGATGCATAGTGGCACAGTTCAGAGGATGGAAAATATGAAAGTCGGATGTGTAGGGAAATGGATTTTCAAGTGAAGTTCACAAGCAGACCTAAGTTGTCCCTCTAAAAGACAATCGCAATGCTCTTTGACTTGAACTCTCAACGTATTATACTCCTTGTGTGCATCATCAACTAAAAAATGAACAAATAGGGAACAAAGTATATAAATTGAACCCTACATGAGCATTTAGGACCAAATATTCTTTGAAAGTAACTACCAACCCAAAAATACTCTAAAAACCTTGCCGTGAAACACCCTAATGACGAAAGTATAGGATAAAAACATAAAGATTCTTATTTTTACTTTTAGAACAAGTAGAAATACGTTCCCACGCTAATCGGGAAATTTTATTTTAGGCAAACATCCATCCTAGATTACTCCTGGTCGCATTACACTGATATTACTGAGAAGCTCCGAGCATTATTGACAAAACAAGCGAGCCCTTTACCCGAATCTGACCCGCTCAACTTATCCATTCCCAAAACAGATATCCTACTCTCGGCATGCCCAGAAACGCAAAATAATGATCGGTTAACATAATTGCTTACACGACTGTTTAAATAGATGTGTATCCACTCCCAACGCCAATCCTTACTCAGCTACAACTTGCAGAATCATACCGAACCTGTCTGAATCGCGTGACCATTCAGGAGCCTCCTTACAGTAATGATCTCATGTCTAGGTGGAACAAGTATCAGATCCTGGGCCTGGTTCTTATCCTGTTAGATGATAGTTGGATGTCACTAAACCCATCTGTAAGGCCGAAGAGAACGTACTTAATATTTGATGCGTTAAAGTAACGGCAGCATATCTCACATTACCCACATTCTCACCATGGCTTCACGACTGGTTCATACGCCTTCGGAAGAGATCGATGGAGTGAGTTTCATATCAAGCTGCAGAGGTGACTTTACTCAGGCTCGGACAGATTAGAGAGCACTTACGGACCTCTTTCCGTTCTGGAAAAACGAAGTCAATAAATTTCCGGAAAGAGCAACTATTGCAACTCGCCTACATGTTACAAGATAACACAGAGCTCTTTGTAGAGGCGTTGAGGAAGGATTTAGGTCGCCCTAAGATGGAAACGTGCGCGTAAGTCCTTTATTCACAGTTAGAACGGCGAATTCGAGTATTTACGTGTTATCAGCAATGAGATTGCCCCTGTCATTGACGAGGCTCTCATGGCTTATAGCAAACTCGATTCGTGGATTAAGCCCGAAAAGGGGCCTTTCGATAGCAGATTTTTCCTGTTTTCTCCAAAGATCGTAAAACAGCCGAAAGGAGTTGCACTCATAATCAGTCCATTCAACTACCCCGTCTTCTGCTCCATCTCTATTGTAAATTCTTTAAAATTCCCTACATCGTACCTTCTGACCGGAAATAGGTTGGTGCGATTGCGGCTGGATGCGCGGTTGTTTTGAAACCTTCTGAATTATCGCCGGCAACGGCTCAGCTCCTTGCTGAATTATTCCCCAAATATTTGGATCCGGTAAGATGCGTCCATGAACTCCAAAAGAAGCTCTATTCATATTCCGGTTAGAATCTGTATCGAATTGTGAATGGAGGCATTGAGGAGACAACTCGTGTAAGCCAAAGACTAAAATGTTTGCCTTTATATTCTGACATGACCCCCATCCATAGCTCCTCTCCCTTCAATGGGACCAAAGTATTTCCATACTTTACAGAAGTAGGCCTGCCCATTAATATATTTTGGAACAGTTCTTTTCACTGGTAGTGGACGAGTGGCAAAAATCGTCGCGGCAGCAGCAGCTAAACATCTGACTCCGGTGACGTTGGAATTAGGAGGCAAATCACCCGTTATCGTAGACTCAACGGCAGACTTTGATATGACTGCGCGAAAGGTATTATGGGGAAGGTCAACAAATTCCGGACAGGTGAATCTTCATTTTCTTAATATAATGGGGCTGGATGCTAATGTTAAATCTGCAGACATGTTTGGCTCCCGAGTACATTATTGTGCCCGAGCAATTGCAGGGTAAACTGGTGGAAGCTTTTAAGAGAGCTTATAAAGACTTCTTTGGCAGCGATCCGCACAAGTCGGATTCTTATTCGCGGATTATATCTGTTTCTCACTGGGAGAGAATCACTGGGTTGTTGAAGAAAACAGAAGGTAGAGCTCGTTTTCTCATCATTTCTATACGGTACTTATATGATATTAAGGTCACATCGTCTTAGGAGGACAGTGCCACAAGGAGGACCTGTATATTGCGCCTACCATTGTCCAGGATGTATCATTCGACGACGCATTGATGTCTGAGTAGGTGCACTCCTCGGTTTGAGGGTCTAAGCACTTTAAAGCAACGCCCCCCTCTAGTGAACTCTTCGGTCCAGTTCTAAGTATTATCCCCGTTGCAAATATTGCTGTGGGACTTGATTATATTAGAGAGCAGTATGTCACGATTCGTCCAAGGATTATTTTATCTCATGAATCGTATTCAGTGACACCCCTCTTGCCTTGTATGTATTCTCGAGAGATAAGAAGTTCTGCGATCACAGTGCGTTGTCTAGTATGTGCCATGAAGATAATCTAACAGGGAACTGGTAGTACGGGACAACACCCTTGCTGGCTCATTCTTCGCCAACGACGTGATCATGCAGGCTGCCTGTAAGTCACACGCCGCTATCTCCCGAATCTGGCACAATGATGCGACTTTTACATAGGTTCCACCCTTCCTTTTGGCGGTGTCGGTGCTTCGGGCTGTAAGTGTTTCCGTGCAGACCAGCAGCTTGTACCTCTAAGGAGAACTGACATTTTCCTCGTTTGATATCAGATGGCGTTCAGAAGGGGAAGTACTCTTTCGATACATTTACTCATAATAAGTCGTCCTTCCATGCTCCTGGATGGTTCGTGCCCATTCACTACTTTCCTTCCCGCAAAGCTTACAGAATTTATAGGACAGAATTCCTTATGAATTTCCGATACCCTCCATATACAGTAAGCCATATAGAACCATCCTTCACCTGGATTAGCATCCCTCATCCTCTTAAAACTCTTCAGCCCGCCAAATTCAAGAAAGTGGAAGCCAACATTCTGAAACCCATTCCAATTCCCCGTCCTGGCCAGCCTACCCCGTTCAACTGGAAGCGTTGGATCATTCGAGGACTATTTATTGGCTTAGTTGTTTACAAATGGGAATACGTCTTGGCTGCTCTGACCCAGACGCGGGCGATTGCAAACACCTGATGGGGAGCTGCGGACCTATGGCGTCCGCTGGTGGGGACGAGCGGGCACTCTGGAAGTCTCTTTGGAAACCCGATTTTATTTCCAATGTGTATGTTGATAAATCTGCTCTATGCGACGAAAATGGATCCGAATTTGTCTGCTAAGATCGATCGAGTCTGGGACTCTAGCTGACTTTGAGGGTTTCGATCAAAACAAGGTTGGCTTCCAAGGGTGTTAGTATCCAATTGGGAACGTGATATTTTCTCAAAGGGTCTTTTATTCGTAATTGTCGAAATAACAAGTCTGTGCGAACCCGTTAGGTCCGTTATCGCAGCTGATAACATAATCTTTACCGGTAGTTCTTGCTCTGCTCACTCAGTCGTTTGTTAGTCAACTCAAGAGTAACTTGTATACTTATTCATAAGCCCCTCGGTTTTGACTGACGGCCTATTACACGCCCAAAGGTCTCAAGCCTCCCCAGAACAGTAAGTACCGAACCATCCCAGTTCGGGGATGGTTCTGCTTTGTAAGCCTAAGCGAGCATGCCCTGACGAAACTAGTATATTTTTGGCCAACGATCTTTTCTCCATTTCTACTGGTAAAATTTTGGGGAGGAACGAAAAGTGTAAAAGTGAAAGTCGCCTAATCCGCTAATCACTCCGTCCATGAAGATCCACTGATGGGTCATCCTCTTAGCCATTCTGATTCTTCTTCTGTGTTTTGTCCTTACTAAAAATATCACCCCTGTAAAGTAAAAAGCTTTTGGAGAGAACATGAATGTTCAAGGAAGTGAATCTGAAATAAAATAAATAAAAAGACTCTGTGTCCCCTCGCAGACAGAACATTGGTTTTCTTTGCTTACTGCTCTCTCACTTTCATTTTTGTCAAAGTTAAGAAAAGCTTTTTGGAGAATTCAATGTGCCAAAATACTATAACCCAATCAAGACTTGAACTAGAGACCTATAGAAGAAACCCGGCTAAGCACTCGAGAACACAACCCACTGCACCACAGCTTGTATGTCGATACTAAAATTAGCATATATATCTCGCTAGAGGTCTGACGCCCACATACGCAGGGGCACGGCACTTACACTTTACACTAGTTGTATATAACTCAGGCTCATTGGTAATGAATACCAAGCTCTGCAAATGTTCGAGGCAGGATGGTGGA
>Ga0157379_10001059_pt1 | contig 22413 bp, 30 predicted proteins | sample S25metaG_FD_121802 | JGI IMG/M metagenome (GOLD analysis project Ga0157379, IMG submission 121802) | Switchgrass rhizosphere microbial communities from Kellogg Biological Station, Michigan, USA - S2-5 metaG | ecosystem: Host-associated > Plants > Roots > Rhizosphere > Soil | place: USA... | reverse complement strand
TGTCAGATGTTTAGACACAGGCTTATTACCCTTCAGAATTCTAAACGGGATGAAGACATCAAAGGATATTATGCTATTTATACCATGCGTCTTTTCCTCAACTATTCTTCTATTTCATCTCTCTGTTATGGTAACAGATATATCGAAGATAATATTTGGCCGCATATTATCTCTGAACAAAAAGCCTCCATCAAACGACCAGACCTTTGTCTCTACAAACCCTATGATTTGTAAGATTTTACTAGTGAAGATCAGGGGCCAAGAATAAAGGAAATAATAGCTGCCTTGGAGAAACCACTGTCCAGCACAATTCTTAATAATGACACCATTCACAGTGATCGTGACAACAATAATATGTGAATATTATCCATGTCTTTATTTACGGTGACTTTAGTAGGATCACAACTATGCAAGATAAAATAAAAATATTTCTTACCAGAACTCAGAGAATGGGAAACAAGCGTGAGAAAGAAACCTAAGCTGGCGCTTATTTCACATCCAACCATCGTCTTGATCTCTCCTCGTTTGTTAGACATTCATCTTTTTTATCTGTATCAACATGACGGAATCTACAGAAGACACTGATAGATTTGTGAATGACGACTTCCAATTCCTCACTGATTTCGCTCTAGTAGAAGACGCATCGACATCATGGGGTTCAACATCTAACGGAAGAACACCACAAGATGAGCTCTTCTTAGAACGATTTGAGAGTTTTATTGAAGGCCAAATGCGTGATGTCCAATCATTTGCCAATAGGGAAGGGAAGTCCTTGGACGAGGTGAGCAGCTTATTTCCAGCATAGCATGGTACCCTCATTGTCATTGAATGTTGTAGATACGTAGGATGGTAGCGATTCCTCATGTGAAATATTTATTTTCACAAGACTTGACTTTCCCATCCTCAAGGGATGATTCTTCTACAGGCCAGCGTGAGGGTCTTGTACAATTCTCCCGCAACAATATCTGAATTTTAGGAAACCGTAGCTTCGACTCCATCTGTCAAAATGATCTTAGGACGAATGAGCAAGGCATTACAACTTCTGAATACTACAACCGGAATGGATTCGCTCCTGCTTGTGGTATCTCCTATCGCTCCGTCATCAAACTCTTCCTCAGGATCTCTCGCTTCAGAATCAAGTTGGATTGGAGGGTCTAATCTGGGAAAGGAATTTTGGATGGGACTGAAAGGGGGCGGCGTAAACGGAGCGCGAGCTTTCCGAATAAAGTCTCAGATGAAATGCGAAACCGACTTTCAGAAAGGATCTTCGAATCTGAATAGGTCAGCTGTTGTCCCGCCCACGCCTCCACCGGCAGATACATCCTCGGCCACATCTGGAAGGAAAGTCAAAAGTGGCGATGTGAAGACAGAGCTGAATGCGGCTGTTCGTCAAGCTCTCAGGTTTGTCAGACTGTTCTTCTACGTGACAATGCCTGTTAACTGGAAATCAGGTCAGCAAGTGGCAATGGCTCTGCAGAAATGCGTTGGACGAAACCCGATACTCTCGAAGAGCTATACAATGTTCGGCTGATAGGTTGGCCTCCTTCGGTTCGCCTGCGAAATCCTTCCAATAACAGTCTGAACGATAATAAAGTACTGCTAGAGCACATCCACAGCGGAAAGATGAGGTTCATTAAGAAAGGTTCTTTGGAGTGGAATGCATTTGCGCTTCAATTCTCAGTGACAAAGGGGCCCTGCTTATCTCCGCAGGAAGGAGAAGCCTCCCAATCCTTTGTTCACCATACCCATCTTACAACCACGCAGGCAGCCCCTTCAGAACTTCTAACTGTACCTTCCATCCAAGTGTCAAATCCCAGGACATCTTCGATGGAAGTAAATATTGATACCAGTGATATCCTATGTAGAGATGGGTCGTCTGAAAAAAGGCAAGCTCGCCCGGACGATTCTCAGGGAGATCCTAATACCCGCAATTCCAAGCGCTCCAAATCTACTCCAAAGACCTAGCACGCACGTTTGGTCCAAGACGGTGTAACAGTTGCCTCCAATACCACCCGACACACGGGGAGGATATGGAGTCATTTGACTATTCTCCAATAGGCTCCTTAAAAAGAAGATATTAGGACCATCTCACGGAGTCTCCGACGGTCCACCTGGAAATTTCTCCCAGTTGTACATTATTTCGGCTGATCACGGCGGTTCCATGCCAAACGCCGTTGAACATGCGGACGATGATACATAGGCATTATGCTCTGTAATAATATCGTAGGCAGTTTGACCTTTTATATCCTTAATAATACTGAGCTCTCAATTTGGTACGAAGCGTTTGGCATTTTCCTCAAATGAAATTCTTAGTTTTAGCATGAAGAGTCCACAAGTACCCATAGTAAATCACACTTCGATCTTCTTCATTGAGGCTGAGTTGTCAAATTAATTTATGAAGAAATTGTTGTGTACGTTATTGATGTTCGCGATCCATTGACGCTCAGACGAATCTGTGGTACTGATGTCGGAGGTACTGTAGGACCACATGTTTACCATGTTCTATGTGCAGCAGTATCGCTCCTCGTTTCCCCGGCGACCATTTCCACTAAAATTTTGAAGCAATGAGGTATTTCGGATATTTTTTTAGAGGATGTCCTTTCTCTCATTTCATCTCCGTTTCATATACGTTTTCTGATCATATCTCTGTATGGTAGTGTAACAGGTATACCTGTCAAGAGGTGGTACGTAGAGGCAACAGTGCATATTCTTGCACCTTTCGACTCATAGATTAACACAAGGACTTTGCCATGGTACCCTTTAAGCCATCTCCTTAATGCCAACAGGAACTTTGAATGATGTCGGAGAAGTTGAAAAGTCCATTTCTAATTGGCCCTAGACTTGACAGCAACACACAGCTACAAACAAGCCAGCCAGCCAGGGGCATATGTAACTAGTCAATCTTAGAATGTCAGCACACGTTTCTAATGGCAGCCAGGACAACCCAGGGATACACTGTAATATGCGGAAGTAGCCAACACCGACACTGAGGGAAAGGGGGGGAGAGAGAGACATTTCCCGTATTTTCCCATTACTTGCCAGTGCCAGAAATATCATGCATGCACTTTATTTGCAACCATCTCCCCTGTCAACTGAATAGTCCATAGCTTTGCGTTCCTCTTCATCTAGATCAAACAATAGAGATAGTTAAGCGTTTTACCAAAGGTGCCCAAAGTAGGTTCTGTATAAAGCCGCCTGGAGACAAGCAAGTTACTCCCCCAGCCATGTCCCCACCAGCAACGGCACCCAAGCTTGACCTCGATTATTTCCCTCCCGCTAACGGAGGAGGGGCGATGTTGGATGTTTCTGCAGGTCTCGGTGAACCTTTAAATGTACGTTAGAAACGCCGCATTAGTTTCGGAAAGATTCACGACTGTTATGAAGGTCATTATATCTGGAAAGAGCTCACCCGAAGTCTTGACGGATGATGGGATAATGAATTGGGCAAGATCTATTGGCTTGTAAGCAATCGTTTTGCTTCTGAAAACAATGCATTTTATTTATCTGTGGTATATATAATTACCAAGCTCGCACGAATTCTTGGGTACGTTGCAGTAGATCGGAAGAGAGTCTTTTGAATGTTTTTAACCAAAACCCAAGGCTTGCATAGCGGGGATGCACAGACCGCGAATTTAGGGGATGGTAATGGCCCTTTACCAGAGATTAAGGTTATCCGGCAAAACTTCAACGCCCCTATTCTGGGAACGGGCATTGAGAGTTTGATCGGTGGAAATCATTTTCGGTATTGGAGGCAGAATGGACCTCAAGCAAATACGGGGGCACTATTTCTTGCGTGAGTAATTTAACTATGTTTGTAGAGGATATCCACTAACACTTTATTAAACGTTGTAATAGCGTCTCTCATGAAGAGGTATGTTCATCACTGTTCCAGATGCCCGAGAGTTAACTATGTCTCTAAAAGGATCTGAGCCAGCATCATATGATAGAGCCAGATGGGTATGACAAGGGGAGGCGAGTCAAATTTAGCTTCCCAGCGAAGACTGCTCAATAGCTTCAATAATCTGTGTGCAGGGATGAACTGGTCCAGAAGGCTGTTGGGAAAACATCCTTCATGGGTGTACACTATGTCACAACCAGTACAAAGATTGAAGGCTTGCTACCTGCGGGAACGACTGGAATTAATCATGGTGCGTAGTTCTTGATGGGAAGCCAGGAAACTCACCAGAACGTCGTAGACATCGCTATTGATGGAATCGTCTATTTATTGACAATTACCATTCAGAAGTAATAAGATTCATAACTTTTGGTTTTAAGGCACCCCAATATTCCTGTCTCGTGGTTTTGGATGTTTGCTTTGTGTATTTATTAGGTTTACTTTGTGGGAATACGAGAATATTATTTATAAGTTGACTATATTCCCAAAAATTTGTCAAACGTACTAATATAATGGTATACGGATGAACCGACGACAGAAGCCTTTTATAACTTCGTCTCCTTATTAGAAAGGAGTTAGCTAACGCGTCGTGTGACAAAACCGTGACAAACCGTGTTATTAAGAGAGCGATCGGCGCGCTTAGCTTCTTAACCTTGCCACCCATATATACCCAACTCCTACCATACCCATATTCTATTGAAAACAAGTCTATTATGGCGATAACAGTATTTGTACAGTCTTTCACGCATCTGAAAGACAAACCAAAGGCGGAGCAAGCACTGCCAACTCTCCAACGAATCGCCGGTTTAGTGAAGCCTATTATGCGAAAACACGATTGGATTTTACCAGTATTGGGCGAGTTCTTTCCACCTGATAAAAGACTAGTTGGTAAGATATATAACTAGCTTATCATGTCTTCATTGTTCTGACTGAGCTGCGTGTTAGGGCTGAGTATGTGTCGCTTATGTCGGCTCATTTACCCCAAGCGCGAACTGACGCGTGTTGTTAGACATTAATGGAGGCCAGAAGATTTTATTACGCCTCCGTCCAGCTTGGGCTCCTGATACCTTCTATGACGACGAGCAATTAGTAGCCGTCATGCTCCATGAGGTATTTATCTACCATCTGCGATAGTAACATTTTCTCTAAACGGACGTATATAGCTCACACACAACGTCTATGGTCCTCATGATGCCCAATTTTATTCATTTTTGGAAAAGCTGGAGGATGAGTACGCCGAGCTGAAAAAAAACAGGTTACGCTGGTGAAGGCTTCCATACACCAGGAGTTCGACTTGGCGCGGGTGTTAGTCATAATCTACCTCCTCATCTCGCCAGATCAAAGGCTTTGGAAGCAGCTGAAAAGAGGCGGAGGAGTGCCGAGATCATGAATGGTAGTGGTCGCTTAGGTGGAAGTTTGGGCACAAGAACCAGATCGCCTAGGGAGCTTGCTGCAGAGGTAGGGTATTCCATTAAATCTTGTATATTTTCTAATATATTTTCAGGCCGCTGAAAGAAGAGCCAAGGATGAGAAATCTTGTGGATCTGGATCTGGAATAGATGCGGAGGACGAGGCTCGTCGTGCTGCTCAAAATAGTATCGTAGACATTATCGACGTCGATGCCCTTCCAGACGAACCCTCTCAAATTCGCAAGCGAAAGCCTTCACCAGATGTCATTATATTGGATGACGAACCTTCTACATCTACATCTTCCAATAAACGTCTCCCAAAACGGCAAACTTCAGATGTCAGATCGGATCCAAAACCCGAACCAAAGCTGCCGAAGAGGTCAACGCCGAATCCCTTCCCTTCTACTTCTACTTCAAGTGGTGAATGGATTTGCGAAACATGCACCTTGATCAATGGACCACTTTCACTTCGATGCGAAGCTTGTACCACAATCCGCCCTCAGTGTACAACCGCAGGGTGGACTTGTCTTAGCTGTGGGGAGCAAGAAATGCCTCATGATTTTTGGACGTGTCGAGTTTGTGGCTGGGTGAAAGCTACAAGCTAGTTTGTTCCGCTGTTGATCCTGTCTGCGATATCGTTTCTCTTGCATACTATTATTATACCATCACTCTGCTGTTTTCCTGTCTTTGTATTCGATGTCTGGTTTTACATGCATACTCCTTTACATTTTCATCCGTTGTACATGATAATATGAGAATGTTTCCGTTGTCACCTCCGAGCTATTCCACTCGTATCTCTGCATCAGTAGGACGGAGTTGTACATCTAGCATAGGGAATAATAAGGCGAAATGGCTGAGTTGGTCCGAGGCGTAACACTAGAGTCCTTCCACCTGTAATTTCATCTCACCTGAGGTCATGTCTGTTTTTGAAACGGAGACTAACCTCTTAAGAAGGGGTAGTCTTATTGGACTAAACGTAGCGATCACAGCGTGTTATTAGTGAGTTCACCAGATGTGTAAGTTGGAGAGGATTGTGGTTAAACGGCTTTGTCCCCTGCCACTCACGAGCAGAATCCAGAGATTTGTCCTCCCATTCTTTGAATTCGTTCATAAATTCCATAGGAAGTGCTATGTTATGAAGTAAACAGAGTTTTGCTACATAAGGAGAGCTGAGTGTTCACCCCTAGAAAATACAGAACCACTATCCCAATATTACATTTTGTATAGTATCAGGATATAGTATCCACAAGTCTTGAATAATTTCTTCAGACCATCTTTCTCTCCCAGTCTCTACCCTCACTGGTGTTAACCAATGCACTTGCCCGCTTTCTCAGAACAGTATTAATGGATTTGCCCACGACGGCAGTGGGCAGTTTACTGATCCATACACGGCGAACGCCTGGATGACAAACACTATTGTGACGATGCAGCAAAGGAAGAATATAAACAACAAATCGATCACGCCAAGTACGCACTGGGTGAACTCGCTGTGGGGGATATCGTTCGTCGTCTGCATTTTAAATGGATGGTGAGTCCTAAAGCGACGAGTTGCACTAGTAGGTATGATACTAGACTAACTGTTTCGAACTTACGGTTAGTTAGAGAGCGTGGCTAACTCTAAGAAAGGAGTCACTTTTATCCGTTTCTTCCGGGAGTCCCTATGTTTAGTACAGCTCAGAGATTGTTAACCTGATGGTGTCATCAATTCTGGAAATGAAAATAGGGAGAATCACACCCAGTTAATCACGATATCAAATTAAATGGTCTCCTTACATCCCTCAAACAACCACCCTCACAACTCAACATCCCCACTCAATCCTCCATCTCCACATCGCCCTCCTCATCTACCCATTCTTCCTCGTCTTCCTCGCCACCTTCGACCACCTCATCGTCCTGCGGCGTCGGCTGGACACCCGCAGCTTTTAACTCCTCGATAAGTTCATTCGCATGTTGAAACAACTGCTCGTCCGGATGTGATTGTGATTGATGAAGCTAACCAACACGTCAGAAAACCTCTTAACATTTAACCAAAAAAATCCCATAAACTCACCATTTGACAAGTCTCTAAACAATCCATCGCATCCCTCGCCAGCTCTTCCCAACTCAGCCCTTCCACTGTTTTATTCGTTTCTCGTGCTTGATCCGCCATTAAACAGAAACACCAGCCTTCGAGATACCATGCTTCCACTTCTTGATCGTCGATTGCGAGGACACCGGCGAGGATTGTTAGGGCGTTGGCGTAAAGGGATAGTTCGAGGAAGAGACGAGTTAGGGAGAGGCGAATGGGGAGGGGGGGCATTTGAGGAGAGTCTACGTAGATTGAGATTGTGTGGGTTGGTGAGATTTATTGAGGAACTTACCAGGATCGAGGTCTTTCCATCGTTCCCAAGCACGTTCAGCGTATTGTTTCGCCTCTTCAGGTCTGTTTTGGGATACTCGTACAGATGCAAGAGTTTGTAGTGCTTCGCTGCTATTTGGATCGGTTTCGACAGCGAGAGTGGCGAGCCTATCGCTATTTTGTTCTGCCTCTTCTTCAAAGCTGTAAACGTAAACTTGAATAAAAGACACTGTATAGGATGAAAGTAAATCTCACCATAAATCCGACATCCAAATTTCTACCATAGCAGCAAGTGCACTAACGACCTTTGCTCGTATTTCGCTCTCGCCATCCTCACCCTCTTTCGACGGGACCGCACGCTCCTTCCCATTTAATTGACCAAGTAGAACATCCACCGCACTCTGATAATGCTGCAATGCCCCTCGAGGATCATCTTCAGCGCATAATTGCGCCAGATTCAGATGTGCATTCGAAGAAGGCGTTGAAGGTGCAAATGCTGCAAGAGGTAGCAATGATTCGAATGTCTAGGAGTCATTAGTTTACCACCCACATAAACAGCAAACAACACACCTGCTTTGCAGCGTCCAAATCTCCCATCTCCACTTGAACCTCTCCTAATAGTTCCCTTGCTGCTGTATGGCCAGGAACTTTCTCTAACACCCGTAACAAAAATTTGTGTGCAAGGTCATAGTTGCACTGCACGACAAGCTGCTGCGCCTTTTCGTATATTGACTCCGTCGTTGGTGTCGATGTTGATGCTTCACTCACTGCCTCCGCTCTTGCTACTGCTGTTGCTTTTTGTTGTAATTTTTTCGTTTTCGTTCGACCCATCTTGAGTTCGAGTTTTGGATCACAATATTCTTTCCCACAGTTTATTTGGGTCACTGATTATATAAGAAAATGGGAAACCCGATCGTCCCTTTCTTTAACTACAACAATCATGTTTTCCTCTATGTTTTCGTGAGTTATTCATTATATATGAATGCATTCGAGGATGTTTAACTTACTGGAATTTCCATCAGGTCTGGTCCTGCAAAGGGAGAAAAGACATTCTACCCAGTTACTGAAGCATTTGGCCCTAAGGCGATGTTTGGGGATCTCGTGCCTGCAGACACTCAATGGCTTTGCTCAGGCGGTTTCGTAACAGAGACCCAAGTCTGGTACAACGTCCTCGAAGACGGAACATGGATTATGTGTCAAATTATTCACTCATCGATTGGGTATGTATGCTTCAGATATGTTTCAAACACCGGTAATGTGCTCATGAGTGCTCCGCTTCGTCGTTTAGGGTATGGTTCCCTACTATCCAGTTCGTAGCTAAGATCTACAATCCGAACACTGGGGAGAAATACTGGAAGTCTGTCAACGTCTCCAACTTCGCTACACCGCCGCCTGCCAATGGCTCCGAAACGTATGACAAACGCTCCTGCAAAGCTGACGAATTTTCTGTCATTCACAAGGACCATCCTGATGATCCTCATGGCCCCGAATCGTACACAATCACCGCCAATCTCGGCAAGGAGCTTCAAGTCTCCCTCGTTCTATCTCGTGCTGTTGATGCACCTGGATTCAAATTTGGCAAAGGACCCAAAGGTGGTTTCTCGAATTTCGGTCACGATCAGACGAAGAAGGAGGGCTATGTCGTTCACCGATTCTGGCCCCGCACAGAAGCCAACGGACACTTAATCTGCAAAGGCAAAGCGATCACTGTGCATGGCCCTGGCGTATTCGTCCATGCCATTCAAGGCATGCGACCCAATCTTGTCGCCTCCCGGTGGAACTTTGCCAACTTCCAGAGCAACCAATACGGTGGCGTCTCAGCTATCCAGATGGAGTTCACCACTCTTCCCCAGTATGGCCCAACGGGCGCTGGCTCCGGCGGCGTCAAAGTAAATGTCGGATGCTTGGTTATCGGGGGGAAGCTTGTCGCAGTCGTAGGTGAAACAGGACACGTCGGAAAAGAAGCAGATGAAGCTGCGCCCATTAAATCTCGGGCCGCACATTTAGATACGCAGCATGATCCTGACACTGGGTACGATGCTCCAGGCCGGATCGTCTTCGAATGGGCAGGACCGAACCTCCTCCCAAATGTTACGGGCGACGTGAAGGCAAAATTAGAGCTGGATGTCGGCGCAGGGGCTTCCCCAAAGGGGTTGATTGAGAAGGTTGATGTCTTGGCGGAAATTCCAAAGGTCATCAAAGCAGTGGTGAATTATGTCGCTGGGGCGAAACCGTATATCTATCAGGTAAAGTCTTTGCTTGCTAATACTGTGGTGTTCCCGAAGACTGATTGACATATTGCAGTATCTCAACCCCACGACATTGGATATCACCTGCCCCGCGTCGTTGATTGGCGGCAAGTCTGACGAACCCCAAACCGTCTCTGTCCACGGAAGTCTCTTCAACGAGGCCTCATTCGTTTCCTAAATACTTTCTTAATTCCCCATAGTTCTCCCATAATGCCTGTAATAATAATTTACGACAACACGTATATTAGGAATCCCGCACATCTCTGACTCAAGGCTTCTTTGGCGCTTCCTAGCTCTAGCGTAAGGGCCGGAGCCGATCTGAGTTTGAAATCTAGTCGAGACAACGTATATAGGCTCTGCGTCTGTGAGGCGGAGAAGAGCAGTGCAATGATTTCTTGCCATGTTAAGTCTATACTCTCGTCCGCTCTTTAGGCCGTCTTTGGCGTCGTCGAGGGTGGGAATGTCTGGTGTGCAGCGGGCTACGGGTATCGGTGTGCGGTATATTCAGTCAAGGGGCGCATTACGGCTGCAGCGTAGGGATGTGATACGGGCTGGAGGTGCAATGGTATTTAAAAAGGATTTTCACGCGTCACCACCTCGTCAAGGATGGCCATTATTGCTCGCATCGTTGAAGGTACGCCTCTCAATTTTTGTGACATTCTTCGCGAATATTCTCAGACGATGCCATGTCACAGTCTACGGTCGTAGTCGGAGGCCTGCAAACAGTGGCTCGAATAGCTCTGACGCTGCTCCCTTTGGCATTGGTGAAAAAACATATAGGCATAAAGTGGCTTCGGAAATTCGATCGATATCCCCAAAAATACGCAGAGATGGGATTTGAGCGGTCGAAAATTGAGCAAAGAATCAGGATCTCGACGCGGTTAGCACTGGGGCTGATTCTGATACCGTTAACTGCGTTTGGGTTGGTGTTGTTGGCCAGTGCGGAAAGAACTCCTGTTACTGGGAGGTGAGCAGATGTTGCGTGTCTTTTGGCATATACTCATGATACTGATCTATCGTAGACTCCGGATCATCGTGATATCTCCGGATGAGGAGGAAGGGATCGCCCGCGATCTAATGGGTCCTCGCTGGTTCGAAGCTATCCGTAATCTTTTAAACTCCACCATTGGTCCACCTACCTTTATTCCGTTTAATGACTGGCGTTACGCTTGGGCCGAACGAATCCTTCGTCGTCTGGAGGCCGTTGTTCCTCTCTTGCAGGAAGAAGAGATCATACGTGAAGCATGGCTTGCTAGAGGAGATGACGAACCTCCTTTCCCCCCTCCGCCTGATTATCCTCTCCAAGCCAGGCCGAGAACAACACAAAGATTACATTATTTCGATCCCGCTGGTGTCGAGGGGGAAGAACACCACAGTGAACACGACTCGCATCATGCGGACGATTCACCCCCTCATGTCACCTTGGGTCCTCCGTATTCGCTTCTAGTTGCCGACCAGCCTGGACACAGTAATGCCTTTTCGTATGGATTCGGTCCGCATGGGAGTGGAGGAGTGGTGATTTTCTCTGGATTCTTTGACGAGATATTACGAAAAAGCGAGGCTGTCATTCCTTCTCAACAAACATCACGACCTGCCTCAGGTGGCTTATTCTCTTCCCTCCGCCGTCTCTTCTCTCCCCCACTAACTCGTACGCCACCAACACCCACCGCAGAGCAAGACGCACAGCTCGCGATCTTAGTGGCACACGAGCTGGCACATCTTCTCCTCTCGCATCACCTCGAAACACTGTCTCAAGCACAATACTTCTGGCCGAGCTTCGTGTCGTTGCTGACGGATCTAGTGAGGGCGATTGCGTTCCCGTTTACCATGGTCGCTGGACCATTCGTGAATGACGCGCTGAAGCAGATGACGGAGATTGGGTCGAGAGAGTTTTCAACTTGTGTGGATTCATGCTCGAGTCATAAGATGGAAATAGAGGCGGATTTGGTATCTATAAGGTTGGTATCTCCATCACTCACAGCGATTCCCTTTGACTGACGACGTTCCTTCACACTGCTTAGACTATTGGCGTTAGCAGGATGGGATGCCCGCTCCGCGGTTGAATACTGGGAGAATCGTATCAACGCTGCTGCTGACGACGCTCGAGCATCCGGTACAAAAATGCCTCTGCCTGGCGTCTTACCAGGCGCATTGTGGGATGGCGATAATAGTCACCCGGTATATGAGCAGCGTGTGAAGAAGATGAAAGAGGAGCTGGAGAGGTGGCAGAGGGAGAGAATCAAGGCATTGCGGAAGATGGCTCTTCAAAATTCATCATGACCTCTCGCTCTCTCGTTTTGTCCGAATACCATTCGACGCCCCTGCTCGAACTCCACATTCCTTTCTAACATGACTTTCCCTTCCCTACTCACTTATTGGCCCTGGCTCCGACTCTCATACACCCCCTCTCTATCGTCTTGATCGCTTTCTTTTGCATACTTAACAATAGCAGCTTCGGCTGAAGCATCTCATTCCGCTCATTCCGTTATTCAATTGATTGTGTTGTAGGTGTACTTGTACCAATAGTTCTGTCTGTCTATAATATTCCTACGTCTTTAGATAAATTTGAAGTTATATACCTATGGGCAGAGTGTCTGAGCGTCAACGAATCGATTCATTGTAACTCTTTTCATAATGTGGCGGATCCAGACGTAAGAGCCCACCCCCACCATGATTTTCAGCGAATAAGAAACGATCTACGAGTAAATATAAACTTTCTGGAGAAATCAATTATTTAGCATTGTATGAACCCAAGTTCAGGGGCGGGTGCCTCTACGGCCACTTTTTGGCTGTCTGTGGTTTCTGAGGAGGTAGAGCCATAGAAAGAGCCTGAAGTGGTGGCTTAAAATTCTCAAGACGTTGATGGATTCAGATAAGATCTCGCTTTCGAATTTACCCAAAAATAAAGGATTCAATCCATTTTGGGAAAATTAGTCAACGAAAGATAACTTTTCCTGGGAAAATCCAACTGTCAGATCCTGAACCGCTTGGTAGTATATTAGAATATATGCTATAAGCTTTATGTAAGATGTAGAGAGATAATTCCATGGTGCACTTTGGGTGTACATACACAAATAGCCTTTTAAGGAGTCTGCTGCAGAAGTGTCGGCGATATCTTCCTTGAGACCGTTTATGGCTAATTCCGTCTGTCAGAACGGCCCCCAAAGGAAGAACGGCTACATGGGAGACATACAAAATCCCCTATAAGACGGCGGCGGGCGGCTAAACTCAGGATCCTCCACAAATTATGAAAAGAAGAATAAGACGAACGATAGCCATTTGGCTCTGACGATACATTAATCCCTTCGTATTATCTTGGGAATCAATGGTAGAGTAAGAGGTAGGCTGCAATGGTGAGGTCCGTGCGACGAAAGGAGAATTTTTGGGAAAATACGATCATGAGAACACCCATTCACTGAATAATGCAATAACAGAAAAACCAATAGCACATATTAGTTTACCTCGCGATAGTTTCCTCAGGACAGTATCATGTTGTTGAGGTATTATGCGTGAAGTGTGCATGAATTGCTCATTTTTGGAAGTAGGGACATATGAGGGTGAACTACATCATAAGAACATAACATAGACGAAGATAACCCTGTCTAGAACTTTAAAAAAAGTAAGCAAAGTTCGAAAGAGTACAAATGAACGCAACGTACTCGCAAGGCTGTGAAGAACCACCGGTTCTTTCCTGATGTGTAACGTTCCTCAAACAACTTCTTCACTGTCTTCTTGGCATCCTCACGCTGCGACACTTCTTTGAAGGTCTCTGTCGAAACGGTGCCCTTCAAACCCTCGAGCTCGAGTTGGTAACGGGTGGGGAAGAGGTGGGAGTAGTTGATAGCCTAAATTATCGCGAAAGTAATTCAGAAACCATCCAAAAGACATATAAAACGACGAAAAGTACCTTAATGAAAGGCTTAACCTTGCTCCGCTTCGCAAGGGTCTTAGCACCCATGCGTTTTGTGACTTTGCGGGGGTACCGCTCGATGCCGGCAACGACAGCGTGGGGATATGGTCGCTCCTTTGTGCCCTCGTCGAGTTGTTTGATAACGACGACCTTCTTGCCTGCTTGACGTCCTTGGAGGACAATGGCGACCTGTTAATTCAAACGAACATAATGCTCAGTCCTCTCATTCTCCCCTCTTTCTCAAATATCGAACTGAAATACCTTGCCGGGTTTGTAGACTGTTAAACACACCAAATTAGATATCTAATGAAATGCGATAGCAACAGAGTGTTGTTCACCTTTGACCATGACGGGCGGGGGAGGGTTGGTGTTGACTTGACGGAGGCAGATGTAGACGTGGAAGTTCTCGGGCAACTGTAACAGTTTAGGTAAGCGGGCGCTAGACCAGACTTTCGTCGCCTCCTTTGTTCGAAAACAAATACAGAAAGATTTCCAGAGGAAAGTGGCTAGATACCTATACGTGGAAAAGGGTTTTCTTGAGTGAACTATCAATGTGAACCATCTTGAGCAATTGACCTTTTCATCACCGGAACCTATTTCTTGTCAAAAAATTGTAGCATACAAGATGAAGAAAACAAATGATTTTATTAATACATCACAATGCACCAAATTACCTCGAATTCGGCTCCACCCATTTACATAGTTCAGCTCTCTTCGCACCATAAAGCTGCGCCCCTGGGTCATCCGCAACTCTAACAACATAACTATCCACCCCATCCGTATCAATAATCTCGAGTTTAGCTCCCTTCAAGTCTCCATGCAATTTCACTGCGGAGTCATGCACTTTAGGCTGGACAGGCACCAAGTGATAAATAGGCACAGCAGAGGTTTCTTGAGACATGTGTGGTCGGGGCGGTTTCTCCACGAAGACTTGTGCGGTGGAAGTGTAGTCTGATCCGACTTGTGTGACAGAGATGAGGACACCTGTCAAGCCTTCGTAGATACCCTCGTTCCATTCGAAACCGCCGCCACGACGAGCTTTGAATTCGACACAAAGACCTGGTCGGCGGATGGATGGGTCGAGCAGCCATGTCTCTTGGTCTGGAGCTGTAAACATATAAGCAAATTATACACAGTCGTTGAATAAATGATGTACCCCAAGGAGCGGACGGAGTTGGTTGATCCGCCAAGTGGCCTGGGACGAACGGCGTTGCGACCACACCAGGCGTACGAGCAAAGCTAGGCGTCGGCGCAGCGAACGCCCCTGGTGTTGGAGCGCTGTATGCTCCCGGCGTAGGTGCACTCATACTTGAAGGACCGGGTGTAGGTGCACTCATCGCCATCGCTCCAGGTGTCGGTGCAGAGTATGGGTTCACACCTGGGGTAGCTGCACTGTACGGTGGATGATTATCTGCAGGCTGATTCTGTCAGGGAATATCAATATAAAGTAATCTGAAAGGCCTTGAGGAAGAACTTACCCAAGTATCATCACCAGTATCCGCAGTACCCCACGCACTATCCCTTGCAGGCGTCGCACCTCCCCACCCAGATCTGGCAGGTGTCTGACCACCCGCACCCCATCTACTAGAACTACTCCCAGAATCACCCCCAGAATACGGATTCGGCGTTCTCGAAGACGAATTCCACGCAGGAGTCCTTCCACCATCCCCAGCAAAAGGATTGGGCGTACGCGCAGATGCGTTCCAAGCTGGTGTTTTTGCTCCACTGGTATCATACGGATTTGGTGTTCTGCCAGAATTATACCCAGGCGTACGACCGCCAGCGTTGTAAGGATTCGGCGTACGACCACCTCCCCCACCCCACCCAGGCGTTTTCGACCCAGTATTTCCATACGGATTCGGAGTCCTCGCGGGAACCATGGGAGGGCCCATATTACCACGAATAGGGTTCGTCTCTAATGGCAAGGGCTTTCCTCCGTTCGGGTCCGGACGTTTCAGCTTCTCTTTGTCGATAGTAATAACTTTATTCCCCGTGTTCAACTCCACGCGCGCCTGATTCCCGTTAGTATCTTTGATAATACCAATGTAGCCTTTGAATGTTCCTTTGATGATGATGATGTGCGTTCCGATGAGACGATCGCGCGGACCACGACTACCTGAGCCAGCGAAGCCTCCTACGGAGACGGCACCAACAGCAGGGTTCATCTTTGAGAGATCGGGTGCACCGGGTTTGAGGACGTTCTTTGGAGCTAGGGAGGTGAGGGAGCGGGCACGTGTGACGAAGACGCCGCCGTTTTCGGTGATTTCGCGATTGTGGAGGAAAGCGAAGAAGGATTGGTGGATGTGGAGGACTTGGCCTTTACGACCCTCGCCGTCGATTTCTTTCACGTTATCACCGATTCGAAGCTCGTGGCCTGTTGCATCTGTCGCAATAGCCTTGCGCGAGTCGCGGCCCATGGTAATTTGATGTGGTTGAACAACACGGACCTGACCATTTTGATCAAGGACACGGAAAGAGTCACGTTCGGTCTTGAAAATGACACCGACGGTCTGAACGCTAAGAATCGGAGGGTAAACATAAATGGAGGGGACCGTAGGATGAGAACATACTCCAGTTGAACGAGATCGTGCAATTCGTAGTTACCAACAACGTTCGTGCTGGCACCCACTTCTGCCGCCTCACGAATATCTTTCGAAAAGACCGAAACCTATCAAAAACAGTCAGCAAAAACACTTGTAACCAATAAACAAATAACAAACCTCTTGCAAGGACATATCCGACAAGAATGTAACCACATTATCAACAACCGACACGACGAGCCCAGTCTCATCCACATTCTTCCCAGCCATAACCTTGACATGATCTCCAGGTTTAAACTTCTTCCTTACACTACGTGCCGGTACTTCAACCTCCACTGTCGTTCCATCAAGGTCCAATCCCTCCGCAAGCATAGTGACGATATCATCATTGATAGACTTGACAATTCCATGGACACCAGTCTGTTCGCCTTCGAAGACCTCGACGTGATCACCTGGTTGGAGAACGATGATCGCAGCTTTCCTCGACGCATCAGCAATGACAGAAAGATCGACCTGCGCGGCATTGTCATCGCCATCCTGCTGTTTCATGAACTTAGTAATCTCGTCCAGTGTCGGGTTGACATCCTCCGTTTGGATCCCCGTCGTACGAATATCCTTCTCGATGTATCCAAACTTGAAGGTATCGTTCTGGAATACATACGAGTTCGTCTTCGGACGATGTGCGACGGATTTACGACCGTACACCTTGATGATTTCTTCGACGTTGAAGAACCGTTGAGGAGGTCGTGTATTTACAGAAAGACCCGAACCGAACTTTTTGCGTTTCTTATCAGCACCCGCGATGTCGTCCTTGGGATTCATATCGATACGAGGGATGAATCGTAAGCCGACTTCTTCGCCGTTTTCCGTAATATCGACAACTTGCGCAAGGTCACCTGCATATTTACCGCGCTTGATTCGGACCCACGCTCCAGGGATAATGGGGTTTTCCTTCTTCTTGTAGGTAAGAAGAGGCGCCATTTCTTCGATGGGAACAAGGGTGATGCCGCGAGATGGGAAGACACCAACAAGACCTTGGAGGGCTTGCTGGACCTGAGCCTGGCTGCGAGCTTCAACATAGATCATGCCTGGTAAATTATCACGTTGGAATGCAGAAAGGATCTTGAGCGGGCGAGCGGTGAATTCCAGATCGACAGCTTTACGCATTAAGCTGAAGCAAATATCTCGTTCCCTGCCAGGCTGTTCGAAATTAAATATATAACAATACTCCGAAGAAATAAAAATCCCTCACCTTGACTCGAACCTGCCACAGATTGGCATCGTTCACACTGGGCATTAACAATCGCTGCGGGATATTCATGAGATCACCAGTGTAGCGGGTCGCCGCTCCTGTTCTACGGTAACGGTCTTCAATTTGTTCAGCGATATTCTCCATATCACGATCGCTGAGCTCGCGCTGCTGCCTATCGAGACGTTGATGCAGTGTCGAACGCTGACCAGTGACAACTTCATCGAATCCCTCCTCTCTTTCCAAGAAACCGTCTGCGTCATAGTCAGCTCAGAAACCGGGATAAGATTGGATGAACTGTTACCTTCTCCTTCATCTCCAGATTCCTCCTCTTCATCGGTATCGACAGCAGCTTCGACATCGAGGAAACGATTAACTGCTGACTTCTTAGAACGCTGTTAAAAACCATGTCAATATTCGCAAAGTTGCAACAAAATATATACAAAATCACTTTTCGCTTCTTCTTGGGCCGCCCAGTATCCTCTTCTTCATCCTCTTCTTCATCCTCCTCTTCTTCTTCATCTTCATCTTCATCATCATCGTAATGCCTTCTTTGCCTCGCTGGTGACTCTTCCTCCTCCTCTTCTTCCTCCTGTTGCTCTGCCACGTCCTCCTCGTCGCCTTGGTTCCATATCTCTGCGTCGTCTGACATGATGATAGGGTAAAGAGAGAAAGGACTTAGAGCCCTGGATGTGGCGAAGTATTAAGTACGGTGACTACCGTGACTGTGACCAACTCGTGGGAATATGCTACCGTCGGCTGGGAATTCGCCCCTTACTCAGCCTCTCATTGCGACATCATATAATATGGCTCACGGATGGCTCCTCTTCTATGCTCAGACCCACACGCGCCATGTCCTCCATCGCGAAAAAGCCCATCCAATATCTCCTGTTGCCTCCGACATACCAACTGCTAACACATAACCTAACAGCAGACCCATTCACACCTGATGCAAATGCATTTCATGAAGATGTTCAAAAGACAAAACCCAGTTTACAGAGACGAGCTAGATTATTAGATGAAAAGGCACACTTTTCATTTGTTGCGCCGTTGCCGTACCCATTTCCTTATAGGATTGAAGTAGAGGAGCAGGAGGACAGAACCAAGGCAGTGGAAGGATGGTTGTCAGCGAAAGAAGCATTGAAGGAAGTGGATTTAGGTGAAGGGACGACGTTGAAGGCATATAGCTCGGATGAGAGGATTCAGGATTATCATCTTCTTGGAATTGCGAGGAGAGGTGTGGAGGAATGTCTACCATCGCTGGATGTGGGAGACGCATTGGAGTATATTGGTGAGGGAAAGTTGACGGCGAGGAACGCGGTAAAGAAGACAGATAAGGAGGTTATTGAAGAAACGAATGCGGAGGTGGATATCATTATGGAGAAGCCGTCTCAGCATACCAATGGGAATGCACCGACCCCTGGTCCTGCAAAGACCCGACAAATTCTTACAGATATCCTGAGCGGAAATACCGTTTTGATGGATCCTTCGAAAGAACATGGTTATGCACCTTGGTCCCTACGTTATAGTGGACATCAATTCGGTAATTGGGCGGGCCAGCTTGGAGATGGAAGAGCCATTTCAATTCGTAAGTACTCGTAAATATCAATAATATTCGCATTCTTATTATTCGTAGTTGAAATACCTCACCCACATGACCCTAACCTCTCCTTCGAACTCCAACTCAAAGGTGCAGGTCGAACGCCCTTCAGTCGCGGTGCAGACGGTCTTGCGGTTCTTCGTTCTTCCATCCGTGAATATCTGGGTGCTGAAGGTATATATCATCCCATTAACCCTATTCTTCTTCCACTAAGATTATTTCAGCTATAAACGCTCTTGGCATCCCCACAACACGTTCCCTCTCCCTCGTTCTATATCCAACACTGCCAGTCGAACGTGAATCTGTCATCCCAGAGAAAGCAGCCATCGTCACGCGTATGGCTCCCTCCTTCATACGAATTGGTAATTTCCAAGGTGTCAGTCCTCCGCCGAAAGAATATGCTTTTAGTTTCACAGGTCAACAAGTATGTTAAATTTTCCTCAAATAACTTGGACTTGGTTGATTAACTCAATTTCATAGGAAGCAAATTATGAAGCACTTCGTATTCTCGGGGAATACGTTTCCCACAAGGTTCTACGGCTGAACCTTGGCCCTTCGGGTGTCGAAGGAAACCCTCCGGCATGGGGTAAAGAACTTGTATTGGAAGTTGCTAGAAGGAATGGTAAAATGGTCGCGGGATGGCAAGCGTATGGATTCATGGTTGGTCTTTGACTTATTTGACAACTAACCGAAGTGCTGATAAATTGCATAGCATGGAGTCTTGAATACCGATAGTTAGCCATTTTTCAGTATTAAAATCGCCCTAGTACTAACTGTAACGCAGACATTTCAATTCTTGGATTAACGATCGATTATGGACCTTATGCATTTATGGATGTTTTCGAAGAGAACCATATCTGTAACCACACCGATGAACAAGGTCGATATGCATATAAGGTTAGTAAATCCCTCTCCCTTTTTCAATAACAAACTAAAACCCGGCTCTTCCAGTATCAAACCACAATGATGTACGTCTTTCATACCAACCCTCCCCTCACCTAATAGTAACATCCCCCTTAGCATCTACGCCCTCCGCGCCCTCTTAACAGCTCTCGCCCCTCTCATCGGCGCAGAACAAGAACTCGGGCATGCTGTCACAGAAGGATGGGCCGTCGACTCCGCAGGTTCAAAAATAGCCGAATGGAGAGAAAATGCGATGGAAATACAACAGGATATTGAAGAAGCTGTTATGGAAGCGTTTACGGATGAGTATTGGAAGATGATGCGGAAGGTGAACCCCCCCTTCTTTCGTTGTTTGTTATTTGTTGAATGAGGACTGATATATATTTTTCTTCTATTAGCGACTCGGCCTCCGAAAGAAAGACCAAACCGACACGAACAAAATTTTCCGTCCTTTCTTCCGTCTCCTCGAACTCCACGAACTCGACCTCCACTCCTCCTTCCGCACACTTTCTTCTTTCCATCCCACCTCATTTACATCGAGATCATCCACATATCTCGAGTCCTTTACATCCCGCCTCGCCTCCGAAGACCTCATCCCTTCCCAACAAAGACGAGAAGCTGCGCAACAAGATCTTAAAGAATGGTTAGAAGTTTATGCTAAGAGGGTTACTGATGAGAAAGATGAATGGGTGAAGGAGGGTGAAGGCGAGGATTGGGAGGGAAGAAGGGAAGAAGAAATGAGGGGAGCGAATCCGAGGTTTGTGTTAAGGCAGTGGGTGTTAGAGGAGGTGATTAAGAGGGTGGATGAGGATTGGGAGAGTGGGAAGGGGATTTTGGCGAAGGTTTTGGAGGTAAGAATTTAGTGCTCCCTTTTCATTTTTGGGATCGAAGCTGACTGTGTTTGGGTAGATGTCTACGAACCCCTTCGAGAAATGGGGCTTAGAGGACGATTCACGGACGGATGAAGAGTTAGATGAAGAGTCGAGGGAGGAGAGGAGGTATTGTGGGATGGGACCGAAGAAGTTTTTGGGATTCCAGTGTAGTTGTTCGAGCTGAACGGAGGGAGATTGATTATTGATTCATCTCATTAAATAAATGTGACGTTAAATATTACATCAGGTTCTACGCCTCTTCCCCTTAGTGTCCCGTAAATTGCATACAGTATCCCAGAAGTTGCGTAAAGTCTCTAGTGGCAAAGATGGGTAAACACATCGCCCAATATAAGATCACTGTAGCTCTGCATAATACTCACCGCGGGTACAACGCGTTACACAGGGAATGAAGATGAATCATAGATTTATACGTTTACTGCATTAAATACTACATTAAGCTTCACATCAATGCCTCAGCGACAAAGAAGATAGATGAAACACCAGGATTTGAGGTCGATGATAGGCCTCCATAAGTATCCAGAGACTGAATCAAGGGGTTGGTTGAAAGACCCTTAACCGAACCCTCAGTCTGAGCTGCTGGTGAGTGGATGGTTTCGGGACTCGTTGCAATCATAGGATAATTCCCTCGTTTAAAAGGCGGGTATTAGCTGGCATTGGGAATCTGACAAAGCTGGGACTTGCTAGCTACCTAGTCTCGCTAGCTCCCCTAGCATCCTGAGCGCCCACCTATCTGGTCTAGCTGGCCATCCGCCCCCCCTAGAGTTCTCCTAGAGTCGGCTAGCGCACCAAGCAGCTGTCTCATTTTTCCTGATGCTATTAATTTGTTTTCGGAAGTTGCCATTTTGCACAGTCCATCTAACCTATCCTTTCTGGAGCGGGCCTCTAACTTCTACGTAGTTTAGTTAGCTCTACATAGGCTCTATATTTTATCTCTGTGAGATCTCGGCCCTAAACTTGTATATCGCACGTGTTCCCTCCAGAAGACAAGTCTCAAAATTAACAAGGGTAGGATTCAACTCTACATCCTACATATATTTCTCGGAGTGAGGTTGTTAACTTCAAGTTGTTATGAATAAGTCCGAGCGATTGTAGAGGATCCGCCGCGTCTTTGACTTGGGTGAGCATAGTGGTGGGGGGGAGACCCTCAACAACCCTAGCTCTCCCCCATCTGAATCTTACGTAAACGTTCCCGCGCTCGCTTTTTTGACGCCTGACCGCCGTTCCCGCCTATGTACATGAGTGTAGCAAGTTGAATCGACATAAATCAATTGTTTTTGAGCTTGAAATCAGTTGGAAAAAACATATAAAATTAAAAAAAAAAAAATTTCAAAATGGCTATCAAGGTTAAATATTAATGAACACGATTATATCATCATAAATACTTCATGGGACGGCACAAATATATTAAAATAAACCTAAAGTCCCTG
>Ga0157379_10001058_pt1 | contig 22416 bp, 19 predicted proteins | sample S25metaG_FD_121802 | JGI IMG/M metagenome (GOLD analysis project Ga0157379, IMG submission 121802) | Switchgrass rhizosphere microbial communities from Kellogg Biological Station, Michigan, USA - S2-5 metaG | ecosystem: Host-associated > Plants > Roots > Rhizosphere > Soil | place: USA... | reverse complement strand
GCATCCCACCACTGAGACTTAATCACCACGCTTTAAGTTCAGTTTATGAATTTCGCAGTTTATCTTCAACTTCTTCCACAAATTAATAAGGACATTACAACTGACAGCTTGAGCTATTTTCACTCCGTAATAATCACATGAAAGTCAGAATAATGCGTAGCATCTAGATGGTACATATCATAAACCAAGTTCAATCTGTTGCAGTAAGCAACGCTCGGTCGAATAGCTACAAAAACATCGTATAGGCGTTTGACCTCGGTGAAGCAAATGGATGGAGTAAATGTATATGATTAAACCACCTATCCTACTAAGCATCAAATAATAAAAGGGGAAACAAGCGAAACGGGGAATGAAAAGGGGAGCTTCTTACCCCGCTGAACAGCAGAGCTGCGGTATAGGGTCCAGCCCGCAAAGCGCGGAACGGCATAATATTGCTTAGCGCCCGATATTCCAACACAATCTCATCGGAGGGGGCTATACCCACTCCCTCTTGTTACCGGTGATTTTAATGTCTGAGGCACAACTTGAGTGTCCTGGATACTAAATACAATCGAACCAAGGCCTATAAGATTGTAAAACCTTTCGCGTTGACTTGGGCGAGCTCATTTGCTCCGCACTGCAGAACTGATTTCCTTTTCTTTTAGGTCCCTAGTATCAACTCTACAAGTGTAATTTCTCAAATGGCTCGAATCATGCGCACCTGCCTGAGAACAGTTTGAACAGCGACTTGCATCTCTCTGTGTAGCGTTCAGACGACACCAGCAGGAAATGTACCTCGCCCTTCTTTCTTCGAGTGGCCTATGATTTGGTTTATTGGACACTTTTGCCATGGGATCTATGTGGTATGTCATTTAAAGGTGACACCGGAGATATGAAGTTCGCGTATCATATACCGAGGGAAGGGGCCGCCTGAGTAATCCACCGAGGCACGTACAAGCTATACACTGAATAGACGGCTAGTTAAGTTCCAGGAGATGTTCATTGAGACATACTGAAGAAAATAGCGCTTCTAAAACGTTAGTGTACGCACTATTTTACGCCCGTGGGTGTGAGATGTCACCTTCGGCCCACATGCGAGCATGACTAGGACGCTTGAAGAAATCAATTTAAAGAACCAACTGGAGTTAAGGACGGGCTTATGGAAAGCTACTATCCCCAAAATCAGCCTCGAGTTAGGTGAATGCATTAATTTATTAGAGTCTACGAACGAAGCATGGCTGTATTGCCACCGAGTGGCGTCAGCTCAGGGATTAGATCCTGAAAAATGCTTCCTTTTCTTTGCCAGATACTCATAATCGTAGATCATAATGTGTTGAGAGTAGTCGCGGGGGGACACAACGATGGATCTCAACGACCTGACGATGGTTCATGTGTTGGAGCGGTGCGATGCAGAAAGGTGACGCTAATGCTTCCTTCAATGCAATTTCGTTTTTGATTAACTTTTCATACAAGACGTCCCGTTATTATTCTAGTGATATCACAAGTGGTGAGGCCAACCGATGCGCATCCAGTCTCATACAGCTGACTAGGCGTGGTCTCCGTTCGGAGGTCAGGTAGTCAAAGAAAGTGAGATAGGGTTTCCCTTTATTATTAGAGAGTATCTCACCACAGACTGGTAGATAAACACAGTCGGTCAGTGGAATCCATACTGAAAATAACTTGAAGATGTGTACCATCACCAAAGATCCTCCGGAAATTTCAATGACATGTGTGTAGTAATTAGGTTTGTCCTGACGAAGTGCATGTTTTAATTTGGTCACCTTGCTATCCTGAACCACGAGAGTCCTCTGGATAATCCCGATCTTCGTACAGGCCCAATATACTGCTGGGAAATTCATTGATGTTTTTTGCGGGCTATCTAAACATGTTTCTCCCTTAGGCGAAGCATCCACCTGTATACGTTCCGGATAACCTGTTCCTTCTGACGATGCCCCTTGATAATATCGGCAGCCTAAACGTTACATCGCTAAGTATCAATATTTGCTTATTCATGACCCCCACCTTAAAACGTACCTTCTCAGCGACAGCATAAACTGTGGCCTGAGGCGTTGTTCCAAGTTGAAAAGGAAAAATGCTAGCATCGACTGATGAAGTCTAAGCAACATTATCAGGAAACTGAATTGGTACACGCAACGACTCTCAAATTCTTGGTTCCACAGACAACGAGATTGAGGTCGACTACACCGCCCGTTTCTTTTAGGGCTATGGGAGCCGCTCCGATTGGATGCAAAATGATTGTGGCTTCTTGGTGAATAAGTCTAGGTCGGAAATGAGAAGCTCTCCAGAAATATTTAGGTCTCGGATCCCTACCTCTCCCATTCCTCATCCGTCTTCATAGGAGGTTCAACGACAATGGAAGATAACGGTTCAGCCTTGAGGATGCGATCCGCGAATTTAGCGGTGCGCTTCATGAATTTGAGGTCTTGGAGGAGGCAATCAAAGGAGGGTTAATCGAGAGAGATCGAGCTTACCAAGATCATTAAAGCACAGAGGTCGATTTCTGTTCGATGAGAAGATCAGCGCTTGTGATGTGCTGAAGGTCAAGATATTGGATCAGATAGGACTCCTTTAACAAGATGAGCCGACTTACGACCGAGCCACGGCTAGAAGGATGCTATGATAGGATCATTATTGGTATAGAGTAAAGTAAAGTAAAGTAAAGTAAAGAACCCACGAAGACAGTGGTAACCACTCAAAGAGCCAGTGATCCATCAGGAAGAGGCAATCCTGGGGATCCAGGTAAACATCCAAACAAAATACCTGCCTCGGGTGTATTCAACTCAGTACTCTCGATCCATTTCTTCTAGAGATTAAGTTGAGCACGATAGAGGGGGTTCGTTTCTTTGGATTCGAGCTTGTTGAAGTCAGCTGGGAATTCGGTGTCTTCAGCTAAGGGATCAAGAGAGAGGGCTTTGATACTGGTAGGGATGTTTGGAGCGCCTGTGTGGGCTCCCGCGGGACTGGGTTTCATGAGTAAGCTAAGTGAACGAAGTTTATCTTCAGCGACGTACCCCTTTATCGGATCATTCTGCTGCCCTTCAGTCCCAACGCAAAGGAGATATTTTGGTAACAGGCGCTTCGACGAGAACGACGATATTCTTCCTATCTTCAGCCATTGATAGGTAACTGGGAACTGAGAATTCTCTGGTCGTAGTTATAGGGTTGATGATGCAACTGATAGATACGATCCCAATGGGATTCCCATTATCTGGATTAGAATTGATGCTGAACGAGAGAGATTTTGCCGTTTCGACGATAGGTTCGACTAAAGAGGAATACCACCAGTTCTGGGAGGTCTATTAAAATGAGTTTGATATTTTTTTGTTAAACGGAAATGAGTTTGATTAGCCTTTATGGGGTTCTCCCTATCTTAATCCTTAAAAACTCACCTATATTTTTTCGAATTGAAGCAACTGCTTGGTCTTTGCTTCCAAACGTAGATGGGGTGCTGGGGTCCTCGGGCCGTTAGGTTGGCATGCTCGTAGAATTGAAGACGATTAACAGGGCTCCTTTTAATCTGGCCGTTCCAGCGTGGGCGTGAATATTCCCTCAATGGCTCCATCTCTTCTAAATATGATGTCTCGATTATGTATTGTCGTTTCTCCATCTAATCACCATTGCTTTCTGTGTCTTGGATTTACTGGCAATACTTTGTATTGATCGGAAGGAACTTCCATGAGCCTCGAAGCGTTGAGCCGGTCAATGCGTTGATGTTTCGCTCTTTTATATGATCTATGATAGACCTAGTGGCATCTATGGCTGAAGAGAGACATATTCAGAAATTCCGTCCTAACAAAGTTTGCTAAGGCTATCACGTCAACTACTCAGAATGCCGGGCTTTTTAGCCTCAATACTTGCGAATTTTACAACTGATATCCTTGGTCTTTGTTTGGTCTGGTTATGTGAGCTGTATCAGGATACAGCAGTCAAACCTAAGATGAGGCTTGTCCTTTCGATCTTCATGCAAGGCTGACCAGGTTCTCTTCACGGACTTATTTGGCTTCGCAGAATTCTGTATTCCCCGTTAATGATGTCCTCCAGCACTGTCTTTTTTGAAGAGGCACAGGGCAACACTTAAAATATGACTCCCGCACTTCGGCATATGCAGGTTCATCCAGCGTCCCCTTTCTTTTTGCGCTTACAAAGCTACCTCTTATCCGTTTCCCTCATAAATGGTCTCTAATTTAGCGTTAGTTAAGGGTGTATCAGTGAATAATCATCATCTTAGTTCCCCTGCGTCCAAGGACTGGTACAAATCCGTTGTGAATGCTTTCTACAGACCCATACGATCCATCTCTCCACCGTACCTGAAATTCATCCCAGGAGGAGCTCTTCTGATATAAAATAATGCAGATTAGGATCTTATTACCATATCCAAATAAAAATACCAATAGTGATCATGAATTTCTCTCAAAAGAATCGTGGCCCAAGCAGAAAATGGCATTTCCACGAAATAAATTCTACAGAGTTCAGTCTTTATTTTTAGACAATGGTTTATTGAACCGAATCAAAGCTAGAAGTAGTATTTTATAACACAGAAAACATTCCTAAGCTCTAACTAGAACGTAGCTGCCAGCAATCGCCTAATATCATGTGACGGTTACTTTTGGCACACACGAGTGCATCGTCACAATGTCTTCATATAGAGTCGTTGGTATCATGTTGATGGAGCGGATTGTTATTTTGCTGGGTGTGAGTCAATCGGAACGACTCCAAATTCTTTACTCCCTCCTGTAGTTTCCAACAGCCCTTTGGAATACCGTCTCTCCCTTCACCCTGGGGAGCTTACATGCCATTTTATTTACAATCCGGCTACTTTAGAAGCTGACATCGATATATACCTCCTTGAGGAAGAAGTGTCAAATAGGCTTACCAGTATTTTTGGAACTTGATCGGAGGTATACTTACGTTGAGTAATGGCATGTTTGACCGTCCGCCGAACCATCTCACAACAGAGCCCATAATATACTGGTCAAAAATTATTAGTCGGAAGAAATCAATGGCTAATCTGCTTACATTCATGTTCCCTTTCCTTGCTCACGCATTGGATCTTCAGAGTGAAATGCGACCTTCTTGCTGGATATTAGAGCTGGTTGCTAACTGGATCAGTTCTTTGCCCCTCGTAAAATCAAATGAGTAATACCTCAATACTGGAATAGGACGATCCGTTTCCGTACTTGGGTTGAATGTATAGTCAATTATTCTTTAATCCGAAGAACCACGTACTTCAAGAGGCCTAAGCCTACGGAAGAGGACATGTCTTTCTGCCTCCAAGATAACAAGATTCCATTTGGTCAGTACTAGAGATCGAGTTATGGAGCGATAGTGGCAAGTTTTGTGATATCGAACTCCGCCAGGTCTTTCTAGAATATACCCCTGGAGAAGGTAGGATGGAGGATCCGAAGACCCTCAGGGCAGAAATGAGCACCCAATATTTTTCTGCGCGCTTCTCTGGTTGGGATACTAGAGAGACAGCGACGCTCTTTCCTCGAATTCGGTCTTTCGGACGAGTCACATCATCGCCAGGTGTCGGATTACGGGAATTCCTGACAGTAGGGAAATGAATAAACAAATGAGAGGACAGATTCGCTTCGACAGATGAGCCGGAAGGGGGTAAGATCCGAACACTCCAATGGTGATATGCTATTTTTACAAACAAGAGTATTCTCATCGAGCCAGCACATATTTGAAATTTGGGGAATAATCGAGAATGATCGACAAGGATATACGAACGCTGGAAGTGACTGTGATTAATAATGCTTTATAATACCACTTACTTAATTTAGAAACTGGAAGGGGGAGAGGGAATTCCATATTTACGTTTGAGTTCGTGATAGGCTGTCAACGGATCGAGGACTGTTAAACGAGGACAAATCATTGAAGAATGTTGCTCACATCTGCGTTCTTCTTCAGAATTGATATTTTGGACTTTGAGACACCCTCCTTCAAAAAGGATATCTCGAACAAATTCTGAATGACTCATCCGACCACGGTCGTTGAGTATTTGAAGAGAGATGAGCCATTCTGGGTTTGCGTTCTCCCTGCTCATACAAGATTTAATGGCATCTTGTATTCTGTTCAGGACCCCATTTTTGACGTCATAGAATATCAGCTGCTTCAATTCCGGCATGGGATAATTTGTCTCGTCTTCAGGGTTGAATATATACTGCCAAAACGACGCCTCGGTCCGAAAGCTTTGAATTTCCAAACGTTTGAGGCGGGAGAACATGACCGACGATGAAGATGCGGAAGCCACCAAATTCCATCTGCCCAAGGTGAGGATTTCCAGTTGCGGAGCTATGGTAGACAGAGAGGTCATATCAAGCGTCTCGGGATCCTCCGAAAACAGATCACTAACGAATGAAAAATGGAGAATGCGAAGGGATCGAAGATGGATGGGAAAGGGGTCACAGACCATGCGCGTTGGATGGTACGCTTCAATTAACATTGAGTGAAGATGGGGAAATATTGTGGGTAGAGCAGAAATAGCATTATCGGAGAGATGGTCAATGGGATCCCAACCCCAAACTAGTTCTCTGAGATTCTGGCAAAGAAAGAGTTTCTCAACCGCCCCTTCCCAGGCATCGTTATATGCCGAACTATCTCGAACGGCTAATGAGGTCAAATTACGTAGTGTGTCATCTGAAAGCGCTTTAAAGTGCAATACGCCATCATCTTCGTGACCCCTAATATCGAGACATTTTAGATTCGGCGTGTGGATTGTTCTTGAAGAGGAGGATTGAAGGCGGTTTGCCCCCGCTAATTGCAGGCATTCCAATTTTGGGAGTACAATATTATCGCCGAGACGAAATACAGTATCCAACCCTGGCATGATGATTCCTGTAGAGCTGTATAATGGATTGTGAAGTATTCGAATACGATGGGAATACTGAGCGAGGATATCGAAAAATTGATTAAGAGGTTTTGGGGGGGTGCGGCTGTCCACCTTGATAAAGATATCAATAGGCAGAGAGCCTGATTGAGACATACGTCGTGGAAGATCGTTACATTCCTTCGGTCCGATATTGCGAAAGACTTGGAGGGACCATAAATACGGGAGATCGACTGCAATGTTCCTCCAAAGTTTGCATACCGACATCAACGCGCAACGATCTTGATACACAGGAAGAACCGACTTGTCCCAATGGAAGTACACGTATTGTGCATGTTTGTTATCTAACCGCTCCAACACGGTGAGGACGTCGGTATAAGCATTATATGAGATGACATCGGGGAAGATCTGGCGAATGAGCTCCGAAGGAAGTTTTTGGAAGGACATCCTTGAAGTACTTGGCAGCCCGGTATAGAAGGCAATGGAATGTTAAAAAGGATATATGGACGTTAGACAACTCGGGAGTGAATTAGTGAGTCCTGCTATAAAACCCAGATATTTGTTGAGGTCAAGTCTTTGGAAAGTCGGATTGCGAAGAGACAGTGAAAGCAGTTTGGACAGGATCAAGTTTGGTTGCTAGGGCTTCGCTGCTTCGGCTGCGCTAAGACCACCCATAATGGTCCACATTGAAGATACCTTTTTCTGCGCTGCATCCGCGCTGAACCATACTCAATGCCACGGAATCTTATCTGACATGAAAATTGGATTCGACAGAATTATACTTCGATCCCACTGACCTATTAAACAGCAGGGGGTAAGGAGCTGGCTGTTTACAGTGTTACTCTTTGAACGATCGAGTCACTTCCATCTAGGGTATGGTGAGAAACTCGGATGTTATTAACATACTGTTATTGACAAAGTTACTAACCAGTTATTAATGTTGGAATGCAAACCTATGCATTCCCGCTAGGTCCGTTACGCACCTGATATAATATAACACAAGTATTACATTTTGATGTACGCGTGCACTGACAATATTTCGTTCATGCCTGTGCACTTGACTTTTCCTCATTGTTTACTTTTATGCTCTTTCCATGTTATTACGACCCTTCCAGATCTATCTCAGTCATATGCTTGTTCACCCAAGCTCCGTATGTTAACTTCCGTTTCCTTTATGTCGCATTGGGCATTGTGAACCGCATATATACACGTAGCTCCTGTTTTGCTCACTCAGTCGTTTGTATTCGCACAAACACTGAGGTGAGCTTTCCGACTCGTACTACAAATCTCTTTTTACTTCCTTCGTTTTGTAGTCTCGTTTATTAGGTAGCTAATATCAGTCGTTTGTAAATGTATTCGCACAAACACTGAGTCTCGTTTATTAGCTTATTCAACAATCAATCCCCTCGGAAGTTTTTTGTAGAAATAGCCTGTTAAAAACTGTGTTTCTCTCCCTATGTACACTCATAATGCTACGAAGCAAACGGAGCTGTACAGGGCTTATCCAATACATGTGGGGGCAGATAACCGGTTCTAGTAACACAATGCGACGTTGCCGGAACACTCACATTGATAGATGTGACCACGATCAATGGTAGCTTCCCTACAAATACCAGTATCGTGCCAACCGCCGTGCCAGCCATTTACACAACGATTACTCGTGCCACTTCTGCCTCGACCTTTACCCTCTGTCTTAATGCAAGCACCCCTGTAGCGACTGCAAATTACACCTCCACTGGCAACTCCACCTATTCTACCAATGGTCCCTCGCCCACCACCGTTATGCCTTCACCTATCACCATCCCGTCCACCAACAGCCCTTCATCGATCCCAAGCAAGTCAACAAGCGGGAACAGTTCTGCATCAGCCGTCCTCACTCCTAGTAGCCCTGTCACTATTGCCCTCCCCGCCAACTCCACTGGAGGTGAAACTACGCATGTTACGAATACCGCAACTGCGGCTCCTGCCACTTCTACCCATGTCGGCGGAACATCCACCCCAGTCGCTGTTCCCGCTAGCAATATCCCCACCGTCGGATACCCCTCCAGCTATGTGGAATGAAGTGATATGGGACAGCGACAATTTTATCCCGGTTTTCATCTATATTGAAGTTACGCTTTAAATGATCTTGGACTTTTTTAGCCCTCATTTTATTTACATTTTTGGTTTAACTTTGGGGTTGAACATAAAAGCAAGAATTTTCTCCAATCGTATTTTGCACCGACATGAGAGATACGGTGTAATGAAAGCTGATATCTCCTGAAAACGTGGCGTTTATGACAGCCATAACTGCCTTTGCTCTAGAAATAACTTGCTTTCCGCGAAGCGCATGATTATTGGAGTTTCTACCGTCCCTATATGTGACAAATTTCTGTTTAATACTTATTGCTCGGTTCTTTGGCTCATCAATTTACATGAAAAGACCGTCTACACTAAAGAAGCCCCAATAAAACAACCTAGTGACGACTCAAAGCAGCACTTTTCAATGCCCCCAAAACATCAGTAGAGTTTGCCCTCCAACCGTTTAGACCCGCATTAAAGTCAACCATCTGCGTCGCTCCAATTGGGGACGTAGTCGCAGATATGTCGTCAACGAGAATGACATCGTATCCTTTATAATAAGAGCTGAAATCGAACAAATTGTCAGTAAATAACAATGGTGATGATGAAGGTGGCCATTAAGATTACTCACTCTAGTAGAGTGCCCCAAACGCACTGGTCAATGTTCACTCCTCCGAAGAATAGTGTTGTCATGCTGTTATCCTGCAACCAGGTTTGCATAGGGGTTCCAGTTCCCCACATACCAGAGAGACGGTCTGAAAAAAACCTCTGTTATTAAAGCCAAGAAACGCATTAGTCGAAAATATTTATCGACACACTCTTGTTGAAGTAGAAGTCAGTTCCTTGTGCAACACCTTTTACTTGCTCCGTAAATAAAGCTCCCCACCTAAAAGGTGTGGTGTGGTTGGATATTCAGTAATGTATTTCAAGACGTCTCACGTACGGTTGCGCATTCCAAGTACCACGGACTAACATCCGACCCACGTCAACCGTCATGTTTGGTCCAGGGGTTAAATGGGTTGCAGGAATCGACGGATTAGATTTTGGGACGACTATCTTGCCCATGTCACTACCGAACGAGGTTTGGGAGGTACCATCTTCAGAGAAGCCACGAATGAATGCAGGTGGCATGTTGACCACTAGTGAATTGTTCAGAAAGGTGTTACAATACTCATGAACTAACTCAGACAATTGACGCACGATCAAATTCCGTCAAGCCCCAGTTTGTCCAAACCACTGGCATCCCTGCAGCACGGAACGCGTGGATCATATCAACGGTAGTTGCTGCGAGATGGCTTTATAAGCATGCCATACCAAAAGAAATAAAGGTAACATACGGACGATGGCCCTTCCCAATGGATCACCGTTCAAGCTCTCATGTAAGAAGAAATTTTGCATGTCGATTATCACCAGAGCCGTTTTGTTCGGTTGAACGACGATGGGTCCATTCCGTCCGGGGACGGGAAGGGTTATTGCTCCAGCCATATTTCCACGAGTTAACTATATCGGATGTCAGTGGGATGAAGATGAATCAACAAGTTAGGACGTGCGTCCCAGCCACTAGGACGGAGCTTGGTCCATGAGTTAAGAGCATTTCCGAAGACATTCGGATCATTCGAGACGCCATTAACGGCAGCACTAGACTGGAAGAATAGAGTCACGGAAACAAGCAGGAGCTGTAAGGCGGTTGACATCATTTTTGAGAGGATCTCTTGAGGAACTTCTTGAGTACATTATATCCCCAAACGAGGACAATGTCCTTATCATACCAATGTTATTTCCGGAAGCTATTGCTTGAATAACGGTCCGAATTGAGCATCATATGATCTCAGAAAGCAGATGGGGTGCACCTTCCATAATTCCCAGGGGACACCGAGACTGTACAGTAGAGAGAATAACGACATTGCGGGAAGACTACCTTGATGAAGAGCTCCAGGTAGTCAATATTTCGCGTTGGTACACTTCCATGGCCAATCACGGAGATGGATTCTTATCTGCTTAACGGCATCTCCTGGGGAGCTTTCGAGCATGTGACAATCAGTTCCAATTTGAGACTGCGAGGCTGGAGAGGAAGGAAATCTCACTTCAACTCGCTAAGTTATCCAATTTACATAAGATGCTCGGTATTATTGTCGATAAGGAATCTTCAGTTTGGCGTTCGATGGCGCTTGGACGGCACCTATCCCCGGCAAGACATCAGCATCCGAATTGATCTTTGAAAGCCAGGAGGAAATGTTTTTCCTGTAAAGACATCTGGTTGAGGGATCGCATACCCAGCTGGAGATCGATTGCTGAACATCAGCAAGAGACAAGGCACTAGCAATTGGTTGATGGTATTGGCGTTGTGGGTGGGACTGAAGCCGACTGTTGGCACGGCGTGACGTCGACGCCCACAGGTACCCACTTTTTACTTCAGTAGCTCTTCATCCATAGGGTTACTTCGTTTCTCTTCAGCAGACGATAAGTCACACTTTTGGAAACCTGTATACCGCTCTATTCCAATCATTATTGGTTCCAATCTCTACTTTCGCATTTTTTACGCTCCCGGTTGCCACGCATGTTTGCGGCCGATTTTCATCCTCCAGACTTCAACGGCTCCAATGGCTCCAATGGCTTTCGGACGATATTTTCGCCAACCCATCACAGAAGTGCCTATTACCCATTCCCAAATCCATTTCTCTCCTGAATCCAGACGCTATCCGAAACCCTTCCCAGAGTCATGTTTAGTCAGTGAGTTTCAAGTATTTTGAACAGAAAAATATTTAATCGAAAGGTAGGTGATCATGATCCTAGCTCATAAGTTGCTCCAAAGCCGAGTCAAACGCAATGACCGTTGCATATTATTTAATTATTCCCTACTCAATATCTCGGAGTAGTGCAACCACTAGGCTGCGATACACGGTACGTACTGTTGGCAACTTGCTTACACAGCGGCCCAGTGAGTTCAGTGGGAACTAAGAAATGTAGATTACAGCCTCTAAAGTGGCTTTATATACTAAATATATTAATGAATGTTACTGGGAAAATAAGAGAAAATATTACCAAAAGCATCGAGACAATTCTACCAACTACCGGTTCTCCGGTCTTCCGGGGGTTCAGAATGACTCACCCGCCACGTATACTGTAATTTTATTCAACCTGATTGGATCCACCATGGTTGAATCATATGTAGAATTATTATTGCAATGTCGTAATCCGCAAATACCCCATGGTTTCCGTGGCCTTTCCTATGAACCGCGACCTGCCTTCATCTATATCCTTTGCCCGCATTCTATACCCCCTCAATGTCTTTCAACTCAAAGACCCCTGACGCAGATCCGATGCGCCAGCTGCGCAAGGACGGACCTCAAGTTAGCGCAATTGGCCTTGGTACCATGGATCCGAGACGCTGTATCCTCTTATCGTACAGATACCCATCATTATATTTACTCTGAAACATTGGAGCGTTCTATGGATTGACGAACAAAGAAGAGGTGTCTAAATGCTAACTCGCGCCGCTGACCTCGGAGTCAATTTCTGGGACACTGCCGATGTTTATGACGATAGTATGTAGTCCAATATCTTCTCTTAATCGCTATATTCCGCTGGTCACCTAATTCCAGGCGAATCTATTATCGGTGACTGGTTCGTCGTAACAAAACGTCTTTTTGGAAAATTTCCTTGCCACCAAATTTAGTGCATGGGATCCTGAAGGAGATTCCAAAGAGCCTATTTCAACACCTTCCTATATTCGCAAGATAGTCAATCTATCTCAAGAATCTAAAGACGGCCACGGTCGACATTTACTATCAACAAAGGGTCGACCCTAATGTTCCCATCGAGGTGGTGATGCAAACATTCAACACTTGATTTGGGATGGAAGTGCGCGGTTTGTGGGGCTAAGTGAGTGTAGTGCCGAAACAGTGCGACGTGCAAAGGGCGTCAAGAGTGTGGGGTCGAAGCTGGTAGCCGTGCAGATGGAATATGGTCCATTTACATTGGATATCGAGAAGACTGATTTTATTGGGGTTGTGAATGATACATGTGTCTCCATTGTAGCGTGTAGCCCCTTGAACCGAGACAGAGCGACTGGAAGGCAAGTCTTTATAAATTTTTGTGGTGTTCTATCTCACCGTAACACCTAGACAGATATCGCTCTCGAGCTGATTTAGAATCCAGCAATTTTCGCCTTACACTGCTTCAATTTACTGAAGAGAGCCTTCATCGAAATGTCGCTCTAGTGAATAAACTAGAAGAGAATGCGAAGAAAGTGGGAGCTACTCACGCTCAAATGGCGTCGGCATGGATTGTCACGGAACATCCCAATTGTATGTTTTATGTGCTCCAATCCCTTACTTCTTTCTGGACCGTCTTTTTACTGACGTCGAATTAATTATTCCTATTCCTGGCTCCCTTAACACTTCCCGTCTCGAAGAGAACCCCGCAGCCATCCAGATCGAACTTTCACCACATTATCAGGAGGAAATGAGACAACTGGCAGATTATGTCCATAATGTCGTCGGAGAACGCTATGGTAAGGAGTGTATGTCAGAATGAATTATATTACCTTGGGGGAATGGAAGGGAGATAAGTAGGTTTTGCAGAAATTATTCTTTGACCAAACTGTACGACTGTCCTTTATTGGAACTGGGCTCTATCGTTTATATTTACCTCGAAGTAAGTTCCGCTGTCTTATTGGACGATCTGATATACGCAATTTCAAGCAACACAGGTATGTAGAGTGGAGAATTCCTTTCCAAGATAATCGTCGAAGCTAAATATAGACCTTATCGCATATGGTCTCAAAATAGAAGCTTATCTAATATCCTGGAGTGAATGACCTCCTTTCTAGTGTCTTGCTCTTTTCCATGGTGAAGCTTACCTTCCAATGAGTGGAAGCGGCTGTAACCTTACCTTGATATCTCTTTACTATCACCTCTTTAGTCATGTCCACGGAACCTTTGTTATCACGCAATGTTTCATCGAGGGAAAGCCGAAGCGAAGATGGTTCTGCGAGCATTCTGAGCAGTGTCGGAACAATGTGTAATAACGTGTTAGGTGTGTTTTAAAATTATATTATCATTAGCACCTAAACTGAACGTCTCACAGGAGCTGGTAAGACAACATTGCCCAATTGTTCCTGCGCCGTCTGGCTGATTACAGCGCTCCTTCCTAGGGATGCTAACGTTCCCTCTGGTAGACTCTTTGCAAAGGGTGTTAATTCCGATTCATCTCAATTCATATTTAATAGGCCATGGCATCCAGCGGACTATTTGTTGGAACATTGACAAATATTCTTTCGGTTTGCCTTTCGGGCTTCGGGTTACATCTTCTGATAGCTTCTGCGATGCGCACACGACCACGAGATACATCGTATTTTACCATACTCCACGCGACGTTTCCGGAAGCTGCGCCACTCGTGCACGGTGCGATCTCTATCAAATGTTTTGGTTCATCTGTGAGGTGAGTGCTCTTCGGACATCATTTAGAACGATTTAACTCCAACATGATGGTTCACTTTAGCTATCTCATCGTAATTAAATCCGTGGCTCCAAAGTTAATGACCGCATTCTACGAATCTGTCTATGGCTCCGACGCTCCGATATGGATACAAACCCCCAGAATATGGCTGGTCATCTGCATGGCTATTTTGATTCCCTTCTGCTTTGGAAAGAATCTGAGTAGTGTCCGGTATGGATCGTACGCCGCAGTATTCGCTTCCAGTACGAACCTAGCCTCTTAGTTGTTGATTACCGTCTCACCTGCGTTCTAGCATATCTCGTTATAATCGTCATTGTTTCTTACTTTCATCCCATAGAAGGCGCTCCTCCTCGCGGTGAAGTCAGGTGGATTCACTTTAGCCCTCAGATTCTATCCACACTTCCACTCCAAATATTCGGATATTCTTGCGCCCAGAATGTAGGTTTGCTCCACTATCTCAATTAGTCTCAACGATTTAGCCGATATCTTCACGAACACCTTAGATCTTTAATATTAGCAATGAACTTTATAATAGCACACAGCAGCAAGTCGATTTCGTTGTGGCAATTTCCTTTGGGATCGCTTTCCTTGCGTACCAGTCCATCTCTGTTTTCGGCTACCTCACCTTTGGATCCAATGTCGAGTCGAACATAATCGGGATGTATCCTTCTTCGTCGTCCCTGATTTCAGTCGGTCAGTTGGCTATCGTTATTACTCTAATGTTCGGCTTTCCTTTGGTTCTACACCCATGTCGCCAAATGGTTGGAGATTCATTGGCGTCTTTGTTGGGACCATCGAAGACTATCGTAAGATACCCTGACGGCGCAGAACCAGGCGACGAACCAGCCATTCCGCTACGCCCAACCATAACCCCCTTAATGAACATGATATTGACAAGTTTTATTTTGGCTTGTGCGTTCTGGGTCGCGTATCTGGTGGATAATTTAGAGATGGGTAATATTCTGGAAGCTTTGCGCTAAAAGGAGTTAGCTTACTCATTCGCTTCTAGTATTATCCTTTGTGGGCTCAAGTGGAATGACGGTCATGAATTTCATTCTTCGTGGGTCCTTAGTTGTCAAGCTAAGCTGTGTCTAATCGAGTGCTTCTGTTTCAGCCGGTTTATTTTTCTACAATCTCTTCCACAACGATCCTCTCACGAGCAGAAAGAAGTTGGTTGCAGCCATCGGTCTGAGCGTCTTTGGAGTCTTGGTTCTCATTTTCTGGTGAGTGCATTTAAAGAAGGATCATCTTCCTCAGATTCTCATCGGTTCCATACTAGTTTAAGCTACAACATACATAGGTTTTTCCTTTCATAATTTTCTCCTATTCGATATGTCTCTTTAGAAACAACTCTGGTGTTATTAATGTTGTACTTCTGAACTACCACAATACGTCAATGGATCAGCAAACGGCATTTACAACTACGATTTTCGTTTAACAGAGTGTCTCAATCCAGCCAACTCCCAGTGGCTTCTGCTCTACAATAGGTTTTGGCACCTTCTGTATCAATTTCACTGGGGGTGCGTCCAGCTTCTCAGGTGCAGCCAGTGATTCCTCCCGCTCTTCCCAGACCCGATCAATAGCTGTGACCATCGCTTGCTGAAGCTTCTTGAGATCGTATTGCAGCGTTATGCCTTCTTGGATGTGCTCAGGAGAGAAGGTGGACAGATGTGGGATGAGGGTGCGAGCATCGTCTACAAAAAAGAAAGACTTAACAAAGATAAAGAAAATGAGTCAAAGAATTACACACTTAGAATGACTTCCAATCTCGTCACAAGTTTTGTCAAACTCTTCAACAAATACTCTTCTTCCTCGACCGTGCCTTTACGTCCTGCTTTGCGGTCAAGCTTTCTCTTCGACCGGGATGTCCGGCTACAGAGAAGTCAATTAAAAAAGTAGATGTTGTCATTAGTGAAATCGAAACACACTTGGAGCGGCTAGACGTTGTTGGAGCCGCGGTATAACGCGTAAAGGTTGTCCCAGGGTGTGATACATCCGTCATAACATCCACATTGGCCAAGTTAGAATCATCCATCCCATAGAAAGTATCTGAAAGGTACCATAAGCCTTGACAGGTCATCGATACATGGGCTGTTGCTCACCGGGCTCCTCTGCTTTCTTCTTCGTCAGTTCATCCAACCTATTCACTTGCTTCTCAAGGAGTTCGCTAATTTGGGTGATTTCATCCGAGATGGACGAAACAGCTTCAAGTGCCCCCGGTAAGATGACTTCGGTGAGAAGGGCGGGCCGATTTTGCAAAGCGACCTGGAGAAATAATTAACTATATAACTAAATGGACAGGGGAGAAATACATACTATACGCCGGGCCTCTGACCAAGCGCCACCACGGACTAGAGACGCCACACCTTCATTGACATCATCAGCGTAATCAAATAGAACACGGGCGGCCTCGACATATCGTTGCTTTGTGGCAAGATCGTCTAGGAACACAAAGATAAATGATGAGCGTAGAAAGAACGATAGTGATCCGAATGTCTTACCTGCAACTCTCCTGGCGATTTCTTCCCTCTCATCAACATTAAGGCCTTCTGAGACGACGATTTCAAAGACTTCCTGCCATTGCAGCGATTTTTCATACGCGATCATAGCCTTGCGAGGCTTGCCAGCTTGGGCAAACGCTAAATAAAATTCCAGTTAGATACCGATGGAACCACAATAAAATACTTTGCGAAACATACCAAGACCAGCCTCTGCGAATTCCCTCCTTTCAAACAACCAATCCCCATAACACTGCAGCATCTCAGCATACGGTTTCTTATCACCACTCCACAGCTTCAACGCATCCGTATACAACCGATGCTTCTCGACGTAAGCTTTCGCCTCTTCGAAGAATATCTTGCCTGCCTCGTGCAGGTCAGAGAGGGCCTTGGCATGTCGTTTGAGATGGTCATTGATTTTGAAATGTTGATAGGGTGGCGGGCTGAGTGAGGAGAGGGTACGGAGGAAAGGGAGGTATTCGCGGGGATCCTGTAGAGGCAAAGTGTAAATCGTCGATAAATGGATTAGAAAATGAAAGAACGCACTTTTTGGGAATATTGCGCAACAAGGAGTACCAATGAGAAATCATACATTCCCAATGCAGTATCGAAAAGCTTATCGGCATCGACAAGGAAAATGATGTACTTGACTGCTTCATCGACAAGTTCAGCGTTCGTTTCTACATGTCAAAGTCAGTCAAATCTTCATAAGTATTAAATGATGGAATCGTAGAGCGTACCACGTAATTGCACCAGAACACCCAATCCACTCTCCAAGTCAGGAGGCGTCTTCACAACATGACCAGTAAGGATCGAGTTGACATATTTCTTTAGGTCTTTCTTTTCGAGTTCCGTGCGGAGGCTGTCACAGAGACGACTGATCGTTTCTTGAGGAAGGTCGGATGAACGGCTAAATAATGCGAGGACAATCAGGAATAAGACAGGGGACTTCGAGGAATTGAAAATATACCCAAGGTTCGACAAGAAAAGGTTGATGTATTCGACATCGTCAATCTGCTCAATGAACGTGGCAACACTCTTTTCAAATCGTTCTTGATCCAAGGTGACGAGCAAGTTGAGATCCACTCGGTGTTTGCGACATGCGATGAAGGCAGAACGATAATCACCACTGTGGACGAAAGAGAGTCAAAATGGGGGTGGCTTTAGAAGAAAATGTAATTTCACCTCTTCACATCCTCAGCGACTTTGCCTAATACCAACGCCCTCGGATTAACCGTCTCCAGATTCCCTCTCGGCATTTGTAACACCAAATTCATCGTACTAGGAACAACAGTAACTATCCTTGATCCTCTCTCCACACGTCGCTTTTCGATTGCTGATTCTGGAATTGCAATAGGCTTGGGAGCTTCTGACTCTGCGATCCGGGATGTCAAGGAGGAATGGATTGAAGAAAGGAGGATGTAGTGGGATTCGTGGGCGGGGGAGGTCGTGGTGTATATGAGGTGGTAACCCGCGATGGTGTAGGATGAGCAAGAGGTAGTGAGTTTGAGAGAGGTCGCAGACAGGGAAGAGCGAGAAGCGGCGTAGAGGGTGGATGAAGAGAATGCAATGAAGAGGGGCGTTGGGAGGGATAGAGCAAATACGCGAGTTGCGATTGGCGAGAATGTAGGAAATGACGTATCCATAGGAGTGAACGTTTTGGACTTGATGGCATCTATATATTTTTTAAAACAAATAAAGAATACTGGGCGGAATTGAAAGATAGACTCACACTCGAACAGCGCTCCACTCTCATCCTGTAATACAACGGATCCAGCACCAGTTGCATCTCCACCAATGACGACATCCTCGACGATCCTTCCCCGTTTCGATTCCCTTCTTATAACATTTCCTAAAGCCCACTCCCACCCCGCTGCAGTTTCTTTCAATTTCCCTTCAACAATGCAATCACAACCCTTCTCATCCGAGGATAGCACACCAACCCATAACCCTCCATCGACGTTACGAAGAATGGTCTGACGGGGCCAAAGTCCGTCACCGACCCTGCCCGCCCACAATAGTTTGGTGGACAACGCTTCTCGTTTACCTTTTTGTGCGGATGACGGAAGATATGTGTGAACAGAGTAGATGGAGACGACGTTGGTGAGGGAGAGCGTTGAGAGTATGTCTGTTAATTCAGTTTTATCACTTTTAGGGGATGAAGGTGAAAGGATTATCGGAAGGAAGGCGACTGAAACGGGAGGGGAGGGTGTCTGGAGGGTGAGTCGGTGAGTTGACATTGGTGGCGGTACATTTTGGGTACGAAAAGGGGTCAAGAGGAGATTTTCTGTGGAGGAATTATATACATGCGAGAATTAGAGGATTATTTTGAACCTACGTCCATCAACAACAGCTACGAGACCCGTGTCGTTTGGTGGTTGGAGGGGAGATGATGCAATTGCAGGAATAAAACGTGACATGACGATTAAATCTGTAATCAAATCCAAGATCAATAAATTCTAGACAGAAGAGGTTAAAAAGTGCGTACCGGGGGTGGTTAATACGAGGAGAGAGGAGTCCTCAGGGTGCCATGCAATACCCGAAAATCGGGATTTAGTGGGGGAAGAAGCTGGGATTTCGATTTTAAGATAGTAGTGGTAGTTGCTCGCTGTCCATAATTGTACTGAGTAAACAGAGTAAGGAATGATTTTGGGTTTGCAAGGATTGTCAAGGAAGCTCACCGACATCTTCTTGCTCCCTCTCAATCCACACACTCAAGATTGTCGAATCCGCATTCCATCCAAGTTCCTTCACTCGATATCCCCAAGGGAATATCGATCTACCCTCCTTCACAACTTCCCTCAACGAAAATTCTCCGTGTCTCAAACCATTCCTCTCGAAGAAAACGACATCATGTCTTCCATCCTTGCCTTTGCCGAGCCCCCATTCTTCATTTGGGGCCCCAGGGATCTTGCCGAAGCGCTGAGTGCTTGCGATCAACCCTCCATTAGGTCTCCACGCCAAACTGCCTTCCAACCCAGGCGCATCCTCCGCCGTATTCTGCAATGCCGCGTTCCGATCATATATTCGTAAAACCCGCTTGCGATTTTCCACAATCGAAACGGAGAAGTACTGGGCATCGCCTCGCCAGGATATACGAGCACTACCATCGTCATCTGGACTGGTAGTACTGGCTTGTGGCGCAGAGGCCTGAGCAGCGGCTTTTCCAAGACTGCCGTGGAACTGGGTGGATTTGGAACCCCAGCCCACGTTTACGGGAGCATCCGAACCGTAAGCCTTGGTAATAATGGGAGATGATATTATTACATCGAACGAGACAGGATCCATGAGGAGAAGGGTCGTGTTAGATGCAGCGCCTGCTACGATCGTAAGGAGGGATGAGTCTGAAGAGAAAGACGCGGCGAGGACAGGCGTAGGGTCAATTGTCCCAATTGTGTCCAAAATTTGGGAAGGTGAAGACGAAGATGAGGTAGAAATGTCAAGGGGAAGGATAGCGATGTCACCGCATCGCATAATCAGGCAAAGTGTCCGGGTCTCTGCTACGATGGTGAGACTGATGATTTGGGGACGACTTAGATCTCCGGAAAAAGGGAATATCCCTTCCGCCAATTGACTCTATTCCAAATTTAAAAATGTTCAAAATCTGAAAGATATTCAACACACCAGCTCTCCATCGTTTTGCGTTCTCCAAACCTGTACGTTCACATCCTGTTCCACTATGCACTCCGATGCGACATAGGTGATTCCTTCATCGAGGTCGAAGGTTGTAGACTGAATCTGATGCCTGTCATAGGATTTTGGAAGGCTGCTCAGAGTCACCGACAGCAAGCTTAGGTTGCGCATCGTTTTACGGAAAGGGAACGTCACGCGTCACGCGGACTGCGAAGCAATGAGTCAGCGTCACCGACGACACTGTGTCAACCAATTGGAATATTCCTCAAATCATCAATTTGGGAACCACAAGCAAGTCTTTTTCTTCGTTGTATGATTGGAAGGTAGTTGGAAATATAATCAAGAGCGCGACTTTTCATAATACTGCACTGGTCTTTTAATTTATCGGCTATAAATCATATATTGAAGGCGTGGAATAATCGTCCGTATCAAAACTATAAACTTCTGAAACAAGTAGCTTTGATATAAACGCGTATTATGGACAGACAAATACGAGGTCCCGTCAATCCGTAACGCGAGCGTTATTCCTTCAGGATACGCTACGTGTGCTTGACCCAATTGTAGTTGCTGCCGATCCTAGGACGGAGGTGCTTGGGAGGTTGATAATACTGGACGTAACCGTCGCCGATCCTAGGACAGAAGTGCTTGGGATGTTGATGATACTGGACGAACCCGTCGCCGATCCTAGGACAGAAGTGCTTGGGAGGTTGATAATACTGGACGAACCCGTCGCCGATCCTAGGGCAGAAGTGCTTGGGAGGTTGATAATACTGGACGAACCCGTCGCCGATCCTAGGACGGAAGTGCTTGGGAGGTTGATAATACTGGACGAACCCCTCGCCGATCCTAGGATAGAAGTGCTTGGGAGGTTGATAATACTGGAGGTAGTCGCTCCAACGACTGAAGTACTTGAGGGTCTGATAATACTGGAAGTGACAGTTCCTCCAGTGGAGGTGGATGCAACAATGCTGGAAGTCACTGTCCCTCTGGCGGAGGAGCTGCTTGAGGCAATGACACTAGTCGATGTAACCACTTGTCTAAGGGGCAATGGACAACAGTTAAAAAGGAAACAGGAGACAATTAGAACATACCTTGGTATATTCTGTGCTGGAATTGCAAGAGCGGGGATGAGCCCACCCAAGAAAGCAGCGACGAAGAAGACAGGGTTTTTCATCTTTCAGAACGGGGTTCGATCCTAGTAGGTGCAGCGGTAAAACACGGAAGGAGGTACGAAAGCTTGCTTTATACTCACCAGACTCCACCTGGTTCCGAGGGAATACTGAAGATTTTGCAAACAGGACAGCCTTGACAAATAGTTATCCCTGGATTGTTGTAATGCGGGACCACGGCCGTTCAAGAAAAGGGGCTCCGAGAGAACTAAGTACAGGGTTGACGGATTACTTTATTACTTCGTTGTTGGGTCAGCTTTAGAAGCAACGAGGTCATACTGACATCCATGAAGTTCCGAGGATAGGGCACTTCTCCAATTTTCACAGTATACTTGTCATCTATAACCGTAACGGCAGAATTTTTTGTGGGTGGCGGGATATGTTAAAACAAAATGGCAAGCTCCAAGGCAATTGAGATTTGAGCTAGGTATGCTGTAGAAAAGAAGAGTGTGTCACATCGCTAAGGATCCGAGGGGTAGCACCAGTGCTGATACTGCGTCCGCAGTCCATGGTACACGCGACAGTTGATGCATCTTTACTAAAAACGTTTGCCATGAGTGATTCACCAATTACTGGGCTTCGGACTCCGGGTGGTCAAAAGTAACGAAGATCGCCCCTTAAGGCGCGAATGTAACATTTGGAGGCGTCAGTTGATCGGTACGACTCGGCACATCGGCAACATGCGATCCCAGATCCATTACCCAAAATAGCAATCCTCGCCAGTTTGGGACATTCATCCCCCGGTCTCCCTGATGTTAGGAGT